>Ga0207674_10007769_pt1 | contig 12477 bp, 9 predicted proteins | sample KBSCornC72_FD_184303 | JGI IMG/M metagenome (GOLD analysis project Ga0207674, IMG submission 184303) | Corn rhizosphere microbial communities from Kellogg Biological Station, Michigan, USA - KBS Corn C7-2 (SPAdes) (version 2) | ecosystem: Host-associated > Plants > Roots > Rhizosphere > Soil ... | reverse complement strand
CCTCAGCGCCGAAGCCGAGGTGCATCTGCGTCAGCTGATCCTGACCGAGGGCGAACGCGACTCCCTCGGCTACTTCGCCACCCGCCGCGACAAGGCCGTCGTCTTCTCGCCCAGCGGCAAGGCCGCCGTCACCTACCGCGTCGAGGCCGGTGTCTGCCTCGCCAGCGGTGACCCCGTCGGCGACCGGGAGGCCTGGCCGCACGCCATCGCCGCCTGGCTGGACGTGGCCCGCCGGCACGCCTGGGCGCCCGCCGCGATGGGCGCCTCCGAGGCGGCATAGATATCGGTGACAAGCACGCTATCGGCTTGATGAAAAGAGCGCGCGAAATCGTCGAGCAGCGCCTGCGTGCGGGTGTAGCGGTGCGGCTGAAACAGCACGTGCACGCTTTGAAAGCGGCAGGCGCGCGCCGCCGCCAGAGTGGCGCGGATCTCGGTGGGATGATGACCGTAGTCGTCAATCACGGTCACGCCGCGCTCGGAGCCGCGCACTTGAAAGCGCCGGTCCACGCCGCGAAATTCCGCCAGCGCTTCGCGAATCGTCTCCACGGGAACGTTCAGCTCCAGCGCCACTGCTATCGCGGCTGTGGCGTTCAGCGTGTTGTGCGCGCCGGGGATTTGCAGCCGGAAGCACCCCAGATCGCGATCGCCCAGAAACAGATGGAACTCGCTGGCCATGTGGCCGGCGGATGCGCCGGTGATGCGCAAGTCGGCTTGCGCGCTGGTGCCGTAAGTAACTACCCGGCGATTCACGCCGGGCAGAAGCTGCTGAATGTTTTCGTCGTCCAGACATAGGATGGCGGCTCCGTAAAACGGGACTTTCGCAATAAACAAGGCGAACGCGTTACGGATCTCCTCGATGCCTGAGTAGTGATCCAGATGTTCCCGGTCAATATTGGTCACGACCGCAATGATCGGCGCCAGCTTGAGAAACGACCCGTCGCTTTCATCGCTTTCGACCACCAGATATTCGCTCTTGCCCAGGCGGGCGTTGGAGCCGTTGATCCCCATGCGTCCGCCCACCAGAATCGTGGGGTCCAGATTGGCGTGGATCAGAATCGCCGCCACCATGGCAGTGGTGGTTGTCTTACCGTGGCTGCCGGCGACGGCGATGCCGAATTTCTGGCGCATCAGCTCGGCCAGCAGTTCGCCGCGTGGAATCACGGGAAGCTTGCGTCGCCGCGCTTCGAGGATCTCCGGATTTTCCGGCCGCACCGCGGAACTGTACACCACCATCTTGGCTCCGGCCAGATTCGCGGCCGCGTGGCCCTCGTAAACCACCGCTCCGCGCGCCGCCAGACGCTCGGTAGTGGGCGAAGTCTTCTGATCCGAACCCGTCACCGGATAGCCCATGTCGAGCAGCACCTCGGCCAGGCTGCTCATGCCTATGCCTCCGATGCCGATGAAGTGAACGGGCTGGGGTTTAAAAAACATTTCAATAATGTATTGTTTCGGCTTGCTTAGCGCGTGTCAATAGCCTCGCTCATGTTTGATCTTGCCGCCACGCGTTCCAGCACATCCGCGGCCCGCCGCGCGGCTCCAGGTTTCGCGAAGGCCTTCGCCGCGATAGCCATCTTTTCCAACAAACCTGGACTCTCGATCAGCCGCATCACTTCCTCCACCAGGCGCGCGCCGGTCATCTCCCGATCCAGCACTAGACGCGCAGCGCCGCCTCGTTCGAACGCCTGCGCATTCTTCAGCTGATGCTGATCGCTCGCTCCGGGCAACGGCACCAGAATCGAAGGCCTGCCTGCCGCCGCCAGTTCGCTGACCGCGCCCATACCGGCGCGGCTCACCACCAGGTCTGCTTCCGAAAAAGCCCGTGGCATGTCCGTGAGGAATTCCGCGACCTCCCCCGGCATGCCGGATTCGTTGAATTTCGGCGCGAGTTCAGAATACATACGTGACCCGATCTGGTGTATCAAGCGGATGCGCGCTCGATCCCACAGCGGCCAGCTGTCTTCCGCCGCGCGATTCAAGGTTCGCGAACCCTGACTGCCGCCGGTGATGAGCACCGTAACTATCGAGCCGCGCGGTTTCGGAGGGATAGCGAAGAATTCTTCGCGGATCGGCATTCCGGTGACTTCGCTGCGGCCCGTGGGAAACCAGCGCTGGGCCTCGTCGAAGCTTACCAGCGCTCGCGAAACGAATCGCGCCAGATGACGATGCGTAAAGCCCGGAATCGCGTTGGGCTCCATGACCACCACCGGGATGCGCTTCCAAACTGCGGCGAGGAGCACGGGTCCCGCAACATAACCGCCCATGGAAAAAACCGCCGCCGGAGCGGCGCGATCCAGTATCCGCGCGGCCTGCCAGATGCTGAACGGCAACTCGCCCAGTGTCGCCAGCGTCTGCCGGAAGCCCACTCGGTTCAAGCCGCCGATCTCGATCCAATCGATGGGAAAATTCTCGGCGGGAACCAGCTTGGCTTCCATGCCCCGCTCTACGCCCACAAAGCGCACCCGATGCCCCCGCGCCCGCAGTTCGCGCGCCACTGCCAGGGCCGGAAGCACATGGCCTCCAGTGCCTCCCCCGGCCATCACGAAAGTCCGCGGCAAACTCACCCCTCATTTTCACTCACGCTCAACAACATTCCCAGGGAAGCCAGCGTGCTCAGCAGCGAACTGCCGCCGAAGCTGATCATGGGCAGCGGGAAACCCTTTGTCGGCGCAATTCCCACGACGACGCTCATGTTAATCAACGCCTGCACCACAATCGAAACCGTGACTCCCAGCGCCAAATATTTTCCAAAATCGTCGCGCGCCAGCATGAAGAGCCGCGCCCCGCGCCACAAGATCACCAGGAATCCGATGATCACCGCCGTCGATCCCCATAAGCCCAGCTCTTCGCCCACGGTGGCGAAAATAAAATCGGTGTGCGCGTCCGGCAAGAACATCAGCTTCTGTTTGCCCTGCATCAATCCCATGCCGAACACGCCGCCGGTGCCCACCGCGATCCGCGATTGCCGCGGCTGATAGCTCGCGTCGCGCACGCTGGTGGACCGCTGCATGTACGCTTTCAAGCGGCCGCCGGGGTCGATCATTTCAATCTTGCTGTAGTCGGGATCGACGTAAGCGATGATGCGTCCCAGCCGGTAGCCGCGGGACGCAATCGCCACCACCACCAAAGCCGCCGCGATCAGTCCTACGCGCAGCATGTACTTGCCCTGGAGGCCGGCGATCCAGAAAACAATGACGGCCGTGATCACCGGAACCAGTGCGGTGCCCAGATCCGCCACCACTACCATGAAGCCGAGCATGAGTACCGCGACCAGGGCCTGCTTCAACGTACGGCGGTCATTGATAATATGCGCCCGGCGCGCGATGAAATAGGCCAGAAATAAAATCAGCGCCGGCTTGGCGAACTCCGACGGCTGAAATGACCCGATCCCCGGCAGCTTGAACCAGCGGTGCGTGTGCGGATCGACGAAATACACCAGCACCAGCAAGCCCAGCACGATTCCCAACCCCGAGAACGCCCACGCCGGCGAATTGAGCCGCCGGTAATCCATGCGCTTGAAATACATCAGCGCCAGAAATGAAACCAAGGCCCAGAAGATCTGGCGCACCACGAAATAATAGGGCGCGACGTGATAGCGCAGTTCCGCCACCGCGCTGGATGCGCTGTAGAGCATCACCAGTCCGAAAAACACCATCGCAACAATGGTCAGAAACAGGATCCAGTCGGTGCGCAATCTAGCCATGCGTCAACTCCTGTTGGTCGTCAGGTAGGGCGTGCACCAGCCGCTTGAACTCGCGGCCACGGTGCTCGAAATTCTCGAACTGGTCGAAGCTGGCGCAGGCGGGAGCGAGCAACACGGTGTCGCCGGATTTGGCCCGCGCGTGCGCCTCGGCCACGGCGGCCTCGATGGCGCCGGAGCGAAACAACGGAACCACGCCGCGCAGTTGGGCCTCGATTTTATCCGCCGCCGCGCCAATCAATAGCGCGCCGTGCGCCTTCACTCGCAGCGGACTCACCAGCACCGAATAGTCGCTGTTCTTATCCTTGCCGCCCAGAATCACCCACAGGCCGCCGCCAAACGCCGCGATGGCTTTGAGCGTCGCGTCCACGTTGGTGGCTTTCGAATCGTTGTACCAATCGACTCCCTTCAGCCGCCGTACGAATTCCAGGCGGTGCTCGACACCCGGAAAAGTCATTGCAGCCGCTCGAATCTGCGCGTGCGTGGCGCCCGTCAGGCTGGCCATCGCCGCCGCGGCCATGGTGTTCTCCAAGTTGTGCAGGCCACGCAAGGGAACTTCGGATGTCTTCATCACCGAGTTTCCATTCAGCACGATCTCGCCATTTCTGAGGAACGCTCCGGGCGAGACTTCGCGCGTGGAGCTGAACCACACCACCCGACCGTGGCCGCGCCCCGCGAAGCCCTGGCAGATGGGATCGTCGGCATTCAGCACTTTGAAATCGTCCCGTGTCTGTTCCAGGAACAAGCGCCCCTTGGCATCGGCATACCGCTCCAGAGTTCCATGACGATCCAGATGATCCGGCGTTACATTGAGCGCCGCGCCAATGTGCGCGCGAAATGTCTGGGTGGTTTCCAGTTGAAAGCTCGAAAGTTCCAGCACGTTCCACTGTCCGGCGCGCGAGGTCTTCACCATTGCCGCCGGCGGCCTGCCGATGTTCCCGCCCACCTGCACCGGGATGCCGCTGTGCTTGAGGATATGGCCGGTGAGGGCCGTGGTGGTGGTTTTGCCGTTCGCGCCCGTGATGCCAATGATCTCGCCCTGCAGATACCAACCGGCCAGTTCCAGATCGCCGATCACGCGCACGCCCCGGCGCCGGGCTTCCTCGAAGATCGCCAAGTCGGCGGGTACGCCCGGCGACAGCACGATCAGCTCCGCGTCGCGAAACGCAGCTTCGGCTTGCGGCTCGACCTGCACTCCCGCAACCACTCCCGCCATCGCCGGGTTCTGATCCGCGGCGCGCACGCTGGCGCCTTTCTCGCGCAACAATTCCACCGCCGCCACGCCGCTGCGCGCCATCCCTACGACCACTACTTTTGCGCCTTCCAGTTTCATCTCAGTTTCAGCGTGGTCAGCGCGAACAGCGCCAGGATCAAGCCGACAATCCAAAAACGCGCGATTACTTTCGATTCCTGCCATCCGAGCTGTTCGAAGTGATGATGCAGCGGCGCCATCTTGAAAATCCGTTTGCCGCGCAGCTTGAAACTGCCCACCTGCAAAATCACCGACAGCGCCTCGATCACATACACGCCGCCGATGAACAGAAGCAGAATTTCCTGTTTGAGAAGGACCGCCACCACGCCCAACCCGCCGCCCAGCGCGAGCGACCCTACATCGCCCATGAAAACTTCGGCCGGATGTGCGTTGTACCATAGGAACCCCAGCGAGGCTCCGGTCATCGCTCCGCAAAAAATCGTCAACTCGCTGGCGCCGGGCGTGCGCGCCAGTTCCAGATAGCGCGCGAAATCCGCGTTGCCGCTTAAAAAAGACAAAGCCGTCATGGCGCCGGCTGCAATCACCATGAGTCCAATCGCCAGACCGTCCAGACCGTCGGTCAAATTCACAGCGTTCGATGCGCCCACCAGCACCAGCATCAAGAAGCCGAAGAATGCCGAGAACGCCAACGGATAGGTGAAGGGATTGTGCAACCACGCCTCGATCAGCAGGTCTGGCTTGAAGGTCTTGATGAACGGCACGTTCATGCTGGTCGAGTATACGCCGCGCGCGTTCATCGCCAGCAGCAGCACGCCGACCATTAGCGCCGCAAAGATTTCCAGCGCCAGCTTCCAGCGCGCCGTCAAGCCCAGGTTGCGCTTGTTGCGCATTTTGGTGTAATCGTCCAGGAATCCCACCGCGCCGAAACTGATCAGGCCCGCCAGCGCTACCCATACCGCGGGAACGCGGAGGTTGGACCACAACAGCGTCGGCACGATAATCGATACACAGATCAGCAGACCGCCCATGGTCGGGGTGCCGGCCTTCTTGCGGTGCGATTGCGGCCCTTCTTCCCGGATATGCTGGCCGATCTGAAATTCGCGCAAGCGGGCGATCAGCCAGGGGCCGAGCGCGAGCGACAGCAGCATCGCCGTCAGCGTCGCCATACCCGTACGAAACGTCGAGTATTGAAACACCCGGAAGGGCGAATAGTAGTGAAACAGTTTTTCGAAGAATAGCCAGTAGAACATCCCTCAGTTCCCGGCCTTGCTCAGGAACTCTTCCAAAGCGCGTTCGACATGCACGCCGCGCGAGCCCTTGAACAGGATGACATCTCCCGGCTGGGCCAGCGTCCGCACCAGCCGTCCCGCATCTTGCGGGTCGTCGAAAAAAAACGCGGCGTCGGCCGTTAGGCCGGCACGCTTGACCGCGTCCACCATGAAGCAGGCCGCGCCGCGAATTCCAACGAGCACATCCAAACCGCACACCGCGGCGTAGTTGCCCACGTCGCGATGTAAGGGCTCGGCCCAGCGGCCGAGTTCGAGCATCTCCCCCAGAACCGCGATGCGCCGGCGCGCCGGAGTGTCGCGCACGACCTCCAGCATGGCCCGCACCGCATCTGGATTGGAGTTGTAGCAATCGTTAAAAATCAGGACGCCCTGATGCAGCAGCCGCTCGCCGCGCATCTTTCCCGGCGTCAATTTTTGAACCGTTTCGCGCAGCCGCCCCGGCGCGATTCCATACACGCCCGCCACCGCGATCCCCGCCAGCAGATTCGAAACACTGTGGCGGCCGGTCAGCGCGCTCTCAAAACGCACTGCACCCACCCGAAAACGCACCCCCGGAGATCCGTCGCCACGCGCGTACTCGACATCTTCGGCGCGGACCTGCGCGCCAGGCGATTGGCCGTAGAGAATGGTGCGGCCATTATGCCCCGGGGCAAACCCTGCCACCCGCTCATCGTCGGCGTTCAGCACTGCCGTGCCGCGATCGCCCAGCGCCTCCACCAACTCCCGCTTGGCCGCCGCGATTCCTTCGACGGAGTCAAAATTTTCGATATGCGCGTAACCCACGTTAGTCACCACGCCCACATCGGGACACGCAATCGCCGCCAATGCGCGAATCTCTCCGGCGTGATTCATCCCCATTTCCAGCACCGCCACACGCGCCGATTCCTCCAGGCGCAGCAGCGACAGCGGCAGTCCCACGTGATTGTTCAGGTTGCCTTGATTCTTAGCCGTCGCCATTTCCGTCGCCAACATCTCCGCGATCACATCCTTCGTAGTGGTTTTGCCGGCGCTGCCGGTCACCGCTACCACGTCGCCCCGCCATTCGCGCCGCGCCCACGCTGCCAGATCCTGCAAGGCGCGCAGCGTGTTGTCCACGCGCAGCAGTGGGCCGCCGCCGGCCTCCTCTTCAACCACCGCGGCCAGTGCGCCTTTTTCGAAAACCTCGGCGACATGCGCATGCCCGTCATTGACCGGACCTCGCAGCGCGAAGAACAGATCGCCGGGCTGCAATGTGCGCGAATCGACCGACCAGCCACTGACTATTGCCTCCGGGTTGGCAGGCAGACTCACGCCCAGCGCGTCCGCCACCGCTCGCAGGGTAAACTTCATCTCTTGCGCTCATACCCCATGCTTCTTATAACCCAGAGATTGCAAAACTTGCCGCGCCGTTTCGCGGTCGTCAAAATCAATGGTCCGGTCTTTCAAAATCTGATACGTCTCATGACCCTTGCCGGCTAACAGCACCACGTCGCCGGCTTTGGCTTCGCTAAGGGCAATGCCAATCGCTTTGCCGCGCTCCGGCTCGGCTACATGCGGTGTGTCGAAGCGCCGCAGTCCCACCATCACATCGTTCATGATGTCGAGTGGATCTTCGGAGCGCGGATTGTCGGACGTCAGCACTACGAAATCGCTGGCCTCCGCCGCGGCCATTCCCATCAAGGGGCGTTTGGTGCGATCGCGGTCGCCGCCGCATCCGAACAGCGTGATGACGCGGCCCTTGCCGGCCTGCACCGCCAGCTCCCGAGCCGACCGGATGACGTTGCGCAGCGCGTCGTCAGTGTGCGCGTAATCCACCACTACGAGAAACGGCTGCCCGCCGTCGACCCGCTCGAAGCGTCCCGGAACCGCCGGACACATCCCAATGCCCTCCGCGATCGCGGCCAGATCCATGCCATAACTGAGACCAACGCCCGCCGCCGCCAGGATATTGGACACGTTGATGCGCCCCACTAACGGAGATTCGATGGCTTGACGCTGCCCCTGGTAGACGGCATCGAAGCGCAACCCATCGAAGCCCGAGCGTATATTTTCGGGGCGCAGATCCGCACTTTCCGCCATCCCGTACCTGATCACGCGGGCGGGGCTCGCCGGCAGCATGCTCTTGCTGGCGGGATCGTCGGCGTTCAGAATCGCCCACTGCGGCGCGGGCCCTTCGTCCGGCGAGAACAGCAGCCGCTTAGCCGCGGCGTATTCTTCCATCGTCTGATGAAAGTCCAGATGATCCCGCGTCAGGTTGGTGAATACGGCTGTATGGAAGTGCATCTTGTAAATCCGCGCCAGCGCCAAGCCGTGCGAGGAAACTTCCATGGTGAGGTAGCGTCCGCCCCGCTGCTCCAGTTCGGCTGCCAGCCGGATGACATCCAGCGATTCGGGCGTGGTGTTGGGCGCCTTGCGAATCTCGTCGCCAATTCGATATTCGATGGTCCCGATCATGGCTGTAGGCGAATGAGGCGCGCCCGCCCTCCGCAAAATCGCGTCGGTCAGATATGCCGTCGTGGTCTTGCCGTTAGTGCCTGTGATGCCGGTGAAGCGGACGCGCTCATCCGGTTGCGCATAAAAATTTCGCGCGGCGAGCGCCAGCGCTTTGCGCCCGTGCTCCACCTCGATCCACGGAATGGCGGGGGATGTTCCCAGGTCTTCGCTCCGCGGCAGCTCGCTCACTACCGCGCACGCACCTCTGGCCTCCGCCTCCGGTACGAACCGGCGTCCGTCGACGCGCGCTCCTGCAAACGCAAAAAACAAGGTGTCCTTTTCCACTTTGCGCGAATCGTATTCCAGGCCCCCGACCGTCATCTCCGCCCACTGGCGGGCCAGCACGCCGCGCAACCGCACGCCCTCCAAGACCCCGCTTAAAGTCATCCGCGTGGGGGCCATGGCGGCGTGTTACTCCTTCACCGCGTAAGCTGTACGTGGACGCGGCTGCCGGGTGCAAGAATAGTTCCGGGCGGCGGGTCCTGGGCCCGCGCCATGCCGTCTCCCTGCACCTCGATCGGAAGCCCCGTGGCCGCCGATTCCTCCAGCACCGCGCGCAGAGTCAGACCGCGAAGATCGGGGACCTTGGGCCCGATTCCTTTCTGCGCGCTAAAAAAAGGCCGCCGGTCCGGGGACGTCCCGAAGGAAATTCCCGGAGGTGCCCCAACTGCCGAGGCAGATGAAGCGCCCGAAGCCGGCGGCGTAGTGACGGAGGATACAACTCCGGAGCGCACAGGCTGCGGCGGATAGCTGCCAGCGTCGTGCGCGATCTCATGACTGTGCGGAATATCGATGGCCGGCGCGGCCGCAAGTTCCAGCGGCGCAGCGCCCAGGCCTGCGATTGCCAAATCGTTTTCATCCCGTCTGCCGCCTTTTGCCAAGCGCGGGGTAGTGTCGGGCAAATCCTTAGGAACGTCCAGCATCCGCAGCGCCGAGGTGGCCACCGCGCGGAACACCGGCGCGGCCACCACGCCTCCGTAGCCCGCGCCGCCGCCCGACGTACCCACCAGCGTCACCGCAATCACGATCTGCGGATTGGATACCGGCGCGAAACCCAGGAAGCTCGCATTGTAATGGTGGGTGTAGGCTTTCGCTTTGAAATCGTATATCTGCGCCGAGCCGGTCTTGCCGCCTGAGGTATAGCCGCGCAGGATGGCCTGCTTGCCGGTACCGTGCAGCACCACACCTTCCATCATCTGGCGCATTTTGATCGCGGTCTCCGGCCGGATTACGCGCTCCGGCTTCTCCGGCACGGTGCGCTCTTCCACTCCGCCGGGCCTTTGCCGCGCCAGGATCAAGCGAGGTTTCACCCGCATGCCGCCATTAGCGATGATGGCGCCGGCCAGCGCCAGTTGAACCGATGTCGCTCCCACTTCATGCCCCATGGCAACCGAGCCGATCGAGGTCGCCTCCCACTGGCTCAAGCGTCGCAACATGCCCGCCGATTCTCCCGGCAACTCGATGCCGGTCTTGCGCCCGAAGCCAAATTTGCGTACGTATTCGTAAAGGTTTTTCTCGCCCACCTTCAAGCCGATATTGATCGCGCCGATGTTGCTTGAATTCGCCAGTACATCCGCCATGCTGAGCGACGAGTAGCGGTTGTGATCGTGAATCACGCGGCCGAACAATTTGATGGTGCCATTGCCGCAATTAATAATCGAGTCCGGAGTCAGGTTGGTGGTTTCCAGCGCCGCGGTGAGCGTCACTACTTTGAAGACGCTGCCCGGTTCGAAGGGGGTCGCTACCGCCAGATTGCTGCGCGCCCCCGGCGTCTCCTTCGCGCCATTCTGGGCGCCATTGGGGTCGTAAGCCGGATAGTTGGCCATCGCGAGGATGTCGCCGGTATAAGGGTTCAGCACCACGATCGAGCCGGTTTTCGCGTTGGTTTTGGCTACCGCGGCGGCCAGCGACTTCTCGGCTTCGTATTGCAGATTCGGGTCCAGCGTCAGGGTCAGGTTCGTGCCCGGCTCCGGCGGCCGAGAGATTACGGAATCGTACACGTTCTGACGCACGTCGTTATAAACCTTGGCCAGGCCCGGCCGTCCCGAGAGCTCATCGTCGAAACTCATCTCGACGCCGCCGTTGCCGTGCTCGATCACATCGTCGGGATCGACAATGCCGGTCGATCCGAGCACATGGGAAGCCAGTTCCCCGTGCGGATAGAAGCGCCGCATCTCGGGGCGAAATTCCACCCAGTCCAGATGCAGGCTGCGCACCCGCTCGGCTTCTTCCGCGGAAACCTTGCGCTTTACCCACAGGAATCCGCTGTTGCGGACCTTGGCCAGGGCGATGCGGTTAGAGAGCGGGGTCCGCTTCAGATCTAACACGCGCGAGAGCAAATCCGCGGCCACACCCGCGTCCGGGATCTTCATGGGGTTGATGCAGATGGATTCGGCCGGCAAGGTTTTGGCGAGGGGCTGGCCGGTACGGTCGAAGATGGTGCCACGCGGGGCTTCGATCTCCACCGTCTTCTGTTGCTGCTGCTCGGCGAGCTTTACCAGCTCATCGTGATGCACCACCTGCAGCCAGATGAGCTTGCAGAAAACCGCGCCCGCCCAGACCAACAACAACCGCAGCAGCCACCGCAGCCGCCGGGTAGATAGAGTTTCCGGCATGACTTCCCCTTGCGCGCGCGCCTAGCGCTTCTGGTTCAACGCCAGCGAAGAGCCGTCCTTGGAATCCAGGTAAACCACTTTCTCCGGCTCCGGATCAATGAACTGCTGCTGGCGCGCCAGCTGCTCCATGCGCGCCGGCGAAACCAGCTTCGCTTCCTGCAGCTCCAGCGACGCCTGCTCGCCCGCCAGACGCTGGGCTTCGCTGCGCAGAGACTGGATCTGGTAACCCGCCAGCAATCCGTAGGCGCTCGGCAGCAGCACGCCAATCAATAGCAGCGCGGCCGCGCCCACCGAGCCGATCATTTTCCAGCACACTCCGCCGGCCCGGGGATCGGTCTGCCGCACGAGCCGGCTGTTGTCGATGCGCTTCACGAAGAAATACACGTCCTCATTGGCGAAGGCTCGCACCGGTACCGCGCGAGCGGCGCGATACGATCCGGCCGCGGCCGTGGAGCGCTCCGTTCCCCTGATAAAGATTCTGCTGCAGACAGTTGCTAGAGTTGCCATGTTCCCGTTTCCTCTCCCGCGTACGGGTCAACCCTCAGCCCCAGGCACTGGAGGAGGAGAGTGCCTGTGGCTGAACGTTGCCCGCATATTCCTATCAAACGATTTCCACCGCGCACGACGCATCCGCTGTGCGCTATCAAGCGATTTCCACCGCGCACGACGCGGGCGTTTACACGCTGCGTGCCGTGCGTTTCCGTCAAATAATTTCCACCGCGCGTAACTTTGCCGAGCGCGACGGCGGGTTGTCTCGGATTTCTTCTTCGCTGGGCCGCACTACGTGACGCGTGAGAATCTCCACTCGTCCTTCCCTGGCCAGCGCCTGAAAACTCTGTTTGACCTTGCGGTCCTCGAGCGACATGAACGTGAGCAACACCGCCCGCCCGCCGGGCCTCACCAGCGTTGGTATGGCGGTCAGCAGCGCGTCCAATTCCTCGTTTTCCTGATTCACCGCGATGCGCAGGGCCATAAATGTCTGCGTGGCAGGATGTAACTTGCCCGTACGGGGCACGGCACTCTCGATCAGCTTGGCCAACTGACCGGTGGTCTTGATCGGCCGTGCCCGCACGATTGCTCTGGCTATTCTCCGGCTCCTCCTTTCCTCGCCTAACTGAAAGATTAAGTCGGCGAGCTGCTTTTCCGATTCGTAGTTGACGATGTCGGCCGCCGTCTGCCCCTGGCTGCGAT
>Ga0207674_10007768_pt1 | contig 12478 bp, 13 predicted proteins | sample KBSCornC72_FD_184303 | JGI IMG/M metagenome (GOLD analysis project Ga0207674, IMG submission 184303) | Corn rhizosphere microbial communities from Kellogg Biological Station, Michigan, USA - KBS Corn C7-2 (SPAdes) (version 2) | ecosystem: Host-associated > Plants > Roots > Rhizosphere > Soil ... | reverse complement strand
GCATGATCTACCTCGAGTTTCCGCGGTTGAACTAGGCCACCTGGCGCGAAGGAAAAGCTGTTCATGATCTTGGGAGCACGAATTCATGTGCTGTGCTGGATCAACTCGAATTTTAGAAAAGCACTATCAAGGGAGTGTGAATGCCCCATCAAAAGATTGGCACATTTGCCAGGGAGGACCGATGCCCCCGGCATCTTGACTCGATGAGCTAGACACAGTTACCGAGGCATTTAGGCATTCGGCGTTGAGTTTCCTTCATGTCGCAATGATTCCATCGAAACTTTTGCTCGTTCGCCTCCGTTGGATTGCCCACCTATAGCGTAGCCATCGAACTGTGCGTCAATTGCGGATCAAAACTTAAGGTTAAGCGAAGTAGCCCGACGAGGTCGTTGAAGTTCCCGGCTGGCTTAGGTCTATTCTGATGCTGTGAACATCTACTATTCGACTGCCATGCTCTACGAAGTTGTCGAGATCCTCACAGGTCAGAGCCCCATCCGGTCCAGACGTTAGCACGGCTAAATTGGGAACCTGCTGCAAGACCGCAGCGACTTCACAGTCAAGTCATCTGAAATGATTATTGCCTCATCCCATAACCAGTTTTGCAGCAATGCTATCGTCCGCAATCGGTCCAACAATTCATGCCTCGGCTCAGTGCTAAGGGTGTTCATTTGTTTGCTCCAATGGTTCCTGGCATTCCGGTTGAACTCATTCCTAGTGAGGGAAGGCGCAAATAGCGCGTTATCGACAGAGTGCGCGCGTGAGACTTCCAAGCTGAATTGGCCGGGTCCGACGCTCGGTTTTCGCATGGATCCACACTCAGCGTCTAACGAAACATGTCGCGGCGCCGCCACAGCTCTCGCATACTAACTCGTCGCGGTGAGTTCGCAAACTGTTCCTGTGCGAGCATCAGCTGCCATCTGATGTTGGCAGACGTTAGATCCAACCTCGGACAGCTTCTCGCATTTCCATTTCCCTCGCGATGTGCAGGAGAACAGTGGTGCTGAGAGAGCTTACTTCGCGTTTGTGAGGAGAAGTCCTCGACCGTCGAGTGGTTCGGCTGGTTTGATGGAAAACTCTTTGGCCAGCGTTGGGGCAATATCCACAGCACTTACCGGGTCCTTGCGCCGTGGCGCACGTTACTCAGAGAGTCGTTTCGCTGATCGGCGATCTCCTGCAGCCGTAAACCTTCAAAGTGGTACATTTCCAGAGTCCGCCGTTGCGCCTCGGGCAGCTCCGAGAGAGCGCGTTCTAGTTGGGCCCGGTCAAGTTTCGAACCGACCTCCCGGTCCAAATCCGTCCCACCTGCCAACGTATATTCACCGACTCGATTTTTGTGCCACAGTAATCTCCTCTTCGTTGCAAGTAGAGCTTTCTGTCGAGCGCGCGATGACAGGCGATCTGGACAATCCACGCTTTCGCGTTACCCTTCAACGGGTCAAACAACCCAGCTCTCCTATGCAAGTAGAAGAACGTGTCCTGAACAACGTCCTCAGCTTCGCCAGGGTCTCTAAGAGTTCGAAACGCGATCGTGTAGACCAGTCGAGCGAAACGATGAAAGAGAAGCTTCATCGCTTTGGGAGAGCGTTCCTGCAAGCGAATCATCAAATGCCGCGTCATCCAAATCCCAAGACAGCGGGTTTTCTGTAGGCGCGCGCGCGCAACTTCGATCTGCGAACCATCTCCGTCTATCGACACCGGCAAGGGTCGGAACCGTTCCCTTGGCGAAGAGCTCATGAACGCTTTTACCTTTCGACTGATCGAACGAACGAAGAACCGACCCTGACGTGTTCTGCCGAGGCCAAGACGATATAGCACTGGAATTGATGTGCGGATGAATTTCTAAGAAATAGCGCATTAAAACGAACTCACCTAAACAGGTACTCGAAATTCGGGACGAAAAATCTGCATCATTGGCTCAGAACAACAAAGACTTGCGCGTTCGTGCACGGGGCCGGTTACTACGTCCCGTCGGACGGATAGGCCGTACATCCGGACAATTCGCCGAAGGACGGCAATCGCTGTCCCATCTGCTGTCCTTTGCAGAATGAGAACCTTCAGGATGTGCTCAGGTGGCCTTCTGCGACAGAAAAGAAACAGGGGTTAGGTTTTACAGATTTGTGCATTGCGCTCGAGGGTAGATTTGTTGTCCTCTCGGTGTCCCCCACGTTTAAGCACCTATTTCCGCTTCAAACTTACCCCATCGCGGCATTCCAGGGGTGCTTGAAGAAACTGATCAAGGGCGTTCCTCGGGAGGCTTTATACGACGAGAGAACCTGTAAAGAAGGAAGTCGTAGGTTATTTTCGTACCGCCGCCCACAATCAGGGGTGTAGAAAATGCAAGGGTCTGCATTAAGGCGCCAGCCACTCCTGAACCGATTGCCCAACACACATTGCGTGCGACATTCGTCACTGCGCTGGCGAAACTTCTCCGTGAACTCAGGCCGGCATCTTAGTGATCGTCATCATGATCGTCATGGCCGGTCATGATGGTCGTCGACGTCGTGGTAGTCGACATCATCGTCGTGGTGGTGGTGGTGATGGTCATGGTGGTCATTGTCGCCATGTTGGTCCTCGTCAGCCTGAACATGGACAGGACAACGGTGCCTGGCGGAAGCGTACGAGGAGGTGGAATTCCGCAATTGTTGTGTGGGCAAGGCGCGGCGTCCCGTTCTACAAGGAAAACCCAGGATAGAGAAATGCGGCGCGGATAGTCTCCGCGTCGTTCTCTGAAACCCCGCACGCCCGCGCTACGTCGTACCAGTGACCGATCGCCGCGCGCATGTCCGCGACGATTTTCACAGCCTCTTCCTTGTCGAGCAGGAAGCGCGCATGCTCGGACACAATGTTCTTCGCATTCGCATACCGACCCTGGTCTCCGACCTGCATCGCCAGATCGCGGCGTTCCTGCGCCACCACGGGTGAGGGCGTGAGGTCATAAGCCGGCGACAGTTTCCAGTGCTGGTCCGGCGCGATGATCGCATGGTTGCGCGGATGGTCGTCGAGATTCGAGATCATTGCGTTAAAGCTCATGCGCCGAAACAATTCGTGCGCGTCTTTCTTCGGCTCGGCAACGATCCGGCGCAATGCCTCGGCGAAAATGACATAAGACCATCGCGCGCGCGCGTCCGGCGTCTCCCCGGCGCGCAGCACCGTGAGGCCGCTCACCATGCGTGCGCGCGTGTACCCGTTCTTGGTTGTTCCGCGATCGAAACGCTTGATCAGAAGAACGTCTTTTCCGCCCACGGTCTCGATACGGCTCTCGGCTGCATTGATGCCGCACCTGCGCGCAAGCCGTAGCATCGCGTGCTCGACGCGCGTGTTGTTCCAGCGATCGTCGGGGCGGTTGAACTTCGCAACCCAGAGACCTTCCGCGTTCTGCACGACCGCTTTGGGCCGCGCGCCGCCCATCGAAGTGCCGAGCAGCAGCAGCTCCTGCACCTGCGGCGCGGCTGGGTCGTTCGGGATCTCGTCCTTGACGAGCGCCTCGGCCAGGTCCTGCAGCTTGACAAGGTCGATCGTCTGGTTGAACTTGCGCAAGGGCGCAGGCGGCACGTTGTTCAGGCCGAAACCGAGCGCGCCGGCACGATCGTCGGGCGACTGGAGCAGGTAGTCCATTTCGCCGAGCTGTGCCTTGCCCGCGTGTTTCTCGATGACGCGGCGGCCCCAAAAATCGGGGCCGGCATCGCGCAGCGCGCCGAACACGCCGTTGAGCTGGACGGTCTCATAGGTCGCCTCTGCAAGCTTGAGCTCGACCGGATCGACCGGCACGGCATGCGCATTCTCAAGATAGGAGCGACCATAGACGAAACGGCCGAGGGGATCGCCGGTGCGGGTCGTGTCCAGCACGAATTTCCCGGCTGTGACGGCAGAGGTCGCACCGGGCAGGGTGATGTAGACGAAGCACTCCGGTGCCTTAGAAGTCATTGTCCAGTCCTGCGCCCTTGCGCGCGCGCCGGTTCTCCTTTGCGGAAGCGAGGGCAAGTCCCTCCCGATCCTTAAGCGGATCGGCGAGTTCCTCGAACGGGGAAAGAAGGTCGAATGACCAAAGCAGCGCGGCATAAACGGCCACTGTGGTCGACGGCTTGCCGCTTTCAGCGTCCCGCACCGCGCGGACGCCCGTGCCGATTTTCTCGGCGACTTCCTCGATTGTCTGCTTGCGCCGGATACGGGCCTGGCGCAGATTGTTTCCTACCTTTTTTAAAGCTTGTTCGACCTGAAAGGGGGGAGCTGCAAACAAGTTGTTTCTAGCGACCATGTGCCCTCAAGAGCATGTTAAGTGCTGTAATGTGCTCTTAAGAGCATATCCAACGGTCAACCAAAAAGGCAAGCTTAAAGTGCTCTTAAGAGCATATTAAATCCTATAATGTGCTCTTAAGAGCATATTGAGGGACTTTCTCATCGCCCGGAAAAAGATCGTCAGCCTCCGCCACGACGCCGGGCCTGAAGTTGCTTAAGCCGGATGGCGGCCAGACATGCGTTCAAAACATTGAGTTCGCCGATTTGAACGTTGGTACGATACAGGTTTTCGTGGGGTGTCTGATAGCTCCGCCAATTTCTTATCCCGCAATGGTTGAGGCACAGCCTCTTTGCAATAGAAATCCTATGATCAGCCGCGTCCGTTTCTGCTTCGCCAAGTCTGGTTCCAGATCCCAAAAAGACAGAGAAATTGCTGTCCCATTTGCTGTCCTATTTCTGCAGAATGAGATGCTCCTGGATGTGCTCAAATTCGGTTCTGTTATTGAGAACACATGGGGTTAGTTTGGAACGACTCGCCGCAACGAATTCGTAATCGGCAGGTCATCGGTTCAAGTCCGGCAGGTTATCGGTTCAAGTCCGATCGTCGGCTCCATCCCTTCCAAAGTGGCTAGTTTACAGAGGTTTGGCATTGCACCCGAGCCCGAGGGAAGACTTTGTGTCCCATTGGTGTCCCGAAGGCTTTGAGCAGCCATTTCCACTTCGAACTTCTCCATCGCGGCAATGACAACATCACTCTGCGGCTTGAACGTAGTAGCCGAGCGTACATTCACAATTCGAGTGGGGCAGGATTGCTTGGATCGCTTTATCGGGAACTCTAAGCCGATGAATTCGACTCCAGGGCTTCACACGGCAACAGGTAACGCGAAGAATAATCGGGACAGCGTGAGAACTAATTTTTGGAAACGCATAACTTCGACGCTAGCGAATCGAGAGCAGGACAGCAATGTATTGTCGTACCTTCGTTACCAATACAGTCGCAGCTTTGGAATGGAATTCTGCGTGGCGAGCTCCCCAATCTAGGCTCTTCAATTGATCGACGAGGACTGCGCCCTCGATTTGGTCAATCACAATGGGTAGTGCGAATGGATAAGGCTTGCGCTTGCTGGTCAGCGGGCATACCACGGCAAGACCGCTGGCGCGGTTATAACGCTCATCGGTTAACACAAGCGCCGGTCGCCGCGTTGCCTGCTCGCGCCCCGCTTGCGGATCAAAGTCCAAGAAAACTATGTCTCCTGCATCCGGAACATACGATGTCACCACTCGACCGCCTCCTTGCCGCGTTCCGTGCCGGTGGAGATCTCGCCGTAACGGTTCTGTGGTGTGATTTGAGCTACTAGTTGTGCGAGAGTGGGAATTTTGCCAACAGCGTGAAGTTGGACTGCACCTCCCGTATCAACGTCGATCTCGACCGAATCCCCCGCTTTCAGTTTGGCCTGATCTGCAATTGGTTTCGGAACACGGACTGCCAGACTGTTCCCCCACTTCAATACCCGAGATCGCATAATGGCATGCCTTCCTCATACGGATGATACAGTGTATTATTCATGTATCTACATTGTATAACACACCGTGAAATGGATTCAAGATCGTAGGATAAGGCTGCACTCGACGGCTTGGCCTGCAAGCGAAGTGCTGAGGTTGATCTTCTTGTTGTACAAGCAGAGATGTCCGCGGCTGGTGACCACGACGGTGCTGCGCAACGGTTCGAGAGCAACCCTCAGCGCCATCTACGCGACGGCGGTCACCTCAGCCGCTCTGGCAGCTTCAATCGTAATGGTCACGCGCTCGCCGTTGCTGATTGCGGCTTGGAGCTTGGGAAAGAATGCATTGAAGGCGGGCCGCGAATTGATCACTTCATCCGGGCCGTTCCGCGCCTGGCCAATCAGAATACACCCTTCCGTGTCCGCCGACGTGTTTCCGCTGTGAATTCGAACACCATCGAAATCTTCAACATCAAGGATGTGAGGCATCTCTCTTCCGAAGCGTTGAGACATATCGATGGTGACATTATATGTTCCCGTAGGAATGGCGGTTTGGGAAACGACCTTCCATGCTGCTACTCGTACACCGGGGAGTTCACGAACCATATCCTCAAGGGTGAAGCATTCGAATTCACCATTTATAAACAGTTTGCCTGGAGTACTCTCCTCGGTGCTGGGCTCTCGTTGAAGCGTTAATTCCATAAGACACCTCTACTGGTCAATCGATGTTTGAGTGGCATTATGCCCGCCAACCTGCTCCGCTGTGCTGGAATTTCGGAATCAGTTCTCCAGTCCCAGTGAATACGTATTCGTCTCCGTCGTCATATTGGGCAGATGCTTCCGCGTGTTAATGCACATCGTTAGCAGCCCGCCCGGTGACCAGCCCAAGACCGGTGCGTGGTAAGTAAGCATTCTGCGAGTGAAGAAATTCCCGGCAGGTCTGATCATCGAATAATAGCGACAGATTTGCGTTTGCCTTGGATTGTATGTCCTTTGCCACAATCTCTTGGTCAATGGACTTCTCAAGGTAACCTCCAAGCTGCGACTCAATTTCTTTCCAGCATGCGCTGCGCGGTCGTGCACGAGAGTGATTCACGCCTTTCGGTTCCGGAGACCATTCGAGAGACCATCGGATCGCGGGAATTAATGATGGGTGTCGGTCGCGGAACTTCGTGTCTCGTTCCAATTCGCTCAGGACGCTTTGGCGTGGCGGTGGAGTTCCTCGTCTGGCAGCCAAGAGGCTGTGCGGATGATTGGGATTGGAATACTCGCCCAAATCAGCCACATATTGGATGAACTCCAACGCCGAGCTCTGCTGTTCCGAATTGATGGGGATCGCAAGCAGCCACGTGCCCAATTCCGCTTGAGATTCGCTATTTGATCCCTGAGGAATACTTGTGAATACCAGCTTCTCAGCTTTGGGGGCGTCGAGGACTAAGGCAGTGAGTTGCGCTTGCCGCATTTTCTCATCTATATCCACGAGCATCATCGCCCAGGCCGACCACACGATGCCCATCGAAGCCCTTTCCTCCTCGAGGTATGCAGAAACATCAAAGTCATCGAAGCTAGCGCTGCCAAGATTTTTCCGCGTGGCTACCAACTGATCCAGCATTTCGATTGCAGCGCGTGGCTGAACGAGCGGCTGCTTGCTTTCGGCAAAAAAAGGTAAGCTGTCAGGATCATAAGCCCAGAGAATCGGCATGAAATCGGTAACAATGGAGTTGCCGGGACCGATCCTTGTGACATAGCCAATGTGGTCCTTCTTCTCAATTCTTGCTGCGGCTTTGGCTACAGCCTGCCATGTTGTGGGCACCGATTCGTGCTGAAAGTCGGCAGCGCGATAAGCAAACAGCTGTGAGTTGGCCACAATAGGAACTGCATAGTAGTCGCGGCAATCATCATGCTTTGGGCAGAAAGAAGCCACGCGCAACACACTCGAAAAAAAATCGCTACCATCGGCTTCCAAATACTTTTTCAAAGGAGTGAGTCGTCGACCGTCCGTGCCGCTCGGGTCGGATACCAACGCGTACAGCCACGGGTCGTCGATCATAATGACATCGAACGGCGGCGTAGAATCCCGAACTCTCTGAGGTCTCTGCTTCAGCTGACGCTGCTCCTCCAAGTAGAGTTGGTCGTAAGGCAATTCAAGCACCTGTACCCGTATGTGCGTCTCACGACTGAAGCTTTGCGCCAGCTCCTTGAGGGCTACACTTTCGACGCCTTGTTTCACAGCTATGGTGAGCTGCGGTATTTCATCGCCGGATGTTATAAGTACAAACAAGAGGCCGGCTAAGACGATACAGGCGCAGCCCGGAATAGCGAGTTGCCGTGTTCGCTGCAGAGCCGCTCGAGCAAATTCCGTTTTCATACTGCTTGTACCCCGCCCTTCGGTCCACCTGTCCGCACCCCTCGCACATCTGCAATGATTTTGGCTGCTCCGGTCAGCGCCCCTATGGCTCCGGTCACGAGGCCGAGAATGTCTTTCTGGCTGAAGAACAGCAATGCGGCGAGGCAAGCGAGAAAAACCACGATAAGGGCAGTTCGCACACCTTCCCAAACTCCACCCGTATCATGCTTCATCCAAGCCCGCCGCTCAGGTTCAGTGACCGTTCCGGAAATGAATTCTTTGAACTTGGGGTCCACAATGTGGGGGACGGGATCAGCGGCAATCACACCTCGATTCCAAAGATGGTGTAACGCGGCATCATTCTTGTGATTCGGCCAGCCTTCCCGCGCCAACCCGTAGAGGGCCACCTTCTCTGAAAATGTACAACTTGCCCACAGCCGCGAATAGGTGGCCTCCGGGTGATCCTGCTCCGAACCCGACACGAGTCGGGCTGTTTCAAACTGCCCGAGCACGTTCCTCCAGCGCTCCTGGTTGCGATCGGCAACATCGGATTCTGGCGGTGGATTTACTTCCAGTGCCGCATCTTTCAAGTAAAAGGTCGGATCGATTGTCGTGATGACCAGCACCGTCAAGGGGGCATGCAGCAGTCGTTCGAGAACTGTTAATTTACCCTGCATCGCTGACTCCTGTCCCATCGCGTGCTCAAAGTGGTCGAGCACCGCGATTCGCGTGTCGGGAGGAATATCAACTGAGTGTGGAGCAGTCGTCATGTCTATGACCAAGAGATTTTCTGAATTTTTGAGCGAAGGTTTTGTCTGGTCGCATCTTGGCAGCCCAACCAGTATCCGATTCTTGGGTTCGGCGACAGAAGCCTCGAGGGTAATAGACGGCCATTGATCGCGATGCCGCTCATTCGGCGACTCGTTGCCCCACGGATTGAACTTGGCTTGGCGCTTTAGGAGGAACATACTTGCGAGCGCCGACCGAACCGAGAAAAACATGCTAAAGAGAAGCACGATCAGAACTAAGGCAGTCAAGCGAAGAAAATCCCAAGGTCGAAGAACATCAATATCGTAAGTAAGATCTTGAACTAAGAAAGTGGGATCCTTCCTCGCGAGCTTGCTCAGTGCGGATGTTTCAGGCGATCCATTCGCCATGGCAAAATCGTCTGAGCTCGAATAACTCTGAAGTTGATATGCATCGCTCTTTGTTTTCTTTTCTTTGCCAGGCGCATCAATTCCAGGGCCTGTGTCTTGTTGTGAGCACGTGTCAAGGCTCTGCTGACAGCTGCATGAATCCTGGATGGGCGAGACTTCTTCTGTTACAGGGCTGGGCTGAACATGAATTCGGTTTGCTGCGGCTTCATTCCAAATCCATTTGGAACCTGCAGCGCAATCGTATGCGATGAGTGGCATGAGGGAGTCTGCGCGATCGGGAATCCAATGAGTGGTTACGTACGCCATAAATCCTGGCCATTGCGATGGATTATGACTAAGGTTAATTTGTCCCGCCGACTGGCTACGGAATGCTTGGTCGTACCGGTCGAGGTTTTGTTCCTGCAGCCTCCGCCGCAAAAAAAGCCATTTCCCGACATCATTAGACAATGGCCTGCCTTCGCCAGATATTGTTACTGGAAGGTAGCGATCGACGACTCGACGTTCTCTGCGACTTAAGGTTGCGAGAGTAAGCAATTGCTGACGTCGAGTTGCCAGACGTTCGTAATAGTCGTATGAAAGCCTAAAGGCGGCGATACATGGGACACCAGCTACAGTTAGAAGGAGAGCGAGACTAGCAAATGTATATGCCGTCGGCAGAGGAACCCAATTCCAGATTCCTGAATGCTTCTTTAAGTTCTGATCTCCGAGTGTCAAATAAGCAATAAAGATCAAAGACAGAGGTAAATAGGGTGACTCCTTCCAACTGCCTCTTTCGATGAATCGTGTGGCGATCAGGCCTAACACAGCGGCGCTAGCACAGAGAAGTGCTGACCAGGTGATCGCCGTTGTCAATTCTTTTATCTTGAGAGTCGAAAATGTAAGAGCGGAGAGCGGGAGGAGCAACGTCAACCACACTAGGCATTTTGGGCTCGCTGCGAAGATAAGCATGTACGACAAAAGGGCAACCACTCCAAGAACTAAAGCAAGTTGGGTGTAGGCGGCCTTATTGCGCTCGACAGGCCATGCGAGGCGTCGGCATGGTAAGAACAATGGCAAGAAAAAATGTATTGAAACAACCGTCACTCCCAGAAAAATGAAATATATGGCGCACAGTAAAGCAGTCAGCGCTGTGCGCTGCAAAGCCTTATCTCCCAGCACCGTGCGATTAGAAAACACAATCAATGACCAGGGGCAACCTTGGATGCTCTTAAACCACGTCACGTAGAAGCCGTAATCTTCACCAAGGTAGCGCTCTCTCAACCAGGCTGGTCGTCTGGAGAGAATGGCCGCGCGAGCGGCGCGACTGTCCACTAGTTCATCGAAGAGATTTTCTCGCCCATTCTTGGTAGCATCCGAATGAAAAAGTACTTTCCCGTCAGGATCGATCACTGCAAACCCATAATCGGGCGGGAGGACCGGATCTATTAGAGAAATGAGGGGCGTATTCATCGCCATTACACCGTCCCCGAATTGTGTCTGTTCCCCATTGGGTTCTCTTATCGTGTAAGGCCGAGCGATGGCGGCCAGATATTCGCCTGTGGATTTTGAGTAGATTGGATCCACCCTAAAACGTACGCCAGAAAGACCCTGTTCCGTGAGATACCAGAGGTCATTGCGCTGGACGCCCTTGAAGTATGGGCGATCGCACACCCTCAGAGGCGGCGGTGGTTGCGCATCTACCGTCCAACTAATGTGCTCGAAGCCTTGCGCATCAAATACGTAAATGCGACGGAAGTAAGGATAATCGGAAACCTCCATGCCCAATTTACTTAGCAACTCGGTCAGTTGCTGTGGTTCGTGCTTGTCTGCAGCGTCCGTACACAAATCTTGTGGCAAATGCTTCAGGACTGGCGCCAGTTTCAGATGGCGGCTGGCTTCAACCGATTGCATCACCAATAATGCTTGCCGAATCTCGTGACCTAGATTTCGGTCTATAGCTTTCGCAAGGTCCTCCATGTTGTTATCAGTTTTCGGGTCCGAAAAGCCGTAATAGAGATGAATGACTAGCAACGTCACCAACATGAGGGTAACGGCTGTCGAAACGGAATAGACCAGGCCCGCCCAGCGCGTGATCGGTTCCGTCCGATGCATAGTGGAAAACTTGAGCACAGGCCACGATCCCACAATTACAAGAAGAACAGCCAAACCAATTGCCGTCAGCAACGTTAGCGGGACCGATCGGCTTCTTGCGGTAAAGTGCTTATCAAGCATGAGACCGCAGAGCATGAGATGTGAGCCGGAGCGGTACCCGGAAGTGGATGGGCGGGGCACAGGTAATCGCACCGGTGCCAAGTAGATGCGATAATTGGCACCTCCTAATGTCACAAGTCTGAATGTGCTCGCGATTATGACATCTCCCTGAGCTTCTTTCGTTTTGTCGGGTTGGTAATACTTGCAAGTGGTCTGTCACTGGTTGTCGCCGCGCAGGGTGAAAAACTCATTCCCGGTCCTGTCGGTGTTTCCAGTGCGAAGCAATTATCGGCGATACCCGATCGAGGGTGGAGGAGATAGGCGTTGGTCAAGCCAAAGATGACTGTCGTTCCCGCGATTCCTACCGACAGTGAGAGCACGGCAATAGCCGTGAACAGCGGGCTGGCGCGAAGTGTGCGCGCCGCCTGCTGAATGTCGAGCCAAATCGACTCCACCATGTCCAACCTCGGAATCCACCTCAGGTCAAGGAACGTGCCATACCGCGGCGGCGGTCAACGCTCGAAGCATTGGAGCTTCTGGGGCTTGATCGGTGAGCGTCGGTTTCTTGCGTTCGCGATTGGGATTCGATCGTTCTGAATCGGGCGTCTGCGGTCGGCTCCATCCTGCGGCCAATTACAAACGTCGTTGCCCGGTCCGGAGTATTGCAATGCCGCAGGCGGTCGCGGTCCCGTCACCGCCAAAAGTCCATTGTTTTTGGCTGATACATGGCACGCGTCTTGACGATACCGAGAGCATGTTCCCGATGCTCGTATTCGTAGCCGTCGTGCTGGGCCTCGCCCTGCGAGGCATGTCACCAGAGGAGCGAGTGCTGTATGGCAGGAAGATCCTCGCGGCCCTCCTGTTCATCAAGAACTCCATCACGAAGCCGCCGTCGGGGCCACGGGCGCCGAGGTGGAGGTTGGACAGCCAGCCCCGACGGCGCCCGTGACCCCACTCGGCGGCCAGCACGACCAGGTCGACCATTCGCACCGGCTTGACCTTGCGCCACGACTTGCCGCGCCGGCCGGCTTGGTACCGGCTCTCGA
>Ga0207674_10007767_pt1 | contig 12478 bp, 13 predicted proteins | sample KBSCornC72_FD_184303 | JGI IMG/M metagenome (GOLD analysis project Ga0207674, IMG submission 184303) | Corn rhizosphere microbial communities from Kellogg Biological Station, Michigan, USA - KBS Corn C7-2 (SPAdes) (version 2) | ecosystem: Host-associated > Plants > Roots > Rhizosphere > Soil ... | reverse complement strand
CCAGGCGCTCGGGCGCACGTTGTGATGACGATGACTGTACCGCAGCGTCCACCTTCGGTGGACTGAAGGAGATTCATGGCGAAGGACGTAGCCGCGTCGCTCAACGACATTCTGCAGAACGATCAGGAGGCGTTGCTTCGAACCTGGGTCGATCGTCAGGTCGGCTCGCCGGGTTTCCGCTCGGATCGCACGAGCCGACAGGAGGTGGCTGATCATTCCGCCAGGTTCCTCACCCAGCTTCGCGAAGCGATCCGTTCGGGCGACACGAACATCCTGGCGTCGCCGTGGACAGACGCCCGGCGCGTTCTCGACGAATTGTCCTTCGCCCGCGCGCAGCAGGGCTTCTCGCCGTCGGAGACCGCACAGTTCGTTTTTTCGTTGAAGCAGCCCCTGTTCGAGCGCCTGCGGCGCGACCTGGTCAACGATCCGGGACTCTTGGCCACGCTGACCTCCGAAGCCGACGCGCTGCTGGACACGCTCGGCCTGTATACGACCGAAGTGTTCCAGCGCGGGCGTGAGCAGGTGATCATGCGCCAGCAACAGGAGCTGATGGAGCTCTCGACGCCGGTCGTGACGCTCTGGGACGGGGTCCTGGCGCTGCCGCTCATCGGAACGCTCGACAGCGCGAGAACACAGGTGGTCATGGAGAGCCTGCTGCAACGCATCGTCGACAGCGGCGCCTCGATCGCGATCATCGACATCACCGGCGTCCCCACGGTCGATACGCTGACCGCGCAGCACCTGCTCAAAACCGTGGCGGCCGCGCGGCTGATGGGCGCGGATTGCATCATCAGCGGCATCCGTCCGCAGATTGCGCAGACGATCGTGCACCTGGGGGTCGAGCTCGGATCGGTCATCACCAAGGCGACGCTCGCTGACGCGTTCGCGATTGCGCTGCGCCGCCTCGGACTTGCGGTGCAGAAGACGGCCGCCGCGCCCGCGCGCCGCGATCGCGAGGGGGAAGACCGCGACGTGCGCTCCTCCCTCGATCGCCCTGAGAACTGACGTGGAACGGATTCCGATTCTCAAGATGGGCGAGTATCTGCTCGTCAGCATCCAGGTCGACATGCACGATCGCCTCGCGATGACCCTGCAGGCCGATCTCACCGACCGGATCGTATCGGTGCATGCGAAGGGCGTCCTGATCGACATCTCGGCGCTCGAGATGGTCGATTCCTTCATCGGCCGGATGCTCGGCGATCTCGCGGCGATGTCACGCGTGCTCGACGCCGAAACAGTCGTCGTCGGTATGCGTCCGGCGGTCGCTATCACGCTCGTCGAGCTGGGGCTGGCACTGAAGGGCGTGCGAACGGCGCTCAACGTGGAGCGGGGAATGGACCTGCTGCGCAACCGCATCGACGCGAGAGGACGCGAGGATGCTGGACGCGAGTAACGAGCGCCGTCCGATACAGACGTCTGAGGACGTGGTCACCGTGCGGCAGACGGTGCGGCAGCGCGCGGTGGAGCTCGGTTTCAATCTCGTCGATCAGACGAAGATCGTCACGGCGGCGAGCGAGCTCGCGCGCAACACGCTCCAGTACGGCGGCGGCGGCACGCTGCGGATCGAGGAAGTGAAGGATGGGGCGCGCCGCGGCCTGCGGCTCACGTTCGAGGACAACGGTCCCGGCATCGCGAACCTCGAGCTCGCGATGAAAGACGGGTACACGACCGGGAACGGCCTCGGGCTCGGACTCTCGGGGGCCAAGCGCCTCTCGAATGAGTTCCACCTCGAGTCGCAACCGGGTAAGGGGACGCGCGTCGCGATTGTGCGTTGGCGATGAACCTCACCGCGGCCTACCCCGTCACCGAGCTGAGCCAGGTGTCGGAGCCGCGTCGTGCGGTCACGATACTGGCGCAGCGCCTGGACTTCGACGAGACGCGGGCGGGAAAGGCGGCGCTCATCGTCTCGGAGCTCGCCACTAACCTTGCCAAACACGCCAAGCGTGGCGAGATCCTCCTGCGGCGGAGCGACGGCGGTCAGGCCGGCGAGCCGCCGTGCATCGAGATCCTGGCGATTGACGCAGGACCCGGAATGCCCGACGTGGCGCTGTCGCGCCAGGATGGCCACTCGACGGCGGGATCGCTCGGCCACGGCCTTGGGGCGGTCGATCGTCAGGCCGACTTCTTTCAGGTCTACACCAATACGTCGGGGACGGTCATCCTCGCGCGGTTGTGCCGTGAACCGCCGGCCGCCACGCCCAGAAAGCCCCGTTACGAGGTCGGTGCGGTCCACGTGTCGCATCCGACCGAGGACATTTGCGGCGACGACTGGTGCGCGCGCGTCAGAGACGAGCGGATTGCGCTGATCGTCGCCGACGGCCTCGGGCATGGCCTTTCCGCACACGAGGCCGCGCGCGGCGCGTCGGCGGTATTCGCGCGGATGGAGCAGGAATCCCCGGTCCGGATCGTCGAGGATGTCCATGCGGCGCTTCGGTCCACCCGGGGCGCCGCGGTCGCGGTGCTGAACATCGACGGCTCTCGAGGGCTCGCCCGGTTCTGCGGCGTAGGCAACATCAGCGCGGTGGTGCTTCGGCCGGACGGAGGGCGCCACAGCATGGTGTCCCAGAACGGCACGGCTGGCCACAACGCGAGACGGCTCACCGAGTTCAACTACCCGGTTCCCGGCGGATCGATCGTCGTGGTGGCGACAGATGGCCTCGGCACGCACTGGGATCTGCCGGCCTACCCGGGTCTCCGCACGCGCGATCCCAACGTCATCGCGGCTGTCCTGTACCGCGACTACAGTCGCCGGCGCGACGATGTGACGGTGGTGGTCCTGAAAGAACGTTGAGACGGCCCTGTCCGAAAAGCTGTAGAAACTTCCCCAGCGGACTCATCTGAATGCACGGTGTGTAGCGTCTATGGTCCGCGCACCTCTGTGCCGATACTCTTCTGTGGCCGAATTTCTGTGATTTTCCCAATATTCCCCGAGCGACGCCGATTTAGTCCTAGCTGGCTGGACGACGGCATACACCTTGATGTAATGCCGACGCGCACTGCTATGGCTGAGCTCTCACAACGCGAAAACCGGCTTCCGACGACGACGGACACGACGTCCGCCGACACGCCGAAGACTACGGCAGAGCTTCGCCAGTGGGTCCAGGAGGAGCTGCCGCTCCGGGAGGACCAGGAGGGGCGGCTGTTCGACGCCGTCGATCGCGTCCTCGCCAGCCAGCGCCAGCTCTTCGAGGCCTCGAAGCATGAGGCGATTCGCGCGTTGTCCGAGGGGTTCGCCGAGAAGATGGCGCGTCTGCAGCGCCAGCTGACCGAAAAGGACGTGACGGTCAGTAACATCGCGCGTTACTTCGAGGAGGTCGTCGCCGGGCTCACGGAGAAATCGCATCGCGACCCGAAGACGAAGCTCCTGAATTTCGACTGGTTCATGGAGCGGCTCGAGTCGTTCCTGTCCGTCGAGCAGCGCGTCCGCTGGTGCGGCATCGGCGTCGTCGATATTCACAGCTTCAAGTGGTACAACGACACACTCGGGCACGCGGTCGGCGACAAGATCATCGAACGGGTCGCGCGGATCCTCTCCGACAAGATCCGCTCGGAGGATTTTCTCGCGCTCGAGCGCGCCGGCGATGCGCGGGACCTGCACGCGCGTTTCGGCGGCGACGAGTTCTGCTTTCTGATTCCGGATCTGCCCGGTTGCCGCGAAGCGGTCGAGATCGCGGATCGGTTCAAACATGCGGTCGAAGCGCACGACTGGACGCGCGACGATCCGCGGCTGATTTCCCGTCCCGTCCACGTCGACGTCGGCGTTGTCTGCCTGCAGCTCGGGGGCGTAGCCGAGCGGCGCGGGGTCGCCCGCAAGCTCGCCGCCGAACTCATTCATCTCGCGGACCAGTTGATGTACGACGCCAAGGGGCGCAAGGCGGACCGCGTACATCCCGCCGCCGTCGAAGTGCAGGACGGTGCGCTCGCGGAGATCAGCGCGGCCCTCTGACGGTTGCCCGGCCATTTGACCGGGTGCTACACTTACCTGCTCAGCCCTCCCTGACCGGCGCCGACAGTGCGCGCGGTCGTTGCGATGGTGGGTGTAGCTCAGCGGTAGAGCGCCGGACTGTGGCTCCGGAAGTCGCGGGTTCGAACCCCGTCATCCACCCCAATTTCTTCTCCCGTCAAGTGGCTGCGTTCTCACGAGTTGCCCGTTGCCGTCGGGCCACCGGTTGACGCGGCGCGAGCGGTCCCACAAAATGCCGGTATCACAGCAATTCAGATCGCTGGTGGGGGGCGTGTGGAGCAGCACGAGGTCGAGCGCATCGCGCGGGCCACGCTGAAGGAACTGGGTGTGGCGGCGAACGTTAAAGTGATTGCGGACCAGAACCCGGGCCAGTGGCGCGTGGAGATCGAGGGCTCACACGCGCGGATCAAGGTCCGATGCAGCCAGGGATCGACCCCGCAGTGGGTCCGCGCGCAGATCTTCGAGCAGTACCTCGCGCAGAACTAACGCGCCGCCCGCTTCTTCGGCGCCGCCTTGGCCGGCTTCTCGAATTCCGCCTTCGCGGACTTCTTCTTTCCCGTGCTCACCCGATCGAGGCTCTGACGAAGCGCGTCCATCAGGTTGACCACTTTTGGCGGCGCCTCCTCGCTGGTCGCGACGACCTCCTCGCCGGCGATCTTCGCGTCGATGATCCGCTGCAGCTCTTCCTGGTATTCGTCCCGATACTCGGTCAGCTTGAACTCCCCCTCGAAGTTCTCGATCACCTGCTTGGCGAGCTTGATCTCTTCGGGCTTCACCTTGGACGGCACGCTGTCGAGCTCTTCGATCTGGTCCATGCCCCGCACCTCGTTCGCGTGGCGCATGGTGTACATCACGAGCCCCTTCTCGCGCGGCTGCACGGCGACGAGATATTCACGTCCGTAGAGTGCGAGCTTGCCGATCCCCGCCTTCCCTTTCATCCCTTCGCGCATGACCGCGAACGCTTCGGTCGCCATGCCGCCGTCAGGGGCCAGGTAATAGGGCTTCTCGATCAGGATCGGATCGATCGCCGCGGCGTCGGTGAACTGGAAGAGATCGATCACCCGGGTCGATTCGGGACGTACCTTCGACACGTCCTCCTCGGTCATCACGACGTAGCGCCCCTTCTCGAATTCGTACCCCTTGACGATCTCCGAGTGCGGCACCTCGCGCTCGCAGTGCGGACACCAGCGCTTCTGTTGAATCCGCGTCTGGCATTCGCCATGAAGCTGGTTGAAGCTGATGGTCGCCGCCGAATCGGTCGCCGGAAACACCCGCACCGGGATGTTCACCAGGCTAATTTTCAGAAATCCCTTCCACGTCGGACGAGCAGCCATGCTTTCCCTCCAGCCATGATGATTATCGGCCGAAAACGGCTCAGGGCTCACCGCTTAGGGCTAAAGGCTCAGGGCAGACGGTCAATCTGCACAGGATTGCACACGGCCTCGATGTACCCTGAGCCTTGAGCCCTGAGCCCTGAGCCTTGAGCCTTGAGCCCGATGAAGTGGCGCGAATCTCCTGAATCCGTCCGTCCGATGCTCGCCACCCTCGCCGAGCCCCCGCTGACCGGCGCCGGGCTGCTCTACGAGCCGAAGTACGACGGCATCCGCGCCCTCGTCCATCTGCCGCCGGCCTCGGATCGCGCCGGCGTCACGATCTGGTCGCGGCTCGGCAACCAGAAAACCGCGCAGTTTCCGTCGGTGGTGCGCGCCCTGGAACCGGCGCGCGCGGCGCTGGCGCGGCCGCTGCTCATCGACGCGGAGCTCGTGGCGCTCGATGACCGTGGACGGCCTGCGGGGTTTCAACGGCTGCAGGGCCGCATTCACCTGCGCAGCGAACGCGATGTGGCGATCGTCGACCAGGCGCAGCCGGTCGCGATGATCGCGTTCGATTTGCTGCGCGACGGCGACGAAGACGTGCGCGGGCTTCCGCTTTCAGATCGACGCGCGCGGCTCGAACAGCGGCTGGGGCCGCACACGTCGGCCACCATCCGGATCAGCGAGCAGGCCGCGCGGGACGGACGGCCGCTCTACGATCGCGCGCTTCGCGAAGGCTGGGAAGGGCTGATCGTGAAGGAAGCGCAAGCGCCGTATCAGTCCGGCCGGCGCAGCGCGGCCTGGCGGAAGCTGAAGGTCGTCAACGAACAGGAATTCGTGGTGGGTGGGTGGACCGAGCCGCGACAGACGCGTTCCTGTTTCGGCGCGCTGCTGCTCGGCGTGCGCGATGAGAAGACCGGCGCGCTCACCTACGTCGGCCACACCGGAACGGGGTTCAATCAGGCGGAGCTCGAACGCGTATGGAAACTCCTCAAGGCGCGTGAGGTCCGGGACTCGCCATTCTCGAATCGCATCAAAACCAACGAGCCCGCACACTGGGCGCGCCCCGATCTCGTCGCGCAGGTGCGCTTCACCGAATGGACGGCTGACGAAAAGCTGCGGCATCCCGTCTACCTGGGGCTGCGCGATGACAAGCGCCCCGAGGAGGTGCGGAGGGAAGCGCCTGCGGCCCGCGCGAGCGGCGGGACGGAAGCGCCGCGACGCGGCGCCCGCGAGCGCGTGGCGAGCGGGGGTGGGGCCCCGCGAGCATTGAGAAATGCTGATCGAGACAGTGAACGGGTCATCTCTCAGGAGCAGATTTCAGACAAACCCACTCCTAAAAAGAAATCTCCGTTAACTCCGTTGCTCCATGGTTCAAATTCCTCCGCGACCTCCGAATCCTCGGTTATCTCCCAGCTCCGGGCGCTCGAAGACGCGCGCCGCGACGGGACCGTCGCGCTCCCGGACGGCTCGCGACTCGGCGTCACGAACCTCCACAAGATCTTCTGGCCGAACCCGAAGCTGACGAAGGGAGACCTGCTCCGCTACTACGCAGAGGTGTCGGCGCTGATTCTTCCCGCGGTCGCCGACCGTCCGCTGGTCATGAAGCGGTTTCCGAATGGCGTCGATGGAATGGCGTTCTACCAGCAGCGATCCCGCCAGGAGAAGCCACCCGACGGCGTGCGCGTCGAGACCCTGGCCGACGACCTGGATCCGATTTCCGAAGCGGACGCACGCCGCTTCATCGGCGGCTCGTTGATCACGCTGCTCTATATGACCCAGATCGCGGCGATCTCGCAGGATCCGTGGTTCTCGCGGGTGCAGTCGCCGCTCGACGCGGACTACGTCGCGCTCGATCTGGATCCGGGCGACGGGACACCGTTCTCGCGCGTCCTCGATGTCGCACGCTGGGTGCACGACGAGCTCGAAGCGTTGCGCGTGCCCGGCGTGCCGAAAACGTCGGGATCCAGCGGCCTGCACATTTACATTCCGCTGCCGCCGGGAACGTCCTACGAGTCCGGCATGCTGTTCTGCCAGATCGTCGCGACGATCGTCGCGTCGCGGCACCCGAAGGTCGCGACGGTCGAACGCACCGTGCGGGCACGTCCGCGCGGCACCGTGTATGTCGACTATCTGCAGAACATTCTGGGGAAGACACTGGCCACGGCCTACAGCGCACGCGCGAGCGACTTCGCCGGTGTGTCGACGCCGCTCGCGTGGGAGGAAGTCCACGAGGGCGTGGATCCGAGGGACTACACGATCGTGACGGCACCGGCGCGTTTCAAAGCGGGCAAAGACCTGTGGAAACGGCTGCGCACCTCCAAGCCGGCGAATCTTGAAGCGGTGTTCCGGAAGTACCGCTAGCGCTCGATCAGGTGCTTCGGCGACCCCAGCACTGACTCCCTGTAGCGCGCCAGCAGGTCCGCGGGATCGCGGTAACACGCGACTGCGCCCCGCAGATCGTCGCATCCCCACCCTCCGCATTCGAGCCCGACGGCACGGATGCCAGCACGACTCGATGCTTCGACGTCGTACGGCGTGTCGCCGATCATGATCGCCGCGGCGGCCGGGCTTCCGGTCCGCTTCAAGGCCGCGAGCACGATGTCCGGATCGGGCTTCGAATTTTCCGCGTCGTCTGAGGACGTGCGGGTCGGGATGAGATCCGCGACGTTCGCGATCTCGAGCAGGGGGTGGAGCTCGTCTTCCTTCGCGGAGCTGGCGACGGCGAGCGTGTAGCCGTCGTCTTTCAGACAGGCAACGAGCTCGCGGGCGCTGGGAAACGCGCGGAGTGCCGGAAGGAATTCCTTCTGGAAGATCTCGGCACGCTTCTCGGCTATCGACTTGCCGGTCGTCGAGTCTTCTTCGATGCCCGACACGCGCGGCATGAGCTTGTCACCGCCCATGCCGATCGCGCGCCGGACCGGTTCGTACGCAACCGTGATCCCATGTTCGGCAAATGCCCTCAGCCACGCGCGCGTGTGCGCGTCGTTGCTATCGACGAGGGTGCCGTCGACGTCGAAGATCACGGCTGCGGTGCGAACACTCGTCGTCAGAAACCGCCCTCGTCTTCGTCGTCCTCTTCGTCGAGGTCCTCCGAATCCTCGAACTCATCGCTCTCGCTCGGCGTATCCACATCGTCGCTGCGGCCGCGGACCCTGTCGTCGTCTTTCATCGGGATCGGATCGGTCTGATTCGTCCGGTCAATGTCTCTGTTCGCCATGCACGCTCCTTTTCGAGTTGGCCACACTGGAGCAAGGCGGGTGCCACGCTGCGATATCATCGCGCGATGGCCAAGCTGAAGGTCCCGCCGCAGGATGCGGCGCGCAGTTTCGGCGTCGGACGCCTCACGCGCCATCTCTTCATTTGCCTGGGGCCGGACTGCGTCGATGCGGAGACGGGTGAGCGGGTCTGGAATTACGTCAAAGGTCGAATGAAAGCGCTCAACATCGCGGGACCCGACGGCCCCTGCTACCGGACGAAGTGTCAGTGCCTGCGCATCTGCAACGAGGGGCCGATCTGTGTGGTCTATCCGGAAGGTGTGTGGTACCGCAACGTGACCGAGGAAAACGCCGAGCGCATCATTCAGGAACACCTCATCGGCGGGCGCATCGTCGACGATTTGTGCTTCGCCCGAAACCCGTTATGATTGACGTTTGTGCGCCCGTAGCTCAGTTGGATAGAGCGCCGGGCTTCGAACCCGTAGGTCGGGGGTTCAAATCCCTCCGGGCGCACCAGCCTCCGCTCGCGGTATGACACTGTGAGAGCTTCGGCTCGGTAAGCCGAGTGCGAAGGCTGCATTCCACACACGCGCCCGTAGCTCAGCTGGATAGAGCGTCGGCCTCCGGAGCCGAAGGTCGCAGGTTCGAATCCTGCCGGGCGCGCCATCCGCCTACGCTCGCCTACACATCTCTTCCCTTTTCCACTTATCGTCGAGCTGAATGGTTGAACTTGCGATGATAAAATGCGAGCGAACCCAGAGGAAAATCTATGAGTGGGATGGATCCGATCCAGACCGTGCTGAACGTCGACGACCACGCACCTGCACGGTTCGTCCGGACTCGTATCTTGCAGCGCGCGGGCTTCGGCGTCGACGAGGTCGACAATGCCGCGAGCGCCATCGCGCGGGCGTCCGCTTCGTCGTTGATGCTGCTCGATGTCAATCTGCCGGACGCGGATGGATTCAGTGTCTGCGAGCAGGTCAAGAAGGCGTGGCCGTCGCTTCCAATCATCATGGTCACGTCCGTGTACCGCACGGCGCAAGCGAGGCGCGATGCATTCGCCGCCGGCGCGGACGCGTTTCTGCTCGAGCCATTGGCGCCCGAGCAGCTCATTCGCACGGTCGAGGGTCTGATCAATCGCAAGGAATCCCCGAGGCCGACATTCGGCGACGCGTGGGTGATCACCAATCCGCTCGGCGAGATCCAGGATCTCAGCGCCGACGCGGCAGCCGTACTCAATCTTTCACAGCGGGGGGCCCGCGGGCGGAACCTGGCGACGTTCTTCGTGGAGAACCGCCCGAAGCTGATGGCGGATCTCGTTCGCGCCGCGGACGGTCTCATCATCGAACGGGTCGGCACGCTGCAGCCTCGCGATCGAAAGCCGATGCGTGTGCATCTCGATGTCTCAGCGATTCCCGCCAGCCTCGGCGAACGCGTCTACCTCCGCTGGCTCCTCTCGCCGGAGACGCGATAGTCGAAGCGCCTCGAGAACCACAGTCAACGGTGGGTCGGCGCGAATTACACGCCTCAGCAGGGCAGGAATGTAATCCTTACTCAGATTGCGTTGCCGCGACGACCCTGTCATCCCGCGAACGCGCTAAATTGCTCTCAATTACTGCCTAAACGCCCTTGGCGTTAATCCTGCACACTCCCGGGCAGGTTCCCCAGAAAACTCAAACGGTTGTGGTCGGGCATAGATCAGCTCGTGCTCCCAGGGCGCGTCTTCGAACCACCAACCAGGAGATTCGCCTATGAATTTTGTAACTCTCCGCCCATCCTTGTACGCTCGGATCGCTATCGGTTCCGTTCTGATGCTTTCCCTCTTCTCAATCAATAGCGCTGCGCAGTCGTCGCGCACCTTTCAGGACCGCTGGAACGCGGGGACTCCGATCAGCGTGACCGGCGTGTTGACGATCATGTACGCGGACGACTTCGCGCATCAGCGCGCCGAGCTTATCCACAACCTTTCAGAAGAACGGACTGGCAAGACATTCCGTTTGCAATTTGACACCGGTGCGCCCGCGCAGCTGCGGTCTGGCATGCGAATCACCGCACGAGGTCGAGTGCTGGAGTCCGAAATCTATCTGGCCGCGGCGGACGCAACGAGCGTCACCGTCACAGGCAGCGCACCGAATTCGGCAACCGCAATCACTGGAAACCAGAAGACGCTCGTGATGGTCGCGAACTTTCGCGACAAGGTGCTGGACCCCTTGGTCGCCGGGGCAGACTGCTCGACAAATGCGATCGGCGATCGAATGTTCACCGATCCATCCGGTCAGTCAGTTGATGCGCTGTACCGCGAGACATCGTTCGAAGGTGTTTCATTCAGCGGCACGGTAATCGGGACTTTTACCATTGATGCCGCGAGCACCGACGCGTGCGACACCAGCGCCTGGGCTCGAGCCCTGGACGCGCAAGCTTTGGCGAGTGGTGTCGATTCGACTGCGTTCAACCGCAAAGTCTATGTCTTACCGACTAACACCTGCCCCTACGCAGGCATCGCTGAAGTCGCGCTCACGCCGAGCCGTGCCTGGATCTTCAGTTGCGACCGAACGCGCGTATACGGACACGAGCTCGGTCACAATCTTGGATTTCAACACGCGTCCACCGACGCCAGTGAATACGGCGACGACTCGGATCTGATGGGAATGATGGGCGGACTGAAGCCTTTCAACGCCCCCCACAAGTGGCAAGCGGGTTGGCTTACAGAGTCCAAAACGACGAGCGTCACTGCGCCCGGGACGTACAATGTCGCTCCGCTCCCGTTGAGCGGATCAGTGGTTTCGCTTCCGCAGATGCTGCGGGCGAGCAGGCCCGGGACGCCGGATTCATTCTATGTGTCGTACCGCCACGGAACGGGATTCGAGGCGAACACATGCTGTGACTATCTGGAACGCACGAGCGTGCATCGATGGGCAGGAGGAGTCGCCAAGACGTATCTCGTCGCGGCGCTCGCGGACGGTGAGACATTCACTGATCCGGTCAGTGGCTTCAGCGTCACGCAGCTAAGCCACGGCGAGGCGTTCGCAACCGTGAACGTAAAGCCCGCGGCCGGCTGCGGCGCCGCTGCTCCAACGGTGACCCTGTCGCCGAGGGATCAGGGCGCGGCTGCGGGAAGCCAAGTCGCGTACGATGCCGCAATTCTGAATAATGACGCAGCGAGTTGCCCCGTCAGCAGCTTCGCCATCGCTCGAAACGTGCCCGCCGGCTGGGCCGCGTCTCTCTCGACGACCACCCTGCAACTGGCACCCGCGGCGGTGGGCCACGCAACTCTGTTGGTGAGTTCTGCTTCAAGTTCAGCGGCCGGCACTTACCAGGTCACCGCGAGCGTCTCCGACGCGATAAACGGCGTGCACTCAGCGACCGCAACGGGAACCTATGCCGTGAGCGTGACCGGGGATACGATCGCGCCATCTGCACCGTCGGTGCTTGCGGCAAGACTCAAGGCAAAGCAAGTTGATCTGACTTGGCACACGTCGTCGGACAACGTCGCGGTAGCGGGGTACCGCGTTTCGCGCAATGGAGTGGTTGTCGCGACAACGACTTCAGCCGCCTGGTCTGAGGGGAATCTCACCAGCGGGTCTTACGCGTATTTCGTCACGGCCTACGATGCCGCTGGAAACGTGTCAACGGCCAGCAACACCGTCACCGTGTCGATCGCCAGCGTCAAAAGAAGGTAGTGCCAAAGAGAACGAGGGGCCGCCCGTCGGACGGCCCCTCGCTTCAGACGCAGGTTTTCAGGCTGCCGCTACGATCCTGATCCTGTATCCGTCAGGGAGACGGTCGTGACTTCTCCGTTACAACTCGTGGTGAAGCCGGCATTGTAATTGTTCCCGCTGAACGTCACTCTCCAATGGTAGGTGCCGTTCGTCACCTGAATACTGGAACCGGTTTGCGCGGTGCCGACCGTAGCCGAGCCGCTGGCCAACGTCAGCGCGATGCCGGCGTTTGCCGCCTTCTCAGTCGCCGACCCCACTTCGGTT
>Ga0207674_10007766_pt1 | contig 12478 bp, 9 predicted proteins | sample KBSCornC72_FD_184303 | JGI IMG/M metagenome (GOLD analysis project Ga0207674, IMG submission 184303) | Corn rhizosphere microbial communities from Kellogg Biological Station, Michigan, USA - KBS Corn C7-2 (SPAdes) (version 2) | ecosystem: Host-associated > Plants > Roots > Rhizosphere > Soil ... | reverse complement strand
GACGTTGCCAACGATAAAACGACGCGTTTGCAACCAATGAGGCGTTCTCGATGTACGAATGGATCAAGGCCCTGCATGTGATCGCCGTCATCGCATGGATGGCCGGCATGCTCTATCTGCCGCGGCTGTTCGTCTATCATTGCGAATCCGATGCCGGGTCGAAGCAATCCGAGACGTTCAAGGTGATGGAGCGGCGGTTGCTGAAGGCGATCATCAATCCGGCGATGATCGTAACCTGGCTCTCGGGGCTTTACCTCGCCTGGGCCGGCCATTGGTTTTTGTCGGGCTGGTTGCACGGCAAGCTTCTGCTGGTGGTGATCTTGTCGGGCGTCCACGGTTTTTTTTCCCGCTGCGTCAAGGATTTCGCCGCCGACCGGAACGCGAGAGGGCATAATTTTTACCGTATTATCAACGAGATACCTACTATTTTGATGATCGGGATCGTTATTCTGGTGGTGGTAAAGCCGTTTTGACCAAGTTTGCCGTCAACCCCTTGGGGCTGGGCCTGCTTGCGGAAGGCTGACCGATTTTCTATATTACTTAAATCCCACCCCACGCAGGCGGATGTGGTTGCGTTCCGGTTTGCTCGTTGAACCGGCCGCCGCATCAGGTTTGAAGCCTCTCCGGCACTTTCCTCGCTCAGACCTGCGGACCTTCCTTTTTCTCGCGTCCGCATTTTCTCAAAGCCACCTCCCTTCCCCAAGTTACTCCACAGGACCATCCCAATGCGGGAAATGAAACTTCAAGACCTCAAAGCCCAGACGCCAGCCGAGCTCGTCTCGTTCGCCGAAGAAAAAGGGGTCGAAAACGCCAGCACGATGCGCAAGCAGGAGCTGATGTTTGCTATTCTCAAGCAACTCGCGATCCAGGAAACCGACATTATCGGCGAGGGCGTCGTCGAGGTTCTCTCCGACGGATTTGGATTTTTGCGCTCGCCCGACGCCAATTATCTGCCGGGCCCGGATGACATCTACGTCTCGCCTTCGCAGATCCGCCGCTTCGGGCTTCGCACCGGCGACACCATCGAAGGCCACATTCGCAGCCCGAAAGAAGGCGAACGCTATTTTGCGCTGCTGAAGGTCAACACGCTGAATTTTGAAGACCCGGAAAAGTCCAAGCACAAGGTCAATTTCGACAATCTGACGCCGCTGTTTCCCGATCAGCGCTTTCGGCTCGAGCTGGAAGACCCCACCAGAAAGGACCTTTCTGCAAGGGTTATCGACATTGTTGCCCCGATCGGCAAAGGCCAGCGCGCCTTGATCGTGGCCCCTCCCCGCACCGGCAAAACCGTGCTGATGCAGAACATCGCGCACTCCATCACCGCCAATCATCCGGAGTGCTATCTGATCGTGCTCTTGATCGACGAACGTCCGGAGGAAGTCACGGACATGCAGCGTTCGGTCAAGGGCGAAGTCGTCTCCTCGACCTTCGACGAGCCCGCGGTGCGTCACGTCCAGGTCGCCGAAATGGTCATTGAGAAGGCCAAGCGGCTGGTCGAGCACGGCCGCGACGTGGTGATCCTGCTGGACTCGATCACGCGGCTGGGGCGCGCCTACAACACCGTGGTGCCGTCATCCGGCAAGGTGCTGACCGGCGGCGTCGACGCCAACGCGCTGCAGCGGCCAAAACGTTTCTTCGGCGCCGCGCGCAATATCGAGGAGGGCGGCTCGCTCACCATCATCGCGACCGCGCTGGTCGATACCGGCAGCCGCATGGACGAAGTGATTTTCGAAGAATTCAAAGGCACCGGCAATTCGGAGCTGATTCTCGATCGCAAGGTCTCGGACAAGCGCACCTTCCCCGCGATCGATATTTCGCGCTCCGGGACCCGCAAGGAAGAGCTGATTACCGATCCACAGCTGCTGAAGAAAATGTACGTGCTGCGCCGGATCCTCAATCCGATGGGCACCATGGACGCGATCGACTTCCTGCTCGACAAGCTGCGCAACACCAAGAACAACGCGGAATTCTTCGAGTCGATGAATACCTGAGCCGGCGAGCCGGTCCTGGAGAAGGGCGCCCCGCAACGGGCGCCCTTTTTCGTGTCAGCTCGGGCAATGCTGCAGGCTTTGCTGCAGCAAACTGCAGCATGGTGGCACCCGCAAGAGCCCGGCAGTCACCGCACAAGCCTTTGAAGTAGATAGGGATTATCAGGTGGTCTCGGATCGGCCAAGAAAACCGGTCGATTTCCGCAGCATAAATACAGGGAAATGCCGTGGGAAATGCTGCAGCATTGCTGCACCCCTGCCGTCTTATCCCACCCTTGCATAAGATTGCTGCGGCAAATCGAAATTACGTTGCCTTTTCAAGGGGCTCTGGGACAGATAGGCGATGCATCCACGCGACCAGACCATCTTCGCGCTGTCATCGGGCCGGCCTCCGAGCGCGATTTCTGTCGTGCGGGTATCCGGACCGCTGGCCGGGGTGGCGCTGACCTCGCTGGCCGGCAAGATTCCGTTGCCGCGGATGGCGGCGCGGGTGTTGCTGCGCGACGCCAATGACCAGCCGATCGACGATGCGGTGGTGCTTTGGTTTCCGGCGCCCGCGAGTGCGACCGGAGAGGATGTCGCCGAGTTTCACGTCCATGGCGGGCGCGCGGTGCTGGCGGCGCTGTTTACGGCGCTGTCGGCGTTTGAAAATCTGAGGGCGGCGGAGCCGGGCGAGTTTACCCGCCGTGGCTTCGAGAACGGCAAGCTCGATCTCACCGAGGCCGAAGCTCTCGACGATCTGATCCATGCCGACACCGACCGGCAACGCCGCCAGGCGCTGCGTCACCTCAGGGGTTCGCTTGGCGACAAAGCGCGGGACTGGCGCGCGCAGATCATCGAGGCTTCCGCATTGATCGAGGCGGGAATCGATTTCTCCGACGAAGGCGACGTGCCTGCGGAACTGATCGCGCCGGCGGTGGCAAAAATCAAGGCGCTGCTCGGCGAAATCCAGGAAGTGCTTGCGGCGCAGGGGAAAAGTGAACGATTGCGCGAGGGGCTTGTGGTCGCGATCGCAGGGCCGCCGAACGTCGGCAAGTCGACGCTGATGAATCAGCTGGCGCGTCGCGAGGTCGCGATCGTGTCGCCGCATGCCGGCACCACGCGTGACATCATCGAGGTGCAGCTCGATCTCGACGGCTATCCGGTCACGGTGATCGATACCGCCGGCGTTCGCGAGACCGACGATCCCGTGGAGCAGGAGGGCGTGCGTCGGGCCCGGGCGCGGGCGGGGGAGGCCGACCTGGTGCTGTGGCTGACCGATGCACAGCACAAAGAAAGTCGGCCACAAGGCGCGGCGCCGGTGTGGATGGTGCGCAACAAGATCGATCTCGGGCCTGCCGGGCCTGATACGCTCGGCGCAAAAGAACCGGCGGGCGATTTGAGGGAGAGCGGCGGCGTTGATTTCAGGATTTCGGCGATCCGGGGCGACGGGATGCAGCCATTGATCGCGGCCCTGATTGCCTTTGCGCGGGATTACTTTGGCTCAGGCGAGGGTGGGTTGATCGGCCGGGCGCGGCAACGGAAATTGCTGCAGGAGACAGCGGTGTCGCTGCATCGCAGCATAAGCGCCGTTGGGGAGGGGGAGGAACTCGCGGCGGAGGATCTGCGGATAGCGGCTCATTCCCTCGGACAGCTGCTGGGACGGGTCGACGTCGAGGATATCCTGGATGTGATTTTTCGGGACTTTTGTGTAGGAAAGTAATATTTCTTCGTTCATTTCATGAGCAGGTGTTTCACGTGAAACAAAAGGTATCCGCGACTTGGAAGCCGACTGTTTCACGTGAAACGTGGCACCGGGAATGAACTTACCGCTTCCGGCTTTCGGCGACCCGCGATAGAAGTCCCGGCATGATTGCCCGGCGAGAATCGTTTGATGTCATCGTCATCGGCGGCGGCCATGCCGGCTGCGAAGCCGCGAGCGCTGCGGCACGAATGGAGGCCAGGACCGCGCTGGTGACCCATCGCTTCGCGACCGTCGGCGCCATGTCCTGCAATCCCGCGATCGGAGGGCTCGGCAAGGGCCATCTGGTCCGCGAGGTCGATGCACTGGACGGGCTGATGGGGCGGGTTGCCGATGCCGCAGGCATCCAGTTCCGCATGCTCAATCGGCGCAAGGGTCCAGCGGTGCGGGGCCCGCGTGCCCAGGCCGACCGCAAGCTCTATGCCACGGCGATGCAGGCCGCCATCCGCGAGACCGCCAATCTTAGCGTGATCGAGGGGGAGGCCGACGATTTGATCATCGCGGGCGGCCGCGTCACCGGCATCCGGTTGGCCGATGGCCGGGAATTGTCCGCTGGCGCCGTTGTCATCACCACCGGGACCTTCCTGCGTGGGTTGATCCATCTCGGCGAACGGAACTGGCCGGCGGGCCGCGTCGGCGAGGCGCCGGCACTGGGGCTCTCAAAATCCTTCGAACGTGTTGGCTTCACGTTGGGGCGGCTGAAGACCGGCACACCGCCGCGGCTTGATGGCACGACGATCGACTGGTCGGCGGTGGAAATGCAGCCCGGCGACGATCCGCCGGAGCCTTTTTCGGTGATGACCGACCGGATCACGACGCCGCAGATCCAGTGCGGCATCACCCGGACGACGCCCGCAACCCATGAGGTGATCCGGGCCAATGTGCGTCGCTCGCCGATGTATTCCGGGCAGATCACGAGCACCGGACCCCGCTATTGCCCCTCGATCGAGGACAAGATCGTTCGTTTCGGCGACCGCGACGGACACCAGATCTTTCTGGAGCCGGAGGGTCTCGACGACACCACCGTCTATCCCAACGGTATCTCGACCTCGCTGCCGGAAGAGGTGCAGCTGGCGCTCCTGGCGACCATTCCCGGCCTTGAGCGCGCGCGAATGGTCCGTCCGGGCTACGCTATCGAATACGACCACGTCGACCCCCGCGAACTCGATTCCAGCCTGCAAACCAGGCGGCTGCCCGGGCTGTTCCTGGCCGGACAGATCAACGGCACCACCGGCTATGAAGAGGCCGCGGCACAGGGACTTGTTGCCGGCCTTAACGCAGCATTGGCCGCCAGTGGCGCCGAGCCAGTCGTGTTCGACCGCGCCGACGGTTACCTCGGCGTGATGATCGATGACCTCGTGACGCGCGGCATCACCGAGCCGTACCGGATGTTTACGTCGAGGGCCGAATACCGGCTGACTCTAAGGGCCGATAACGCCGATCAGCGCCTGACCGGCAAGGGGATCGCGCTGGGCTGCGTGGGGACTGCACGCACGCAGCGCCACGGCGCCAAGATGACCGCGCTCCATGCGGCGAAGGCGCTGGCGAAATCGTTGACACTGACCCCGAATGAAGCCGCGAAGTATGGGCTGGCACTCAACAGGGACGGCCATCGCCGCTCGGCGTTTGAACTGCTGGCCTATCCGGAAATCGGTTGGGCGGAGATACGCGGTATCTGGCCTGAATTATCGGCCATTGAGCCAGCGATCGCGGTTCACCTCGAGATCGATGCCAAATACGACGTCTATCTCAAGCGCCAGACCGCCGATGTCGACGCTTTCCGCCGCGATGAAGGCCTGATCCTCAGTGATATCGACTACCGCGTGGTCCCCGGACTTTCCAACGAGGCGCGCTCGAAGCTGGAAGCTGCGCGGCCGCGCACGGTAGGGCAGGCGGGACGGCTCGATGGCCTGACGCCGGCCGCGCTCGGGATTTTGGCGGCCTATCTCCGCCGCGAGGCCCGGAAAAGGACGGCGGTCGTTTCCGCATAGGGTTGTTTCACGTGAAACAAGGCGCTGCTCCCCCACCCCCGACCCCTAAGCGCGAGCTTCGCTCGTCTCGACCCGGCAAGGGGGAGGGGAGCGGAGCCCAAGCTTCGGACAAAGCCGCGGCGCTGGCGCTGACGCCCGTTTCACGTGAAACAGAGGCGCGGCTGGATCGCTATGTCGATCTGCTGCTGGAATGGCAGGCCAAAACCAACCTTGTGGCGCCGTCCACGCTCCCGAATCTATGGACCCGGCATATCTCGGATTCGCTGCAGCTCCTGACCATCGCGCCAGCGGCCAAGATATGGGCCGACCTTGGCAGCGGCGGAGGCTTTCCTGGCGTCGTGCTGGCCTGTGCGCTGGCGGAAACTTCGGGCGCGTCGGTTCACCTGATCGAGCGCAATGCCAAAAAGGCCGCCTTCCTGCGCGAAGCGTTGCGCGTTACCAGCTCGCCGGGCACGGTTCACCTGACAGATATCGGGGATAATGTGGATAGAATCACCGGTCTGGTAGATTGTGTCACGGCCCGGGCGGTCGCTCCGCTACACCAGCTCATCGGCTTCGCGGCGCCGCTGGTAAGGCAGGGTGCAAAAGCACTGTTTCTCAAGGGTCAAGATGTAGAGGCCGAATTGACCGAAGCCACTAAATATTGGAATATCAAACCACATCTGCATTCCAGCCGCACCGGCGGACATGGCTGGATCGTCGAGCTCGACCAGATCGAGCGGCGCAACCCCTCCGCGACCGTCCATGGCACCCGCGCATGACCGTAATTGATGATGTTTATCAAAAGGATAAGACGCTAACCCCGGTTGGCCATCCGCGCATCCTGGCGCTGGCCAACCAGAAGGGCGGCGTTGGCAAGACGACCACCGCGATCAATCTCGGCACCGCGTTGGCCGCGATCGGCGAACGCGTGCTGATCGTCGATCTGGATCCGCAGGGTAATGCCTCGACCGGTCTTGGCATCGATCGCCGCAGCCGCAGCTGCTCGACCTATGACGTGCTGATCGGGGAAGCGCCGCTGCGCGACGCGGTGGTCCCGACCGCGGTGCCGCGGCTGCATATCGCGGCTTCGACCATGGATCTCTCAGGCCTCGAACTCGAACTGGGATCGACGCGCGACCGCGCATTTCGGCTGCGCGATGCGATCGCAGCGTTGAACACCAACGCTACGCCGGACACCGACTACACCTACGTGCTGATCGATTGTCCGCCGTCGCTCAATCTTCTCACCGTCAACGCGATGGCTGCTTCCGACGCGATCCTGGTGCCGCTGCAGTGCGAATTCTTCGCGCTGGAGGGTCTGTCGCAATTGCTACAGACGGTGGAACAGGTGCGCACCACGCTCAATCCCAACCTGTCGATCCACGGCATCGTGCTGACCATGTTCGACTCGCGCAACAATTTGTCGAACCAGGTCGTCGCCGATGTCAGGCAGTTCATGGGCGCCAAGGTCTACAACACCATGATCCCGCGCAACGTGCGCGTCTCCGAGGCGCCGTCCTACGGCAAGCCGGTGCTGGTGTACGATCTCAAATGCGTCGGCAGCGAAGCCTATCTCAAGCTTGCGACCGAAGTGATCCAGCGCGAGCGCGAACTGCGCGCGCATTGAGGTGGAGAACCGTAGGGTGGGCCAAGCCAACGGGTCGCGCGAACGCGCGCCCGATGATAAACTCCGCGTGCCCACCGAAATGGTTTTTGCGAGCGATGGTGGGCACGGCGTGAACAACGCCTTTGCCCACCCTACGATCTGAAAGTGAAACAGGAGCGCTTGAGTTGAATCCAAGGGAGCTGGCGATGGCCGACGAAGCGCGTTCGCGATTGGGCCGCGGTCTTGCAAGTCTGATCGGGGATGTCGGCGGCGAGGCCGCGCATCTGGAGCGGCCGCGCGCCCAGCGCAAGGTGCCGATCGAATTCCTCAAAGCCAATCCGCGCAACCCGCGCCGCGATTTCGCCGATACTGAGCTCGGCGAACTCGCCGACTCGATCAAGCAGCACGGCGTGATCCAGCCGATCGTGGTGCGGCCGGTGCGCGGCGTGGCGGACCGCTACGAAATTATCGCCGGCGAGCGGCGCTGGCGCGCCTCGCAGCTCGCCGGCCTGCATGAGGTGCCGATCGTACCGGTCGACGTCAGCGATTCTGACGCGCTCGAGATCGCGATCATCGAAAACGTTCAGCGTGAAGACCTCAACGCGATGGAAGAGGCGCAGGGCTATCACGCGCTCGCCAACGAATTCAAACGCAGCCAGGACGAGATCGCCAAGACCGTCGGCAAGAGCCGCAGCCACGTCGCCAACATGATGCGGCTGACAAAGTTGCCCGCCGAGGTGCAAGCCTACATCGCCCTGGGCCAGTTGTCGGCCGGCCACGCGCGCGCGCTGATCGGCGTGCCCGATCCGGCGGCCGCCGCCAAACGCATCGTCGAGGAAGGCCTCAACGTGCGTCAGGCCGAAGCGCTGGCGCATGTCGAGGGTGTGCCGGAGCGCAAGCCGCAGAAGGCGCGCGGGGCCAAGGTGAAAGACCCCGATACGATCGCGTTGGAGAAGCGCGTCAGCGACGCGCTTGGGCTGGCGGTCAACGTCGACCACCGCAATCCCGGCGGCACCGTGCACATCCGCTACCGCGACCTCGAACAGCTCGACGAGATTTTGCGAAGGCTGGATAAGGGTGTCTGACTTCGCCGCGACGGAAATATTTCCGTCGTCCCGGCGAAAGCCGGGATCCATAGCCACCGGCGTTGATTGTTATGGAAGGTTTCTGCCCCAGTGCCTCAATGAGAATTCACGGCGTATGGGTCCCTGCTTTCCGCAGGGACGACGAAGAGCAGAGAGCGTTCCGACAATTCACCCCTTCCGCTTCGCATTCACCGCGATCGACAACAGCGTGCGCTGCGCGATCACGGCCGCCAGCGGCGCCTGCTTGCGCATTTCAAGCGCCGCGGTCGCGAGTTGCTCGATGATCCCTACGAGCCGCGCCGGACTGAAATTGCGCAACGCGGTTTCGACATTTCCCTTTCGCGAAAAATGCAGTCGCGGAAATCCGCTGTCGAGCAATGTCGATACCGGCGTGCCCTCGGCGACCGCGAGCGCCGATTTATGCAGCCACGCCGCCTGGCGCTGCGCGGCGGAAATGATCATGCCGGGATAGATGCCTGCGATCATGGCCTTGGCGAATTCGGTTTCGACCGCGGCGGAATTTCCGGCAAAGGCACCATCCACGATCGGATCGACCTTGAGTTCAGATGCGTCCGCGACAACCGCCATCACATCGTCGAGCGTGACCTCGCGTTCGCCATGCGCATAGAGCGCGAGCTTCTTCAGTTCATTGCGCGAGGCCTGGCGGTCGCCGCCGAGCAACGCCATCAGCGCCGCGCGCGCGTCCGGCGCGATGCGCAAATTCGAGACTCGCAATTCATCGTCGATCAATTTGGCAAGGTCGCGCTCGCCATCGGGATAGCAGCCGATCGCGACCGCGGTCCTGGCGCGCTCGCAGGCCTTGCGCAGCGGCGATTCCGGCCGCAGCTCGCCGGCTTCGATCACGATGCGGCAATCCTTCAGCGGCGAATCGGCCAGCGTATCGACGCCGCTGGCGAAACTGCGCGAGCCGGCGCGGACACGGATGGCGCGGCGGCCGCCGAACAGCGGCACCGTCATCGCTTCATCGACCAGCCGCGACGGCTCGGCGGAAAGCTCGTCGCCGTCGAGCCGCACCAGCGAAAACGGATCGTTGGGATCGTCGACCGCGGACGCCAGCAGCGCGTCGGCCCGTTCGCGCACCAGCCCGGCGTCAGGACCGTAGAGCAGGATGATGGGACGGCCCGGATCGGGCCGGGCGAGAAACGCGTCGATTTCTTTTCCGCGAAGCGCGACCATCGACAGTTCGATCTACCAGTTTGCGTCATCCTGAGGTGCGAGCCGTCTTCGGCGAGCCTCGAAGGATGGATAAGAACGGTGCGGCCATCCTTCGAGGCGCGCAAGTCAGCGGCGCAATCGCGCCGCCGAGCGCACCTCCCGAGTGAGCGCAAATGCGCTCAGCCGGGGATGACGTAGTGTATGGCGCGACGGCGGTCAGGTGCCGGCGACGAAGAACGCCGCCAGTCTGGTCTGGATATTTTCCGCGATCTCCTGGGCGGCGCGATCTTCGGCGTCGCGGAAGGCGCGGGAGCGGGCGAAGCGCTGGTAGGAGCCGGGCAAGTCATAGGACACCCGCGAAAACGTGGTGCCGGTCATGACCGATTTGTTCGAAGCGAGCTCGATCAGATTGTATTGCGCATCGATGCCGTAGTTTTCGCTGGAGGGCAGCCCCGTGTTCGGATCGATGATCAGCGACGAACGGTTGGTCGTGAACCGCAGCACCAGCCGATGGGTGGGCGGCATGCCGGTGGCGTTACCATAGAGCTTGAAAGCCAGCGCGTTACGGACTTCCACCTGGATTCGCGCTTCCCGCGAAGCATTGGGCTTGTCCACCGGCGGGACTTCCACCCCCATCAGCTTTTCGCGCAGGCCGGTCGTGCCGTCGCTATGTTCGGCATACATCGGCTGAAAGCAGCCGGCGGTCAGCGCCGCCAGGGCGGCCACGGCCAAAAGCCGAGCGGCGATGCGGACCCTAGCCAACGACATTTACGATCCTCATGGGAACAATAATGACCTTGCGGACGGCCTTGCCGCCGAGGGCCTGTTTTACCGCATCGAGGCCCAAAACGGCAGCCTCAATTTCCGAATTTTGGGCGCCGCTAGCCACCGTGACCTCACCCCGTTTCTTGCCGTTGACCTGCACCACCAGCGTTACCGTGTTTTCAACCAGCAAATCGCGTTCGATTTGCGGCCAAGGGGCCTCTGAAACCAGGCCGGGCTGCGCCAGTAGCTGCCAGCTTTCCTCGGCCAGATGCGGCATCATGGGCGCGAACAGTTGAACAAGAATGACCGCGGCCTCGCCGACCGCCCAGGCCAGGTCAGGCGACGGCTGCTCCGGGCGCGCCAGGGTCTCGCCGAGCGTATTCGAGAATTCCCGGATATAGGCGAGGCAGACGTTGAAATGCAGCTTTTCGATGCCGGTGGCGACCTTGTCGAGCGCCCCGTGCGCCGCCTTGCGGATCGCGAGCGCATCGGGTCCGAACGCGGCTGGCCGTGCCGCAGGCGCTGCCTTGGCGATATCAGCTGACTCGTTGACCAGCCGCCACAGCCGCTGCACGAAGCGCGAGGCGCCCTGCACCCGCTCCTCGCTCCAGATCACGTCGCGGTCGGGCGGCGAATCCGACAGCATGAACCAGCGCGCCACGTCGGCGCCATAGGTCGCGATGATGTCGTCGGGATCGACGGTGTTGCGCTTCGACTTCGACATTTTTTCGATCGCGCCGATCGAGACCTCGTCGCCTGATGTCATCAGGCTGGCGCGGCGGCCGTTAGCGCCGGTCTCGACCTTCACTTCGGCCGGTGTGACGTAGGTGCCGTCGGCCGTTTGATAGGTCTCGTGCACCACCATGCCTTGCGTGAACATGCCGGCAAACGGCTCCACCATGCCGATATGACCGGTGGCCTTCATGGCGCGGGTAAAGAAGCGGCTGTACAAAAGATGCAGGATCGCGTGCTCGACGCCGCCGATATATTGATCGACCGGCATCATCCGGTCCGCCACGGCCGGCGTCGTCGGTGCCTCCTCGTTCCACGGATCGGTGAAGCGCGCGAAGTACCACGACGAATCGACGAAGGTGTCCATGGTGTCGGTTTCGCGCGTGGCCTTAGCCCCGCATTGCGGGCAAGTGACGTGCTTCCAGGTCGGATGATGGTCGAGCGCGTTGCCGGGCTTGTCGAACGTCACATCCTCCGGCAGCACCACCGGCAGGTCCTTGTCGGGCACCGGCACCGCACCGCATGTCGGACAGTGAATCACGGGAATCGGGCAGCCCCAGTAGCGCTGCCGCGAGATACCCCAGTCGCGCAGGCGGAAATTCACCTGCCGCTCGCCGACCGGCATGTTGCCCCGGACTTCTCCTTCGAGCCGCTTCGCGACTTCTTCTTTCGCCTGCTCGATGCTCATGCCATCGAGGAAGCGCGAATTGATCATGCGACCGTCGCCGTCGTAGGCGACATCGGTGATGACGAACGATCTCGGATCGACGTCGGGCGGGCACACCACCGGCGTGTTGCCGAGCCCGTATTTATTGACAAAATCGAGGTCGCGCTGGTCGTGCGCGGGGCAGCCGAAGATGGCGCCGGTGCCGTACTCCATCAGCACGAAATTGGCGACGTAGACCGGCAGCTTCCAGTTCGGATCGAACGGGTGGATCGCCTTGATGCCGGTGTCGAACCCGAGCTTCTCGGCGGTATCGATGATTTCCTGCGCGGTGCCGTGGCGCTTCGCCTCCGCGATGAATTCCGCGAGCTTTGGGTTTTTGGCAGCCGCGGCCTGCGCCAGCGGATGATCTGGCGCGATCGCCATGAATTTGGCGCCGAACAGCGTGTCATGCCGTGTGGTAAAAATCTTCAGCTCGCTCTCGCCATTGGGCGCGGTTGCGGGATCGAGCGCGAAGCGGATCAACATGCCTTCGGACCGGCCGATCCAGTTGCGCTGCATCAGGCGCACCTTGTCGGGCCATCGGGCCAGCGTATCGAGCGCGTCCAGCAGCTCCTGCGCATATTTGGTGATCTTGAAGACCCACTGATTCATCTCGCGCTGCTCGACGACGGCGCCGGAGCGCCAGCCGCGGCCGTCGATCACCTGCTCGTTGGCGAGCACGGTCATGTCGACCGGATCCCAGTTG
>Ga0207674_10007763_pt1 | contig 12481 bp, 13 predicted proteins | sample KBSCornC72_FD_184303 | JGI IMG/M metagenome (GOLD analysis project Ga0207674, IMG submission 184303) | Corn rhizosphere microbial communities from Kellogg Biological Station, Michigan, USA - KBS Corn C7-2 (SPAdes) (version 2) | ecosystem: Host-associated > Plants > Roots > Rhizosphere > Soil ... | reverse complement strand
CAATGGGGCTGATGCACACGATGAGAACGGCCCAGACGAACTTGGGCAAGAAATGGGCAGTATCGGCTTTCCCAAGGTGCAGCAGGCAGAAGACGTCGAATACGACCACGAGCAGGACGCCGAGCAAGATCGCAAGCAGCACGACCGAGGCCGCAAGTCCTTCCATATCCCGAACGTTACACCGCCCCCAGCGGACGGGGGCATGCCAATATTGCCGGGCTCCGGGTGCTCGTCGCCATCCAGCGGCCGACGCATTACCAGGGCATCACATGCGATGCCCCCTGGGTCAAAGGCCCCGCGCCCTGGCCTGATTCGTAATCCCTTTGCCTGGATTCGCCGTACGGCTGGAGACTGAAGTCATGCTCGGATTCGTCAGGACCGACAACGAGGCCCTCGTCTCGTGCCTGGGCGACTCGCAGCGTGCCGTCACGGCCTATCACGAACTGCTGCGGCGCGACGAGGACGCGGTGGGCGCGATCCGGGCTGGCCTCCGTCACGAGAATCCGGCCGTCCGTGAGGGCTGCTGTCGTCTCCTCGACCACCTAGTCGACACCGACTCCATGGCCCAGCTCATCTCTATGGCCGACGATCCCGACGCCCGGGTCAGGACCGCCGCTTTCCACGCTCTGGCTTGCGACCGGTGCAAAGGCGACACCTGCGCACCGGGCGCAGGCCAGGTCCTCGAACCCGCGTTGCAGCACATGGCCACCGACCCGGACGCGCACGTGCGCGCGATGGCCGCCGAGCTAGTCGGCAAGTTCGTCCATACCGATGGCCGGGCCGTCACCGCCCTGGAGACGGCCCGCGCCCAGGACCCGAGCCCGACCGTCCGGAAGAAGGCAGGCTGGTTCACCCCCGGCGGCACCATCTACAAGCGAACCGTCCCACGCGTGCCCAGGTTATTGCGCGTCCATGTCGTCGGAAATTAGAGGTAGATGCACGTGATCATGTCTGTGTGCTCGGTTCTGGTATCGATTCGCCGCGATGGCTGCGGGCTGCGGTGAGGATGAGCTCGATGACCGTGTCGAGGGGGATCGCGGTGGAGTCGATCACCATGTGGTACAACGATGCGTCGGCTGGGTCGACGCGGTACAGGCGCCGAACGTAGGCGGCGCGCGCCTTGTCGGCCGCCTGCATGCGAGCGCTGGCTTGCTCTTGGCTAATGCCCTCGACCGTGGCGCCCTGGATGATCCGGCGGGCCGGCGGCCCGTCTAGCCGGACGTGAAAGCCGCGGTCCCTGCCGAGTACCACCGCAGCGGCCCGGCCGAGGATCACGCCCCCGCCGTCGGCTACCAGGCCGTGGATCCCATCCTCGGCGCTGCACCGCAGGTCCTCGTCCAGGTGATGGACGGAAAGGGGTGACTGGGTGGGCCCGACCGGCATCGAGTGCGTGAAAGACGCGAGCAGCCGGTGGACTGGCGTGGTCTTCGCCTCCTCCGCTACCAGCCGCTCGTGACACGGGGCAGCGGCCAACGCGACCTCGCCCTCCGTGGTCGTGACGCGCTGCAGGAAGGGCAGGCCAAGCCGCTGCGCGAGGGCAGGCGCGACGACGCTGCCTCCACTGCCGTAGGTGGCCGACACGGTGATCAGATGTACAGCTAGGCGGGGCGGGCTGTCAGCGGGATCGGAAGTCACGGGTCCTCATCTCCTCTTCTCCTGGTCATGCCATGGCCGGGGCGACCTCGGGCGCGGCCGGCGCCAGGAGGCCGTTGGGCAGTACGAGCCCGCATACGATCGCGGCGCCGGCGAAAACGCCGGCCGAAACCCAGAACGCGACGATGTAACTGTGCACCGCCGCGCCGGCCTGGGCGGCCGGGCTTTGCCCGTGAGTCAGCAGGTAGCTGCTGAACGCGCTCGCGGCGATCGTGTTCAGCAGCGCGATGCCGATCGAGCCGCCGACCTGCTGGTTGACGTTGACCATGGCCGAGGCGACTCCGGCGTCCTCTCGGGCGGCACCGTAGGTCGCCGTGTTGATCGCGCAGGCGAACACCAGGCCAAGCCCGAGCCCGATCACCACCAGGGCAGGCAGGATAGTGCTGGGATAGCTGGTATTTACGCCCAGTTGCGCCGCGAGTATGACCAGCCCGGCCGCCGCCACCAGCATCCCGGCGGGGATCAGGATCCGGGGCCCTACCCGCGGCAGCAGCACCGCGCTGACCGCCGTCGAGGTCGCGATCAGCGCCGCGATCATCGGCAGGAACGCCAGGCCCGTCGCGACCGGCGAGTAGCGCAGGATCAACTGCAGGTAGTAGGTGAGGAACAGGAAGACCCCGAACAGGCCAATGGCGGACAGCCCGATGGCCAGGTAGGAGCCGCCCCGGAAGCGGTTAAGGACGATCCGCAGCGGCAGCAGCGGATGCGGAACGCGGCGCTCGACCAGCACGAACGCGGCCAGCAGGACTACCCCGGCTGCCAGCAGGGCGATGGTCGTCGGTGCGCCCCACCCCCTGGTCTCGGCCTCCGACAGCCCGTAGACCACGCCCACCAGCCCGGCTACGACCAGGATCGTGCCGGCCGGGTCCAGGTACACCTTTGTGTCTCGGGGCCGATTCGCTAGCAGTCGCACCGCGCCCGCGACGGCGACCAGGGCCAGGACGACGTTGACGTACAGGCACCACCGCCAGCTCAGGTACTCGGTCAGCACCCCGCCGAGCAGCAGCCCCACCGCACCGCCGGCGCCGGCGATGGCGCCGTAGACCCCGAACGCCTTACCCCGCTCAGCCGGGTCGGAGAAGGTCACCGCCAGTGTCGACAGCGCCGCCGGTGCCAGCAAGGCGCCGAACGCGCCCTGAATGGCGCGGCCGATCACCAGCATGTCGAAGCCGGTGGCCGCGCCGCCGAGCGCGGAGGCGGCCGCGAAGCCAATAAGGCCGATGATCAGCATCCGCCGCTGGCCAAACAGGTCCGACAGCCGGCCGCCGAGCAGCAGCAGACTGCCGAACGCCAGGGAGTACGCCGTCACCACCCACTGCCGGTCGGCGTTTGAGAACCCCAGGTCGTGCTGGGCCGAGGGCAGCGCAATGTTCACGATCGTGGCGTCCAGGACCACCATCAGCTGCGCCAGTCCCACCACGCCCAGCACCCACCAGCGGCGGTCGGCCGCCGCGGCCGCGCCAGGCGAACCCGCCGTCTGCGCCGCCGTCAGCGGCGCGGCGCGGTCGGTAACGATCTCCGGAACCGCTGGATGCTCCGCGTCCTGTGCCATCTCGCGCCTCCCTTCGGTTGGGGTTGGTCTCTGGCAGCGGCCCAGGCGAGCTCGCCATGTCAATCCAGTGCTGCAATTCCCTCCCAAGAATCAGGCTATGCCAGCGTTACCGCCGGGCAGGTGAGGGGGCATCACCGGATCACAGTGATTCGTCCGACCGCGGGCGTGCGGCCCGGCCGGCGTAAACAGAGACCCGGACTCGGACGCGGTCTATCCGGCACGCAACTCGATGCGACAGCCGGGCGGTTCACTCGGATTGGATGTCAGTCGCGATGCCAGCGGCGCGCCGGGCCGCTGCGGTAACCGGGTTATCCTCGGCGGCCCACGCGACCTCCCAGTAGTTGCCTTCGGGATCGGCGAAGTACGCATCGCGGCCCTCGAAGAACTCCGCGTCCGTCGGTTCCTTCGTCACGGTGGCACCGGCCGCCTGGGCGCGCCGGACGAGGGCGTCGACGTCCTCCGGCCGGTCCGCGGTAATGATGACCGAGCTGCGGATGCCGCCGTGCCCGGATTCCGGCGTGGCGCGTGCGTCGGTGCCGAGCTGATCGACGCCGAACAGCGCGAGCAGGGCGCCGCGCATCTCGAAGACGGTGAAGGTATCGCTGTCGAACGCATGCGGCCAGCCCAGCTGACGGTAGAACTCACGCGTACGCGCGAAGTCACGCACGCCAAGGGTGATGATGTTCGCGAGTGGCAGCTGTTGATCCATGGATCGTTGCTCCTCCGTTGCACACAGAGTTGCCATCCTCTCCAGGACGGTCTCACTGTCATGATGTCCCCGCGTGGGGCGCAGCAACGCACGAGACACGCTCGCAAGCTGGGTCCATACCCAGTCCGCGCCGAACTTGCGGATCTTCACCTCGCCGAGGACGGGCCCGATGGCGGAGCAGCCGGATCGGCTACCGACTTGAGTTCGCGAGAGGTTGCCCCGTACAAGAGTTGCGAAGTAGGTGGTCGACGCCGCGATCGGCCCGCAGTGGGTGCGAGCGGAAGGTGTTCCTGATGCCTGGCTCTGAGAGGCACGTCGTCGTAGAGTCAGGCCTGGGGTCTCAGTAAGCAGGCTGCCTTGGGGGTCACATAAGCGAGGAGCTACGTCCGATAGTGTCAGCGAGGCGTCGGCGCTGCCCGGCGAGGCCTTCGCGTCGATACTTGAGCGCGTCGTCCAGCCGGTCTGGGTGATCGACGAAGCCGGATTGATCCGTTTCGCGAACGCCTCGGCGGCTGCCGCGCTCGGCTATGGCCATGCCTCGGACCTGCTAGGCAAGCCAAGCCACCAGACGATTCACCATAAGCGCCCGGACGGTACCGCCTTCCCCGCCCAGGAGTGCCCCATGCTGCTGCCGCGCACGACCGGGCAGGAGTTCCACGCTGAGGACTACCTGGTGCGGCGGGACGGGTCGCTCCTTGCGGTCCAGTTCTGGTCGGCTCCGATTGACTTGCCGGACGGCCGCGGCGCCGTAGTTTCCTTCTCCGACGTCAGCGAGCGGCGGCAGACCGAGCGGGCGCTCGCCGAGCGGGACGCGATCTTGTCGGCGCTGGGGCAGCCGGTCTGCGTGGTCACGCACGAGGGGGTGATCAGCTACGTGAACCCGGCGGCGGTCGCGACGTTGGGCTTCGATGACGCATCCGAGCTGCTCGGCCGGAACGCGCACTGGCTGGTTCACTACAAGCGCCGCGACGGATCTCCCTATCCCGTCGAGGACTGTCCGCTGACGCGGATCCGCCGGACCGGAGAGGCGCTCCACCTCGAAGAGGACTGGTGGGTCCGCAAGGACGGCTCGATGATCCCGGTCGCCTGCACGGCAGTGCCGATCACCACTCCTGACGGGTACGGCGACGCCGTCGCGATCACCGATCTGACCGCGCGCATGGCCGCCGAGCAGGCGGCGCGCGAGCGGGAGGTCGCCGAGGCTCGCGCGGCGGAACTGACCGCCAGCGAGGCCCGCCTGCGAGCGATCCTGGAGGCGGCGCATGACGGCGTCCTCAGCATCGACCAGCACGCACGCATCACCTACGTCAACACCACCGCCGAGCGCATCTTCGGGTACCGGGCCGATGAGCTGACCGGCCAGGAGATGGCCGAAGTGATCGTGCCGCCGTCGCTGCGCGAGGCGCACCGCGCCGGTTTTTCCCGTTACATGACCACCGGGGAATCGCACATCCTGGACCGCCGGATTGAGATTACCGCCCTGCGCGCCGACGGCGGCGAGTTCCCTGTCGAGCTGACGATTACCCGTGCCGGCCTGCCCGGATCCCCGGCGTTCATAGGATATTTTCGCGACATCACCGATCGCCTGCGCGCCGAGCAGGAGCTGATGGCCTCACGAGCGCGTCTGGTTACCGCGTCCGATGCAGCGCGTCAGCGGGTCACCAGGGACTTGCACGACGGCGCTCAGCAGCGGTTCGTCAGCGCCATCATCGGTCTCCAGCTCGCCCAGCGGAAGTGGGAATCAGAGCCGCGGCGCGCCCGGGAACTGGTCGACTCGGCCCTCAGCGACGCCACGCACGGGATGAACGATCTACGCGAACTCGTCGCGGGGATCCATCCCGCGATCTTGACCCAGCGTGGCCTGGCCGCTGCTCTCGCCGCCCTGACCGGCAGGCTCCCCGTCCCGGTCCAGCTCGACCTGCCCAGCCACAGGCTGCCCGCCCCGATCGAGGCGAGCGTCTATTTCTTCTGTGCTGAGGCGCTCACCAACGTCGTCAAGCACGCCCGCGCCAGCTCCGCCTGGGTGAAAGTGGCCGCAGACGGCGAGCGGTGCACGGTGGAGGTCCGCGATGACGGGGTCGGCGGCGCCCAGGCGCCGTCCGACAGCAGCGGCCTGACCGGATTGCGCGACCGCATCGGAGCGCTAAACGGGATCATGAACATCGTCGCTCCAGCCGAAGGCGGCACCGTGCTGCGCGCGGCCATCCCGCTACCGCGTAAGTCGGCGGGTGAAGCTGGCTCGATGCCATGAGTCCGCCGCGGCAGATTCGTGTCATTGTGGGCGAGGACCAGGCCTTCGTTCGGGAAGGGATCGTGCATGTCCTCACCGACGGCGGATTCGACGTCGTCGGAACTACGGCAGACGCGTGCGACCTGGTCCGGATGGCCAGCGCGTACGGCCCGGACGTTGTCGTCGCCGACATCCAGATGCCCCCCGGCCACGCCGATGACGGGCTGCAGGCCGTACTCGCAATCCGTGCCGCCCAGCCCGGAGTGGGGGTGCTGGTCCTTTCCCAGTTCCTTGAGGACAGCTACGTCTTCGACCTTGTTGCTGACGGCGCTCAGGGAGTTGGTTACATGCTCAAGGAGAAGGTCGGCAACCTGGACATGTTCACCGATGCCGTACGCCGCGTCGCCGACGGCGGATCGGCACTCGACCCCGATGTGGTCGCACGGCTCGTGGGCCGCAAGCAGAAGGCAAGCCTGATCGATAGCTTGACGCCGCGCGAGCGCGAAGTACTGACGCTGATCGCCGAGGGGCGTTCCAATGCCGGCATCGCGCACGAACTGGTAGTCACCGTAGCCGCCGTGGAACGGCACGTGACCAGCATCTTCGATAAGTTCGGCCTTCATCAGACCCCTGATCAGCATCGCCGCGTCCTCGCGGTGCTCAAGTACCTGAAGGCCTGATCCGGTGCGACTAGGCGGCCAGTAGCGCACGGAGGTCTGCGACGGCCAGTTCCTGCTTGGGCAGGAACGCGCTCGCGGCGCAGGTCTCCAGGACCTCGGCCGGAACGTAATCGATACCGGCTGAGATCAGCACGATCTTGGCGTCCGGGCAGGCGGCGGCCAGTGACGGTGCCAGCGCGAATCCGTCCGACCCCGGCAAGCTGATGTCAAGGAGTATCCCGTCCGGGCATCGCCCGGCCACAGCCGCAAGCGCTGCCAGGCCGTCCGCAGCCTCATCGAGCACATCGAAGCCATGCGAGACGAGTAGTTCTGCCGCCAGGGTGCGGAAGATCACGTCGTCGTCAACGATCAGGATGTGACCTGCCATGTCATGAAGCCTGCCGGATGGCGGGCCCGGCGGCAATCGGGAAAACCCCACAATTCCGGGGAGGTACCGGGACCTCGGCATCGGGTTAACCCGATGCCGCATGCAGGAGGTCCCCAGCCCGAATGTAAAGGTCACTTCATTGGCCCGCGACGACATACCAGGCAGGCTTCTTGGAAGGAACCGATATCGCATGTCGGCGGCCCGAGGGAGTTGAGGTCATGACCGCACTTGACGAGCGGGCGCCGATGTCTGCAAGCACTGCCCGATCGCCTGCAGCGGGGCCGGCACCGAGCATCGAACTGCGGCATTTGCGGTATTTCGTGGCATTGGCTGATGCAGGCAGTTTCACCCATGCCGCGCAACGGATCTTCATCGCCCAGCCCACGTTGAGCCAGCAGATCAGGCGGCTGGAGGAGATCGTGGGCACGCCACTGCTCCAGCGCCGCCGCGAAGGCCTGCGGCTGACCGCGGCGGGTCACGTGCTGCTGGACGCGTCCCGCAACGTGCTGGCCCTGCTCGATCACGAGGTGAGCCGGACCCGACAGGCGGCAGGCTTGGGGCGCCAGCGGCTACGGATGGCGATACCACCCCACCTGCCGGAGTCCATGGCAGTCGCGGCCGCCGCCAGGCTACGGGCGGTAGCCGTGGCGGCCGGGGTGGACGTGATCTGGCTAGAGACGACGTTGGATGCGGAGTTCTCGCTGGTCGGCACGCGGCGTGCCGACGCCGGCCTGGGCTGGCTGACGGCCGGACCGGAGGCGTTGCCCGCCCCGCTGGATGCGATGGTCTTGGGCGAGTTCGAGCCAGAGCTATGGGTCCCGTCGACCCACGTCGCCGCGGGCCGCGGCACTATCAGCCTGGAGGAACTGGCGGGCATGGACGTCATCCACGGGCCGCGCCACGCGGATCCCGGCACATACGACGCGTGGACCAGGGCGTTGCAGGCGGTTGATCCGCGGTTCGGGTTCACCGATCCGCCGTTCCGGTCCTCCTTGCCGATGACCCTGGGTCTCGCCGCGGCTGGGGACCGGTCTTCCGCGGTACTGACCGGGCCTAGTACCGTCGTCAACGGCCCCGCCCAACTGGTCAGATCCCGGCCCGCGGAAGCCTGCGGCATGGCCCAGGTGGACCTACAGCACCATCCGCTGACCGCATCGGCGGCCCTTGTCTGGAGCGGCGACCTGCCCCGCGCCTTGCAGCAAATGCTGTTCGACGCCGCGGAGAGCCTGTCAGCCGACCCCAGCCTGGCCGCGCCCGCACCTCGTTAGCCGACGGCTATGCCTAAGTACCTATCGTCCATCTACGCCAAGCTAGGCGTGCACACCCTGACCGAGACCGCCGAAGCCCGCGCGCAAAAAGTCTGTCGCGGTCACCTTCTTCCTGCTCGCCCCGTACATCGTCTACGACGCGGTCACCACCTTGGCCGACCGCGACCACGCCCGGACCAGCTGGCTGGGCATCGGGCTGGCCATCGCATCGCTGATCGCGATGCCCGCCCTGGGCGTGGCCAAGCGGCGCCTGGGTGCCCGGCTGGACTCCGCCGCCACCGCCGGAGAGGCACCCAGAACCTGCTGTGCGCCTACCTGGCCGTCGCGGTACTGGCCGGGCTGCTGGCCAACGCCCTGCTCGGCTGGTGGTGGCTGGACCTGGTCGTCGCGCTGGGTATCGCCGGTCTGGCCGTACGGGAAGGCGTCGAAGCCTGGCACGCGAGGAATGCTGCTGAGGCGCGCCGGCAGTCCGGTTGTGCCTCACCCGACGGCTGACGGGAACGGTCGGCCCGCCAGCAAATGCGGATACGCGCAGCTCCGCCGTCCGCATCTCGGCTACGCGCCCGCGTGGTCATGCGCAGCAGACGCCGGTGGCTGCATCTCCTGTTCCGCTAGCGGCCTGTGGGCCGCCGCAGCACTGGGTGGCCTGCCCGGCGGGAGCGTCGAGTTCGGCTTCGACGGCGTCCCAGCGCTGTTCGCCGTCCTGGCCCCAGAAGGTGGGGCTGTCTTCCAGGACGGTGTAGATCTCCCAGCGTTCGCCGCCGGGGGCGCCAGTGACCCAGAACTTGTCCTGCCGGGCGTAGCAGCAGGTGGTGTCGCGCTCGTCCACGGCGGCCAGGCCGGCCTGAGCGAGCCGGGCCTGCTCGGCGTCGACTGTGTCGGCGTCGGCGACTTCCACGCCGAGGTGGTTCAGGGTGCCGCCCTGGCCGGGGTTCTCCAACAGGACCAGCTTGAGCGGCGGTTCGGCGACGGCGAAGTTGGCGTAGCCGGGCCTGCGCTTGGCCGGGCCAGTGCCGAACAGAGCGGTATAGAAGGTGACGGCCTCGTCGATGTCGTTGACGTTCAGCGCGAGCTGCACCCGGGACATGGCGACCTCCGGAAGGTATTGACGTCTGTCTATGTCTTTCCTGGGGCCGAGCTTGCCACAGGACATCGATCTCTGTCAATATAGACCCGTGTCGATTCCCTTGACGGTGGTCAGCCCGGCCGAGACGGCGGCCTGCTGCGCCCCGCTGACCGCCCAGCCGCTGAGCATGGAGCAGGCCGAGCAGGTCGCGCCGCTGCTGAAGGCGCTGGCCGACCCGGTACGGCTGCGACTGCTGTCCCTGGTCGCCTCGCACGAGGGCGCGGAGGCGTGCATCTGCGACCTGAACGAGGCGTTCGACCTGTCCCAGCCGACGATCAGCCATCACATGAAGGTGCTGCACGAGGCCGGCCTGGTCGACCGGGACAAGCGCGGCGTGTGGGTGTACTACCGGATCCGGCCGCAGGCACTGGCCGGCCTGGCCGCCCTGATCGGCTGCCCCGTTCCGTAGCCGCCCGGTGCAGTAGATGCGCCGTGTCGTAGCGGGCCGGTCGGGGCTTCCCTTCCCGCTCTTTCATCGTTTATCGTCGATGAACGATGAATGATGTGCAGCCGCTGGACCGGCAGACTGCCGATACGTACGCGGCCTGGTTCAAGGCGCTGGCCGACGGGACCCGGGTGCAGATCGTCTCGCTGCTGGCCCGGGCCGGGCGTCCGCTGACCGTCAAGGAGATCGTCGCGGCGGTGCCGGTGGGCCAGTCGACGGTATCCGAGCACCTGCGGCAGCTCGCCGCGGTCCGGTTCGTGCTGGCCGAGGACCGCGGGACCTCCCGGCTGTACCGGGTCAACGACGCCTGCGTGACCTGCTTCCCCACGGCCGCCGACCTGGTGATGGGCAAGCCCTCACCCGTCCCGCTCGGAGGATGACCATGGGTTCAGCTGACCGTGACGAGATCCGGGCGGCGGTCGCCGCCCGGTACGCCGGCCTGGCCCGGGCCGCGCAGGCGGGCCAGGCGATCAGCGACGGCGACCCGGACGGAGAGTGCAATGCTCCCGGGCACCCCGACACCGGCGGCCTGCCCGAGGCTGCGGTAAGGGCTAGCTTGGGCTGCGGCAACCCGGTCGCGGTGGCGGACCTGCGGCCGGGTGAGACGGTGCTGGACCTGGGCTCGGGCGGCGGCATCGACGTGCTGCTCTCAGCCCGCCGGGTCGGCCTGGCCGGCAAAGCCTACGGCCTGGACATGACCGAGGAGATGCTGGACCTGGCCCGAGCCAACGCCCGCGCCGCCTGCGCGGAGAACGTCGAGTTCCTGCGCGGGCAGATCGAGGCGATCCCGCTGCCGGACAGCTCGGTGGACGTGATCATCTCCAACTGCGTCATCAACCTGTCCACCGACCGGCCCGCGGTCTTCGCCGAGAGCTTCCGCGTGCTGCGGCCCGGCGGCCGCCTGGGCATCACCGACATCCTCGCCGAGGACCACCTCACCGCGGCCGAGCGGCTCGAGCGCGGCGACCGGGCTGGCTGCCTCGCCGGGGCACCCTCCTTCGCCGAGTACCGCGGCGGGCTGGCCCGGGCCGGGTTCACGGGCATCACCATCACCCCGGCCCAGCAGGCCGGCGACGGCGTGCACTCCGCGATCATCCGCGCGGCAAAGCCGTAACCATGCCCTCCCCGGCCGCGGACGTGCGGACCGAGCCGATGACCGACGCGCACGCTACCGCAGTGCTGGCGATCTACCGGGCCGGGATCGAGGAGGGGAACGCCACTTTCGAGACCTGCGCCCCGGGTTGGGCGGTCTTCACCGCGGCCCGGCTGCCCGCCCACCGGTACGTCGCGATCAGGCAAGGCCGGGTCGCCGGGTGGGTGGCCGCCTCGGCCGTGTCCGGCCGCTGCGTCTACGCCGGGGTGATCGAGCACTCGGTCTACGTCCACCCCGCCACCCGCGGCCGCGGCATCGGCCGCGTACTACTGGACACGCTAATCGCCTCGACTGAGGCGGCAGGGATCTGGACCATTCAGTCCGGCATCTTCCCCGAGAACACCGCCAGCCTGGCCCTCCACCAGGCGGCCGGGTTCCGCGTCGTAGGGACCCGGGAACGCATTGGCCAGCACCATGGCCGCTGGCGCGATGTCGTCCTCATCGAACGCCGCAGCCCGACCGTATTACCCACTCGCCAGGACTGGGCGCAGCAGCCGCACGCTGAGACCCAACCGGGCCGCGCTGGCAGCCACGGCAACGGCCACTGCCCATCTGGCAGCAGGATCAGCGGCCAGTACGCCGATGATCATGAAACCATCCAGCGCGGCGATGCCGACACATCCGGCCGTACCCGCCCGGCCGACGGACCGGTACCGGATACCGCGCGCGGCGACAGCCAGCAGAGCCACGATCGCGACAAGTACTACGCCGGGCACGATCCTGGCGACCACTGGGACCGGCCAGGTCCACGCGCGGCCGGTGACCAGCGCCACCGCCCAGCACGCCCCCACCACCGGCGGCCGCCAGCAGCCGGCGGGCGGCACGGCGAGCCGGGTGCGCGCGGGCGAACTCCGCCGCGATCAGGCCCGGGTCGCCGAACTCGGCCACGGCGGCCCGCGCCGCCGCCTCGGGGGCCAGGCCCAAGCCCAGGTGCCGCCGGTACGCGTCCTCCAGGCCGCCGGCCAGCTCCTCCACCACCGGTCCGGGCAGCTGACTGGCCAGCGCGTCGAGATAGCCGGAGATCAGGCTGGGTCCACGCATCGCGCGTCCGCGCGGCCCTTCAGGTTACCGATCAGCATAGGTAGTAACGCTACTTTAACCCTTCCGTCCAGGCAATACGCCTTGTACACTAATCTCTATATGTAGCGTTGCTACATATAGGTTCGGAGAGCAGGAGAGGGGGCCTCCGATGGTCACCACCAGCCGGATCCTGGGCGTTGAGGTGGGCTCTACCGCCCCCGTCTTCCTGGCCGTCCTCGCCGTCCACGTCGTCGCCGGCTTGACCGCTGTAATCACCG
>Ga0207674_10007762_pt1 | contig 12483 bp, 14 predicted proteins | sample KBSCornC72_FD_184303 | JGI IMG/M metagenome (GOLD analysis project Ga0207674, IMG submission 184303) | Corn rhizosphere microbial communities from Kellogg Biological Station, Michigan, USA - KBS Corn C7-2 (SPAdes) (version 2) | ecosystem: Host-associated > Plants > Roots > Rhizosphere > Soil ... | reverse complement strand
TGAAGCGCGAAATCGGAGCCATGAAGGTGTGTTCAATTGTGCCTTCCCAACGTTCGATGTTGATGAGGTCAGTCATGCCATCAAACGTCAGGCTCAAATACGACCAGACCGATGTGCCGATCAAGAGATACAGGGTCAACGCATCGACCTGCGCCTGTGTGACATTGCTGCCCAACGCTGACGTGTTTTTACTAATCAAGGTCACGCTCAGCGCGTTAATGATGTTATAGAAGAGCCAGACGATCTCCCAACCCATGTAGCGTTTGGTCAGGTTCCAGTTACGCTCAAAGAAGGCATAGCTCGCTCGGCCCTGATGTTGTAGTGAAGCCATGGTAGTGAAACTCTCCTTGTGAAAATCTATTCCTCTTCCTTCTGAGCCTCGTAGGCTTCAAAGGCTTTTTCCCAACTGCCATACCGCTCGATATCGGCCTCGGTGATGATGTGAGCGGCGGTATAGTGCATAAAGACTTCGTTCATGGTCACCGGACTGGTGCGCTCCATACGCTCGGTCACGATGCGCTTCAACTCTTCAACGGTGCCCTCGGCGACGATCTTGCCCTGATCGATAATGGCCACGCGATCACACAGCGCCTCTGCCTCATCCATATCATGGGTGGTAATCAGGATGGTCGCGTCGTGCTCGTCGCGCAACTGATTCACGAAAGTCTGCACGTCGATCTTGGAACGCGGATCAAGGCCGGTGGTCGGCTCGTCCAGCAGCAGCACGATCGGCGAGGTCAGGAAGGCGCGCGCGATGGCGACTTTCTGCTGCATACCACGCGACATGTTCTCCAGCGGCTGCTTGATGCGCTCTTTGGGAATACCCAGGCGCGTCAGAATCTGCTGAATCTTGACGCGAGCTTCGTCACCAGGCATGTTATAGAGCCGGGCCGCGTAGATCAGGTTCTCCATTGGCGAAAGCTTTTTGAAGAACGACGCCTCAACGCTCACACGATTGATGAGGCGCTGCACTGTGCGCTCATCCTTCTCGACATCGTAGCCGAAGATCGAGACATGCCCGGTATCGGGAATGAGCAGCGTCGAGAGCATACGAATCAGCGTAGACTTACCGGAACCGTTAGCACCGAGAATGCCCATGATCTCGCGATGCTTGATTGTCATGCTCACGTTATCGACCGCGCGCAACTCGCGCTTATCCTCTTTGCCTGGCTCCTGCTTCTTGAAGCGGCTCAAAAGCGAGCGGTCCTTCTTAAATACTTTAGACACCCCATCGATTACCACCGCGTCTCGAGTGGTATCGATCACAATATCGCTGGTCAGATTAGCCACACTCAAATCCTGAATAGCCATCTCTTTTCTCCTTTTACCGTTATTCCGTCACACACTCTTACAAAAATACCGCTGCACTGCAAGCTTAAACCCGTCTACTTCTACCGACACCGATCATCAGTACAGGCGTTCACCTGTACAATCGAACAATCTTCTCACCCGGCCATATCTCCTCCTCAGACGGCATCGCTCTATTTCACTGCTGATGCGCCGTCTCGTATACTTATCTCTCTGCCATTTCCTGTCCAATAGGACCAACTTCTCATGCGAGCATATACTCTCCTCAGACGACTTTTTTCAGTCTCACCTTCAACGCACTGTCTAGTATATCTGTTCTTTCCTGCCACCTTTTGTCAGGAAAGACGAAAACTTTCGCTTCTTTGTCCCATGTTGCTTTGCAAATAAACCAGGGTGAAAAAGAGCAACAAAAAACCGTGTCCACTGAATTTCGTTTGCGTCAGTGTCCACGGTCGAGAGACTCAAATTCTGTTGTCACCTCAGTTTAGGAGGTGGAGATCCCCTCGAAATGGACACAGCTCGCCCCTGGGCCAGCCCCGTGACGGGCGCGATGAGAACATCGATGCCCAGAATCTGCCGTTGGAAAACAGACACAATGAGGCCATGATTCTTGAAATCATGAAGGCCGTGAGCGACGCGCAGACGCGCAGATCGCAGACCAGTGATGGTCCAACTTGTAGCCATGCTTGTGTCCGTTCCTTTCGTTAAATTTGGGTCGTAGAATGGGCGGCTGGATTCTCTCCAGCAACATTTTTTACACAAAGATAAAGTTGCGTCGCAACTTCACTATAGGGAGTATACGGGATACACCAGAACTTTGTCAAGGGAAAAACGGCTCAGATTTTGAGAAACCCGGTATCCAACTCCCTGACCAGTCCGCTCCCAACCATCCGCTCAAACATCTCAGCAATCTGTAGTGGAGTGTACTGCCCGCCTGCTCTGTACCATTGCGAGAGCCAGTTACACATGCCGAGCAGGCCGAAGGCGACGATTTTGGGATCAACGTCCGTTTGGAAAACGCCTGTCGCCTGGCCTTCCTCTATAATGCGCTCGAAATAACGTTCGTAAGCTTTTTTGCGCAGGATAATTTCTCTGGCAAAGGGGCCGGTCAGATGCGGTTGCTCGCGATAAAAGACGATCATGGCAGGAGAACGGTCTGCCGCGACCGACGCTTGATGCTCAATGACCTTCCAGAGTTTCTCGCGTGGCGCAAGCTCGGACTCGACGATCTGACGTAATGGCTCCTCGCTGACCGCCAGCACGGTCAGAAAAATCAGGCGCAGGATCTCTTCTTTATTCTTAATATGATAGTAGAGCGAGGCCTTGCTGACTCCAAGCACTTCCGCGATCCCATCCAGGCTGGTCGCGCCAAAGCCATCGCGAGCGAAGAGCTTCGCGGCAGCCTCAACGATCGCCTGCTGTGTCAACCGCTGGCGCCTCCTACGTTGTACACCGCGCTCTCTTGCCGCAGCCTGTGATTGTTTCTCTAATTTTTGCTCCATAACGTGTGCGCGCCTCGTCTCTGGCTGTTTACTTATCTCAATTTGCACTTCTAGCCACAACAATTTGGCGATTTCCAGGGAAAATATTTCGTGGTATTTCTACTATACAGTCGAAAAATAGAAAAGTCCAGCCTGAAGCCCTACATCTACCGCTCATGAGAATCTCCTATTCTGTGCATGTAGCGTCGCCCCTTGCGCGCGACGCGGCCTCTACGGCTGCCCTTGACTTTCCCCAATTTTATCAGATATAATTCGACCAGTTAGTCGAAAATACAAAGTTTGCACTGCCGGGCTGGCTATGCCTATACTGATAGAGAGGCATCGCACAGAGGCGATGTGTTTAGCAAAGGGAGTGATAATTCCATGCTTTCTTCTCCCGTGAACGCCTTACAGAGCGAAGAGGCTCTTCTCGCTCGTTTGCGCAAACAACAACTCGTTGAGTCGGTGGACCAGATGAGTCCGATCTATCTGGAAGGGATCAAACGTATCCTGACCGTTTCGGCGGATACGGAACTGATTAGCGCGCCCGCCTACTATAACGCCGCCATCCATGCTCCCACACTCAACAATTTCGGCTCGGCCCTCTCAATCATTCAAGATGAGCTTGGTCACGCCCATATCGCGTATCGCCTGATGCGCGATCTCGGCGTCGATACCGAGCAGTTGATCTTCGAGCGCGAGCCGCGCCACTTCAAGTATCCCTACGCCTTCGATGTTCCCCTGGAGAGCTGGACCGAGTTGATCGTGGCCAATGCCTTCTACGACCGCGCGGGCTATACGCTGCTTGGCGATGTTTACCAGAGCACGACCTTCGGCCCCTGGAAACGCGCGTTGGTGAAGGTGGACAAAGAAGAGACGTTCCACTTGCGGCATGGCGAGCAGGGGATGCGCAAACTCAATCAAACGGCCAGCGGCCACGAAGAATTACAAAAGGCCGCCGACTGGATGTTCCTGCTGACGGTTGAATGGTTTGGTCTGCCGGACAACCTGAAAAAGCACAACGAGCAGCTTGACTACGGCTTTAAGGGCAAAAGCAACGATGAGTTGCGCCAAACCTGGATGTCTACCGCCGTCCCGCTTTGTGAAGAACTGGGAATCAAAGTACCCGCGCATTTCGACCAGGAAACGCAGAAGTACGTGGTCGATGGCGAGTTTCCCCAGCATTTCGATGCACAGGCCAAACGCTGGGAGGGGCAGTGTACCTGGGATGATGTGATGAAACGCTGGAAGGCACGCGGCCCCGCCAACGAGCAGTTCGTAGGCATGATCCAGCGCGGCAAACGCGAGATGTTGCGCCTGCTGGAGCAGGAGGCATAAAGCGATGGCGACGACCTATCCATCCCTCCAGAATCAGCCGCGTGAGGCCAGTTCGTGTCCGGCCTTGTGGGACGCCTTGCGCGACGTGACCGATCCCGAAATTCCTATCAGCGTCGTGGATATGGGCCTGATCGTTGCGCTCAGCGAACAGGCCGGGATCGTCGATCTCAAGCTGACCTTCACCGCGATGGGCTGCCCCGCGATGGAGTTCATCATGGACGATATCCGCGAACGGCTGTTGCGCGAGCCAGGTATACGCGAGGTGCGCATCGAGATCGTCTGGGAACCGGTCTGGACCAAAGCGCGCTTGAGCGAGGAAGGGATCGAGATTATGCGTTCATGGGGAATTTCGGCATGAGTGAGACACAGGAAAACACGGCTTCGCGGCGCAACGCCCTGAACGAGAGCCATGTCTGGCAGGTCTACGCGCGGCGCAAATACGACGAACCGCTACACGAGATCGGCAATGTCATGGCCGACGATGTGGAGCTGGCCAGAGTTTACGCGCGCAGCATCTATGATGAGTTTAGCTGGGTCGAGATGGTGCTGGTCCCGCGTGAAACCATCGTGACGGTTATTGAGTCGTAAGAGGATCGGTTCTATGATTAGCAAACGGATAGATAATGCGGCGCTCTTCGCGATGCTTTCATCGCTGGCCGATAATAAGCAGGCAATCGGGCGACGTTACGCCTACTGGTGCAATGGCGCGCCAGCATTGGAAGCGGCGGTCGCGGCTGCTGCGATGACCCAGGACGAACTGGGTCACGCACGCACGCTCTACCCGCTGTTGGAAGACTTCTCGCAGGCGGAGGCCGATCCGCAGCAGGTCGAGCCGATGACGCGCACACTGCACTATCACCTGGGCACGCTCGATCAGGATTTCGCGGGCTGGTGCGATTTTGTCGCGACGAATTTTCTCGTCGATACAGCTCTCACAACCTTTTTCGAGGCGGCACAAGATTCCAGCTACGATCCCTTGCGCCAGCGTGCGCGCAAAGTCGTGCAGGAGGAGCATCTACATTTTGTGCATGGCGAAGGCTGGGTGCGCCGTCTGGCCAAAGCCGGTGGCGCGGTCCGCAAAACGCTCGTTGCCTCACTACAGAAGTTCTGGGATGAAACGCTCTGCTGGTTTGGCCCGCAGGATGATCCCACGATGCAACGCTTGCAGAACGAAGACGTGATCGATGCCTCGCCTGACGAATTGCGCAGTCGCTATCTGGCAAAAGTCATGCCGGTGTTGAACAGCCTGGAGATCGAGTTTCCCGTCGCGTTTAACGCCACAACGAAACGTTGGGAGCTGACGCAGGCGTTGTCCTGGGAAAACTGGCAAGCGAGCAGCAGAAGGCTGGAGCAGGCGTAATGAATCTCTTTGACCAGACGAACGAGACAGGTAAAGCGGTCATTTGCCCTTATTGTGGCTCAAGCTCGACCGAACTACTCGCGCTGTTTGGACAACAATTGCTGACGGTACAATATTACTGCAACACCTGTCACACGCCATTCGAGCATATTAAGGATGACGAAGGTGATGACGAGCAGGCAGTACAGCACGTTACTGACCATATTTGACACGGATCATTACAACGATGTTTCTACCATTGAAAGGACGGACCAATGACGACACAAACCGAACGGACCCTGGTAAACTTTACAACCAACGAGGGGGTTGGGATCATTGAACTGACCAATCCACCCGCGAATACCTATAGCTACGAAATGATGAGCCAGCTCGACGCGGCCATCCTCAAGGCGCGTTTTGATGAGAACGTGCATGTGATCCTGATTCGCGGCGCGGGCGAGAAGTTCTTTAGCGCGGGCGCGGAGATCAGCATGCTCAACTCGGTCACGCCGACGTTCAAATACTATTTCTGCCTACACGCCAACGAGACCCTGACGCGCCTGGAGCAGACGCCCAAACTGGTGATTGCCGCGCTGAACGGTCACACAGTCGGCGGCGGTCTGGAGATCGCCATGGCCTGTGATATCCGTATCGCCCGGCGCAATCCCAAGAGCAAAGTTGGCCTGCCAGAAGTCAATCTGGGCGTCCTGCCCGGCACCGGCGGCACACAACGCCTGGCCCGCGCGCTCCCGAAAAACAAAGCCATTGAGCTGATGACCGAAGGCAAACTGATTAGCTTTGAAGAGGCGCTGGAGCTTGGCCTGATTAACTATATCTACGAATCCGAGAACTATTGGGACGAAGTGATGGCCTACGCCAAATCCTTCTGCCCGCCCAACAAAGCCGCCAAAGCGGTCGGACGCATCAAACGCTCGGTCCAGTCTGGCTCAGAAGTCTCGTTCTCTGAGAGTCTGGCCATCGAGCGCGAGCTGCAACAGTTGCTCTTCCAGAGCGAGGACGCCAAAGAGGGCATCGCCGCCTACGTCGAGAATCGCAAAGGCAACTTCTCCGGGAGATAAGCTCTTGCCAGCGAGGAGATATAGCCAGGGAGGATCATGCATAACTATTTGAGTCAGTTATGCATAATCCTCCCCATTATTCTCTCAATATAGATCTTCTCGTCTGCTCTTACCGGCTATGCCAGAAAAATAGCTAGTGTATAGCCATTTCTTGCGGCTCCAGACTGGGCGCATCCTGGTAATGCTGTTCATGTTCAGCAGCTCGTCGCTTGCTCAAGCGCGTGCTGAGGATAAAAAGGAGCAGAGCCAGAAATGTGCAGGCCGCGCCAACCCAACCAAGTTGCGTAACCGCGATAGAACGTAAGGCCACAGCGCCCAGCGCGGCCCCACCAGCTACGCCCAGGTAGAACGTCGAATTGTTGAGCGCCAGGATCACGTTCGCGTGTTCCGGGGCCAGGCTTAACAGACGATATTGCTGTGGAATAAAGATGATCGCGCCAACCAATCCAAAGACAAAGAGCATCACCAGGCTTCCAAACAACGTATGTGTTGTTAGCGAGAGAATAGCTTCTAGAATCATCACTCCTCCCACAGAGATCAGTAACGGGCGGCGAGAACCAAAGCGATCCGCCAATTTTCCGCCCGACCAGCTTCCAATTACCACTCCCAGGCCAAAGGCTATCAATAATCCACTGATGTCGACGATCTTCAAATTCTGCTGCAAGAACGGCGCAATATATGTATAGACAACGTAGTAGCCTAGATACCATAGCAGCGCTGGCAGCAAGGCCAGAACCAGGCGCGGCTGTGTGACAGGAGCCAGGCGTGCGCGCAAGGACAGCCTGGGCGGCGTCGCTGCTTTGGGTAAACCAACGAACAGGAGCGCCAGGAACGCCACGCCAGCCAGTCCAGCGATCAACACAAAGGACATGCGCCAGCTAAAATGCTCACCCACCCAGGTACCGAGCGGAGAACCAAGCGCGGTCGCGATAGTCAGCCCAATGGCGACGAGCGCCAGCGCCTGCCCACGCTTCGCAGCCGGAGCAAGCGAGACGCCAGTAGAATAGGCCAGCGGCGCATACGTTGCAGCGAAACAGCCGGTCAGGATGCGCGTGAGCAGCAAAAGAGGAAAGGTCGGAGCAAGCGCTGAAGCAATGTTACTAAGACAGAAAAGCCCCAGTGCCCCAACCAGCACGCGATTCGGCGACCAACGGCTGGCAAGCCCCGCCAGGATCGGCGACCCCAGACCATATGTGAGAGCAAAAGCAGTCACAAGTTGCCCAGCCATACCCTCGGTGACGTGTGTATCATGGGCAATTACAGGCAGTACCCCGGCAATCACGAAAGCATCCGTGCCTAATGCGAACATTCCCAACGCCAGCAGAATGATACGCGGATTGATTTTTCCCCCTGGCTCAACAGCTATGGCACTCTGAACAGTTTCCGACATAACTAAACTCCATTTCCTCGCGATGTTGTAACAATATTTGTTACAACATCGTCTAAAACAAAACACACCGATGCATCTTTGCCCAGACTGCCCTGCATCTTTGCAGGATCGCGTGACATACACCCCGCTTCAGCGGCTTTTGCCCTGCGTTGTAACAAGTGTTGTTACAACGCAGGGCAAAAGAAAACTATTCTCTATCATGATGGGTGTTCCATCTCGCGATGTTGCGCAAGCGGCTTTCCATACACTCCTTTTGCTGCACTGGCTGCCAGAGTAGCGCGGCATATATCAGCAATCGTTGTGCGGGCCAACTCTTCTTCCAACGCCTGTTGCGCGCCAGCATAGACATCAGTTAGCGCAGAGCCGATGCCTGCCCCAACACGGCAACGAGAGTTAGGAGGAGTATGGTGGAGAGCAAAAAGTGCCCCCGACTCAACCGCTCGATAGACATCAAGCAGCGTAATCTCCTCAGGTTTACGCGCCAGCTTCCAGCCCGCGTTTGCGCCTCGTTGCACCGTCACAAGATGCTCCTTCTCCATTGTCCCCAGCAGTCGACGAAGAATGACTGGATTGGTATTCACACTGCGCGCGATGCGTTCTGAAGTTTCCACTTCCCACGGGCTCGCGAATTCCACCAGACAGGTGAGAATATGGACAGCTAATGATAAGCGGCTATTGCTCACGCTTCCCCCCTTCTTCCTGATACTCAATGAAGTGGTCATCTTTGTAACCATTATAGTTACAATTAGAGGCGCTGTCAAGGATAACACCCTTGACAAGCCTCGTCCCGCTGCCATACACTCCAGGCAGAAGAGAAATCACTCACAGCGCGTATCTAGCGTCTGGTAAAACGGGGAACAGAGGTACACACAGAGACAATGGCACAACGCATTCCTGACGAAATCGGCGAGCATGGGCATGGCGACGATGAACTGAGCCACCTGCCGGAATTGCCTCCTGGCATCTCTATCCAGGCACCCAGCAAAACTCCACGCCGTCGCACCATCTGGCCGGACGCGCTCGATGTGATTTTTGAGAAAGACCCGGCCTGCCGTAATATTTTTGAGGCGCTACTCTATCAAAGCTTCTGGGCCATCCTCTATCATCGCCTTGCCCACGCGCTCTATCAGTGGCATATTCCCTTCATTCCCCGTCTCATTTCGCAGTTCGCGCGCTTCATGACCAATGGGATCGAGATTCACCCCGGCGCGCAAATCGGCAAGCGCTTCTTCATCGATCATGGCGCGGGCGTGGTGATTGGCGAAACGGCAGTAATCGGCGATAATGTGATGCTCTATCACCAGGTGACACTGGGCGCGACCGGCTGGTGGCGGCCCGGTCCCGGTCGGCGACAAAAGCGCCATCCAACCATTGAGAACGATGTGACGATCGGCGTCGGCGCGGCTATTCTTGGCCCTGTGACCATCGGACGCGGCAGCAAAATCGGCGCGATGGCCCTGGTGCTCGAATCCGTGCAGCCCAATTCAGTCGTGGCAGCCAAACCGGCGGAACTGCTGGTCAAGGGCGGCGAGCCACTCGTGCAGCACCAGGAGCTGACTCAGGGTTGGAATGGCGAGATGGATTATCAGATCTAAGCAATTATCTCACGCGCAGAAATGGAAGACAGTAGATGCAAGAGTATTCTGAGCAAATTCAACCATACCATGCTGAGACAGATGCCTCAGCAGTTTTTCTTTTATGGCAAACAGCCCTGGGCCGCCTCTGGCCGATTGCGTTTGAGCGTTTTCAGCGCGTCCTCGCGGCTCCTCACGCGCAGCACTTTGTCGCGCGCAACGATGGACAGATTATTGGCTTCGTCGCCACATCGCAGAGCGAGAACTGGAGCACACACGCGGGCCATCTGCTGCTCTTGCTGGTCGCGCCTTCCTGGCAACGCAAGGGCCTGGGCAAAGCGCTCCATGAAACGGCCCTCCTGCATTTGCGTTCAGCAGGCGCGCAGGTGATCCAGCTTGGCGGCCTCGTCCCGCGCTTCTGGTGCGGCGTTCCTGCTAATCTGGAGCCAGCTCAGGCATTTTTCCGCGCTCAGGGTTGGGAAATGGACGGCACGGTTTATGATCTGGTACAGGATTTGCGCCAGTACACAACGCCGCCCGCGATCTATCAACGCATGGTCAAAGAGCAAATTACGCTGGCGGAAGGCACCGAGGCCGATACTACTGAGGTGCTGGACTTTGAGCGGCGCGAATTCTTCGGCTGGCTCCAACACTACGAAAGTTGCGCCAGTCTTGGCGATCAGCGGGATTTCCTGATCGCGCGCGACAAAGATGGGCGAGTTGTCGGCACGCTTTTGATGTATACGCCCCAATCTCACCCGTCCAGAACCGATATTATCTGGCGCGTCATGCTCGGAGCCGACGCGGGCGCGTTTGGCGCGGTAGGTGTGGCCCCGTCTGAGCAGGGGCGCGGCATTGGCATCGCCCTGGTCGCTAAAGCCTCTGATGTCCTGAAAGAGCGCGGCGTTAAAAATTGCGTAATCGACTGGTTGGTCATCCCCGATTTCTACGCAAAAGCTGGCTATAAGAAATGGCGCGCGTATACGGTGAGCAAACGGACGTTTTAAGCACCGCGATAGCGATAGGCCCGGCTGACGCGCCGCCAATCAAGTTCGCGCCCACGCACCGGACGCTGCTCATCGAGCATTTCCAGGCAGTTCGTCGCGAGGAAGCGACGACGGAGATTTGAAAGATCGATCTGCTCATCAGGCGGAAAAAAGGCTTTGTAGAGGAGCGCCGCTTCCGCCAGGGTCAGCACACCATCGCCTTTAGCGGGCGCGCGCACGACCTCCAGCGAGCGCGTTGGCTTCTCCTGGCGTGCTCCAACCGGTGCCTCCTGCGTCCACCAGGGCTGGCCGGGATCGCGCGCGCCCATCGAGGCCATATCCGCCAGGTAGCGCAGAATGATCTCCGGGTCGCGCTGAATCTGGGAACGCAATGTATGGAGCGCTGACCGCAACATTGGCTCGACCTCAGAATCGAGCACGTAACGCCCCGATTCGACATCTGCCAGCGCAACCCAGCGCACGCGCAGACTCGGCACCGGCTGACGATGTAAGTTCGGGCGCAGTTCGTCACGGTTGGCCCGCAACAACACACTATGAATCAACGCCACTGCTGCCCCTTGCTCGGTGCTGTTCCAGACCGACACCTGCTGCTCCTGCCAACCAGCTTTGAGTTGAATCAGCGTTGCACCCTCGTGCCAGACCAGCAGTGTCTCAATCGTGCGCTCTACCGCGTCCGTCACGACTTCGTTTCCCAATACCAGGCGCATCGGCGGTCCCCAAGGTCCATCGCGCAACAAGACCCAGAGTGACCAATCGCGGATCGCGAAGGTCACGACGCTGGCGGTCACAATCAAACGACGCGGTGCCACATCACGAGCGGGCTGCGCCTGAATGGAGCCGTGTGATCCTGGTTGAATGGGATTCATATCGCTTGCTTCTTCCCGCCTCAATAGGCAAAGTTACGTCTATTTATTCTATACGCTGATCTAAAGAGAATGCAAGCGTCTTTTATCGGATCGTTCTACGCAAAATTGGAGGGTAGTCTCTCGTGAATGTAGCATCTTCCCAGTCGCATCCGGGGAATGAGAAAGACAGGTTCGCTAGCTCGGCGGCACAGCTCGCTTTTTTGTGGGCAGTTCAGTGAAAAAAACAAACAGACACCCGCCGGGGGTGTCTGTCGCATTGTATTGTAGAGGGAAAACCTAGCGGCTCAGCAAAACATTTAGTACGACTGCCAGGCCAGCACAGGACAGGATAAAGAGAACGAGCAACAGGCGAATTTTTGCCATACGTGCGCGATTATCAATGGCAACAGCCTTCGCGCCACTACGCGGGCGAATCTCTTTTTCTGGCATATCTTTTCCCTCCAGGAAAGCTAATAACGAAAGCAGCCAACCAATCGACTGACTTCTACAATCTTATACGTTTGACGATGGGGATTGGTTGCGTATTCCCTGACCAGGCGACAAAATCTTATACGTTAGAAAATAACCGGCCCATCAACAAGACAAATGCTGCTTTCACGATTTGTATCTCCTGAATATCACTAAACTGTATCTACGGTGGTTTAAATTCCACAGTGAAGAATATAAAATGCGCCAGAGGCGGCCTGTTCACCAAAAGCAGCGAGCATCTTAAGTTTTTCTATCAATTTATCTCGATCTACTTCTAGATACTCGTGCTTACCAAGATCGCATAGTTGATCTTCACTTATCAAATGTTCCCGTTCACTAAACGGCCACCGCCATACAAAAGAACCTCTCAATGTCAAATGTTCCGGCCCCTGAGTAAAAATCTGGGTCCATCCAGTAAAAGTGTGATGAATCGCAATGCCACCCATCTGGTTGATAATAGTTAACCCATACCAGTTCAACCCCAGGCCGGTTGGCATCTCCTTCTTAGCTGGATTCAGTGTTGGTATCCAGGCTAATGTATCAACAAAATAGCGTAGATGTTCATCGTGAATACGAATGGGCGCATCTTTCCTAATCAAGAATTTGTCGTAGTCTGAATAAGGATAAGTTTTC
>Ga0207674_10007760_pt1 | contig 12487 bp, 7 predicted proteins | sample KBSCornC72_FD_184303 | JGI IMG/M metagenome (GOLD analysis project Ga0207674, IMG submission 184303) | Corn rhizosphere microbial communities from Kellogg Biological Station, Michigan, USA - KBS Corn C7-2 (SPAdes) (version 2) | ecosystem: Host-associated > Plants > Roots > Rhizosphere > Soil ... | reverse complement strand
TGACGTCGTATTGAGCCTTTCTCATCGCGAGGGCCAACATTGACCGATGATCTTTGAGGTCGCGGTAGGTTGAGGACAAATAGATTTTCATAAGACCTCCAAAGAAACTGCTCAGGCCTTAATGGCAACGCCGCGTTTCTCTGCGAGTCTGCCATCTTTGTAGGCGACCTTGCCGTTTACGATCACGAGATCGATGCCTGCGGAAAACTGGTTTGGGTTCTCGGTCGTTGCGTTGCCACGAATGGCGGCGGGATCGAACACGGTTAGATCTGCGACTGCGCCGTCTTCAAGCACACCTCGATCTTTCAATGCAGGCGCCACCACGCTGCGTGGTAACAAAGTTATCTTGGCGAGAATTTTTTCGAGCGGGATACCAATGTCCAACGCGTGACGAATTGCAGTCGCGAAACAGCCGGCGCCGCGTGGATGAGAGTTGGCGCGTGGCTCAAACTGGATACCGCCGTCGGAACCGATCATGCAGAAGTCTTCTTTGAGCGCGAGGTTCACTGTCTTATCGAGCGGCATCGTTCCTTCAGGAACGGCAGCAAGCGCGGAGCTCTTGCGATAGTGCGCAAAGTTGCGCGCGGTCACTCGCTCAGAAGTGCCGACAATTCTCAGATCCTCAAAAGTAATCCCGTAACGTTGTTGCCAGCCTGGACCAAAGCGATTGTTGTTGAGATACGTGGCCCAAAACGAATAGGGGTAGACGCAAGTCGTAATTGTCAGACCCTGCGCGTTCGCAGTGCGAATCTTCTCGAGCGCCTGCTCCATGTGGAATGTGCCACCGGTCGAGTGGAGATGGTCGATGTGGACGCGCGCGCCGCTGTCGCGCGCGAGACGAATTGCTTCGTCAACGCCGTCCAATTCTTTTTCACTCGACGAGTAACGCAGGTGCAGGAACATCGGACGCTCGTATTTCTTTGCGAGCTTTGCATACTCCAACATTTCGGAGTAAGGCGCGGGTTGATATTCAAGACTGTGCGAAACGCCGAGTGCCCCTTCTTCGAGGTTCTTCTCGATCTGTCGCCGCGCTCCCGATCGCGCGCGAATCGCCATCACAAAAGTTGAAACGCCGAAGTTGATCGAATGGGGACGATTTGAAAAGTGACGGTAGTAAGCGCCGCAATCAGGACTGCCGCCGTGCATTTGCAGCGCAGTTGTTACACCGTCTGAAACTTTGTACTTCTCGAAGATCTGATAAGTGGTTTCGGGCGAGGTCGAGTTGTCGGCCAGAATGTCGATGAAGCCGGGCGAGATCACGCGGCCGGTGACGTTCAACGTTTCAGTGCCTCGGAGATCGATACCGAAACGAAGCTTCCCGGCTTCGTCAATGCCGACGTCCACCGTTCTCCACTGACCGTCGATAAATGAGCGTCCTCCACGAAGCACCAACGGTAAAACCGGCTTTTCTACGGAACCTTCGATTCGCTTGCAGGCGGGCAGAGCGAGGCTGGCTGCCGCGAGGGGAATCGACATCTGGAGGAACGTTCTGCGTTTCATCGTCGGGGGACTGACTATCTAAAACGATGTGCGACAGGGCCGCCGTGACAAGACTACTCCGGGGCGTCGCTAACTGTCGATGAATTTGTTCCAAGGATGCGGTCGGCTTCGGCGCGGAGGGTGTCGAGTTCCTTCTTTAACACCTGATAGCGCTCGATTGCGTCGCGCCCGATTTTCTGGTCCACGTTCGAAGTCATGCTCGCGAGATAGGTGATGTGCGCCTGCAGACCTGGTTTGCCGTAACGCACCGGCTCGGTCAGAAGTTTCCCGGCGAGCACGATTAGTCGCTGATCGTTGGGCGATTTACCGATTGCTTCCCTGACTTTAGTCGCGAGCTGATTCACACTGCTCACGAGCTCGCGCATGCGCATGTTGTGCTCAAACTGCTCCTGCAAGTCTGCTAACGTCACCCCATCCGCCGCGACTCGCGGATCGATCGCGACGTTGAAAGGTTGCGTCAGATTCGTGGCGCCTGTCTTTAATCGGACCTGGTATTGGCCGGGCGGAAGCGTGACGCCTGCCTGGTTGCGAACGTCCCATGCAAAGCGATTGATACCGGCCGTTTTTGTGACTCTTGGCGGCGGCAAGAAACGACGCGTCGGTGCTGCATCCGGATCGAGTTGTGACTCCGGACCAGCGCCCCCAACACCCGGCATGTTTGCTCCGCCACCGCCACGCCCGGGACGTCCCGCCGGCGTGTCGCTGTTGTAGGAATTGAGCACCGTTCCCTTTGTGTCGAGAATCTCGATCACAACCGCACTTGTCGGTGCTGCGGGCAGGTAGTAATCGACGACTGGTCCAAGAACATTTGGAGCAACGCGCGTGCGATACCCGTCGCGTGGTTTGAAGAGTGTGACATCGGATGCTTTCACTTGGGACGAGAGCTGATGTAGCGGCGTCAGATTGTCGAGAATCCAGATCGCTCGTCCCTGCGTGGAGACAATGAGATCTTTGTAATGCACCTTGATGTCGGAAACAGGAACGTTTGGCAGGTTTAGCTGAAACGGTTGCCAGTGCGCGCCGTTATCAAACGAGATGAACATGCCAAACTCTGTCCCAGCGTAAAGCAATCCTTCGCGATCCGGATCTTCGCGCACAACACGCGTGGGCCAATCGGCAGGGATGCCGTTGTTCCCGTCAGTCAACCTGGTCCATGTCGTGCCGTAGTCGTCTGTTCGGTAGATGTAAGGTTGGTAGTCCCCAAGCAGCCAGCGAAAGACCGCGAAGTAAGCAGAGCCTTTGCGATGTGGCGACGCGTCGATGTACTGCACGCGCCCGCCGCTCGGCAGATCTTTCGGCGTCACGTTCGTCCACTTCTTGCCGTTGTCACGCGTGACATAAAACGGACCATCGTTGGATCCTGTCCAAATGACACCCTTTTCGAGTGGTGATTCAGTGATCGCATACAGCGTGCTGTAAAATTCCTCGCCCGTAACGTCGCGTGTGATCGGCTCACCGCTCGCGCCCTGGCAACAGTCCGGATGCGCAGTCAGATCGGGCGAGATTCGCTCCCACGTCACGCCTTTGTCACGTGTGCGGTGAACGTATTGCGAGCCGTAATAAAGCACATCGGGATCGTGCGGCGACGTGGCCATCGGCGACACACGCTGCATGCGGTAGATAAGTTCGCTCGCGGGATTTCCGTAAAGAGACTGGCCTCCGATCCAGTAACTCTTTTCCTGTCCGGTCTTGAGATTCATCACGCCGTACTGTCCCTTGCACGACCCGTAAACGATGTCGGGGTTCGAAGGATGCGGCATGATTGGACCGGTTTCACAACCTGGACCAGTGCGCCAGTCAGCCGTGGAGAACGGCTCAGCCTGACTGGAGATGATGATCGTTGTGTTGTCCTGCTGTGCGCCATAGAGTTTGTAAGGAAACTGATTGTCGAGCCAGATGCCGTAAATCTCAGACGTCGGCTGGTTCATTTGCGACGACCACGTGCGACCGCCATCGATTGAGACGTTCGCCCCTCCATCATTGGACTGGATCATGATTTGGCTGTCTTTGGGATTGATCCAAATGTCGTGGTTGTCACCGTGTGGTGTGCGAAACGGCGTGAACGTTTTGCCCGCGTCAGTTGATTTGAAGAAACCTTCGGCGCCTGCGTAGACCACGTCGGCATTCGATGGATCGGCGCCGAGCGTCGTGTAGTAAAAAGGCCGTTGAATCAGCGCGCCCTGTGAGTTGATGAGCGCCCAGGTTTGGCCGGCGTCGTCGGAACGATAGAAACCGCCGCCTGGCTTCGCTTCGACGAGCGCATAGATTCGATTTGGATTTGCATTCGTGACAGCGAGATTGGCTTTGCCGATCAACTCATTCGGCAAACCATTCGAGATCTTCGAAAAGTGTTCGCCGCCGTCACTGCTCTTGTAGAAGCCGCCTTCGCGACTGCCGCTGATGATGGTCCACGGCTTACGTTCCAGGTGCGACATCCAGGCGTAAACAACGTTAGGGTTTCCTGGTTGTAACTCGACATCCATCGCGCCGACGGCGTCTGAGATGAACAGAACCTTGCGCCATGTCTGCCCTCCGTCAGTTGTTTTGAAAATGCCGCGTTCGTCGTTTGACTTGAAGACGTCGCCGCCCGCAGCGACCCAAACGATGTCGGGATTCGTGGGATGAATGCGAACTGCGCCAATCTGTCCGGCGTTGTAGAGCCCGATGAATTTCCATGTCTGACCGCCATCAGTCGACTTGTACACGCCGCGACCTGTCGAAACGTTACTGCGCACGCCGTCGGATCCGGTGCCGAGGTAAATGATGTTTGGATCTGAATCTGCAACCGCGACAGATCCGGTTGAGCCGAGTGGAATCTTGCCGTCAGTGATTGGAGTCCATGTCGCGCCGCTGTCTGTGGTGCGAAACAAGCCGCCGCTTGCAACGCCCATGTAGAACGTCTTCGGTTGCGAAGGAACTCCCGTAACAGTTGTCACGCGTCCACCGCGTGCTGGACCAACGAGCCGGTATCGCAAGCCGTTAAAGAATGACGAGTCGACAGTTTGTGAGTGGACAGAAATCGCGAGCAGCAGAAGAGTGAGTAACACAGAACCGGACCGAAACATTAATCGACCTCCGGATAACGCAGAATGAATTTTGGAGCCCTATTATGTAGCAGGAGCGAACCAACCGCGAATGCTGCGCGCGACTTGTCTGAAGAAACGAAGAATCTTTTTGAAGACCAGAAACGATATTACTAACCCCGCGCCAACGATGACGAAGATCAGAGCCGGCACGAACACCGAGGCAACGATGGAAAGAACTGCAACGATGTCTTCGGCGATGCTCGCAATCCAGTTCGACACCGGCTCAGGGCTTGCATTCAACATCGCTCGCGTCGCGGCCTTGGTTCCATGAGAGCTAAGTGCGAGGCCGCCGCCCAGCAAAAGCGCGATCACTTGAATGCTGCGATCGAAGTCGCCGAACGCACTCGCGGCCAGAACCGCACCGGCTGGAACTCGAATAAAGGTGTGAATCACGTCCCAGGTGCTGTCTATGTACGGAACCTTGTCGGCGACAAACTCGACCACATACAAAGCAACGGCGACTCCGATGACCCACCAGCTCGTCAGCACCTCGAGCTCTCCGGGCAGTTGCAGATGCGAGAAGCGGCCGAGCAAGCCGAGCGTGGCCACGGCCGCGTAAAGATTGATTCCCGAAACCCATGAGGCACCCATCGCGATCGCGATTGTGGAGATCAGTTGTGTCATCGCGTCGGATTATATCTTCTAGTTGAATTACGCGCCTCCTTGGAGTGCGCCAACTTGTTGGCGCTTTGGTAACAACCGATACCAAAGCGGTGACAAGTCACCGCACTCCAAGGAAACGCCCGGTTGTAAGGATCGTGATTTTTGCTTTAGTGTAACCAACCGCATGCAGCTTCTGAAACACACACCTGTTTTTGATGTGGACACCGCCGCCGCAATTGCCGCCGAATACTTTGGTGTTCGTGCACGCGCGCAGGCGTTACCGAGTGAACGCGACCAGAATTTCCTTTTGACCAACGAGGCAGGGGAAAAGTTTGTACTGAAAATCGCGAACGCCCTCGAGTCGCGGACATTTCTCGAGGCGCAAAACTCGATTCTCAGGCATCTCGAGCGACGCGTCTCGATTTGTCAGAAGCTCCTGCCCGCCACGTCGGGCGAAGAAATCGTGAGCGTGAAATCGCATTTCATTCGGATGGTCCACTATCTTCCGGGTGTGCCGCTAGCGAAGATCAGGCCACACACGTCAGGGTTGTTACACGATCTCGGTCGAAAGCTCGGACAGGTTGCGCAAGCTCTCGCGGACTTCGATCACACGGCGGTCCATCGCGACTTTCATTGGGACCTCGCGAATGGCAACCGCGTGATGAACGAGTTTGCCCCGTTGATCGATAACGCGAGCCTGCGCGAGCTGGTCTTGAAGTGCCGGTACGAGCCACCGGAACGTTTGCGACGAAGTGTGATTCACGGTGATGCGAACGATTACAACCTGCTCGTGGATCCGGAAAGCATGACCATCAGCGGCCTGATCGATTTCGGGGACATGGTTTACAGCTACACTGTCGGCGATCTCGCAATCGCGATTGCCTATGTGATACTCGATCCTAAGTCCGATGTTGGGGAGATTGTCAGTGGTTACAGGGGTGAGTTTGCCTTACTCGACGAGGAGCTCGAGGCACTTTGGCCGCTCGTGCGTTTGCGACTGGCGATGAGTGTCTGCCTGGCTGCGCATCAACTGAGGCAGCAACCTGAGAATGAGTATCTGCAGATCAGCCAGAAGGCGATCGAAGAAAATTTGCCACGGATTTACGCGGATGAAAAAAGATTTACTTAAAGAGCGGCGGCGACTGCTCGGACGCAATTTGAGCGTGGCTTATGAGAAGCCGCTCAACATTGTGCGCGGGGCGATGCAGTACCTTTTTGACGACGAAGGCCGCCGGTATCTCGATGCGTACAACAATGTCGCGCATGTTGGGCATTGTCATCTGAAAGTGGTCGCGGCAGGTCAGCGGCAGATGGAGCTGCTGAACACGAACACGCGCTATCTGAGCGAGCTGATTCTCGAGTACGCAGAGAAACTCACGGCGACGTTGCCCGAATCGTTGAGCGTTTGTTACTTCGTCAACTCTGGAAGTGAAGCAAACGAGCTCGCGGTTAGGCTTGCGCGCGCGCACACGAAAGCGCGTGAGATGATCGTGTTGGACCATGCGTACCATGGAAATACGACGACGCTGATCGATCTCAGTCCGTACAAGCACAATGGGCCCGGAGGTGAAGGAGCGCCGTCGTGGGTGCATGCTGTGCCGCTTCCTGCTTCGGACATAGACGCCACCGAAGTTGTTGGAAAGATAGGAACGAACTTCTGTGGGTTTATTGCCGAGTCGCTGCCAAGTGTTGCCGGGCAGATCGTTCTTCCGCCAGGGTATTTGGGAAGAGTTTACGAGGCAGTGCGTGCTGCAGGTGGTGTCTGCATCGCGGATGAAGTTCAGACTGGGTACGGTCGCATTGGGACACACTTCTATGGTTTCGAGATGTATGGCGTGGTGCCTGATATCGTTGTGCTTGGGAAGCCGATTGGTAATGGACACCCGATTGGTGCGGTGATTACGACAAGAGCGATTGCGGATTCGTTTGATAATGGGATGGAGTTTTTTAGCACGTTTGGTGGGAATAATGTGTCGTGTGCGATTGGGTTGGCGGTGCTTGAGGTTGTGCAGGAAGAGAAGTTGCAACAGCACGCGCTTCGGGTTGGTGAACGCTTGCTTGAAGGGTTGCGTGAGTTGCAGCAGCGGTTTGCGTTGATTGGCGACGTGCGTGGGTCGGGGTTGTTTCTCGGTGTTGAGCTCCTGCGCGATCGCCAACCAGCCACTCACGAAGCCGCTCGGATCGTAAATCGAATGCGCGAGAAGGGCGTTTTGATCGGTACGGATGGTCCACACCACAACGTCCTCAAGATCCGTCCACCCATGCCATTCTCCGACGCCAACGCCGATCAACTCCTTTCGGCGCTTGAGGACGTACTGTAGGGGCGGCCCTCCGTGGCCGCCCCTCGATTTGCCACATGCGCGATTCGCCACACGTATGATTCGACACAGGGGCGGCCACGGAGGGCCGCCCCTACAGTACGTTCTATGTTTTCTTTTCGGGGAAGAGGGTTACTTTTACGTAGGATTGGGTGTTCAGGTATTGTTTCGCGGCATCCTTGATCGTCGCGGCGTCGAGCTTCTTGTACAAGTCAGGAAGGAGCAACATACCCGCCGGGTCTTCATTGTGATAGAACCGCGCCACGATCTGATTCAAGAGAAACCCATTCTGCTTGGTATTAGTCTCAAACTCACGCAGCAACGCTTCTTTCTCATCATTGAGCTGCTTCTCCGTCGGTCCTTCAGCCTTAAACTTCTCAATCTCATCAAACACACGCTTAACTAGATCGTCAGTCCGTTCCGGCGAGCAACCGAACTGTATCGTGATTGAGTATTCCTGTTTCGGAAACTTCTGATAACCGTAAGCAGCAGTAATGCTATACGTACCGCCAAGCTCTTCGCGAATCAGCTCCAGCAGCCGTGTCTGCAGTATCTCCGACATCGACCGGATCGCGATTCGCCGCTCCGGTTCAAACACAAACGGACCGGTGAAAACAATCGCCGCGCGACTCTTCGGTTCGATCCCTTTCTCCACCTTCTTCTCAACAACACCTTCCGGCAACTTCACGCCGATATCCTTCCACGACTCTTTTCGTTTGAGCGAAGGAAGCGCGCCAAGATAACGCTCGACGAGCGGCTTCATCGTCGCCTCGTCAAAACTGCCGACAAAGTAGAACGTGAAGTCACTCGCATCGGCGAAACGATCCTTGTAGAACGCCAGCGACTTGTCGAGATTCCACTGGTCAATGGATGCGGCTGTTGGTAAACGACGGCGCGGATGATTCTGGTATCTCGCAGCCGAGAGCGCTTCGAAGAACGCAAACTCCGGAATCACGCTCTGATTGTTCATGAACGTCCGCGCCTGCGTCGCCTGTGAACCAAATGCGGCCGCGTCGGCTCGCGGCTGTGTAAATCTGAGATAGATGAGTTGGAACATCGTTTCCAAATCTTTACGCGAACTGGCGCCACTCAATCCCTCTTCGAGCTCACCAATAAACGGAGTTGCCGAGGCTACTTTGCCGGCCAACATCTTGCCGAGATCGATAGCGCTGAACTTACCAACGCCTCCTGAGTTGATTATTTGCGTCGCCGTGCTCGCAGGAATGTAATCGGCATCACTCACGAGGGACGTTCCGCCGGGACTGCTCGCTCGAAAGAGGATTTCGTCGGCTCGAAAAGTCGTTGGCTTGAGTACGACCTTCACTCCGTTTGCGAGTTCCCAGATTGTGAGACCCGCTTTGTCGTTGTTTGTGACGTTGACGATCTTGCCCGGCGTGGGTAACGACTCGAGCAGAGCGGCGGAGGCTACCGTATCGACGTATGGCTTAACTTCTGCAGAAGCCGAGTCTTTAATGATCGCTGCCAGCTTTGCCTGATCAGGAATCGTCAGACCTGCTTTCTCCGGCGCCGTAACAATCACGATGCGATTTTGATTACTAAGCGGAAACCACTCACGCGCGAGCTTGTTGATCTCCGCAAGCGTGATCTCGGGAAGGAAGCGCTGGTGCAGTGCATATTCATCGTCCGCACTGGGTAGAGTTTCATTGATCAGGAAGTTGCGCACATATTCATCGGCGCGACTGGCCGCTGGAGTGTTGTCCTTCTCGAGCGCGAGCCGCTCGTAGCTACGCAGGACGCTTGCTTTCTGTCGCGCCAACTCCGTCTCCGTGAACCCGAAGCGTGCGACTCGTTCCGCTTCCGTGAGCAATCCTTGCAGCCCACGCTCGAGACCATCTTCCTTAACAAGAGCATTCAGAAATGTGATCTCCTTCGTCCGCGCCAGAAAGCCGCCTCGTCCGCCGAAGCCAAAAACAAATGGCGAACCCGGCTTTTGCGTGAGCTCAGCAAAACGCGCGTTCAGCATTCCGGAAAAGAGCCGGTCCACGGTCTTTTGTCTGTAAGCGCCGATCGTACCTTCGGGGCGCGCAGGCAAGAGCGTGTCGATCTCGATACTTGTAGTCGTGGTTTCTTTGTCGGTGTTGATGGCGAAGCCGATATCTGACCGATCAGGCACGTCAAATGTTTGTCGTTCTTTCGGCGACTTAGGAGCCGGTAACGATGCGAAATGAGTAGTAACGAGTTTTTCGACGACGGCTTTGTCAAAGTCGCCGACTGCAACCACGGCCATCAGATCCGGACGATACCAGTCAGCATAAAACTGCTTGATTCGTTCCGGTTTGCCGTTCTGAATGATTTCGGGCAGACCGATCGGAATACGGTTCGCATAACGAGAACCCTTGAACATCACCGGAAATATCTTTTCTGCATTACGCATCCCTGCGCCACGTCCCGAACGCCATTCTTCCATGACGACGCCACGTTCCTTCTCAATCTCTGCCGGATCAAACGTGACGTTGTGTGCCCAGTCTTCAAGAACCTGAAACGCACGAGCCATATCTTCCGGTTTGTCCGTCGGGACTGTAAGCGTGTAGACCGTTTCGTCAAAGCTCGTGTACGCGTTGATGTCTGCGCCGAAACGCATCCCCAGAGATTCGATGAACGAGATGAGTTCGTGTTTGGGAAAGTTCTTCGTGCCGTTGAAGGCCATGTGTTCGACGAAGTGGGCCAACCCGCGCTGATCGTCGTCTTCGAGAATTGCACCGGCCTTTACGACGAGCCGGAGTTCGGCACGCTTCTCCGGTTTCTTGTTGGACCTTATGTAGTAGCGCAGACCGTTTGGAAACTTGCCGATTGTGATCTGAGGATCAACAGGCATCGGTTGCGTCAGCGGTGTTTGAGCCGAGCCGCCGATGCTGACGAGACAAGTGATGATTACGAGAAGGATGATCTTCTTCATGGCAGTCTCCATAAGCGGATGAACAAGGATTAAGAACGGATTAACGATTCACGAATCGGAATCTGCGGAAACGCTGGGCGAGCCGATGCTTGTTTTCAGCGAGATCGCGGTTGAGGATAAACGATAGGGAACTTCCCCGCGCTGTCCAGCCCTGATTCGAATATGCAATCGGCAGATCGATAGAGGCGCTGTTGTCGTCTTTTGTCCAGGCGTTACCCGAGACCTGCTCGCATCTCAACAGATAATGTTCGATGCCCGTGAAAACGCTGCGCCAGTAACCACCGTAAAGAGTCTTATAAACAATTCCATCGACCTCTACATAAACTCTGTTTCCACTGAGTATTTTGTAATTAATGCGACCAAGCAAATCGAGCAGACGACATTGTTCACGTGCGGTGGGATCCGTAACTGGTGAATGAAAACTCAGAAGATCATCGGGCGTTGCGTCGTCTTCACGCCACGCTTCGGGTTGGTATGGTGTTGCTTGCGGCCGACGATTTTCGTTGTTCATCCGGCGCTCCGGACCTAGTGCCCATTTCGAGGGGTTAGGGTGGGGACTAGTTTATGCCCGAAGCCGGTAGAAAGCCAGTGTTTTTACGACCGATCAGGTGGGTATACGAAAAGTTGGAAATGATCCACGGATTGCGCAGACTCAACTAAATAATCTGCGCAATCCGTGGAGAAGCTAGTGGTTTACGGATACTGCGAAGCAATGAGTGAGAATCGGAAATTCAAATCATTCCTACGCGTGAATGTGGCTCCGCCGTTGGTCGACAAGAACGAGCGACCAAGGATCGGCGCCTGAGTGCTCAAACCGATCAGCGGCGGCTGATTGCTGACGCCCGCGAACGGCGCCGGTGGAATCTGAATAACCAGGAACAGGTTCTGAATCGATCCATCGGCAATACCCTCACGAATCACTTCGCTGAGATCCTGCGGGTTCTTGAAGTAGTACGGCGCGAAGTCAGTGTCCTGAGCCAGGAACATTACTTGCTGATCAAGCGGAGTGACGAGATCGATAGTAGCTGTCGTGTCAGGATTGATGACGCCTTTGGCTAACCATGCGTTCGCAAAAATCACCGGGACCGATGCATCAAGCGGAATGGTGTCGAAAAGTCCGGCCTGAATGAGCGCCGGGTTTCCACCATTGAGCGCGCTGATCTGCGAAGCAGGGAACTGCATTGCATAAATAAATCCGCCCGCCGGAGGATTGATGAACCCGATGTTTGTCCGCGCACCGAAGCCGCTGATATTGATCACGCTGTTCGTGGTGATGTTGGTGCCGGTGTTTCCCTGTCCAGCATTCACGTGAACGTTCTTCGCATCACCCGGATCGCGTTCAATCGCACCTTCATTCTGGTTGTTCCAATACTCTTCGATGAAGTTCTGTTGTCCGAAGAAGTTTCCAATCTGACAGGTGAAGCTGATGTTTCCAGCGGCTGCTGGACTGCCATCCGTTGCTTCCACCCCAACGCTATAATTTCCTTGCTTAACAGGCATCACGTAGTTGCCATTCGGAATTGCGTTAGCCACAGTGGGCACAAAGAACAAACCACCATTGGCCGGATTGAATGAAAGGTTTGTCGTGCCGCTAAACGCGCTGACGACACGAGAGTTCGTCGCGCGATCGACGGCGAACAGTTGTCCGCCCGCAATCGGTTGATTTAACACCCCATGTCGTAACTCGCCCGTGATCAATCCATACTGGCTGGTAAACGAAACATCGCCCGCTTGGAGCGCTCCTGGTCCGGATGCAGCGGAACCTTCCGGATAGTAGAAAGAAGCAAACGCGATGTCGTCGGCACTGAGCGAAGCCTGTGCGACTTCTGAGGCCGGATCGCCAGTGTCGATAAACGGAAACATCGTTGAGCCATCACCATCAGTTGCACTGATCTGGTTGTCGAGCACGTGTGATAGACCAAGCGAATGTCCAAACTCGTGCGTGGCAACACAGTTCAGATCGACCGAACGAGTAACCGTATCGACCTGCGCGGGATCGACAGTGAAGCGAAATCCGTTGCTGACCTTCGTGTTGAACTGCACGTCATTATCGAGAATCGTTC
>Ga0207674_10007759_pt1 | contig 12487 bp, 13 predicted proteins | sample KBSCornC72_FD_184303 | JGI IMG/M metagenome (GOLD analysis project Ga0207674, IMG submission 184303) | Corn rhizosphere microbial communities from Kellogg Biological Station, Michigan, USA - KBS Corn C7-2 (SPAdes) (version 2) | ecosystem: Host-associated > Plants > Roots > Rhizosphere > Soil ... | reverse complement strand
CACCGGTCACGGGCGTGAGGCTGTCTAGCTTTTCCGAGCTCATTTCTGGCGGCGGCGTCTGCTGAAGCCGATCGTCATCGAGAGCGCAACGCCTGGGCCCAGCACAAAGAGCAAGCGACGGACTGTCGGTGGGGGATATCGGCAGCTACGCGCACAAAGCTAAAGCGTGGCGGCGGCGCGTCCGGGCCGATGTGGGAGTCAGTCCCACCACCCGGCTAGACCGGTGTCTTCAGCAGCGCTTCGATCGCCGTCAGCGTGGGGCGAAGCAGCTTCGCGGCGCTGCCCTGGAGCTGCGCGTACGACCGGCCGAGCCGCGTGATCACGTCCGACAGCGTAAGCACGCCCTTCAGGTCGCACAGCACGCCCACCGTCCCGCCCTTCGCCGCCTCGTGGAACACTCGGCGGACGAGACTGGTCTTGCCGTACCGGCGGGGAGCGTCAAGCCGCACGAGCATGCCGTCGCGGCACCAGTCGAGCAGAGTCTCGGTTTCCGCATCGCGATCGATCACCTGGGCCGGCAGTACCGGCCGCTGATAGGGGAACGGATTTGCCACGAGCCGTACTCTACTCGAATTTCAAGTCGATTCCTTCTTGCTTGACAAGGCGATACCTACTCGTTCGACGCGTAGACGCGCCCCACCGACAGGGCGGTCGGATCGCCTCCCGAAGCAACGGTCGATGCCTGCTCTGGCAACCTCGGGCGCGGCAGGCTAGGATCTTCCTGATCGGGATCACGCCGCGTGCCCTCCCGCCCTTTCCGAGGCGGCGGATGTGCCGGCACCGGATGCCAGGCCTGCCTGACGAATCGCGATCCCTCGAAAGACCGCCGGCTCGGCGCTACTCCCCCAAGGCGCCGGGTCGGTGTGCCGCACGTGCACGGCCGGTACGCTCCGCGGCGTGATCCTCGCGATCGATCAGGGCACGACCGGCACCACCTGCCTGGTCTTCGACGATCAGCGAGCGATCCGCGGCCGTGGCTATCGCGAGCTGAAGCAGCGGTATCCGCGTCCTGGCTGGGTCGAGCACGACCCGGACGAGATCTGGGACGGCGTGCTCGGCGCCGCCGGAGCCGCCCTCGCCCAGGCGCGCTGCGGCGCCCGGGACCTGCGGGCTATCGGCATCACCAACCAGCGGGAGACCACCGTGCTGTGGGACCGGCGCACCGGCCGGCCGGCCGCGCCCGCGATCGTCTGGCAGGACCGGCGCACGGCCGCGGAATGCGCGCGGCTGCCGGCGGATCTGATCCGGCAGCGGACCGGGCTCGTGCCCGACCCGTACTTCTCCGCCACCAAGCTGGTCTGGCTGCTCGACCGGGCCGGCGTCTCCCGGCAGCATCTGGCGTTCGGCACCGTCGACTCATGGCTGATCTGGCGGCTGACGGCCGGGCAGGTGCATGCCACCGACCCCACCAACGCGTCGCGGACGATGCTGATGAGTCTGGCCACGATGGACTGGGACGACGAGCTGCTCGACCTGTTCGGCGTCGAGCCGGAGCTGCTGCCGACGCTCGTGCCCTCCGCGGGCGTGCTGGGCGAGGCCGAACTGATGGGCGCCGCAGTCCCGATCGCCGGGGTGGCCGGCGACCAGCAGGCGGCGCTGTTCGGCCAGGCCTGCGTATCACCCGGACAGGCGAAGGTCACGTACGGCACCGGCAGCTTCCTGCTGGTCAACGACGGCCAATCGCTCGACCCGCCGCCTCACGGGCTGGTGCGGACGGCGGCCGCGCAGCCGGGCGTCACCGCCCTGGAGGGATCGATCTTCGTCGCCGGAGCCGCCGTCCAGTGGCTGCGCGACGGGCTCGGCCTGCTGGACAGCGCCGTGGAGAGCGAGCGGCTGGCCGGCTCGCTGGCCGGCAACGACGGCGTGTACTTCGTCCCCGCACTGACCGGGCTCGGCTCGCCGCATTGGGATCCACAGGCCAGAGGGCTAATCGCTGGGCTGACCCGCGGCACCGGCCGGGCGCACCTGGTGCGGGCCGCCCTGGAGGCGATCGCCTATCAGGTGCGCGACGTGGTCGAGGCGATACCGGACGGGGTGTCGGCGTTGCGGGCCGACGGCGGCGCGTCCGCCAACGGCTTCGTGATGCAGTTTCAGGCAGACCTGCTCGGGCTGCCGGTCGAGGTCGCCTCCGAGCGAGAGATGACGGCCACCGGAGCCGGCATGCTGGCCGCGTCGGGCCTCGACCCGACGTGGGCCGCCGCGGCTCGCCGCCCGGGGGCCGTGTACGAGCCGCGGATGGGGCGCGAGCAGGCGGACGAGCTGTACACGGGCTGGCGGCAGGCGCTCGAGCGCGCACGGTGATCCGCTTCGCCGGGACAGCTGCCGACCGCGGGTAAAGTTCCGGCCGTGGGTGGCTCAGCGCACGCCGGATGGCTGGCCGGGATGGAGACGGAGCTCTCGTTCTGGCGGCGCTACTTCGAGGGGGCGGGGCTCGAGTGGCCTGACGAATACCGGGCCCGGCTCGATCCCGATCTGCCCGTGCAGCCGCCCATCGCCGAGCACCTGCCCGCCGATCGGCCGGCTCGGATCCTCGACTGCGCTGCCGGTCCGGCGACCACGGTGGGAAAGGTGTTCGCAGGCCGCAGAGTCGATCTGGTCTGTGTGGACGCGCTCGCCGACCGGTACGCCGAGATGCTGGCGGAGATCGGCGTCGTGCCCCCAGTGCCCTCCATCCAGGGCGAGGTCGAATCGCTGGACGAGCTGGGGCTGGGCGGTGGCTTCGACGTCGTCTACATGCGGTTCGCGCTCGACCACTGTCACGACCCGTTGCGAGCAATCGGTCAGATGGTCGCGGCCGCACGGCCCGGCGGCGCCGTGATCATCGAGCACTATCGCGATCCCGATCGCCACGAGGAGTTTGCAGGACTGCGCCAGTGGGCGCTCGACCCGGCGCCGGACGACCTGACGATCCGAAATGGCGGGCTGCGGCATTCGGTGGCCGCGGCGGTCAGCCCGGCAACCCTGATCATGGACTTCGACGACCAGTGGCTGACCGCGACGATCCGGTAGACGCCGACCAGCGAAGGCTGGCTGAGCGGTTCCGAAGGTTGCACGAGGGGCCGTCGATCCTGGTCATCCCGAACGCATGGGACGTGGCCAGTGCCCGTGCGCTGGCCGCCCTGCCCGGCTGCCGCGCAGTCGCCACGACCAGTGCCGCTGTCGCCCAGTCGCTGGGCTGGGAAGACGGGGAGCGGGCGCCCCGGGACGAGATGCTGCAGGCGGCGGGCCGGATGGCGGCGGCGGTCGAGCTGCCGGTCACCGCCGATCTCGAGCGCGGCTACGGCGATCCCGCAGGCACCGCCCGGCGAGCGTGGGAGGCCGGCATCGTCGGCATCAACTTCGAGGACTCGACCGGCGGCCGGCTGGTGGCCGTTCCCGAGCAGCTGGAGGCGATCCGGGCGATTCGCGCCGCTGTACCCGACCTCGTGCTGAACGCCCGGGTCGACGTGTTCCTCCGCGGCGGCACGCCGGACGAGGCTGTCGAGCGCGCCAACGCGTACCTCGACGTGGGAGCCGACTGCGCCTACCCGATCCTCTGTCCCCCCGACACCGTGGCGGAGCTGACCCGCCGGATCGCCGGCCCGGTGAACGTGATGTTGCGCGCGGGGATGCCCGATCCGGCGACCCTCCGGGGGCTCGGTGTGGCGCGGGTCACCTGGGGCTCGGGGCTGGCGGCCGCAGCCTACGCCGAGGCGGTACGGATCGCCTCCGAGGTGCTGCGGACATAGCTGGTTTGGCGCCGCCGATACGGGGCACGGTGAGGGTGAACCGACCCGTGAGGTGACTCATGCCCAGCAACCAGGAAGACCTTCCCGGCACCCTCGAGCGTTCGCCCGCCAAGGTGCGCCGGACGTACGAGAAGACCCTCGACAGCGCCCACCAGCAGTACGACTCGGAAGAGCGCGCCCACCGCACAGCCTGGGATTCCGTCAAGCACGTGGCGGAGAAGCGGGGCGACCACTGGGAGCTGAAGGACGAGCCTGGCCCCTCCGACGCGCAGGCCGCGCAGAGCGGCAGGCAGGCGCGCGAGCGCCCCAAGCCGACGGCCGGCGGAGTGGACGAGTTCGGGAACACGAAGCAGGAGCTCTACGAGCGGGCCAGGAAGCTCGACATCCGCGGTCGTTCGCGGATGGACAAGGGCGAGCTGGCGCGAGCGATCGCCCGCAAGCAGTAGCGCCGCCGGAGCTCGGGGTCCCGGGAACTCATCCCCGCGTATGCGCGTCTCAGTTCTGACAGCGAACCGAGGGGCGCCCGATCAGATTCACAGCCGTGCTGGTGCTCGCAATGGTGGTCGCCGGATGCAGCTTCCACGGCTTGACTCATGGCTCTGGGGGGAACGGCCGGCCGGCGAGCGCTGCCGAGCGAGCCGAGCGCAATGGTCTCGTCTACGCGGCAGTCGTGCGGGAGCTGATCGAGGTCGACCACGGGTTCGGCCACGCCCCCAGCCGCTATCGGCACGTCTACATCCTGGACGGACCGGTGCCGGGTGCAGGTAATCCGATGCGCGTGCCGGGAGCCCCCCGGCACGCGTTCGGCGCCGGTGTGAAGTGGGAGATCGCCCACCACCTCGAGGGCCTGCCGCCGGTAGACTTCGTGCGCGCCCAGCCGGTGCATGTGCCCGGCCGTGGGGTTTTCGTCAGGCTGGGGCCGGTGAGGTGGATCAACCGCAGCACCGCCCGTGTCTCGCACAGCCGCTGGGCAAACGGCCGCGACGGGCGATGGGCCGCGTACATCGTCAGATTCGGTCAGACCGGGTGGCACGTCACCGCCATCGTGGGGCCGGTCGCCCTCTCGTAGAGATTCCTGTGAGATTCGTCCCGGCGGCTCACGCCGGGAGTGTTCAGCTTCGACGTGCTCGAAGCCCGGCCCGAAGGACGCTACCCGCGCCGCATCAGTCGCCCGACCGCAGCCATCATCTCCTCGGTCTTGGCGGGCTGGGTCCGCTCATCGGCGCCCATCACGCAGTGGCGGGCGTGATCGTCGAGCAGGCCGAGCGCGACCTTGTCGAGCGCGGCCTGGATGGCGCTGATCTGGGTGAGGATGTCGATGCAGTAGCGATCGTCCTCGACCATCCCCTCCACGCCGCGGACCTGGCCCTCGATGCGGCGCAACCGCTTGCTCAACTGATCCTTGCTGGCCGAATAGCCGTGCCCGGGAGCCGGGCCGGGGGTGGGAGTCGCCATCGGTTCGGTGCCGTCCTCTCAGGGGTTTCCGAGCTGAATCTAGCATACGGTAGGGGGGTATGCTATGTTTGACGTTCGGTCGATACCCCCACGCCGTATTGGAGCGAGAGTGCTGACGTGAGCGATCAGGCAGCCACATACCGGGATGCGCACGCCGCCCCGTTGGCCGTCGGGTCCGGCCGATGAGCGGCGCCCCGGCCCACCTCGAGCTCCCCATCACCGGAATGACCTGCGCCTCGTGCGCCAGCCGGGTGGAGAAGACGCTGAACGGCCTCGACGGGGTCACGGCGAGCGTGAACTACGCGACCGAGCGTGCCACCGTCGACTTCGATCCCGCGGCCGTGGCGCCCGAGCGGCTGGTCGCGGCCGTCGAGTCCGCAGGCTACGGCGCCGTGCTGGCGCCACCAGGGTCCGATCAGGACCAAGCCGTCGCCGATCCGACGGCCTCGCTCAGACGGCGGCTGATCGTGTCGGCGCTGCTCTCGGCCCCCACCCTCCTGCTCTCGATGATCCCGGCCCTGCAGTTCGACAACTGGCAGTGGCTGGAGATGCAGCTGGCCACGCCGGTCGTGCTGTGGGGAGGATGGCCGTTTCACCGGGCCGCGTACCTGAACGCCAGGCACAGGACCGCGACCATGGACACGCTGGTTTCTCTGGGCACGCTGTCGGCGTGGCTGTGGTCGGTGGTCGCGCTGTTCTTCGGCGATGCCGGGATCACCGGGATGACGATGAGCTTCCAACTGATCCCCGACCGGTCGGCCTCGCTCGACCAGGTGTACTTCGAAGTGGCCGCCGTCGTCACCACCTTCCTGCTCGCCGGCCGCTACTTCGAGGCCCGCGCCAAACGCCATGCCGGCGCCGCACTGAAGGCGCTGCTCGAACTGGGCGCGAAGGACGCCGTCGTGCTGGACGAGCACGGTGCCGAGCGCCGAGTGCCGATCGGCAAGCTCGTGGCGGGCGACAGGTTCGTCGTCCGCCCCGGCGAGAAGGTGGCCACCGACGGCGTCGTCGAGGAGGGAGCTTCCGCCGTCGACCAGTCGCTTGTGACGGGCGAGTCGGTGCCGGTGGAGAAGCATCCCGGCGACACGGTGATCGGCGCCTCCGTCAACGCCGGTGGGCGGCTGATCGTGCGCGCCACCAAGGTCGGCGAGCAAACGGTGCTGGCCCAGATCGCGCGGCTGGTCACCGACGCCCAGTCGGGGAAGGCGCCCGTGCAACGGCTGGCCGACCGCGTCGCGGGCGTGTTCGTGCCCGTGGTCATCGCCATCGCCGCGGCCACGTTCGGCGTGTGGCTGGGCACGGGCGAGAGCGCGGCGTTCGCGTTCACGGCAGCCGTCTCGGTGTTGATCATCGCCTGCCCCTGCGCCCTGGGCCTGGCCACACCGACGGCGCTGCTGGTGGGCACGGGCCGCGGCGCGCAGCTGGGGCTGCTGATCAAAGGCCCTGAGGTGCTCGAGAGCACGCGGCAGGTCGACACCATCGTCCTCGACAAGACCGGCACGATCACCACCGGCGCCATGGAGCTGCTATCGGTGGTGACGGTCGACGGCACGGAGGCCGAGGCGCTGGCCATCGTCGGCGCGCTCGAGAACGCGTCCGAGCATCCGGTGGCGCGGGCAATCGCCGCGGCGGCCCGGGCGGCCGGCCGGCTCGAGCCGGTGGAGGGATTCACCAACCGGGAAGGGCTGGGCGTCGAGGGAATCGTCGCCGGCCGCGCGGTCATCGCCGGCAAACCGGCGCTGCTGGCCGAGCGGTCGCCCGCCATCGACGGCCGCCTGCGGAGTGCCGCGCTCGCGGCGGAGGCGCAGGGGCGAACCACCGTCCTGGCCGGCTGGGACGGCCAGACGCGGGCGCTGTTCGTCGTCTCCGACAGGGTCAAGGGTTCCTCCGCCGAGGCGGTCGTGGCCCTCAAGCGGCTGGGCCTGCGGCCGTTGCTCCTCACAGGCGACAACCAGGCGACCGCGCGCGCAGTGGCGGCGGAGGTCGGCATCGACGAGGCGATCGCCGCGGTGCAACCGGCCGACAAGGCCGCTGTTATCCGCCGCCTGCAGGGCGAGGGCCGCACCGTGGCGATGGTGGGAGACGGCATCAACGACGCCCCCGCGCTGGCGCAGGCCGATCTGGGACTTGCCATCGGCACGGGCACGGACGTGGCCATCGAGGCGTCCGACCTGACGCTGGTCTCCGGTGACCTGCGGTCGGCGGCCGACGCGATCCGGCTGTCCCGGCGCACGCTGGCCACGATCAAGGGCAACCTGTTCTGGGCGTTCGCCTATAACGTCGCCGCCCTGCCGCTGGCGGCGCTGGGGTTCCTGAACCCGCTGGTGGCCAGCGCGGCGATGGCCTTCTCGAGCGTGTTCGTGGTGCTGAACGCGCTGCGGCTGCGCAGGTTCGAGCCCGAACGCTGACGGCGGTCGGGGCCGGCGCAGGGAAGGAGGGCGGGCGGCGGGCGTCGAAGGATGCCCATCGTGTCGGTGCAGTCGGCAATTGCTGGTGAATGCGCACGCGGATCGAAGCTGCTGGAGGCGGTCGTCGTGCCGGCGCTGCTGGTCGGCGAGCGGGGCCTGCAGGCGGCCCGGCCCGCCATGCGCTCCCCCAAAGCGCGGGCCGCGCTGGCCGTGCCGTTGATCGCCGTTTTGATCCGGGTCGGCGCCGGGCATCCCGCTGACGCGGACGAGGCCGCCCGCACCCGCTCCGGATGGCCGTTCGCGGCCCTGATCCAGCAGCAGGCCGCGCGCCACAACCTGGATCCGGCGCTGGTCGCCGCGGTGATCTCTCAGGAGTCACGGTTCGACCCCACCGCCACCAACGAGCGCACCGGCGCACAGGGGCTGATGCAGTTGACGCCCCTGACGTCGCGAGCGCTGGGCGTCACCGATCCCACGAATCCCCGCCAGTCGATCGCGGCCGGCTGCCGCTACCTGCGCCAGCTGCTCGACCGCTTCCACGGCAACCTGGCTTTGGCACTGGCCGCCTACAACGCCGGGCCGACGGTGGTCGCCCGCATGCACCGGATTCCCCCGTTCCCTGAGACTCGCCGCTACGTCGCAACGGTCTCGAACCGGTTCGCCCGGTTCCGCGCCGACCGGTCGGCTTAGCGCCCGGAAGACATCGCCTCCCCCGGCCGTCCTGTGGAGAAACACCCACGGGAAGGTGGATCCGATGACTCGCACGATGTCCTTCAAGTTCGCAAGGCGCGCCGTTCTGCTCGCCGTCGTCTCCGCGCTGGCGGTGCCGGCCGCCGCGTCTGCGATGCCCGACCTCGGCCCCGGCTATGAAAAGAACAGCACCACACCGGTCGTGGTGGCGGTCGACCCGCCGAGCACGCACCCGGTGGGACAGCCGTGGCCCTCGCCCAGCATGCACCGCGCAGGCCAGCCATGGCCCACGCAGAGCGCGAGCGGCGGCACCGTGCCGTCGACCCGTGTCTTCCATATCTCGGCCCACAAGACGGCCGCCGGTTCGGTCGTCGCCGAGGCGTCGCAGGGCTCGAGCTTCGACTGGACTGACGCGCTGATCGGCGCCGCGATCACCACGGCGATCATGGCCCTGGCCATCGCGGGCGGCATGGTCGCCCGCCGGCAGGGACGCCTGCAGCTGCGCTAGGCACGTTCACAGCATCCCTCGAGGGGGCCGCCGCAGCGGCCCCCTCGGCATGCTCAGCCCGCGTGCGCGAACGGCTCGCGACCGAGCCCGCCGGCGTCGGCCAGCCGCCGGCCGTAGTCAGCGAGCAGGGTGGCGAATCTGCGGTCGAGAGCGCCGCGCTTGAGCCGCCCCGTTCCTGTGGCCATCAGCAGCTGGCGCCGCGTCGTCCACCGGCGGAGCAGCTGCTCGACGACCTCGAGGTGCAACACGATGTCAGCCGACCTGGGAGCCTGGTAGCCGGCGAGGAAGGTGCGTTCCAGCCGCCGGCGCAGGCGCTCGACAGCAGGTGCATCGACGGCCATCGTGAACAGTCGATCGGTCTGGAGCATGACCAGAAACCGGGCGATGTCATGCTCCGGGGTGTCGATCACCTTGTGGTCGATGTCGACGGTGAACGTCCACCCGTCCTCGCCGATGATCACGTTGACGGGGGCGAAGTCGCCGTGCAGCCGAACGGCCGGCGCGCGCAGCGTGCGACGCGGCAGCTGTTCGAGGATGTGTCGGAGCGAGCTCGGCAGTATGCCGACCGTGTCCAGGCGGAGGATGTGGTCGGCGCGCCGGCGGGTATCGACGGCGACCACCTCCTGCCGATCGGCCTGGTGCAGGCGCGACAGCAGCGCCCCTGAGCTCGAGCAGGCGTCAAGCGCCCGCTGCGGGCGCAGCACGCTGCGAGGGCGCAGCAACCTGCTCACCTGCACGCCCGGGATGTAGCTCATGGCGAAGGCATCGAGCACCGGCAGGACGGCGATCGGACGCGGGACGCCGAACGGCTCGTCCAGGCGGGCGAAGTGGTCGTGCAGGCGCTGGAGGGCGGAGAACTGCTCGAAAGCGGTGAGGGACTCCACCAGATCGGCCTGAGCCGCACCACCGCGCGACTCCTTGACCACCCAGCGGCACACGCCCGGTGCTGTACTGTCACCGAGGAAATACACGTTGGAGCGCGTGAGCATGCGTGTCGGCGCCGCGACGACCGCCTCGCCCCTGAGCAGGCCGCGACGGTCGAGGACGGACTGCAGGGCCAGGCGCACCTCCTCGGAGTGGTCGGCGGCGGCAACGGATCTCATGGGGCGAGCTCGTTGTGCCAGTAGGTGTGTGTGGTACCGAGTGACGTCTCGACGACCAGTCCGGTCGTGGCGTCCACCGGCTGCTTGGTCGCCGTCGGGTTGCCGATCGGCTTCAGGCCCGACACCGTCCACGGGCTCGCCGCGCCGAAGGCCGGGGCCGAGAGCGAGCTGTCCCACATGTAGGTGCCCTGGAAGTTGCGCTCGGCGAAGACGAACATGCGGTCGAGCGAGGGCGCAAGCACGAGCACCGGCCGGCTGGAGTTGTCCGCGACCGTGGACACGGTGGACGATGTCCAGCCGCCGGTTGGCGAACGACGGAGGACGACGATCAAGGGGGAGCCGGGATCGGGGCTGACAGCATCGTTCAGGCTGGTCTTGACGACCGCATACAGCGTGCCGTCAGCGGTCTTGGCGTTCAGATGATCGTCGGCACACAGGGGATCAGAGCATCCGACGCCGCCTCCCCACGCCGTCTCCACGGTCCACCCCTCGGCGGGCGGCCGGGTGAGTTTCGCCAGCCGCCAGGCCAGCAGGTCACGGCCGGTGGCTTGATCAGACCACAGAACGCCGATCTTGGGCCCCTGGGCGTCGGTGAACGCGACCACCTGGGCGATGTCGTCGGGCGCCGGCGCGGTAACGCCGGGCAGTGTGGCGAACGCGAACGAGGAGCCGTTTGGGGCCAGCCGTCCCACCCGGATCGCGCCGTTGAGGATGAACGCCGTCCACAGCCGGCCGTTCGCCGCCAGGTCGATGGTCAACGTCTCCGGTCGGGCGGTCGTGATCGACACCACCGGCCCCGCCGCCGACCATCCCCCGGCGCCGTCATAGGCGAGGCGGTACAGCCGCGACCGTCGGGGGTTGTCGGTGGTCGACCGGTTGTCGCGCAGCGACACCCAGAGCGTCGAGCCCGACAGCACCGTGTCAGCCTTCTCCCACGGATCGGAGCCAGGCAGCTGGTAGACGGGCGTCCACCCGTGATCCTGAAGCCGGTACACGGCCACACCCGAGGCATCGCCGAGCACCGCCCACCACACGTTGTCAGCGGTGATGAACAGCTTGCTCTCGGGCTTGAACCCGGTCGCAGGGCCACCCGCGACGTCCACGGAGGAGCCGTATAAGAAATCCGCTGCGCCGCTCGGAGCCCACATGACTGGCGCGGCCGCGGCGACACCAGGGGAGAGAAGCATCGAAGCCAGCGCGACGGCCAGGGAGCCGATCAGCGTGCGCGCCATCTCCTCCAGGGTACGTGCGCCATCGCTGATTGCAACGGAGTGGTGAAGCTGAGTCGCTGCGGCGCCCTACACGCACTCCTCCGCCCTGAGTGCCGCCAGCCGTCGATCGATCCGCCGTACCGGCGATCAGCGCCGCGCGAGGAGTCCAGTCAAGCGCGAGATACCCCACGGCGGATCACGGTGAAGGGGCCGACGAACGAGACCACGCCGATGCCGACGGACGCCGTGAGCCGCCGCCTCAGTTAGGTGGGATCGACCTCCATGCCGGCCAGGAATGTGAGCACGATGGACGCGACAAGGCTTCCTCGTACCAACTTCGGTTGACGATCAGTAGAAGCCATCAGCCCGGAAGGGCGGTGAGGCGCGGGCCTCATCGCGCAGCGCGGCGGGAGATAGTCGATGGCGAAAGGTGTGGGGACAAGGTTCGCCTGGTCGAGCCAACCGGGCTCGCACCGGTGGCCGGGCCGCAAAGGGAGGCGAACGGGTTGCTCCAACGTCCCGTTCGCCTCCCGTCAACCAGCCGCTGTGGCCGGTTCAGGTTCGTGCTACTGGAGGCTAGCTGACGAAGTGGTAGCTCAGGCTGCCAGGCCCCGCGAGTGTCAGGTCGTAGGTGACTGACTCGACGACCACTCGTTGCCCACCGGGGCATGTCAGTGTCGAGAGCGGTGCGATTGTGAAGCTGCCCGTCGTCTGGCCGTTTCGCACGTCGAACGTGGCGTCCTGATTGACGACGATGCTCTCTTGCTTGTTGGCCGCCTGCGGCTTGTTACCGCTCTTCGTATAGCAGCGAGAGGAGACGTCGACCGTTCCGGTGAGGCTGAAGTCGACGGTGCTGATGTTGCCCAGACCGGCGGCCTTGAAGTTGACCACGAGACTATTGCCGGTCGGTGCGATGGTCGGCGTGCCGATGAAGTGAGGGCTTGCGGCCAGTGCCGGCGACGCCGAAACAGCGGCGAACGCGAGCACAGCTGCAAAGAGCAGAGTAAAGCGCTTCATAACGTGTAACTCCCTGATGGGTTGAAGCTAAGGGCCGAGCCCCGTTGAGGGCGCAGGTACGAGCTTCGGGTTGAGCCAGAATGTTCAGGCTCGGAGCACTTCTTACCGTATCACGGTTTCCGTCCGATATGTTGCAGGTAACCCAAAATGCTATATTCGCCAACCCGACGACCTGGCGCAAGCCGACGGGCCCCACGACGAATCGGCATCGATGCGTGCCGCCGGAGGACGGTCCACCATCACCGGTCGACGCGGGGCCGGTTGGTCGCGAGGGAAACAGCGGGCAACCTCTCGGCGTCACCCAATCTAACGACGACGAAATCCCCGGATCGTGGGGAGCCTTCCGATCCAGTGGAGCTAGTCGGGC
>Ga0207674_10007757_pt1 | contig 12488 bp, 11 predicted proteins | sample KBSCornC72_FD_184303 | JGI IMG/M metagenome (GOLD analysis project Ga0207674, IMG submission 184303) | Corn rhizosphere microbial communities from Kellogg Biological Station, Michigan, USA - KBS Corn C7-2 (SPAdes) (version 2) | ecosystem: Host-associated > Plants > Roots > Rhizosphere > Soil ... | reverse complement strand
TACCGAGGAAGTGAGCTTTCCCGCTCGCAGTCATCGCGAGCCCCACGATCACCGCGCCCGGCACCCGGTAGTCGACGTGGACCCGGCCCGCGGTCATGCGCACGGCGACGTGGGCCACCCTCCCGGCCTGGTCGGTTGCGACGGTGTAGTCCGACCCGCTTCGGCGCACGAGGTCGGCCAGGTGATGCGCGGATCCGTCACGCGTCCAGTAGACGAACGGAGCCGTGGTTCCCCCGAGTGTCGTGATCGCCTTGCCGTCACTAGAGATCTCCACCGAGAACTGCTTGCCGGTGACGTGTACCTCCGTGCCGGGCTCCGCCGCGCCGCAACCCGTCGTCGCAACCGCGCCGGCGACGAAGAACACGAGCAGACAGAGTCCGCCCAGACGGCGAGCAATCACGAAGCATCGAGGATACGCGGAAGACCGGCTAGGTGATCTCGACCGATGCGCGGCCGTTCTCGACGCGGACGCGCCAGCGCCGGCCGAACGCCGGAACACCGTCGAGGACGAGCCCCTCGGCCCACGCGGGCAGCTCGGCGTCCGTCACGCGCAGCACACGCGCGTCGGGATCCGGCTCGAGGCCGAGCTCGGCCCGCAGCAGGAGCAGCGGCGTGCCCGCCGCCCACGCCTGCGGTCGTGCGGAGCTCGGAACGACGCCCGGCGCCTCCGGATCGTGGCGGTCGAACCCGGCGAAATGCTCCGGCAGCCGGTACTCGAAGAACGGCGCGGCGTCGAGGTGCGACCGCACGATCCGGCTTGCCTCCTCGCGCCGGCCGGCCTGCGCGAGGCCGAGCGCGATCAGCGAGTTGTCGTGGGGCCAGATCGTGCCGTTGTGGTACTCGACCGGGTCGAACGCTCCCTCGTCCGCAGCCAGCGTGCGCACCCCCCACCCCGACCAGAGCGGACCCGACGTCAGCCGCGCGGCGACCTGCGCGATCCGCTCGGCCGGGACGATCCCGCTCCACAGCAGGTGGCCCATGTTCGATGCGAGCGCATCGACCGGGCGCTTGTCGCGGTCGAGCCCGAGCGCGTACCACCCGCGCTCCTCGAGCCAGTACGCGTCGTCGAATCGCTCACGGAGCTCACTCGCCTCGCGCTCGAGCCGCGCCGCCGTCTCGTCGTCGCCCCACACGCGGCGCGCGAGCTCGGCCACGCGCAGCTTCGCGTCGTAGACATAGCCCTGCACCTCGACCGGCGCGATCGGCGCCTCGGCGAGCGAGCCGTCGTGGAACACCATCGAGTTCCACGAGTCCTTCCAGTTCTGGTTGTCGATGCCGTGCGTCCCCCGCCGCAGGTACTCGACGAAGCCGTCGCCGTCACGGTCGCCGTACGTGTCGATCCACGCGAGCGCTTTCCGCGCAGCCTGCTCGAGCTCGCGCACGATTGCGTCGTCGCCGCTCCACCGCCACAACTCCGAGAGCAGGACGAGGAACAGCGGCGTGGCATCGACGGTGCCGTAGTAGCGGTCGGTCCAGACGAGCGCGGTCTTGCCGCGCCGAAGCTCGTGCACGATCTTCCCCGGCTCGGCGTCGCGCTCGGGGTCGTCGACCTCTGCCTGGTCGTCGGCGAGTGCGCGCAAGGCTGCCGCCGCGGGCCCCGGGCCGAGCACGAGCTCCTGGAACGACGTGATCAGCGTGTCGCGCCCGAAGAGGGTCATGAACCACGGCAGGCCGGCTGCGGGAACCATCTCGCTCCCGGCCCACCGCAGCCGGAGCGCGGCGAGGTCGGCGAGCGAGTGCGTCCACGTGCGCTCGAGCGCAAGCTCGCCCGGCGCCTTGAGCGTCGGCGCCGCGCGCCACCAGTCTGCGAGCGACGCGTCGCGCTCGCGGCGGTCCTCCTGCAGACGCTTTCCGAAGGCGGCTGCGTCGAGCTCGGGCGTCCCGTTCAGGAGCCACTGCACGGCGACCACGAGCTGCCACTGCTCGCCGGGCGCGAGCAGCAGGCGGCACGTCGCGAAGGCCCCGTCCGCCTGGTCGGGCGCCGGGGCGAGATGGACGAGCGTCCGCGCGGGAAAGCCGTCGTCCGCGAACTCGACGGTGCCCGCCCCGTTCCAGTGCTCGGGCCGCGTGGGCGCGACCTCGGACACGCCGGGGGCTCCGAGGTCCTCGACCCGCTTGACGGCGAAGATGTCGGCGAAGTCGGAGGCGAGCTCGAGTGCGAGCACCGCGTCCACGTCGTGGTCGGAGCGGTTCGCGACGGTGACCGTCTCCTCGAGCCCGCGCCCGACGAACAGCTCGCGGCGAACCTCGAGGCCGGACGGCCAGCGCAGCTCGAACACGCCGACGTGCGGCGCGCCCTGCTCGAACGACACCGGCTCGCCGCGCTCGCCGTCGATCGTGAGGACCGAGCGTGAGAGAAAGCGCGTGTCGGCTGCGAAGAACCCCGACGCCGCAGCGGCGTCGGCGCCGAGATCGCCGCGCTCGTCGCAGACGACGAACGTCGAGCCGTCGAGAAGCGTCAGCCTCAAACGATCGACAGGCCGCTGTCGAGGTCGAAGAAGTGAAGACGGCGAAGGTCGACCGCGAGCTCGAGCGTGTCGTCCGGATGCACGTTCGCCGAGGGCTCGAGCCGGGCGACGACGGTCGCGCGCGCGCCGTCGGAACCGCCTTTGATCTGTGCGATGTCCGCGGCCGCCTCCGCGTCGACGATCCCCTCGAGGACATCCTCGACGAGGATGGGCTGCGCCTCGATGTCGACGTACGCCAGCAGCTCGGATCCGAGCGCCTCGATCCCCTGCACTCGCCCACGGAGGCTGCCGCCGCCGCCGTTGCGCCGTCCCGGCTCGTCGAGCGCCTCGGGGCGGATGCCGACGGCGATCGGCTTGCCGAGGTGGTCGGCGAGCGCCGGGCGGTCCTTCAAGACCTCCGGCGGCAGCGCGAACGACGCCGAGCCGATCCGGCAGGCGATGCCGTCGCCGTTCCGCTCGAGGGTGCCTTCGAGCATGTTCATCGCGGGACTGCCGATGAAGCTCGCGACGAACAGGTTCGCCGGCCGTTCGTAGAGACGTTGCGGCGCCTCGAACTGCTGCAGAAGCCCCCGGCGCAGAACGGCCACGCGGTCTCCCATCGTCATCGCCTCGACCTGGTCGTGGGTGACGTACACCGTGGTGACACGGAGCTGCCGCTGGATGCGCGAGATCTCTGCGCGCATCTGCACGCGCAGCTTCGCGTCGAGATTCGAGAGCGGCTCGTCCATCAGGAAGACGTGCGGCTCGCGGACGATCGCGCGCCCCATCGCGACGCGTTGCCGCTGACCGCCGGACAGCTGGCGCGGCTTGCGGCGCAGATGCTCCTGAAGCCCGAGGATCTTTGCCGTCTCCTCGATCCGGCGACGCGCCTCGCCCTTCGGCACCTTGCGCATGCGCAGCGCGAAGCCGATGTTCTCGGCCACCGTCATGTGCGGGTAGAGCGCGTAGTTCTGGAAGACCATCGCCACGTCGCGGTCGCGCGGCCGCAGGTTGTTGACGATGCGGTCGCCGATCTTGATCTCACCCTCGCTGATCTCCTCGAGACCCGCGATCATGCGTAGCGCGGTCGACTTGCCGCACCCTGACGGGCCGACGAACACGACGAGCTCGCCGTCCTCGACGTCGAGACTGAGGTCGGAGACGGCACGCGTGCCGTCGTCGTAGATCTTGCTCACGTCGGTGAGGGTGACGCCGGCCATCGTCTACTCCTTCAGTGCGCCTGATTGCACGTTCATGATCCGTTTCTGGAAGAAGAAGAACAGGAGGGCGACCGGAATCGTCATCAGCACGGATGCCGCCAGCTTGAGCGGGTAGCGGTTGCCGGAGCCGAGCTGCCCGGACGCGAGCTGTGCCACGCCCTTCGTCAATGTGTTCAGTCCGCTCGACTGCGCGGAGATGATGAAGTGGGCGAGCTCGTTCCAGGACCCCTGGAACGACAGGATGAAGATGGTCACGAGCGCCGGTCGCGCCATCGGCAGCACGATCGACCAGTAGATGCGGAAGATGCTGGCGCCGTCGATCCGCGCGGACTCCTCGACACTGGCCGGGATCGACTCGAAGAAGTTCTTCATGATGAACACCCCGGCGGCGTCGACGAGCAGCGGGATGATCATCCCGGAGTAGTGGTCGTACATCCCGAGCTGCCGGATCATCAGGAACTTCGGGATGAGCAGGACGACGCCCGGGACCGCCATGACGGCGACGATCGCCGCGAACGCGAGGCCTCGCCCCCTGAAGCGGAGACGGGCGAGCGCGTAGCCGGCGAGGCTGTCGAGGAAGACCCGCAGGAACGTGACGCTCAGCGTGACGATCATCGAGTTCTTGACCCAGAGCAGGAAGTCCTGGTCCTTGTAGAGCTGATTGAACGCAGTCGTCGTCACCGGCGACGGCCAGAGTCCCAGCGGGTCCGCGGTGGCGTTCGGCTCCGTCTTGAACGACGTCACGATGGCGATGACGAACGGGAAGATGTAGACGATCGCCACGGCGATCAGGAAGCTGTACGTCAGCGTGCGCGCGATCCGCTGGCGCCGTTCCGACTGCGCCACGGTCGGCAGGCTCCGTGGGCCGGTGCCGGCGGTCGCGCTCACTTCTCGCCTCTCATGCCGACGAACGCCAGCGCCCTGGTGAAGCGCGGCTTCCGCCGTACCGTGTCGCGGTCGCGCGTGACGATCCTGGTGATGATCGTGAAGAAGACGATGATCGCGAACAGGATGAACGCGAGCGCCGCCCCGACGCCCCATTCGTTGCTGTTGAAGGACGCGTTGAAGGAGAGGAACGCCGGCGTGAGGGTCGTGTTGAGCGGACTGCCCTTCGTCCCGACGTAGATCTGGTCGAAGATCTGCCAGGTGCCGATCAGGCCGAGCGTCACGATCGTGAAGATCGTCGGCCGGATCATCGGGACGGTGATGTGGCGGAACTTGCGCCACTCGCTCGCGCCGTCGAGCTCGGCAGCCTCGTTGATCGAGTCGTCGATGTTCTGGAGCGCCGCGAGGAACAGCAGCATGAACGTCCCCGACGTCGTGAAGACGGCCATGATGATGAAGACGCACATGGCGACGCTCGGTCCCGCGAGCCAGTCCCAGTAGCTGACGCCGAGGAAGAAGTGGCTCGCGAGGCCGGTCGGCGGGTTGTGCACGCCGAACGTCTTGAGGATGACGTGGAAGAGCCCGTCCGGGTCGTAGAACCACGCCGGGCCGTTCAGGCCGAGGAACGACAACAGCCGGTTGATCGCGCCCGACGGGTCGAAGAGGAACAGGAAGAGCACGGTGATCGCGACCGAGCTCGTGACCGACGGGAAGTAGAACGCGGTCCGGAAGAAGCCCACGAACTTGACGCGCCGGTTGACGAGCACCGCGAGGAAGAGCGAGACCGCTGTCTGGATCGGCACGACGAAGATCACGTAGTAGAGGTTGTTGCGAATGGCCGTGCCGAAGTTGTTCTGATCGAGCCCGGGCTCGGTGAGCAGGTGGCGGTAGTTCTCGAGACCGACGTAGTGCGCGTTCGCCCCGAGCGGGCTGCCGTTCCCGTTCCAGTCGGAGATGCTCACCCACGCCGCCATCAGGATCGGCAGCACGAGGAACAGGCCGAGGATCACGATCACCGGCAGGAGGAACAGCCAGCCGGCCGCCGCCTCGTGGCCGCGGATTCCGGGCTCGCGCAGCCGGATGAAGCGGCTGCTTCTCACTCGATCACCATCGTGGCATCCTCGCTCCTCGCACGATCGCGGCCCGGAACGCCCGAGCGGGCGTCCCGTGGCTCTGGGGTGCCACGAGACGCCCGCTGCGAGCCTGCAGCGTCGTCGGTCCTTACGCCGAATTCAGGACGGACTGAAGCTCCGCCTGGATGCGGTTGAGGATCGTCTTCGGATCGGTGTTCGGCAGCCCCTGCAGCTGCTGGTTGAAGTCACCGAGGACGGTCGCGATGTTCGGAACCGTCGGGATGCTCTTCGAGTAGTCCGCGCCGGCAAGGAACGGCGAGAACTTCGGGTAGAGCTTGCTCCACGGCACCCGGGCAGCTTTCACCGACGGCATCACGCCGAAAGCCTTGGCGTTGCCCAACTGCACCTTCGTCTGGGTCAGGTACGTGATGAGCGCCATCGCTTCGGCCTTGTTCTTCGAGGCGGCGGCGAGCCCCCAGCCTCCGTCGTACTGAAGCGTCCCCTTGATGCCGGTCGGGCCGGCGGGAAGCTGTGCGACACGCCAACCCACGGTCGGGTAGTCGTGCTGCATCGCGCCGGAGATCCAGTTCCCCTCGATCGTCATTGCGCATTCCTTCTTGCCGAAGCCCTCTCCGCCCCAGCCTGCGCCGATCTGGTTCGTCAACTTCATCGAGCCGGCCTTGATCATCGACTTGACGAAGTTGAACGCGGCGATGTTCGCCTTGCTGTTCACGGTGGCGGTCTTGCCGTTCTTCGAGACGAGCCAGCCGCCGTTCTGCAGCATGAAGACACCGAGCCGGTGGAACTCAGGGTTGGTGCAGAGCCCGACCTGACCGTTGCGCGTCAGCTTCTTCGCAACGGCGGCGAGCTGCTTCCACGTCTTCGGGAGGTCTGCGTTCGTCAGCTTCGCTCCCTTCCACGACGCCGTGTTGATCACGAGCGCCAGCGTCGAGAAGTCCTTCGGCGCCGCGTACAGGTGGCCGTTGTACGTATAAGCCGCCTTCAGCGACGGATAGAACGAGTTGACGTTCTTCAGGTTGTCGAGCGGAGCGAGCGAGCCCGCCTTGGCATACGTCGCCACCTGGTCGTTCCCCAGATAGAAGATGTCGGCCGGGTTGCCCGATGCGAATCCCTGGGCGAGCTGCTGGCCGAGATCCGAGGCGACGATCACCTTGGCGGTGTTGCCGGTCTGCTTCGACCACGCCCGGGCGGCGTTGTTGACAGCGTAGGTCTCTGCTGGACCCGAGCTCCCGATCAGCGCCGTGACGGTGACGCCGGCCTTGTGGCTCTGCTGCCCGGCGAGCGCGACGCCGGTGGTCAGGGCGAGCGCGGAGACCGCGATGAGCGCCAGCGAGAGCTGCCAGCGGGCACCGCGGGTGGTCCGTTGCGCGTTCACGTCAGAGTTCCCCTCCTTCGTACCTCAGTTGGAACCGCTTCCAGTCGACCACGGGACCGCCAGAATACCGGGTTCTCGAGGCTGGTTCAACTATCAAGCGCCTTGACTTCTGGTCGACGAACAGGCAAAACATCGATGCGGGATGGAAGCGGTTCCGAACACACCGGCCCGGATCGCCGACGTCGCCGCTCGCGCCGGCGTCGGCATTGCCACGGTTTCACGGGTCCTGAACGAGCGCGGGAGCGTCGCGGCGGCGACGCGCGAGCGCGTGCTCGAGGCGATCCGCGTCCTCGAGTACAGGCCGAGCTCCGTCGCTCAGGCGCTGTCGCTCAAGCGAACCCTCGTCATCGGCGTCGTCCTGCCGTTCCTGACCGAGGCGTCGCCGATCGAGCGCATCCGCGGGGTCGTCACGGCGCTTGCGTCGTCGCCGTACGACATCGCGCTCTACGACGTCGAGTCGGCCGACCGCCAGCAGCGCGCGTTCCGCCTGCTCGCCGACGCGCACCGCACCGACGGCCTGCTCGTCGTCTCGCTCATCCCGCCCGACGGCGAGGTGCGCCGGCTCAGCGCCGGTTCGATCCCATGCGTGCTGATCGACGCGCACCACGACGCGCTCCCGAGCGTCGTGATCGACGACGTCGCCGGCGGCGAGCTGGCGACGCGGTACCTGCTCGAGCTCGGGCACCGGCGGATCGCGTTCATCGGCGACAAGCCGGCCGACCCGTTCCGCCGCCAGTCGAGCCGCGACCGCACGATCGGTTACGAGCGTGCGCTTGCGGCGGCGTCGATCCCGGTTCGGCGCGACTACGTGCGCGAAGGCACGCAGAGCCGCCACCTGGCGCGCAACATCGCGGACGAGCTGCTGCGGCTACCGGAGCCGCCGACCGCGGTCTTCGCCGCATCCGACGTTCAGGCACTCGGTGTCCTGGAAGCGGCGCGCGGGCTCGGGATCGGCGTGCCGGAGCAGCTGTCGGTGATCGGCTTCGACGACATCGAGATTGCGAGCTATGTCGGGCTCACGACCGTGCGCCAGCCGCTGTTCGAGAGCGGGCGGCGCGGCGCGGAGCTCCTGCTCGAGGCGCTCGCGGGCCGGCCGGCCCCGGTGCACGTCGAGACGCTGCCGCTCGACCTCGTGGTCCGCGGCACGACTCGACCGCCGCGCTGAGCAGATTGCTCCTGCAGCGCCGACCATGCAATGATCTAGCCGATGGATCCCTCCCGGCTCGAAGGTGTCGCGATCTTCTCCGACCTCACGAAGGGGGAGCTCGAGCGCGTCGCGCGCTGGGCGGACGAGGTCTCGGTGCCCGAGGGCTACGAGCTCGCACGCGAGGGGCAGTTCGCGCACGAGTTCTTCATCATCGAGGACGGTGCAGCCGCAGTGGTCTCGAACGGCGACCGCATCGCCGAGCTCGGCGCCGGTGATTTCTTCGGCGAGATCGGGCTCCTCGAAACGGAGCGGCGCACCGCCACCGTCGTCGCGACGACGCCGATGGAGCTGATCGTCATGTTCGAGCGCGAGTTCCGCCAGATGGAACGCGAGATGCCGTCGGTCGCGACACGCGTCCGCTCGGCGATCCGCGCGCGGCTCGAGGCGAACTCCTAGGAGGAGTCTGCGGAAGCGCGTTCCGGCGACACAACCGCTCTTTCGCAGGCTCCTCCTACGAACGTCACAAGCGGGTCTTAGGGAGCGGTCGAAGACTGCTTCCCATGACCAGATCACGGATGTCCCAAGTAGCGATCGCCGTTGCCGCCGCAAGCCTTGCGGGGGCAGGTGCAGCGGTCGCGGAGTCGGGCCACGCTCACTCCAACCCGCTGATGCACGGCCTCCGCGGAGGCGGCCCCGGCGGGATGCACGACGATCTCTCGGCCGCGGCGACGTACCTCGGCCTCACCGAGAGCGAGCTCCAGACGAAGCTCCAGAACGGCAAGACACTCGCGCAGGTCGCGAACGCGAGCGACGGCAAGTCCGTCGACGGCCTCGTCGACGCCCTCGTCGCCGCCGCGAAGAAGCACATCGCGGCCGACGTGTCGAGCGGTCGCCTCACGCAGGCCCAGGCCGACCAGATCGAGTCCGGCCTGAAGCAGCAGATCACGAACCGCGTCAACTCGACCGGGTCGCCGGGCGGGCCGCACGGGCGCGGCGGCCCGCACCGTGGCGGGCTCGACGCGGCAGCGACGTACCTCGGCCTCTCCCAGAGCGACCTGATGACGCAGCTGCAGTCGGGCAAGACGCTCGGCGCGATCGCCGACGCGACCGCCGGCAAGTCGAAGACGGGCCTGATCGCAGCGCTCGTCGCCGACGAGAAGTCACATCTCGCTCAGGCCGTGAAGGACGGCCGTCTGACCCAGGCACAGGCCGACGCGCTGTCGGCGAACATCGAGTCGAGAGTCACCGACGAGGTCAACGGCACGCTGCCGCAACGTCCCGACGGCGGCCCGCACGGATTCGGACCGCCCATGGGCGACGGCACACCGCCGCCGGCCTGACGACGATTCGGCGAGGATCTGCGACGTGCGGATCCTCGCCGCTCTTCTCATCGCGTTCGTCGTCCCGGCGAAGCCGCCGATCGTGCAGAAGCCGATCCCCTTCGGCGCGGCGCGGCGCAGCGAGACCGCCGCGTACGCGAACCGCCACTACGGCCTCCAAACCTGGCGGTTGACGCACCCGCACGTGATCGTCGAGCACTACACCGCGAGCACCACGTTTGCCTCCGCCTGGAACACCTTCGCGAGCGACACCCCGGACATCGAGTTGCACGAGCTGCCCGGAACGTGCGCTCACTTCGTGATCGACCGCGACGGGACGATCTACCAGCTCGTTCCGCTCACGACGATCTGCCGGCACACGGTCGGCCTCAACTGGACTGCGATCGGGATCGAGCACGTCGGCACGAGCGACGCGCAGATCCTGTCCGACCCGAAGCAGCTCGCAGCGTCGCTCCGGCTCACGCTCTGGCTCATGCACCGCTATGGCATCTCACTGGCGAACGTGATCGGGCACAGCGAGAGCCTCACGAGCCCGTACCACCGCGAGCGCTACGCGCCGTGGCGCTGCCAGACCCACGCCGACTGGGCGCACGCCGACATGACTACGTACCGCGGACGCCTCACCGCGCTCGCGCGGAGCGAGCACGTCGCGATCTCGCGTGCCGGGCACCCGGTCCGTTCAACCTGCTGAGCAGGCGTACAGTTCAGGCATGAACGACGCGCGGCGGCTGCTCCTGCTGGCACAGCTTGCGTTTTGGTCGTGCGTCCTCCTCTGTCTCGCGGTGACCGGCGGCGGGCTCGGACACAACCACGGCTTCAGCGTCTACGGCGGCAGGTGGACCACGATCCTTCCCTGGGCGGTCGGCATCGCCGCCGCCTCGATGCTGATCTGGCGCGCCGCAGACGCCCTCCAGGTCGAGGACCCGCTGCTCGCGCGCTGCCTGCGGATCAACGTCGTGCTGCTCGTCTTCATTCTCCTCACCCCGGACTCGATCGATCGGTTCTTCTACGTCGCCCACATCGTCGCGAGCGTCGCGCTGTTCCTCTTCCAGGCGGTCGTCGGCCTTTGGCTCCTCGTGCGGGCTCCGTCGCCCCTCGTGCTGCAGCTCTACGTGGTGCAGATCGCCGCCGGACTCGTGGCCGGCGCATCGCAGGCGCAGTGGATCGGCCTCCTGAGCCCTGGGATCCTCGTGTTCCAGCTCGCCTTCGGCGCGCTGCTCGTGCTGCATCCGGTGGCATCACCACTACGCAGTCACGAGCTCCAGGTCCGCGCGTAGCGCCGCGAGGTCGAAGCCGTTCGGCGCACGGTCGCCGTCGAGGAAGTCGCGCGAGATGATGCAGTACGCCTCGTCGCAGTAGCGGTCCCAGAACGACCACGTCATCGCTTTGAGGCGTCCCCAGGTGACGATGGTGAGACCGGCGGCGCCGTAGCGCACAACGTCGACCGCGTGCCCGCCCCACGAGCCGGGGCGGTCGTCGCCGGCGAGCGAGCCGTTCCAGTCCCACGTGTCCTGGTACTGCGCCGAGAGCGGCAGCGCGAGGCCGATGTAGAGGCCGCCGAAGATCCAGGCGGCAGCCTGCACGAGCCGGTGATCGCTCGTCGACACGCGCGCGAAGGCACCGATGCGGTGGCGGCCGACGCCGTGCTTGCGCCAGTCCCGGAGCACGTCGAGCTCCACCGCGCCTTCCTCGCCGCTCTGCGGATCGACGATCTTCACGCGGTCGAACGCGGCGAGTACCGCCGACTCGGTGACTTCGACGGCAGAGCCGCGCGCCTCCGCCGTCCACGCCTCGATCATGTGTCCGGCCGCTGCGGTCGTGCAGTCACCGATACGGTCGTTCGCGTACATCGGCCAGTCGGCGACGTGACCGGTCAGGTCGATCGTCGCGGGTGGGTCCGGCAGCTGTGCTCGGTCGATGTAGCGCGAGAGCGTGAGCGTGCGGACGTCGACGCGCGGCGTGATCTTGCCGAGCTTGCGCGCCGCGATCTCGGTGGTTGCCATTGCGGCCTCCTTTAGGGACGGAGCCGCAGCGACCGGGCGAATCTACACCCAGACGACTGACCCGCCAACCCAGCCATCGCGGCTGGGGGCCCGCACGCCGCGCATTGCGCCCGTCTCGCCAGCCACACTGCTTGGTGCAGGCCCTCCCCGCGCCGACCGTGTTGACTGGTCAGCCGTCTTCGTCGTCTCGTGCCCAGGCTGCGAGCAGGCCACGGTAGTGCGCGACGAAATGGTCGTGCTCGTGGGCCGGGAAGGTCGAGCGCACCGTCTGGACGAGGACCTCGTCGAACTCCGGCGACGTGAACCACTCGTGCGCGAGCTCGTCGAGGTGCGCGAGGTGCTCGGCGCAGAACTCCTCGTACTGCGACACCTGGAAGTACGCATCCGCGAGCTCGCGGTACTTCGCGAGCTTCTCCTCGTAGCTGAGGTCGCCGCGGTCGCCCCACACGAAGTAGTCGCGCGAGTTCTGGTTGACGAGCATCTCGCGCCGGGTGACCGCGCAGAACGCCGACCAGCGCACGAGCGCCTTGATCGCCCACGGGAAGTAGTAGTGCAGCGAGGTGAGCGCGACGTCCGGCGACGCGTTCGCGTAGTCGATCGGATACGCGATGCCGTCCTTCACGATCGTCTCGCACGAGTTGAACTCCCAGCGGAAGAAGGCGTTCACGAGGCGAGAGATCGTGATCACCTCCTCGCCGAGCTCCGGGGTGAGGAAGTCGTGGCGTACCTGATACCGGTCGTGCATCGGCCGCGACGGGTCGAACCACATCGACATCGTCTCCGCGCCGATCGACAGCGAGCGCACGAAGACGTCGAAGTCTTCGAGCGCGGTCTGGAGGTGCATCATCCGCTCCCCGGACTCGTCGTAGCGCGCACGCAGCTCCTCCGGCGAGCCGACGCGCGACACGCCGACCCACTGGCCGCCGTCGAACGGCTTCATGAAGAGCGGGTAGCCGACGTGGCTGCCGATCGCCTCG
>Ga0207674_10007756_pt1 | contig 12489 bp, 9 predicted proteins | sample KBSCornC72_FD_184303 | JGI IMG/M metagenome (GOLD analysis project Ga0207674, IMG submission 184303) | Corn rhizosphere microbial communities from Kellogg Biological Station, Michigan, USA - KBS Corn C7-2 (SPAdes) (version 2) | ecosystem: Host-associated > Plants > Roots > Rhizosphere > Soil ... | reverse complement strand
GGGCACAACCAGTTCGCGTGCGCTGGTAAGGCCAAGCCGTTTGCGGATATGGTCGAAACCGCCCGAAACCGTGAGCGTGGCTGAGGTCAGGATGACGCTGGAATAGGTGTCGAAGAGCGAGGAAGTCAGCAGCTCAGAGACGTCGATGGGCGTGGCCTGCAGATGCGTATGGAAAGCCGCTGGTGCAGCGCCGCCGCGAGCGAGATTGCGAACGCCTCCGGCTGCGCGGCGCTCGATCCAGAAGACGGTATTGCGGTCGGTCGATTCGAGCAGGAACGCAAGATGCGCGCGGATATCGGCGGTGCGCTTGCGCAGGCCAGGAATCTCCTCGACGTTCTTGACCCGCTCCAGTTCGCCCTCGAGACGCGTGAGAGCGTTAAGCGTCGCAGTGTAGGTGTCGCCGCTCTCTTCCAGGAAGGCCTCGCGGTCGTCGAACGGCATACGGCCTATCACCGGAGCGCCGAAGGGGTCTTCGCTGGGCAGAGCGGCAAAGAAACGGTGGGCCCGCTCCTTGACGGTGATGCTGGCATTGACGATGGAAGAGGAAAACGCGTCCTTGCTCTTCAACATCGTCTCAATGTCGCGGGTCAGCTCGTCGAAGCGCTGCGTGCTGAGACCGATGCCGAAGTAGTTGGAGACAACCTCCTCCAGCTCGTGCGCCTCGTCGAAGATCACGACCGCCGCCTCGGGCAGTATGCCCGCATCAGGCGCGTTCGCGGCCTGCTGCTTGATGCTCAAATCGGCGAAGAAGAGGTGGTGGTTGACGATGACGATGTCCGACTCAAGCGCCTTGCGGCGCATGTTGGTGACGAAGCATCGCTCCCAGTCCGGGCAGCTCTGGCCCAGGCAGGCCTCGGTGCGCGCATCGAGCTTGCTCCACAGCGCGGACGACTCCGGCAGCGCGTCGATCTCGGCGCGGTCCCCGGTCTCAGTCGTCTTCTCCCACTCGGCGATGACGTGAAACTGCTCGATCTCTTCGAGGCCGTTGAGCAAAGGAGTGTCGCGTAGCGCGTAGAGCTTGTGGCGGCAAAGATAGTTGCCGCGTCCCTTCATATAGCAGACCTTCAGCGGCCCCAGCAGCGATTCGAGAAACGGCACGTCCTTGAAGAAGAGTTGCTCCTGAAGGTTCTTCGTTCCCGTCGAGATAATGACCCGCTGCTGCCGCTCCCGCGCCAGCCGCAGCGCGGGCAGCAGATAGGCCAGCGTCTTTCCCGTCCCTGTCCCAGCTTCGACAATAAGGTGGCGCTTCTCTTTGAACGCCTTCTCGATGGCGCGAGCCATCTCATACTGCCCCTTGCGATGCTCGAAGGCCAGCGAGGAACGCGCCAGCACTCCCCCAGGCGAAAAAAAGTCGTAAAGGTTCGGCAGATTCTCCGGGGGGACTGGCGTAATCGAGATGGGCGTTGACGTGGACAATGTATGGGTTGCGCGAGATATCGCGGCACAGATGAGCCGCGCTTTCTATAATAGACAGCGTAGCGAAGATTTAGCGTAATAAAGCCTTGCCGCCTTTATCGGGTGCGTGGGAGAAAAGACGGGCATTCACCGTGGCACAACGAGACGACAGGAAGCGGTTAGGCAAGAAGCACCGGCAGGCGAAGACGCGCCCGAAAAAGGGCCGTGCACCGAGAGTCGCTCCCACCACCGGAGCCGTGGACCCGCGCAAGCGCAAGGTGCTGGCAACAAAGAAGGCAGCCGCCGCCAAGGCGAAGCTGATCCCGAAGCGTTCCCCCGAGTTTGAGGCGAAGAAGCCGCTGCGCGCTCCCGAAAGCACCCGGCCCGCGGACGGAATCGTCGGACGGCAGACGCCGCGCTCGACCAACGTTGCCGGACGCGAACATATCGGCGAAGACGGCTGGCGCGAGGCCGAAGCCATCGCCGCGCAGCTCTCCACCGCAACCGAAAGCCCCGCATCGCTGGAACTACCGCTGATCGCCGTCTGCGGCCGGCCCAACGTGGGCAAATCCACGCTCTTCAACCGGCTGACCGGCTCCCGCCGCTCCATCGTCGGCGACGAGCCCGGCATCACCCGTGACCGCATCTACGGCGAGATCGAGTGGGCCGGACGAGACGCACGCATCGTCGATACCGGCGGCGTCGTCCCCGACGACGAGGCGCTGATCCCCAGCGAAATCTTTCGCCAGGCTCAGGCCGCGCTCGAGGAGGCCGACTCCATCGTCATGGTGGTCGACGGGCGCACCGAGTTGGCCTCGCCCGACATGGAGCTGGCGCGCTTGCTGCTGCGCGGCGGCAAGCCGGTATTTCTCGCCGTCAACAAGATGGACACCGAGGCCATGTACGCGCAGGCGGAAAACTTCCGGCGTCTCGGCTTCCGCAACGTGCTGCCCATCTCGGCCGAACACGGCAGCGGCATCGGCGACCTGCTCGACGAAGTCTTCGCTTCGCTCCCGCCGGAAGACGTGGACGAAGAGCCCACCGAGGTCATGCTCACCGCCGAAGACGAGATGGAAGAGGATGAAGACGGTCCGCAGACCCCTGTACGCAGGCTCCGCTCGCACGGCGAGTATCAGCAAAGGGAGACCAAGATCGCCATCATCGGCCGGCCAAACGTGGGCAAGAGCACGCTGCTCAACGCGCTCACCGGAACCGACCGCGCCATCGTCTCGCCGATCGCCGGAACTACCCGCGACGCGGTCGACGAGGTCGTCGAGCGCGGCGGCCACAGCTTCCGGTTTGTCGACACGGCCGGAATCCGCCGCAAGGGCAAGACCAGGCTGATGGCCGAGAAGTTATCCGTCGTCATGGCGCGCAAACACCTCGAAGCAGCGGACGTCTCGCTGCTGGTCATCGATGCGGTGGAAGGCGTAACCGCGCTCGACGCGAACATCGGCGGCTACGCGCACGAGAGCGGCCGCAGCGTCATCATTGTGGTCAACAAATGGGACTTGATGACGACGGCGCGCACCGACGGCAAACCGCCTGCCGATATCAAGGTCTACGAGCAGCAGGTACGCGACGCGCTGAAGTATCTGGAGTACGCTCCGCTGCTGTTCATCTCGGCGTCCGAGGGCAGAAACATCGAGTCCGTCTTCAAGAAGGTCGAGTTGGTCTCGCGCGAACGGCGCAAGCGCGTCACGACGGGCCAGATGAACCGCTTCCTCGAAAAGGTCGACTTCCAGAAAGCCTCGGTGCCGATGGCCAAGCGCATCCGCATCTACTACATGACACAGGCCGCGGTCGCGCCGCCGACGTTCGTGCTCTTCACCGACAAGGATGTAAAGATGCACTTCTCCTTCGAGCGCTTCCTCGCCAACCAGATTCGCGACAACTTCGGATTTATCGGATCGCCGATCTGGTTCAAGATCAAGGCGCGGAATAAGAAGAAAACAGAGTAATCACAGCTTCAGCCATTCATCCCATGCATCCAAAGCGCGGTCGCACTGAATTCTATGACGCTCTTTTTTGTCACGAATTTTCTTGCGTAGCTCTTCTTCGAGCGGCACCAATAAATCAAAGGTGATGTTAGCGGGCTGGAACTTTTTCCCTTCGGCGTGGGTGATGTAGTGTGTAAGCGAGCCGTTCGCGCTGGCGCGTGGAGCGGGCGTCGGCGTATTGCCGTGAGCGAGCGCAGCGGCGTAACGTCCGGCGAGCATCCCCGACGCAATCGATTCGGTATAGCCCTCAACTCCGCTAAGCTGCCCGGCAATCATGACGCTGGGGTGCGCCTTGAGCTGCAATGTCTCCGTCAGCAGCGTGGGCGCGTTGATATACGTGTTGCGGTGAATCTGGCCGTAGCGCAGGAAGGTCGCGTTTTCAAGGCCGGGAATGAGCTTGAGAACTCGATTTTGTTCGCCGAACTTCAGGTGGTTCTGAAAGCCGACGAGATTGTAGCTGTCGGCGCGGAGGTTCTCCTGCCGAAGCTGCACAACGGCGTAGGGCCAGCGGCCGGTTTTGGGATCGGTAAGGCCGACGGGCTTCATCGGCCCGAAGCGCAGCGTGTCGCGGCCGCGTCGGGCCGTCTCTTCAATGGGCAGGCAGCCCTCGAAGTATTGCAGCTTCTCCCACTCCTTCGACTCGACATTCTCGGCACTCGTCAGGGCGTCAAGAAAGGCGTCGTACTCCTCTTTCGTAAAGGGGCAGTTGATGTAATCGGCCGTGCCCTTGTCATAGCGGGCGGCGAAGTAGACCCGCTCCATGTTGATCGTGCTCGCGTCGACGATAGGGCTGATGCTGTCGTAGAAGGCGAGGTAGTCGGAGCCCGTGAGCCGCTGCAACTCGGCGGCGAGCGCGGAAGAGGTGAGCGGGCCGCTGGCAACAATAGTGATGACGCCCGGATCAGTCTCGTCCAGATGCGTGACCTCTTCGCGGTGAACGGTAATGCGAGGCTCAGCTTCAATGCGCTCGGCGACGCGACGGGAAAACTCAACACGGTCGACAGCAAGCGCGTGTCCCGCGGGAACGGCCGCCGCATCCGCCTCGGCCAGCAAAATCGATCCCGCCCGGCGCATCTCCTGCTTCAGCAGCCAGGGCGCGGTGTTTTCGCTCTCGGACTTGAGCGAGTTCGAGCAGACCAGTTCAGCAAAATCGCTGGTCTGGTGAGCCTCGGTCGAGCACGTCGGCCGCATCTCGTAGAGGTCGACCTCGCACCCGAAACGAGCAGCCTGCAGCGCCGCTTCCGGGCCGGCAAGCCCTCCGCCAATGACCTTGATCCGCTTTGTGGCTGGTTCTGCCAAGGTACCCTTTCAAGGCCAATTCGCTGCGCAATCCGGCCCGAATGCCCGGCAAAAGATGCTGAATGTGACGTTGCCCCTTTACGGATTATACCGGTGGCATCCAAGGTGCTACGTTTGTTCTCTACTACTAATGCTGGAGTAAGATGACAGGGCTTTCTCGAATTCAGGGGCAAGGATGTCTAACGTAAAACTTCCGGAGATCGACGAACCTGATTCGGGATTTAAAGCCCCTGATTCCCTGCTTAAATCGATCGTCCAATCTTCTGAAGACGCCATTATTACCAAAGACCTTAATGGCATCATTACCAGCTGGAATCCCGCGGCAGAGCGCATCTTCGGCTATACGCCGGAGGAGATCGTGGGCAAGTCGGTCCTGATGCTGATTCCACCTTCACTCTACGATGAGGAACCGGTCATCCTGACCAAGCTCCGGGCGGGCGAACGCATCGATCACTTTGAGACCGTGAGAGTCACGAAAGACGGAAAGCAGTTGAACGTATCGCTCACCATCTCACCTTTGAAGGATGCCTCGGGAAAGATCGTTGGGGCTTCCAAGATTCTTCGCGACATCGGGGAACGCAAGCAGATGGAGAACAGCCTTCTGCTGGCAGAGAAGATCGCGGCCGTCGGCAGGATGGCGGCGGCTGTGGCCCACGAGATCAATAACCCGCTGGAATCGGTACTGAATCTGATCTACCTGGCAAGAACAAATGCCTCCGACGCCGATCAGGTCGTCGACTACCTGAATCTTGCGGAGAAAGAACTGCTCCGCGTCTCCCATATCGCGAGGCAGACACTCGGTTACTATCGGGAGCACTCCGCCGCCATCCCCGTCACGCTATCGGACCTCATCCTCGATACGCTCAAGGTGTATGAATCCAGGTTGACGGCGGCGGGCATCGAAGTCAGAACAGAGTTCAGCTCCAATTCCCAGATCGTGGTGAGGAAGGGAGAGATGATACAGGTGATCTCGAACTTTATTACCAATGCCATATACGCCATGCCGTCCGGGGGTACACTGACGGCCTCTGTTCAGGATGCGGTGGACTCGGGCCGCGAGGGTCTGCTCCTCACCGTCGCAGATACGGGCGAGGGCATCCCTCCCGAAAATCTGAAGAAGATCTTCGAGCCCTTCTTCAGTACTCGTAGCTCCATCGGCACCGGGATCGGGCTTTGGGTAGCAACCGAGTTTATCAAGGGACACAAGGGAACGATCGAGGTTCAGAGCAACGTGGACGCCGCTTCTCACGGCACCCGGATGGTGGTCTTTTTGCCGTTCGACAATCCCTACGCCGGCTAGAAGTCTTTGTTCCAACCGATCGCACCACTGTTTGAAGGAGATTGCCATGAAGCGCTTTATACTCGCTCTCACGCTTTGTCTCGCTGCACCGTTGAGCCTGTTCGCCCAGAGTCAGGCTGTGCCTGAGATTCCTTTCGATTCCGTTCCCAATTTTCTGAAGCTGCCGCCCGACCTGTATCTGGGCGAGACGGCCGGGGTGGCGGTGAACTCGAAGGGGCACGTCTTCGTCTTCTCGCGCAGCAATACGACGGGTCCAGCCTATGGCGCGAGCGCGGCTCAGCTTCTGGAGTTCCATCCCGATGGAACGTACCTCCGCGAGATCGGGCACAACCTCTATGCGTGGTCGTTCGCGCACTCCGTGAAGGTCGATAAACAGGACAACATCTGGGTGGCCGACAAGGGCTCGGACATGGTGATCGAGTTCAATCCTGCGGGCCGCGTGAAGATGGTCTTTGGGCGCAAGCAGGAGGCAGCCGACGAGGGCACCGGGCCGGTAAAGCATGTGAAGCCGCCGCTGCCTCCGGTAGACGGCATGTTCCGCCAGGTCACCGACATGACCTGGGACAACGACGGCAACACCTACATCAGCGACGGCTACATCAACTCGCGCGTGGCCAAGGTGGATAAGAACGGCAAGTGGCTGATGTCGTTCGGCGAGCCCGGCAGCGGCCCGGGCCAGTTCAACACACCGCATAGCATCGCCGCCGACGCAGCGGGGAATATCTACGTAGCCGACCGCGGCAACCGACGCATCCAGGTCTTCGACGACAACGGCAAATTCCTGCGCCAGATCACCATCGATGTGCCGTTCGACTATGCAAGCGCGACCGCTGCGATCGGCAAGAAGCCCGCGCAGGACGCGACGGGAACGATGGCGTCCGGCTCTCCGTGGGCGATCTGCATCACGCCGGGGCCGCACCAGGTGCTCTACGCGTCGGATGCTTTCCCGGGACGCATCTACAAGCTCAGTCTCGACGGCAAAGTGCTGGGCGTGCTGGGCGAGACCGGCAAGCAGCTTAAACAGTTTGGGTGGATTCACGAGATCGCGTGTCCGTCGGAAAACACGCTCTTCGTCGCCGAACTGCTGAACTGGCGCGTGCAGAAGCTGGAACTGCATCCGCAGCAATAATCTGCAGCCAAGTTTGAAAGTGTTATGATGGGCTTCCCTCCCCGAATACTCAAGGCCCCGTATTGTCCCCAAGGAGGGATCACTATGAATAGTGCGCTCTGCAGTCATGCGTCTTCGTCGATGAGCTTCGGCGAGTCATCGATCAAGGCATCGTCGTCTCCAGCCAAATCTCGTTTAGGAGTCTTCTCGCTGGCTTTAGCGTTGGCGGCGACTCTCGCCTTCACGCCGTCGGCCAAGGCAGATTCTTACGTCTTCTCATTCGACGGCGGTGGACTCAGCGCCTCCGGCGTCATCGATGTTTCCAACGCCATCGTCCCCGGCGTTCCCGGCGCCTATCAAGTTACCGGAATCCGCGGCACCTTCTCGGACTCGAACAACGGTATCACCAACGCGACGATCACCGGCTTGCAGACCACGGGCCTCCCAACGAACATCACCCCCGCCGGTCAGCCCTTCGCAGGATCCTTCGTCCCGCCGGGAAGCCCGGCAGATGGCTTTGGCTTCTCTTATGACAACCTCTTCTATCCGGCCGGGGACTCGCCCGCAGTATGCCCTCCTCCGCTTCCGGGCGATCCGAATGGGCCATACCCCTTCGGCGGCGGGACGCTCGACATCTATGGCATTCTCTTCAACGTAGCCGGCGGCTACAGCGTCGATGTGTGGAGCAACGGCGTGCTTCCGGGGCTGGGCCTGAGCTATGGTGCCGGAGACTCGCTCAACGGACAGAGGCTCACCGCCTTCGGAGAGCCGTTTGACGGTAACAGCGTCAACTTTACCGCCTCTCCTGTTCCGGAGCCTGCTTCACTGATGTTGATGGGAACCGGCCTGATCGGCCTCGTCGGCGTCGTGCGGCGCAAGATCGCAGCCTAGTCGGGCTGAGTGAATAGCCTTAGGAGGCTGTCGTCGCCGGAGATCCTTCCGGCGGCGATGGCCTCTTTCGTTTAAGGCGCGTGTTCCGGTGCAGGTCTATGACCCTGCGCAGCAAACTCCGGCAGCGCCTCCTGGCCGACGCGCATGGTGCGCCACTCCGTCATCATCTTCGCGCCCATCTGCTCGTAGAAGCCGATGGCCGGAGTGTTCCATTCGAGCACATCCCATTGCAGCCGGTGGCAGCCTTCTGCAACCGCTATGGCGGCAACGCGGGTGAGCAGCGCCTTGCCGATTCCCTTGCCGCGAAACTCCGGCCGCACAAAAATGTCCTCGACATGAATGCCGTGGTGCCCGCGCCAGGTGGAGTAGTTGTAGAAGTAGAGAGCGAAGCCCACGGAGATGTAGTGGCAGCCCTGCTTCAACTCTGCCATCAGGCAGTAAAAGCGCGGCGTGGCGCCGAGGCTGGTAGGAAATCCATCGCGGAGCAGATCGGCCTCAGTGGCGAGGACTGCATCCGGCTCGCGCTCGTAAGCGGCCAGGTCGTGGATGTAGGTAAGAATCTGGGGAACGTCGGCGGCAGCAGCGGGGCGGATGTTGAGCATAGGACTTGTAGCAAATTATAGGTCGGGCACCTTGCGCATCCCTTGTCCGAGCCGGTACTTCAATTTTTCCGATCTGCCGCCTTCGCCGCCAGATTAGCCGCCAGCCACTTATCGAAGGGGATAGTAAAAGGAAAAAGTTCGTGCTTGCCGTCGAGCGAGTGGATCATCTTGACATAGATCTGCGCCCCTTTGAGCGGGGGGTCGTCGAGGCCGCGAACGTCGTAGAAGAGATAGCCGCCCAGCGTGCTGTGAGGGTTGACTGTCGTGCTCTGGAAGCCGAAGTCGTTGTCGTCCTGGGTAATCTTCTTGTCGACCGGCGCGTGGTGAATGGTGATCGGAATCGGCAGAGGCAGCGGCCGGTTCATGCTCTTCTTCAGGTTAAAGAGGCGGCGGTTGATCTCTTCGAGATCGGCGGCGGGAATTTTATCGTTGGCGGCGGAGATGAACTGAATGCGGACGTCGGTCAGCGTCAGCGCCGTATCGCCGTCGTTGGTAATGATGACGCGCACCGGAACAAAGCCGTGCTGAATATAAGGCAGGCGAAAAAAGTTGCACTTGTCCGGATCGTTGCAGGGGTCGATGGCGATGGTGACGTGCTCGTTGGGATGCGTGTCGAAGGCCACATACTGGTTCGCGGGCTTGACCGGAGGAGCCTTGTGGCTGGCTCCGAGCGCCGAGGCGGCGAGGATGCAGGTGGTGGCGACGACTCGCAGAGTCTGTGAAACTATTGCCTGAGGCAACTCTGGCCGGTGGAATCTCATAACCTTTTGACGATTATCAACTTCGCCGGCATACAAGGTAAAGCGAGGACATAATGAAGTGGTAATGGTTGTCTACAGCGCGCTTCTGCTGGCCGCTCTGGTTGTGGGCTCGCCTTACTGGCTGCTGCGCATGGCGACCAGCGGACGCTATCGCGCCGGTCTGGCGGGGCGGCTGGGATGGATCCCCAGCCATCTGCGCGCGGCGATGACGGCGGCGGGGGCTGGCCGCGAGGTGGTGTGGGTCCACGCGGTCTCAGTCGGCGAGGTAATGGCCGCGGCGCAGTTGATTCGCGAGCTGACGGCAGCGCGGCCGGAGTTGCTGGTTGCCGTCTCGACAACCACGGCGACCGGACAGCGATTGGCAAAGCAGCGGCTTCCCGAACTTCCTGTGTTCTATCTGCCGCTGGACTTCGTGTTCGCGGTGCGGCGATATCTGCGCGTGCTGCGGCCAAGGCTATTGGTGCTGATGGAGAGTGAGCTTTGGCCTAACCTGATCGAGCAGTGCTTCAAAGCGGGCGTTCCCATGGCAGTGGTCAACGCGCGCGTCTCGGATCGCTCGCTGCCGCGCTATTTAATGCTGCGGCGCCTGTGGCGGCCTCTGCTGGCGAAGGTATCGCTGTTTCTGGCGCAGAGCGTGGAGACAGCGGAGCGTCTCACTCAGATCGGCGCTCCCGTCGAGCGGATCGCAGTAACGGGAAATCTGAAGTACGACCTGCGCGAGAGTCGCGAGAGTCCGCTGGTAGCCATGCTGCGGTCGCAGTTGCCGGCCGATGCCCGCGTCGTCGTCTGCGGCTCGACACTCGAGGGCGAAGAGAAGATCTTGCTCGCGGCGTGGCCTGCCATGCTGGCAGCGGAGCCGCGCGCAGTAATGGTGCTGGCGCCGAGGCATCCGGATCGTTTCGCTGCCGTCGCCGCAATGATTGAAGCAGGTGCGTTTACGCTGGTTCGCGCTAGCGAGTTTCGCGAGCGCCCCGCTCCATTGCAGGCGGGCAGCATCTTTCTGCTGGACACGATCGGCGACCTGGCGGCAGTCTACTCGCTGGGCACGGCGGCGTTCGTCGGCGGCAGCCTGGTGCCGTCGGGTGGGCACAACCCTCTGGAGCCGGCGCGGTTCGGCGTGCCCGTCATCATCGGCCCATCGTTTGAGAACTTCCGCGAGATCGTCGAAGTGCTGCTGGCGCATCATGCGCTTCAAATCATCTCCGTTGACGAGTTTGCCGAAGCGCTCGTCAAATTCGTGCATCCTATCGACGAGAATCGAATCAACCGGATCGACGAGGCACGGGCTATGGGAGAGCGAGGACGCGAGGTCTTCGAAGCGCAGGCTGGCGCAACGGCGCGAACCGTGCATGCCTTGATCGCGCTGCTGGAAGAGAGGGCGGTGAGCGGGCGATGAGCATCCGCAGGCCCATGCTGCTGCCCCTGATGCCGTTGTATGGGGCGGCGCTGGCCCTCAAACGGCAGATGTTTCGGGTGGGATGGTTAGGGCAGCGGCGGCTGGCGAACCCGGTCATCAGCATCGGCAGCGTCTCGGCGGGGGGAGCCGGAAAGACGCCGGTGGTCCTGATGATGACCGACCTGCTGCGGCGACGCGGATATGCCGTCTCGATCCTGACGCGCGGCTTCGGACGCGCTCCCAAGACGGTGGAACGGGTCGAGCCCTACGGCGACCCGGCCTGGTTCGGCGACGAGCCGGTGCTGCTGGCGCAACGGTCTGGCGCGCCCGTCTTTGTAGGAGCAGACCGCTACCAGGCCGGACTGCTGGCCGAGAAGAGCGCGGCTGTGGGAAAGATCGCCGTCCACCTGCTCGACGACGGCTTCCAGCATCGCCGTCTGGCCCGCGATCTCGACATCGTGCTGCTCACCGAAGAGGACACTGCCGACCTCCTGCTCCCTGCGGGCAACCTGCGCGAGCCGCTGTCGGCGCTGGGCGAGGCACAGGTCATCCTCCTGCGGGAGGAAGAGGCTCCGCGGCTGAAGAGCTTCATCAGGGATCGGACGCGGAAGAGAAAGAGCCCGCCAGCGATCTGGGTGATCCGGCGGCGGCTTGTCTTTGCAGTCGCAGGAGATTCCGAAGTCCCCGAAGAAACCGTCAAGGCGATGCCCTGCAAGCGACCCTTGGCCTTCTGCGGAATTGCACGTCCGGCAGGCTTTACCGGAATGCTCCGAGCCGATGGCTGCCAACCGGTGGAGACGATCGCGTTCGCCGATCACCATCCTTATCGCAACGCCGATATCGACCAGCTACTGGAACGAGCGCAGCAGCAGAACGCCGACGGCTTCGTGACCACGGAAAAAGACGTGGTCAAGCTGACGCCGGAGATGCGGCAAAAGCTGGAGAAGGCTGGCCCGCTCGTCGTGGCACGGCTCTCCCTAAGCCTGTTGGACGAATCGAATGCGGTCTCCCAACTGATCTCGCTGGTTCCGCGGCTCGACCGCCGCACCGGAAAACGCTGATTCAGATTAAATCTCTGATCCGAAGCTCCACAGCCGTGAGAGAATGACGGCTTGAACGAGCAGGCCCGTATTCCGCCGGATGAAAACCGTCCTCGCCGCATCCTGATCGTGCGTATCGGCGCCATGGGCGACGTCCTCCACGCCATGCCCGCCGTGACCGCCCTGCGTCAGCGGCATCCCGACTGGTTCATCGGGTGGGCGATCGACCCGGTGTGGAGTGAGCTGCTCCACACCGCATCCGAGTGCGGCGTGGACAGTCTGGTACGCGGCGCGGCCATGCCATTGATAGACCGGTGCTATCCCGTGCCCACGCGAGACTGGAAGCGCCGTCCCTTCTCTCTCGAAACCCTGGACGAGATTCGCTCGCTGCGGCGGCAACTGCGCGCCGAGCAGTTCGATCTCTGCGTCGACCTGCAGGGCGCGATCCGCTCGTCGACGATCGGCTGGCTGGCTGGCGCAACAAAGTTTACCGGACCGGCCCATCCCCGCGAGAAGCAGGCGCGCTGGCTCTACGGCCAGCACATCGAGACGCGCGCAGCGCACGTCATCGAGCAGGCCTGCGAGATTCTCGGCGCAGCCGTCGGCGGACCCCTGGCCCCGGCAAAGATCGAGCTGCCCCTCGATCACGCCGCCGAGGCATGGCGCGACGATCTGCTCTCGTCCCTGCTTTCGTCAA
>Ga0207674_10007750_pt1 | contig 12493 bp, 8 predicted proteins | sample KBSCornC72_FD_184303 | JGI IMG/M metagenome (GOLD analysis project Ga0207674, IMG submission 184303) | Corn rhizosphere microbial communities from Kellogg Biological Station, Michigan, USA - KBS Corn C7-2 (SPAdes) (version 2) | ecosystem: Host-associated > Plants > Roots > Rhizosphere > Soil ... | reverse complement strand
GCGCCACCGATGCGGCGGGGGCGACGCCGTCGAAGATGCCGAGCAGCGCGTCGCTGTGGCCCTCGTCGTCTCCCTCGATCAGCTCCGCGTAGTTGAAGTCGTCTCCCGTGTACATCCGCACGCCGTCGGGCAGACGTCGGCGCATGTCGATCTCACGCTGCGCGTCGAGCAGCGAGATCTTGATCCCGTCCACCCTGTCGCGGTGCTCGTGGATCACGCCGAGGCACACCTCCATCGCTTCATCGAGATCTGCCGTGCCCCAGTAGCCCGTGAGCTGCGGGTCGAACATGTCGCCGAGCCAGTGCAGGATCACCGGCTGCGTGACCTGGCGCAGCACGCCGCCGTAGATCGTGCGGTAGTCGTCGGCCGAGCGCGCCGCCTTCGCCAGCGCGCGGCTCGCCATCAGGATCACGCGCCCGCCGACGCTCTCGACGTAGCCGACCTGTTCCTCGTACGCGCGGCGCACCTCGTCCAGCGTCACGCCGGGCGTCGGCGCGAGGTGGTCGGTGCCGGCGCCGAACGCGATCGCGCCGCCCTCCGCCTTCGCCGCCGCCTGCGACCGGCGAATCAGCTCCTGCGCCGACTTCCATGTCAGGCCGCCGCCGCGCTGCGCGGTGTCCATCGCTTCGGCGATGGCGAACCCGTACTTCCACAGGTGCCGACGGTACGCGAGCGTCGCGTCCCAGTCGATCGCGTTCTCCGTGAAGACGTCGACGTCGCGCCGCGGATCGGCCACGACGTGCGCCGCCGCGTACGCGACGCGCGTCCGGAACGGGGCCGTGGGATACGCCCAGCGGCGCGGCTCGCTCAGCGTGAAGGGCGCCAGCGTGCCGTCGAGGCAGGGCAGGGTGAGCGTGCGCGTCATCGCCCCTTACGCCGGCTGCAGCGCGCCGGCGCGCGACAGCGCGGGGACGTCGAGCCACCGCTGCTCCGCCCACGACTTGAGGCCGAGCTCGGCCAGCTGCACCCCCTTCGCACCTTCATAGAAATCGTAGATGTACGGCGTGCCGATGGCGACGTGCCGCAGGAACATCTCCCACTGATACTTGAACGCGTTGTCGAACTCGCCGTTGTCCGGCACGTCCGTCCAGTCGGCGAAGAAGTCGAACGGGTTCTCGATGTCGGGATTCCACGTCGGCCGCGGCGTGTTCACGCGATGTTGCGTCTTGCAGCCGCGCAGGCCAGCCACCGCACTGCCTTCGGTGCCGTCCACCTGGATCGACAGCAGCTCGTCGCGGTAGACGCGCACGGCCCACGACGAGTTGAACTGGGCGATGATGTCGCCGTCGGGACCCGCGAGCTTGAACGTCCCGTACGCCGCGTCGTCCGCGGTCGCACGGTACGTGCGACCCCTCTCGTCGACGCGCTCGGGAATGTGCGTCGCCGCGATGCACTGCACCGCCGTCACCTCGCCGAACGTGTGGTCGAGCACGTACCGCCAGTGGCAGAACATGTCGGCGATGATCCCGCCGCCGTCCTCCGTGCGGTAGTTCCACGACGGACGCTGCGCGGTCTGCCAATCTCCTTCGAAGACCCAGTACCCGAACTCCCCGCGCACGCTGAGGATCCGGCCGAAGAATCCGGCGTCCACGAGGCGCTTGAGCTTGCGGATGCCGGGGAGGAACAGCTTGTCCTGCACCACGCCGTGCTTCACGCCGGCCTGGTCGGCGAGGCGAGCGAGATCGAGCGCTTCCTCCGTGCTCACCGAGAGCGGCTTCTCGCAGTAGATGTGCTTTCCGGCCTCGATCGCGCGCCGCACGTTCGCCGCGCGCACCTGCGTCAGCGTCGCATCGAAGTAGATCGGGTCGTCGTCGTTGCCGAGCGCCTTGTCGAGGTCCGTCGACCAGCGGTCGATGCCATACTGCTGCGCGAGCGCCTTGAGCTTCCGCTCGTCGCGGCCGATGAGGATCGGATCGGGCATCAACCGCGTCCCGTCCGGCATCGGCACGCCTCCCTGTGCCCGGATGGCGACGATCGAGCGGACGAGGTGCTGGTTGAGTCCCATCCGCCCCGTGACGCCGTTCATGATGATGCCGATCGTGTTTCCGCCCATGTCGATTCCTTTGACCCCGGTGTGCGTGGAGAGGTGAGTCAGGCGTGCTCGAGGATGGCGATCGTCGGTGCATCGCCGGCGCGCCGCCGCGGAAGGAGCGCGATCGCCACCGCGCCGACGAGCGCGAAGGCGATCAATGTCGAGAATCCGGTGACGTAGCTGCCGGAGGTGTCGTGCAGACGTCCGACGAGCACGGGCGCCGTCGCCTCGGCGACGCCGTCCGCGGCGAGGATGATTCCCATCGCGCGGCCCAGCACGCGCGTGCCGAACAGCTCTGCCGCCATCAGCGGAATGACCATGTACTCTCCGCCGAGCCCGATGCCGAACACGATCGCGAACAGCGTCACCGCACCCGGCGTGCTCGCGTACAGCAGGATCGGGATCGACGCGGCGACGAGGAAGTAGATGAGCAGCATCACCCGCTTCTTCGGCCAGCGGTCGGCGAGCCATCCCATCGCCAGGCGACCCGCGAGGCTCGCAAAAAGCGTGAGCGACGCGACGCCGGCCGCCGCCTTCTGCGTGTACCCGTGATCGAGGCTCAGATAGAGCTTCAGGTGCTGGTTCGCGCCGCCCACGGCGGCGATCGAGCACATGCTGCCGATCATCAACAGATAGAACGCCGGCTGGCGGATCACGTCGCGGATCGGCGCGAGCGGCGGCCGTGACGCGCGCGGGGCGGCGTCCTCGGAACCGGGGGGCGCCTCCTTCACGACGAGCGCGAGCGGCAGGGCGACGATCACGATCAGGAGGCCGAGCACCTTGAGCGCCGTGTGCCAGCCGAACGCCTGCGAGAGCTGGAAGGCGATCAGCGGCACGAGCGCGCCACCGAGCCCGATGCCGAGGTACGCGAACCCCATCGCGCGCCCGCGCGCCGCGTGGAACCACCGCGACAGCAGCACCTGATTGGGAAGCGGCCCGCCGAGGACGTTCCCGAGCGCGTTGAACAGATAGAAGACGTAGAAGCCGGTCAGCGTGGAGATCGAGCCGAGTCCGACCAGGGCGGTGCCGGCGAGCAGGATGCCCACGATCATGAGCTTGCGCGGCCCGACGCGATCGACGAAGGAGCCCGCGACGAAGCCGAACAGCGGGCCGACGACCAGCTTGCTGATCGCGTTGCCCGACGTGACCTGCGCGCGTGACCACCCGAAGTCGCGCACCATGAAGTCATAGAAGAAGGGCAAGCCGTAGAGCGCGAGCCCGACGATCGCGAAGAGCGACAGGAACGAGGTCGCAGCCACCTGCGCCTGCGCGCCGCGCGGCGTCTCGGTCGGTCGCTGCTCGAGAGTGGTGGCCATGTCGTGTGGGCGAGGGCATGGAGACGGACGCGCGTCTGGCGCATCGGCCGCAGCCGCCAATATTGTTCGCGCGGAGAGCAAAATCACCAGGGGCGAGCGATGGAGCAACGACGCGAATTCATCAGACGACTTTCCGCATTCGGCGCCGCACTGCCGATCGCACACGTGACCTCGCGCCGCTTCACGCACGCGTCGACGGCGGCGGCTCCGTCCGCCGAGGCGCGCGAAGAATGGGTGCGACTCGCCGTACGCCTCGCCGATCCCGTGCTCGGCGCACTCGCCGCGGGACGTCTGCGTGCGACGATGCCCGTCGAGTTGTCGGCGACCGCGACGGTGGAGCGTCGCGACTACGCTCACCTCGAGGCCGTCGGGCGTCTCCTGGCCGGCATCGCGCCGTGGCTCGAGCTCGGCGCCGACGCGACTCCCGAAGGTGCGACGCGCGCGAGACTGGCCGGGCTCGCGCGCGAGGGGATCAAGCGCGGCACCGATCCCGCCTCGCCCGACTTCCTCAACTTCACGCGCGGCCGGCAGCCGCTCGTCGACGCCGCATTCCTGGGGCACGCCATCGTCCGTGCGCCGAAGGAGCTGCTGGAGAAGCTCGACCCCACGACGCGCCGGCAGCTGGCTGACGCCCTGCGCTCGACACGCCCCATCCAGCCGTCGATCAGCAACTGGCTGCTCTTCAGCGCGATGGTCGAGGCCGCTCTCTGCCTGATGGGTGAGCCGTGGGATCGGCTGCGCGTCGACTACGCCGTGCGCCAGCATCAGCAGTGGTACAAGGGCGACGGCATGTACGGGGACGGTCCGAGCCTGCACGTCGACTATTACAACAGCTTCGTGATCCATCCGATGCTGCTCGACGTGCTGCGCGTGACGGGGAAGCAGACCCAGGAGTGGAAGTCGATCGAGACGGAGGCCGTGCAGCGGGCTCGTCGGTACGCCGCGATCCAGGAGCGACTCATCTCCCCCGAAGGCGCGTTCCCGCCGCTCGGCCGATCGCTCGCCTATCGGTGCGGCGCGTTCCAGCTGCTCGGCCAGATGGCGCTGCGCCACGAGCTGCCGGTGGAGCTGCAGCCGGCGCAGGTGCGCGGGGCGATGAGCGCGATGATCCGGCGGTCGATGGGCGCGGCGGGGACGTTCGATCGTGAAGGATGGCTCACCGTCGGGTTCGCCGGACACCAGCCGAAGATCGGCGAGAGCTACATCTCGTCGGGCAGCGCGTATCTGTGCGCCGTCGGGCTACTGCCGCTTGGATTGCCGAGCTCGGATGCATTCTGGTCCGCGCCCGAGCAGCCCTGGACGTCGAAGGCGATCTGGTCGGGGGCGGACATTCCGCCCGATCATGCGCTCGGATGAGGCATCTTGCGCCCCGTTCCGCCTTTCGATACGATGGTGCCCGCGCTGGCGGGAAGTCGCTGCCAGGGCGGTGCCATTCGTATGTGACCGTTCCAAAAATGGGGCGGTCTACCATTCTCGTAATCGCGCCTCGAACCACGGCGGACTCAGGACGAGCCGACAGACAGTCCGCAGCTCTTCCGCGACACCGGCGCTTCTCGCTGGTCCTCGCCCCAACGCACGAGCTCGTCGAATTAGCCAATTGAAGGGACGTGAGCCGGCCGCCATGGCGGCGATTGTCCTCGAACGAACTAGCAATTGTCCTTTCAACGAACAAAGTAGGTAGTTCGAGTCCGGGACGGCGCATCGCGTCGGCCGGACGTTGGTGTTCACCGCCCGCAGTTCCGCGCGCCCCCTGTCGCATCACCCGTAGGTTCCACCCGCTTCGGAGCATCGCCCACCATGAAGCGTCGGCTCATCACCGTCGGCTTACTGTCCGCCTGTGCGCTCCTCCTGCCTGCCTCACGCGCCGCTGCGCAAGGCGAGACAGGACGGATCACCGGCACGATCACCGGTACCGAGGGCAACCAGCCCATCCAGGGGGTGCGCATCACCCTCCTCGGCACCCAGCTCACCGTCACCAGCAACCCGCAGGGTCGCTACACGATCGCCGGCATCGCGCCCGGCACCTACCGGCTTCGCGCCTCGGCCATCGGCTACACGCCGGTGATCGTCGACAGCATCCCGGTTCGCGCCGGCCAGACCGCGAACGCCGACATCGCGCTCAAGCACCAGACGGTCGAGCTCGAGCGCGTCGTGACCGTCGGCTACGGCACGCTGACCAAGCGCGACGTGACCGGCGCCATCGGTCAGGTCTCTGGCGATCAGATCAAGGCGGTGCCGACCACCAACGCGATCGACGCGATCAAGGGCAAGGTCCCGGGCGTCGACATCGTCGCGACGGGCTATCGTCCTGGTGAAGGGGTGCGCGTCCGCATCCGCGGCCAGCGCTCGCTGACCGCGTCGAACGATCCCCTCTATGTGCTCGACGGCATCCCGATGGCCGGCGGCATCGGCGACCTGAGCCCGGCCGACATCGAGTCGATCGAGGTGTTGAAGGACGCCAGCGCCACGGCCATCTACGGGTCGCGCGGCGCGAACGGTGTGGTGCTCATCACCTCCCGCCGCGGCCAGGCCGGCAACACGCGCGTCACCTACGATACGTACGCCGCAAGACAAGACGTCTCGCGCAAGATCGAGGTGTTCGATGCACAGGGCTATGCCGACTACAAGCGTGAGTCCTATCGGACGGCGGGCCTCTACAAGTGTGCCGGTGTCGTCTCGCAGTCGGTCTGCCCCGAGGGTGACGCCGTCACCTTCTACGCCGAGGAGATTGCGGCGATGAAGAACGGCACCTTCACGGATTGGCAGGACCTCATCACGCGCCAGGGCTCGCTCGTCGAGCATCGCCTCGGCGTCCAGGGGGGCAACGACCGGGCGCAGTACGCCGTCAGCGGCGAGCTCCAGAAGCAGATCGGCGTCGTGCTCTCGCAGGGCTACGATCGCAAGCAGATGCGCGTCAACATCGAGGGCCAGGCCAAGGATCGGTTCCGTATCGGCGGCTCCGCGCTCTACGTGCGCAGCATGCAGAATCGCGGTCGCGACAACGGGTTGTTCGACGAGGCCCAGTCGGACACCCCGCTCAGCGTGCCCTACGACAGCGTCGGCAACATCGTCTTCAAGCCCACCCCTGACGCCCAGCGCGACAACCCGCTGTCCGACGTCAACAACTGGTCGGACGACACGCAGCGGAACCGCATCTTCGGGACGCTGTTCGCCACGATGAACCTCCTTCCGGGACTCGACTACCGCGTCAACTTCGGTCCGGACATGACGTTCAACCGCCAGGGTATCTTCATCGGCGCGCAGACGCAGTCCAAGCAGGGCGCCGGCAACCAGTCGGAGATGCGCGAGCAGCGCACCTTCGACTACACGCTCGACAACCTGCTCACGTACAAGCGCGAGTTCGGCAAGGCGCACAAGATCGACGCGACCGCACTGTACTCGATCGAGAAGAACAACTTCGAGGAGCAGTGGGCCCGCGGCGACAACCTCCCCGCCGAGTCGTTCCGGTATTTCAACCTCGGCGCGGCAGCGCAGGTGAACGGCATCAGCAGCCAGACGCGCGACTGGGCGCTGCAGTCGTACATGGCCCGCCTGAACTACACGCTGCTCGACCGCTATCTCCTGACGCTCACGACCCGCGTGGATGGTTCCTCGCGCCTCGCTGAGGGGAACAAGTACGCGACGTTCCCGTCCGTCGCCCTCGGCTGGCGCGTGCTCGACGACGCGACCAACCAGCGCTTCGGACCGCTCAACAGCCTGAAGCTCCGCGGCTCCTACGGCACCACGGGCAACACGTCGGTCGATCCGTACCAGACGCTCGACCAGCTCAACCGCACGGTCTACTCGTTCGGCGGCACGGGCGCCTTCGGCTACGCCCCGAACCAGCTCGCCAATCCCGACCTCAAGTGGGAGAGGACCGCGACGTTCGACGTCGGCGCCGATTTCGCCGTCCTGGACAACCGGATCAGCGGCACGCTCGACTACTATCGCGCGAACACGAACGACCTGCTGATGGATCGCACGATTCCGTGGTCGACCGGCTTCAAGAACATCACCCAGAACATCGGCCAGACGCGCAACACGGGTATCGAGCTCGCCCTGTCGGCCATCGCGCTCGACGGCTGGCACGGCTTCCGCTGGAGCCACGACATCACCTTCTCGAAGAACAAGAACCAGATCGTCGCCCTCGCCGGCGGTGTCGACAGCGATGTCGGCAACCTGTGGTTCGTCGGCATGCCGATCAACGGTGGTGGCAACAGCGTGTACCGCGACTACGTGTTCGACGGCATCTGGCAGACGCCCGACTCCGCGCTGGCGAAGTCGTACGGCCGCCGGCCCGGTGAGATTCGCATCGTCGACCTCAATGGCGACGGCAAGTTCAACGACGCCGACAAGACGATCCTCGGCAACACCTACCCGAAGTGGTCGGGCAGCTACAGCACTCGTATCGACTACAAGTTCCTCGATTTCGGTGCGCAGGCGATCACCCGTCAGGGGTTCATGGTCCGCAACGACATCCAGCGCGGTAACACGCTCGCCGGCCGGTACAACGGCGTGAAGGTGGACTTCTGGACGCCGAACAATCCCAGCAACACGGCGCCACGCCCGGACAAGAACACCGAGAGCCCGTTCTTCAGCGACGCGCGTGGCTACGAGGACGGCTCGTTCGTGCGCATTCGAAACATCACCCTCGGCGCCTCGGTCCCCGAGCGCTACCTGTCGCGCGTCGGCGCGCAGTCGCTGCGCCTGTACGTCACGGCGCAGGACCCATTCCTCTATACCGACTTCACCGGCATCGATCCCGAAAGCGCGACCGGGAAGGTCATTCCCGCGTATCGCACGCTGCTGATCGGTGGGAACTTCGGCTTCTAACCCTCAGATGATTCCCACCGTATCCATGACCCTCCCCATGACTCGCAGATTGTTTCTTCCGCTCGCCGCCCTCTGTCTGGGCGGCGCCGCGGCGTGCGTCGACCTCACGGAGCACCCGATCACGGCGCTGAGCAGCTCGTACTACAGCACTCCGATCGGGTTCGACCTCGCGGTCAACGCGTCGTACCAGCCGCTGCGCAATTGGTTGCCGCTCGAGCGTGGTTCGACGATGACGGTGTTCGGCACCGACGAGTTCACGAAAGGTGCCGACGGCAGCTACAAGTTCTTCAACGACTACACCGCGCAGCTCAACGGTGACGTCGATTTCATCCGCGACACCTGGTTCGACTTCTACAAGGGGATCAACACGGCGAACACCGTGATCGCGGCGGCGCCCACAGCCGACGTGCCCGACGCGACGAAGAGCGTGCGCGTCGGCGAGGCGAAGTTCCTCCGCGCCCTCTATTACTTCTGGCTCGTCCGCACCTACGGCGACATTCCGATCTACACCGAGCCGAACATCGAGCCGAAGAGCGAGACCACGCGCGAGCCCGTGGCCAAGGTGTACGATCTGATCATCTCCGATCTGCTCGCTGCCGAAGCGGCTCTGCCGGACAAGGCGTCGCAGTTCGGGCGCGCCGACAAGCCGGCGGTGCAGCATCTCCTCGGTGAGGTCTACCTGACTCGCGCGGGCGCTGCGACCTCGTCGCCCGACTTCGCGCTCGCCGCGGCCAAGCTCTCCGCCGTGGCCAACAACAGCCGGTTCCAGCTGGTGCCGCGGTACAGGGACCTCTGGCGCATCGACAACGAGGCCAACTCGGAAGTCGTGTTCTCGATCCAGTTCACCGCCGATCCGCTCACGACGGGCTCGGGCAACAAGCTCCACCTCTACTGGACGCCGGCGTACGATCTCGAGCCGGGCATGCTTCGCGACATCCTGAACGATCGGCCGTTCCGCCGCTGGCGCCAGACCAAGTGGCTCCTCGCCCTGTGGGACCGCACGAAGGATTCGCGCTACGAGGACATGCACAAGGTCGTGTGGATCTCGAACAACCCGAACAACATCCCGAAGGACGCGGCCGGCAAGCCGAAGTACGCGGTCGGCGACACCGCGGTGTACATGCCTGGCCTGGCGACGATTCCGGCGGCCATGCGCGCGGCAACCCGCTACAAGCTCTACGGCGAGGATGAGTACACGGACGCGATGTTCCCCAACATGAACAAGTACCTCGATCCGACGCGGACCTCGACCAATCAGGAAGAGGGCCAGCGTGATCACCCGATCTTCCGCCTCGCGAACACGTATCTGATGCTCGCCGAAGCGCTCATCCGTGACGGCAAGGTGACCGAGGGCCTGGTGTGGCTGAACAAGGTGCGCACGCGTGCGGCCAAGCCGGGCTTCGAGGCGGCAATGCAGGTGACCGCTGCTAACCTCTCGACCAGCGCGAGCGGCCCCGACCCGATCGAGTTCATCCTCGACGAGCGCGCTCGCGAGCTGACGGGCGAGACCACGCGCTGGTTCGATCTCAAGCGGACCGGCAGACTCGTCGGGCCACTGAGTCGGGTGAAGAAGTGGAACCCACAGGGCGGTCCGAACATCCAGGACTTCCACGCCCTCCGCCCGATCCCCAACGTCGAGATCAATGCGAATCCCTCGGGGAGCATGAAGCAGAACCCGGGCTACTGATCCACGCACTTCGCATCGGGCGCCGCGGTACACACCGCGGCGCCCGATGTGTTTCCCGGAGACGAATGGCCAATCGTTCTTCACGAGAGCGGCGCCGTCGCGTGTCGCGCGCGCACTGATGCGGCTGGCCGGCAAGTCCGCGGTCATCACGGGCGCCAGCACCGGAATCGGCCGCGCGGCGGCGCTGCGCTTCGCTCGCGAGGGGGCGCGGCTGATCGTCGCCGACGTGCGCGACGAGCAGGGCGAGGCGCTCTGCCGCGAGATCGAGCAAGGCGGCGGCAGCGCGCTCTACGTGCGCACGGACGTCGCCAGCCGCGCCGACAACGAGCGCGCGATCGATCGCTGCATCGATCGGTACGGCGCGATCGACATCCTCTTCTGCAACGCCGGCATCACGCTTCCCAAGCTGCTTCCCGATTCCAGCGACGAGGAGATCGAGCGCGTGCTCGGCGTGAACCTGCTCGGGGTGATCCACGCCGCACGCGCGGCAATCCCGCGAATGCTCGCGCAGCCGCGCGGCGGAACGATGCTGTTCACGGCCAGCAAGACGGGGCTCGTGGCGCAGACCGACTCCCCGGTCTACTGCGCCACCAAGGGCGCCGTCGTCATGCTCGCGAAGGCGCTCGCGCTCGACTACGCCACACGCGGCATCCGGGTCAATGCGCTCTGCCCGGGGATCATCGAGACGCCGATGCTGCGCGAGTTCGCCGACTCGCGCCCCGACCCCGATGCGGCCTGGCGCTCGTACGAGGCGGCGCAGCCGATCGGACGGCTCGGCACCGCGGAAGAGTGCGCCGACGCCGCACTCTGGCTGGTGTCCGACGAAGCGTCGTTCATCACCGGTGTCGCGCTTCCGGTCGACGGTGGCTTCACCGCCATGTAGCTTCGTGCCCGTCGGCGTGTGATTCTCCGCCGTTCGCCATCCGTGTCCACTCCCGCCCAGGAGATGCCCGTGCGCTTCCGTTCCCTCGTTCTCGCACTGCTCCTCACGTCGACCGCGACGGCACGGCTCGTCGCACAGAGCGCCGTGGCCGAGTCCGCAGCGCAGAAGAACGCGCGCATGGCGTGGTGGCGCGACGCGAGGTTCGGGATGTTCATCCACTGGGGTCTCTACGCCGTCCCCGCGGGCACCTGGAAGGGCGAACGCGTGAATGGGCTCGGCGAATGGATCATGGCGCGCGCGCCGATTCGCGGCGACGAGTACGCGCCGCTGGCGAAGCAGTTCAATCCCGTGCAGTTCGACGCGGACGCGTGGGTGAAGGTCGCCAAGGACGCGGGGATGAAGTACATCATCATCACGTCCAAGCACCACGACGGCTTCGCGCTGTTCGACTCCAAGGTCTCGAGCTACGACATCGTCGACGCGACGCCGTACCACCGCGACGTCATCAAGGCGCTCGCGAGCGCGGCTCGCCGCGCCGGCCTCAAGTTCGGTGTCTACTACTCGATCATGGACTGGCACCATCCGGATGCGCAGGCCCCGGCCTATCCGGACTACAACTCGCGCACGGCGACGAATCCGAACCCGGGACCTGCAAGGACCGCCTCATTTTCGAACATGATCCGCACTCGGTTATCGAGGGCGTGATGATCGCCGGCCTCGCCGTCGGCGCCAAGAGCGGCTACATCTATCTTCGCGGTGAGTATCGCTACCTTTCCGTGACCATGCAGAAGGCGATTGCAGACGCCTACGCCAAAGGTTTCCTCGGCAAGAACATCTTCGGCAGCGGCAAAGATTTTGACGTCTACTGGCACGGTGGCGCCGGCGCTTATGAAGTCGGTGAAGAGTCAGCGCTGATGGAGTCGCTCGAAGGCAAGCGCGGCGTTCCCCGTATCAAGCCTCCCTTCCCTGCTGTGGTTGGTTTGTACGGCGGTCCCACGGTGATCAACAATGCCGAAACCATCGCCACCGTGCCTCACGTCATCGAGATGGGTGGCGAAGCCTACGCGACAGTCGGATCACCGCGCAACGGCGGAACGCGTTTGTTTGGAGTGAGCGGCCACGTGGAGCGCCCAGGTGTCTATGAACTGCCGATGGGCTACAGCCTTAAGAAGATCGTTTACGAGGTAGCCGGAGGGGTTCGCGGTGGTCGCAAATTGAAGGCGGTTGTCCCCGGCGGCTCATCTACTCCGGTGCTGCTGCCTGAAGAGATCGAAAACCTCGGTATGGATTTCGACCAGGTGGGCAAAGCAGGGTCGATGCTCGGCTCAGGCGGCGTCGTGGTTATCGACGACCAGACCTGCATGGTCGAATTCGCACTGCGTACTATCAGTTTCTATCAGCACGAAAGCTGTGGCTGGTGCATTCCCTGCCGTGAAGGAACAGACTGGCTCAAAAAATCGCTCACGCGGTTTCACGCCGGATTCGGCGAAGCGAAGGACATTGACAATATTCAGTACCTGGCGGAAAACATGTTGGGCCGTACCTTCTGCCCACTGGGCGATGCTGCGGCCATGCCTACCATTGCCTTTGTAAAGAAGTTCCGCAAGGAGTTTGAGGACCACTTAAACGGCAAGCCGTGCCCATATGCCAAACACACTGAGATGGTTGTGATTTAGGGACCTTGGAGAAGAATGGCAGACGTAACATTCACAGTCGACGGAAAGAAGCTGACGGCGCCAGCG
>Ga0207674_10007749_pt1 | contig 12494 bp, 10 predicted proteins | sample KBSCornC72_FD_184303 | JGI IMG/M metagenome (GOLD analysis project Ga0207674, IMG submission 184303) | Corn rhizosphere microbial communities from Kellogg Biological Station, Michigan, USA - KBS Corn C7-2 (SPAdes) (version 2) | ecosystem: Host-associated > Plants > Roots > Rhizosphere > Soil ... | reverse complement strand
GATCCACCCGCATGCTGTCGGTTTCGATTTCAGGCGGAACCGAAGGGTCAATATTCGTTTTAAATTCAATTTTCTTATTTTCCGCCACGGGCTCAAAAAGTGATCTGAGGTTGGTCACGATCTCGTCTGTCCGGAAGAAGCCATATTCGAGTTGCATTTTGCCGGCCTCGATCCTGGAAAGATCCAGGATTTCATCGATCAGTTGTAGTAAACCATTTCCGGAGCTCTGAATCACCTGCGCATATTCTACCTGATCCTTGCTTAAATTCTGTTCTTTATTTTCCGCCATCAGCCGGGAAAGCAGGAGGATGGAGTTCAGCGGGGTCCGGAGCTCATGCGACATATTCGCCAGGAATTCCGATTTGTACCGGGTGCTGGTGGCCAGCTCGCTCAAGCTGCTCGAGCTGCCGAACGTCGTGGTGCTCACCACGGTGGCGGTCCTGGCCGCGGCCGGCGGCGCCGTCGCCCTGAAGCGGCGCCGCGCGACAACGGCCGACACGTTGGCCCCGTCGCCGAGACTCTTTGAAAGCATCGGCCCGGCTCGCGACTAGCCGATCCGGCAGCGGCACCCGTTCGACCGATGGACAGTCCACGATTGACGATCCACCGTTCGGTGCAGGTTGTGCGCTCGTCGCTGGGAGGTCCACATGGGCACGTACGAGCAGGCCATCGACATTCTCGACCGCGAGCTTCGCGGCGTCGAGGAGGCGTTCCGATCGCTGACCGAAGACCAGTGGAAGACGCCGACGCTGCTGCGCCCCGTTGACGCCGAACGCCCGCCGTGGACGCTGTTCGAGCTGGCCGGCCACTTCGACATCTCGATCGGCCTGGCCCGCATGCTCCTGCAGAACCAGGATCCGGACGGCCAGGTCGGCCGCGACCGGGTCAGCTTCTTCATCTTCCCCCGGTCGGAGGTCGCGCCTGTCGTGTACGACTACGCGTACACGATGGTCGAGGGCAAGACGCCCGAGCAGATGCCGGACGTGCTGCACGAGACGTTCAGCCGCACCGTTGAGGAGGCGCGCGCGTCCGCGCCGGGCACCGTCGGCTCCGGCTACTACGCGTTGATGCGCATCGACGAGTTCGTCACCAGTCGCATCGTCGAGGCGGTGGTCCACGGCATGGACCTCACCGACGCGCTCGGCCGCGACAGCATCGCGACCCCCGACGGCATCGCCGTGACCGCCGGGATCCTCGACGATCTGCTGGGCCGCCGCACCGTCGCCGGCCGGCCGCCGGACCTCACCGACGATCTGGCGTGGATCCGCGCGGCCTCCGGGCGGGGCCCGCACCCCGACCCGCGCCTGCCGCTCATCGGCTGACCCGGGCGCCGGGGCGCCGGCGCGTCGGGGCGCCGGGGCCGCCGTCAGTCGTCGGCGGCCGTCACCACCCGGTCCGATCCTGATCGCATTGCCATATACAGTCCTCGATATCGAGCTGTTCCGCCGCGCCGACTTCCGGCTCCTGTTCGTCGGGCTCGCCGTCAGCATGGTCGGCGACTCGGCGATGCTGCTGGTGCCCGGCATCCTCATGAAGGACGTGACCGGATCGGCCGGCGCCGCCGGACTGACGGTGCTGTTCTTCATGCTGCCGATCTGCGCGGCGCCGGCGTTCGGCTGGCTGATCGACCGGATCCGTCGGCGGACCTTCCTCGTCGGCGCGTGCCTGGCGTCGTCGGCCGCGCTGGCGCCGCTGCTCGCCGTCGAGGACCGGCACGACCGGTGGATCGTGTACGCGGTCTCGGCGGCGCTGGGTGCGTCGTACGTCTGCGTCTTCGGCGCGGTGACCGCACTGGTGAAGGACCTGCTGCCCACCGACCTGCTGGCGGACGCCAACGGCGCCGTCCAGACGGTACGGCAGGGTCTTCGCATCGGCGGTCCGCTGCTCGGCGCCGCGCTGTACGCCGCCCTCGGCATCGACGCCGTGGCGGTGCTCGACATGCTGAGCTTCGTCGTCGCGGCGGCACTGTTCCGGCGGCTCCGCGTGGCCGAGTCGCCACTGCCACGGTCGCGGTTCGTGCTGCTGGCGGAGCTGACCGCCGGCGCCCGGGTGATCGCCGGCAACCGTGCGATCCGGCGCAGCGTCGTCGCGATCTGCGCGATGTTCCTCGCCGGCGGCGTCGGCGAATCCGTCGTCTTCGCGATCGTCACCGACGGCCTGCACCGCCCGCCCGCGTTCGTCGGTGTCCTGGCCACCACGACCGGGGTCGGCGCGATCCTGGGCGGCCTGGCCGCCGCGCGCCTCGTCCGGCGCCTCGGCGAACTGGCGGCAGTGGGCATCGGCGTCGCTGTCTACGCGGCGGCCGCGATCGCGATGTCGGTTCCCGCGCTGCCGGCCGTGCTCGCGGCCGCCGTCGCCACCGGGGTCGGGCTCACGGTGCCGACAGTGGCCCGGGTGACCCTGCTGCAGCGCTCGACGCCGGCCGGCCTGCTCGGCCGTGCGGCCACCGCCTACGACGCGCTCGGCGGGATCTGCCAGGTGACGTCGATCGCGGCCGGTGCGGCGCTCGTCGGCGTCGTCAGCTACCGGCTGCTGCTGCCCGTGCTCGGTGTGCTGGTCCTGGGCGCGGCGGCGTACGCGTGGACCGGCAGATCGACAAGTCGACCGCCGATTCCGACGGCGTCCCATGCGTAGTGTCTGCGCGATGGGACCGGGGACCCCGCCGGGGTAGCCTGCGACGATGTCGCTGACCTGGCCGGCAGCTCTCGCCTGGCGGATGCGGCGTCACCTGCTCGAGCCGATCGGCACCGGGTCGGTCGCCGACGTCGTGCGCCGCCTCGGCGCCGTCCCGGCTCAGCACGACGCGGCGACGGAGCTCGCCGTGCGCATGCGACGGCAGCGGTCCCGGCCGGGCGACGTCGCGAAGGCCCTGGCCGACGGCCGGATCATCAAGACGTTCGCGTTCCGCGGCGCCACCCACCTGATGACCCCGGAGGACGGCGGCGCGTACCTGGCCCTGCGGGCCGCCAGCCGGATGTGGGAGCTGCCCAGCTGGCAGAGCCACTACGGCCTGACGCCCGCCGACTGGACGCCGCTGCGGGAGACGGTTCGCGAGGCGCTCGCCGCCGGCCCGCTGACCCGCGACGAACTGGGCGCGGCGGTCACCGCCCGTCCGAAGTTCCGGCACCTCGCCTTCGCCTTCGCCGACGGGGCCGGCACGCTGCTGAAGCCGCTGGCCTGGCAAGGCGAGATGAGCTTCGGCCCACCGCGCGACGGGCGCGCCACCTTCCAGCGCCTGGACACCAACCCGCGCTGGGCCGGCATACCCGACCTCGACGACGCCGGCACCCGCGCGGTCGAGCACTACTTCCGGGTGTACGGGCCGGCGACCCCCGACCGCCTGCACTACTGGCTCGGCGAGGGCCTCGGCGCCGGCCGCAAGCGGATCACGGGCTGGATCACCGGCCTCGGTGACCGCCTCGCGACAGTGGACGTCGACGGGCAGTCGGCCCACGTCCTGCGCGAGGACCTCGATGAGCTGTCCGCGACGCCGCCGTCGACGGCCGTGCGGCTGCTGCCCGCGTACGACCAGTGGGTGCTCGGCCCGGGCACCGCCGACGCCCACGTCGTGCCGCCCGCCGAGCGGACGCCGATCAGCCGCGGCGCCAACCTCGTGATCGCCGGCGGGGTGGTGTCGGGTACCTGGTCGCTGCACGGCGACGAGGTCGCGGTCACCTGGTTCGGCGAACCCGGCGACCCGGCGCGCGACTCACTGGCCGAGCAGGTGGGCCGCCTGAGCGCGATCGCTGGGACGGGGTAGGCGCGCCCAGGCACGGGCGGGCGCGCCCAGGCGACGGGGTAGACGCCCCCACGCGCGATCTTGGACGGTTGCTACCGCCTGGAGCGGTAGCGCACGTCCAAGATCGGCGCGGAGACCGGTCCGGGGGCGGCCGGCCGGTCCGGGGGCGGCCGGCCGGTCAGGAGGCGCGCCGGCCGGTCAGGAGGCGCGCCGGCGCAGCGGCAGCCGCAGCGGTGGCTGGACGGCGGCCGAGTTCCACGCGGCCGACTCGAACACCGCGACCACCAGCGCGCAGGCCGGTTCGCCTGTGCATTCCACGCCCGCGACCTCGATGCCGCGGTCCGGCAGGGTGATCCCGCGGTTGCGGCACAACCCGTCCAGCGAGGCGTCGATGAGGCCGCGCAGGCCGCGCTCGTCGTCGGCGTGATGCTCGACGAGCAGCCCGCGACCGGTGGAGTCCTGTCCCCAGCCGACGCCGGCCCACGCCTGCGCACCGGGCACCCCTGCCGACGACTGCGCCATGACGCAGTACAACCGGTCCCCCCAGGTGCCCGGTGTGCAGTCGATCCGCGCGACCTGCCGGACGTCGCTGGCCGGCGGCAGCACGGAGCTGAGGTAGATCAGGTTGCGGTCGGCCACGCCCGCGGCCACGAGGGCGGCGTCGAAGGCCGACAGCTGGGTCGGTCCGCGGCCGACCGCGCTCGTCACCAGGATGATCATCGCCGGGGGACGGTGTGCGCTCAGGCGGCCGGGAACTCGTACAGCCAGTAGGACTGGTCGTCCATCCGCTCGGTGCGCACATTGCCGGACAGGCGGTGCAGCATGAGCGGGATGACGCGGGACAGCCGGCGGCCCTCGTCGTTGAAGCGGCACATGTCCAGCGCGATGATGCCGCACTGCGTGGCCGCCTCCAGGTACATCGCCTCGACCATTTCGCTGAACGCGTTGCGGATGCTCGATTCCGGGTGGACGCCGACGAAGCCGCAGTACCAGATCCGGCGCTCGGCGTAGAGCTGCGGCCACCGGCGCTCGAAGTACGGCGGGGAGATCAGGGGAACGGCGTCCAGGTCGTTCGTGTAGGTCGACAGCCCGCACAGCACGCCCTCGTCGTCGAGGCACAGGTACTTCTGCACCCGCGTGTCGCGCATGACCTCGTCGAACTCGTGGCGGTACATCAGGTGTCGCTGAACCGCGTAGGCGTTCAGCTCGTGGAATGCCGTGTAGTACAGGGTCCACGCTTCCTCGATCAGGCTCTCGTGGACTTCATCAACTACCTTGATAGTCATCCCTAACCCCGATCGCCCGTCCCGGCGGATCCTCCGCCGGGTACACGAACGAGAGCCGTGCCGGGGACTCTGAAACATGAGTGAATCCGGGAAGCTCTCGTTACGATGAGGATAGGATCCATCACGCGCCGTCACAATGACCGGCGGCGATACGGCACACGATCTTGACATGTGGCGCTCAGCTACTGGTCAACTACCGATAGCAACATGTGATGCGCACACCTCCGCGATCTTGGAAACCTGGGCTCGAAACGAGCCCTGAGCTTCCAAGATCGCGGAGCTGGTTTCCGGAGCCTCGAACTACCCGATTTCGAGCCTGGTAGCGCCCGGCGTGAGCACGTTCTCGAGCCGGGACGCCCGGCGCATGGGCCACACCGGCGGACCGTCGTCGGGTAGCCAGATCATCGCGTCGAACGTGTACCCGTGGCGCAGGTACAGGTCGCGGTTGCGCGCGTCGTTCGCCTCGAGATACGCGGGGATGCCGGCGGCGTCGATGCGGGCGTGGTGCTTGGCGAGCAGCGCGCTGCCGATGCCGAGGTTCTGCTTGTCCGGGCGGACGGCCAGGAACGCGAGATAGTGGTGCGGATCCGTCGGGTGGTAGACCTCGAACGCGGCGTCCATCTCGCGGACCCGGTCGAACGCCGCCCCACAGGCGTCCTTCAGGCGCATGTCGTAGTCGCGCGGCGGCGGGATCGGCTGGGTGAACGGGAACCATACGGCCACACCCAACAGGTCGCCGCTGCCCGGGTCGACGGTCGCGTAGATCTCGCCGTGCTCGACGGCGTGCTCGACCAGGATGTCGAAGTAGGCCGGGCTGGTCTCCCGCCGGACGACCGGGTCGGGGCTCAGCCAGCACGCCACCGGTTGCTCGCCGATCGTGCTCGCGAGCAGCGCGCTGACCTCCGCCATGTCGATCGGCTGGACGTCGCGGACCACCACCTCCTTGATGTCGTAGCCGAGCGGCTTGCGGCCCTCGAACCGGGGCAGCGGACGCGTGGTGCTGCCGGGACCGGGCTGGGCGTGCTGGGCGCCGGTCGCCGGGGGCGGTGCCGGCGCGGCACGGTCGGCACCGCGTCCGATCGCCGCGTACACCTCGGGACGCGCGGCCCGCATGACCAGCGCCCAGACGCACCCCACCAACGCGAAGAAGGCGTAGGCGGCCGGGAAGAGCCACTGGAAGATCGAGTCCTCGGGGGCCTGGAGCAGATCACCGAGGCCGATCACCGTCGCCGCGAGGATCAGGGTCAGGAAGAGGAACGCGATCAGCGGCGCCACCTGGCCGCGCCAGATGTTCTCCAGCCGGTTCCGGAAGAAGAACACCATGACGGCCATCGAGGCGCCCCACATGAGGATCAGCACACCCAGCCCGCCGACGGTCGTCAGCCAGGCGAACAGGTACACCAGCGGATCCAGCTTGAAGAACGAGTAGGTGATCAGCACCGCCAGCGCCAGCAGACTCTGTGTGATCGAGCCGATCATCGGCGCGCCGGTGCGCGGGTGGGTGCGGCCCCAGGCGGAGGGCAGCACACGTTCCCGGCCGAGGGCGAACTGGTACCGGGAGACGGCCGCGTGGAAGGCCAGCAGCGCGGCGAACACGCTGGTGAGGAACAGCACGTAGCCGATCTGCACGAGCGGGGCCGGCAGATGCGGCGCCACGAGCGAGAAGACGAGGTCGGTCTGCTGCGCCTTCGCCGACTCCACGATCTTGTCCGGACCGGTGGCCACCGACATCGCCCACGCCGAGAGCGCGCAGAGCAGGCCGGGCAGCAGGACGGCCCAGTGGGTCGCGCGGGCGATCGTCCGGCGCGGGTCCTTGGCCTCCTCCGACAGCACGACAGTCGCCTCGAAGCCCACGAACCCGGCAATCGCGACCACCAGCAGCGCCGCGAACTCGGGGGTCAGGGCGTGCGCCGGGGACAAGGTGGCGAGGCTGACCGAACCGCCGGCCGGGTGCAGGACCATCACCAGGTCGTAGAGCAGCACGATGGTGATCTCCGCGACCAGCAGTACCGCGAGCACCCGGCCGCTGAGGTCGACCCACAGCAGACCGAGGACGGCGACCACCGCCCACGCCACAAGCGCGCACTGGAACCAGTCGACGGGTATGCCGAACGAATCCAGCAGGCCAGACGCGACGACGCCGAACAGCCCGAACAGGCCGATCTGCATCACCGCGTACGCCGGTAGTGCCACGAACGCGGCACCGACGCCCACCACCCGGCCCAGCCCGCGGCTGATGTACGAGTAGAACGCGCCCGAGTTGACGATGTGCCGGCTCATCGCCACGAACCCGACGGTGAACACCGCCAGGATCGCCGCGGCGACGAGGTACGACACCGGCACCACCGTGCTGCCGACCACCGCATAGATCGTGGTGACGGCGCCGAGGATCACGGTGAGCGGTGCCGCACCGGCGACCCCGAAGAACACCACCGAGGGAACCCCGAGCCGGTTGCGGGCCAGGGCCTGCGACACGATGTCGGGTCCGGCGGGGTCAGGTCGCGTCATTACCGGCCTCCAGAACTGGATGTTGGCGTAGGGCCCTCGACGGATGAGGGCGTGGCGCCCGAAAGGAATCACCGGCGACCGGCCGCGAGCACGGAGCCGACGGCGGCCTCGGTGTGGTCGACGAGCTCGCGCAGGTCGGCCGGGAGGGAGTCCACGACCGTGTGCAGGTGCGTGAACCCCGAGCGGTGTGCGGAGTAGTCCCACAGCACGTGCCGGGTGAGCCCGGTGGCGACGACGAGGCCCGCGAGGGCCCGGTCGGTGATGTCGACCACCCGGCCCTGAACCAGGATGTTCGCGAGGCGCACCTGTATCCAGGCGGCGGCGTTGCGCTGCTCGGAACTGCTCGGCACGTAGAGCGTCTGGGTGCCGAGCAGCCGCCGACGGGTCACCGATTCGACCACGCCGGCGCGGATCAGGCGTTCGCCCACCCGGGCGGCGGCGTCCTGGGCCAGGAACGCCAGCCACGTCCGCAGCTCACGGTGCTGCGGTTGAGCGATGAGCATGGCGAGTACGCCATGGGAAAGCGAGTCGCGGGGCGGCTCCGGATTGACCACGTGGAGCTCGCCCTCGATGGCGCGGACGCGGCCCTGCATCACGAGCTCACCGATGAGCCCGGCGGCAAGGCCGAGGCCGGTCGCCCGCGGATGCAGGCGGGACCGACCCGTTCGATCTTCATGTGCGATCAGGAAGTAATGGTCAGCCAGCAACGCTGCCACGCCCCTTTAGACCACGTCGGCAGGAGCCGGCTCCGATGACCTGCGCACCGGATCCCGGCTGTTTGCACAGGGTTTTGATTCTCGTCGGCACGCACAGCGAGACATCGGCCACCTGGCGTATGTACACGTGGCGGATCTCCACGAAGCGAGCCGCCCCAGCGCCCCGGCTATGGCTCCTGGCGTGCGAAAACTCCACGGGCGGCGGCAAGGGCGCGGGCCCTGTCGACCGGCCGCAGGCCGATGCGGGTGCGCCTGTCGAGCAGGTCGTCCACGTCGAGAGCACCCTCGTGCCGAACAGCCCAGAGCAGTTCGGCCCCGGTGACCTCGGTGCCGTCGGCGATCGGCACGAGCAGCTCCGGATCGCCCTGGGCCAGCGCGAGCACGGCCGGCGCCTCCGCGCCGTAGCGGGCGACCAGCCGGGCCGGCGCCGGCACGCGCGCGAGCACGCTCGCCGGGGCGGCGCCGACGAGCGGCAGCCACGCCGTGCGGCAGGCCGCCGCCGGGAGGCCGGCGTGCGCCACCGCGGCGTCGACGGCGTCACGCGCCATCCGGCGGTACGTCGTCAGCTTGCCGCCGACGACGGTGGTGATGCCGGCCGCCGACGTGTGCACCAGGTGCCGCCGCGACAGGTCCGCGGTCCGCACGGCGCGGCCGGCCGAGCCGTCCGCGCCGGCCGCGCCGGCCGAGCCGTCCGCGCCGGCCGCGCCGGCCGAGCCGTCCGCGCCGGCCGAGCCGCCCGAGCCGCCCGAGCCGCCCGCGCGGCTCGCCAGGAGCGGGCGCAGCCCGGCGAACGCGCCGACGACGTCGGCGTCGGTCAGGGCGGCGCCGAGCGTCGCGTTCAGGGTCTCCAGCAGGAAGCGGATCTCAGCCGTGGTCGGCTCCGGGACGTCGGGGACCGGCCCGTCCGCCGCTTCGTCGGTGAGGCCGAGGTAGACCAGCCCGTCCGGTTGCGGAACCGCGAACACGAACCGGTTGCGCTCGCCCGGAACCGGCACGACGAGCGCCGCAGCCGGATGCCCGAGCGCCTCCGCGCGCAGCACCAGGTGCGTGCCCCGGGACGGCCGCAGCCGCACCGTGGGGTCGAGGTGCTGCGCCCACACGCCGGTCGCGTTGACCACCGCCCGGGCCCGGATCGCGTGCCGTGAACCGGTGAGGGTGTCGAGCACCGCCACGCTGCCGCCGTCGACCGCCTCGACGCGGCACCGCGTCAGGATGCGGGCGCCCCGGCCGGCAGCGGTGCGGGCCAGCGCGACAACCAGGCGAACGTCGTCGACGAGTTGGCCGTCCCACTGCACGAGCCCGCCGCGCAGGCCGGCGCGGCGCACCGCAGGCAGCAGGCGGAGCACCTCGGCGGCGCCGATCCGGCGGGCGCGGGGCAGCGCCGCCGCCGGGGTGCCGGCGACGGCCCGCAACGCGTCGGCCGCGGCGAAGCCGACCCGGCTGAGCGCGGTGCGCGCGGGCGACACCAGCGGCGTCAGGGGAAGGACGAACGGCAGCGCGCTGACCAGGTGTGGCGCCGTGCGACGGAGCAGGATGTGGCGCTCGGCCGCGCACTCGTACGCCAGCCCGAGGTGTCCGGCGGCGAGGTAGCGCAGCCCGCCGTGGACCAGCTTCGAACTCCACCGCGAGGTGCCGAAGCCCAGGTCGTGGGCGTCGAGCGCCGCGACGCGCAGGCCGCGGGCGGCGGCGTCGAGCGCGACGCCGGCACCGGTGACGCCGAGCCCGACGACGAGCAGGTCGACCTCCCGACCGGAGGCGAGTTCGGCCAGTTCGCGCGCCCGGCGCGCCCCGGACAGCGACGTACTCACGGCCGCCCCTCGGCGCGCGCTCTCACGGCGCCAGGTACCGGTCGAGGAGGAGGCGCAGTTCGCCGTCCAGGGCGACCCCGGCGACCGCGTCGGTCATCGTGCCGGCCGAGATCACGAAGCCGTGCGTAGTGAGCAGCACGCCACGGGCCAGCAGCGCCGGATCGGCGGCGCGCACCGACCCCTCGGCCTGGCCGAGCCGCAGGTCCTCGGTGAGCCGGGCAAGGATCAGGTCCTGGCTGGTGCCGCGCCTGTCGACGAGATACGGCAGCAGGGTCTCCGGATCGACGTCGACGATGCGGCGGAACACCGGATGCTCGCGCAGCGCGACGACCGCGCGGACCACGCCGTCGACGATGCGCTCGCGCGGGCTGCCGCCCTCGGCCCGCTCGGCGGCAGCGCCGACGAGACCGCCCCACTCGCGGGTCATCAGGTCGCCCACCAGGGACTTCATGTCAGGCCAGCGGCGGTACATCGTCATCCGCGAGACGCCCGCCTGGCTGGCCACGTCGGTGAGCGTGGTGCGGCGCAGGCCCACCCGCAGCACGCACTCGCGGGCGGCGTCCAGCAGAATGTCGTCGTCGCGCCGACTGTTACGACTGGACGTCATGTGTCACAGTGTAACCCATGACGTCCTTCGCGCGCTGGGGTGAGCCCGCCGACGCCGTCGCGCTGCCCGAGCAGGTTCGCCGGCTCCTCGCGTCGGCGCTGAAGCTGGCGGGGCCGCGGCCCGCCGGCGGGCCACCGGCGCTGCCGCCCACGGCGCTGGCCCCCAACCTGATCGCGGCGCTGCGCAAGGCGTGCGCCGACGTCGACGACGGCGAGCCCGCGCGCCTCGCCCACGCCGCCGGGATGTCCACCGCTGACCTGCTGGAGTTGCGGGCCGGGCACGTGGCCGGCGCGCCCGACGCGGTGGCGCGGCCGGCCAGCCACGACGAGGTGGTCGCGGTGCTCCGCACGGCCACCGAGCACCGGATCGCGGTGGTGCCGTTCGGCGGCGGGACGTCCGTCGTGGGCGGGCTGCGCGCCGCCCGCGCCGGGTTCGCGGGGGTCGTCGCGCTCGATCTGACGGGCCTGCGCCGGCTGCTCGCTGTCGACGCGGTCTCGCGGACGGCGACGTTCGAAGCCGGCGTGCGCGGCCCGGACGCCGAGGCGCTGCTCGCCGGGCACGGCTTCACGCTGGGCCACCACCCGCAGTCGTTCCAGTACGCGACGCTCGGCGGGTTCGCCGCCACCCGCTCCAGCGGCCAGGCGTCCAGCGGGTACGGCCGCTTCGACCAGATGGTCCTCGGCCTGCGCGCGGCCACGCCGGTGGGCACCCTCGCCGTGGGGCGGGCCCCGCAGTCGGCGGCCGGTCCCGACCTGCGGCAGTGGCTGCTCGGATCGGAGGGCACCCTCGGCGTCGTCACCGAGCTGACGCTGCAGGTGCGGCCGACGCCGGCGGAGCGCAGCTACGTGGGCTGGGCGTTCCCGTCGTTCGCCGACGGCTGCCGGGCCGTGCGCGCCCTCGCCCAGGACGGCCCGGTGCCGACAGTCGTGCGGCTGTCCGATGAGGCGGAGACCGCGACGAACGCGATGGTGGATCCGGCCTCCGGGGGCGGCGGCGCCGGTGCGGTGCTGGGCTTCGAGGGGACCGACGTCGCCCAGCGCGCGGCGCGGGCCGCAGCGGTCCTGGAGTCGCACGGCGGGACGCCGTTGGGCGAGGAGCCGGGCCGGGCCTGGCTCGCCGGGCGCTATCGAGGGCCGTACCTGCGCGACGCGCTGCTCGACGCCGGGGCACTCGTGGAAACCCTGGAAACGGCGACGTTCTGGCACCGGCTGCCGGACACCTACGCCGCCGTGCGGGACGCGCTCACCGGCACGTTGACCGGCCTCGGCACCCCGCCGATCGTGATGTGCCACGTCTCGCACGTCTACCCGGCGGGCGCGTCGCTGTACTACACGGTGCTCGCCGCGCAGGACGACGATCCGGCGACCCAGTGGCGCACCGCCAAGGCGGCCGCGAGCGACGCGATAGTCGCGAGCGGGGCCACGATCACGCACCACCACGGGGTGGGTACCGACCACCGGGCGTGGTACGCCGAGGAGATCGGCCCGGTCGGCGCGGCCATGCTGCGCGCGGCCAAGGACGCTGTGGACCCGGCCGGCATCCTGAACCCGGGAATCCTGCTCCCCTGAGGCTCTTCGCGATCTTGGACGCCCGTGGTTGAGTAAGCCTGTGATCGTGGAGTTCGATGCCGACCTGTGGATCTGGGACGCGCGCAAGGGCGAGAGCTGGACGTTCGTCACCCTGCCCGTCGATGCGTCAGAGGAGATCCGCGAGCTGACCGACGGGCCGCGTCGCGGCTTCGGCTCGGTGCGGGTGCGCGCGGCCATCGGCGGCAGCACCTGGACCACGTCGATCTTTCCGGACAGCGGGCGCAACGCCTACGTGCTGCCC
>Ga0207674_10007744_pt1 | contig 12500 bp, 8 predicted proteins | sample KBSCornC72_FD_184303 | JGI IMG/M metagenome (GOLD analysis project Ga0207674, IMG submission 184303) | Corn rhizosphere microbial communities from Kellogg Biological Station, Michigan, USA - KBS Corn C7-2 (SPAdes) (version 2) | ecosystem: Host-associated > Plants > Roots > Rhizosphere > Soil ... | reverse complement strand
CGACGCGCGCTCCCACGCCGCCGGTCGTCAGGACGCCTGGCTCGCGCTGCCGGACGCGGCGGACGCGTCGTACCAGCGCAGCACCCGCAACGCCCTCAAGGTGTTCCATCGGCTAGGGGTGCCGTCGGGTTCCTCGAACCGGAAGTGGACCGCGCCGGGGTGGGTGTTCTCGAGCAGCCAACGCCCGTCGGGTCGGCGCTTGGCGCGGACGTGTTCGATCGCTTCGGCCAACCGGGGATCGGGAGTGCCCCCACGCTGAGCGAAGTACTCCGTGGCCTTGAGGAGGTCGTAGTGCCAGCGTGGTGGGTGGGAGAACAACGCCCACTGCGGGTTGACGACCTCGCCCGTGCGCAACGAGCGGAAGAGGTGGCGCCGGAGCAGGTACTCCTCTCCGCCCCTGCGAGCACGGCGCACTTCCTCGGATCCGCCGGCACGGCGCTCCCACCGCAGCAGGGCGTCGATCACGTCCAGGGTGCTGGCGAAGGATCCCGGCGTCGGGCGCGTCTCGGCCCAGCAGTTCCAGCCACCGTCCGGCATCTGGTCGGCCAGGAGCCGCTGCACCACCGGGTCGACGTCGACGCCCAGGTAGGTACCGATCAGGATCGTGCCGGCGTTGATGCAGCAGTCCTCCTCGCCGGCGAAGAACGGCAGCCCGTCGCACTCCCAGCGGCAGTTGCGGGCGACCAGGTGTGCGGTCTCCTGCATCACCGGACTGTCCGGGGGTGTGCCCAGGTGGCACAGGTCGAGCAGGACCCGGTACGTCGCGGTCCACGGCTGGCCCGGCTCGGCACCCGAGCCGTCGGTCGGTTCCTCGGCCGGCTCCGCGTCCGGCGACGGCCACGGCGGCGGTGGCTCACCGGCTGCCAGGGCCCGGGCAGTGTCTGCTGCGAACGCGGCGGTGTCCGGGAAGCAGGCTCCGTTCGCCCACAGGCCGTCGGGAGCCCGCAGCGCCAGCAGCCGGGCGCCCCAGCCCTCGTGCTCCACCCGCGCCCGCTCCGTCGCCACCGCGGTCTCCGGGGCGTCGAGGAGATCTCGGAGCACCTGCCAGCGGATCGCCGGATCTCCCTGCAGCAGCCACCGCACTGCGGGATCGTCCTCGGCCATCGGCGCCGTTCGTGGCCGGTACGGGCCCTGACCCTCCATCGGCTCCATCCCGGAACCCTCACTCACACCGACGTCCACCTTCCGCACGGTAGTTGACCGTCAGGATGAGAGGTATCGAGCGAGCGGACGGGTGGGCCACCGGCCCAGGGCGCTGATGACTGCGCATGAAGCACTCACCTGCCGAAACCGTGCGCGGCACCTGTCTGCGCCTTCGCTCTCCGCCTCGCCTTTCAGGGCTCGTCCCTGGTGGTGGCCGACCGCAAGGCTGCCACCGGGATGAAGGTGACCCGGGAGTCCTGGCTGTCGATGGTCGAGTCGGCGAGGATGTTGAAGTTCTCGCCCGAGGTCATCCGGAAGGTGAACGGTTTGCGGCCGTCGACATACGCGGATCCGGCGATCACCATCCGCGGCTCCATCTGGTTGCCCGAGTCCTGGCCAGCTTTGGGCTGGGTGGCTGTCGTGAACCAGCAGCCCAGCAGGTGCGGCGGTGGTCCGTCGAAGGTCGCGACCACCCGGTAGGTGGCGAGGTAGTAGCCGGCGGGCAAGCCCGGGAACGACGCGATCACCCAAGGACCCGCATCGCCGTCACCGCCGATGCGGTAGATGTAGCCCCGCGTCCGCAGCTGCTGAGCATGCATGCCGTCGACGCGGTCGGCGTTGAGCCGCGCCACCCGCTGACGGGACGTGACTCCCATCGGTGGCGAGCCCGGCCGCGTCTCGAGCTCGAGCGCAGGCCCCCGCCCATGCCTGTGCAACGTGGTCGTCTTGGAGGAATCGTTGTGCCCGCCGAGCTGGATCCAGCTTCCTCCAGAGGCGTTGGCGGAGAGGGCGAGGCCGGTGGCCAGGGCCGCGGCGGCGGTCACGACCAAAGCGTGGGAGGCAGTCATGTCGGTTCACCTCGAGGAGTGGATCAACCTCAAGGATCGTCCCGTCTAGACCTCTGCGGCATGGCCGAACGTCGGGGGTCCGGAGCACAAAGTCACCCGTTTTCGCCTTCCCCCGACGCAGAAGCGCTCTCAAGATCGTCGACGATGCCAAGGCCGCCCAGCGCGACCTGAACGACGAGCAGCGACAGCTCGACGCCGACGTCGCACGTTGCGGGAGACGTGGGTCCATGGAGAGAGACGCTCACCAGCCACGCTCGCGCCACTCGTCGAGGTGCGGGCGCTCGACGCCGAGCGTCGAGTCGTTGCCGTGGCCGGGGTAGAACCAGGTCTGGTCGGGCAGGACGTCGAAGATGCGGCTCGACACGTCGCCGATCAGCTGGTGGAAGCGGTCGGAGTCGCCCTGGGTGTTGCCGACGCCGCCGGGGAAGAGCGAGTCGCCGGTGAACAGGTGGGGGCGATCGGCGCCGTCGTACACCAGGCAGATCGAGCCGGGTGTGTGGCCGGCGACCGGGATGACGGCGAGGGAACAGGTGCCGACCTGGACGCGGTCGCCCTCGCCCACCCGCTGGTCGACGGTGACACCGGTCTGCTCGGTGATCGCGTCGGCGTCGGGCTCGCCGGCGATCACGGTGGCTCCGGTGGCCTGCACGACCTCGGCGAGGGCCCGGTGGTGGTCCCAGTGCTGGTGGGTGGTGACCACCGCGGTCAGGCCGCCGTCCCCGATCAGCTCGAGCAGCCGCGCCGCGTCGTCGGCGGCATCGATGAGCACCTGGTCGCCGGTGTCGGCGCAGCGCAACAGATAGCAGTTGTTGGACATCTGGGGGTCCACGGCGACCTTGGTGATCTCCAGGGCGCCCGCCGTACGCCGCTGCGGATCGCCACCGGGGGAGGCCTCGCCGGTGTAGTCGTTCTGGTCCGGTCGATCGTTCACGGGTCACCAACCTTCGATGGAGGGGAGCTCGCCGCGCGAGCAGGACAGTGTCTCGGGCGCCGGACGCCCGGTCAGCCACCACCCGAGGTCGGCGGCCGGGCCGGTCACGATCGCGACGCCGTCGCCGTCCGGGCCGAAGCGCCACACGCGGTCCACGTCGAGCGGGCGCACCTCGAACGGCTGCGGTGGGTCGAGCCGCTTGACCATGGCGTTCAGGAGGTGGATCGCGAACTCCCCGCTCCAGTCGGACGTGGTGTACCCGGCCCCGAGGTCGACGTGGTGGATCTCGAGCTCGCGGAGCCGCATCCCGGGAAAGGCTCCGGCCCGGATCTCGCGGCCGCCCGGTGTGCGTTCGACCCGGGTCTCCCACCGGCCGTCGGGGATCGCCGCGATCGCCTGGTTCAGCGACGTCGTGCCGGCCAGCAGCCGATCCCGGAGCTGTGCCGGGTCGGCGGTCGCGAGATCGGTGATGTCGCGGTCCCGCATCTCGTCGGAGTCGTACATCGGCCTCGGCCCGGTGGCGTCGTCGGCCACGACGCCGTGCAGGCCCCGGGCCATCCCCTCCGCGTTCAGTGCGAGGTGCGCCACCACGTGCGCGCGCGTCCAGTGGGGCAGGAGGGACGGCTCGTTCCAGTCGTCCCCGTGGAGACCGTCGACGGTGCGGACGACGCGGGACGACGCGTCGGCGAGCAGGCGCGAGGCGAGCTCACGTTCGGTGCTCATGCGCTCCATCCAACACCACCCTCCACCACTCGGACGCCCGCAGGACGGCCGCCGGACGGTCGGCACCGGCGATGCGGTCGGCACTGGCCCGACTGCTTAGGATCGGGAGTGTCGGTGGGCCGTGTCAGGCTTGCGCCGGGGCCGGGTGGCAGACGAACATGTGTTCGATCAACCGCCCGTTTCCGCCGTACCGACTGCGTGACCAGCCGATCCAGCCTGAGGACAGTAGTGGCCGACCAGCTCATCATCCGGGGTGCCCGCGAGCACAATCTCAAGGACATCTCGCTCGACCTGCCACGCGACTCCCTGATCGTGTTCACCGGCCTGTCGGGGTCGGGCAAGTCGAGCCTGGCGTTCGACACGATCTTCGCCGAGGGCCAGCGACGCTACGTCGAGTCGCTGTCGGCCTACGCCCGGCAGTTCCTCGGCCAGATGGACAAGCCCGATGTCGACTTCATCGAGGGCCTCTCGCCGGCGGTCTCGATCGACCAGAAGTCGACGTCGAAGAACCCTCGGTCCACGGTCGGCACGATCACCGAGGTCTACGACTACCTCCGCCTCCTCTACGCGCGCGCCGGCCGACCCCACTGCCCGGTCTGCGGGTCCCCGATCGAGCGCCAGACGCCGCAGCAGATCGTCGACCGCGTGCTGGGTCTCGAGGAGGGCCGCCGGTTCCAGGTGCTGGCGCCGGTCATCCGCGGCCGCAAGGGGGAGTACGTCGAGCTCTTCCGGCAGCTGCAGACCGACGGCTTCTCGCGGGTCCGGGTCGACGGCGAGACCCATCCCCTCGACGACCCGCCGAAGCTCGACAAGCAGAAGAAGCACACCATCGAGGTCGTCGTCGACCGCCTCGCGGTCAAGGCGTCGTCCAAGCGCAGGCTCACCGACTCGGTCGAGACCGCCCTCCGGCTCGCGGGCGGCCTCGTGGTGCTCGACTTCGTCGACCTGCCGGCCAAGGACGCCGGTCGCGAGATGAAGTTCTCCGAGCGGATGGCCTGCCCCAACGACCACGACCTCGACACCGACGAGCTCGAGCCGCGGTCGTTCTCGTTCAACAGCCCCTTCGGCGCCTGCCCCGCCTGCCACGGCCTCGGCACCCGGATGGAGGTCGACCCCGACCTGGTCGTGCCCGACCCCCAGGCCACGCTCGGCGAGGGCGCGATCCAGCCCTGGAGCCAGGCCCACGTCGCCGACTACTTCCTGCGGCTGATGGGAGCGCTGGGGGAGGAGCTCGGCTTCGACCTCAACACTCCCTGGGAGGACCTGCCGGCCAAGGCGCGCAAGAGCCTGCTCGACGGCCACCCGACCAAGGTCCATGTCGTCACCACCAACCGCTACGGCCGCCAGCGCGCCTACTACGCCGAGTTCGAGGGGGTCCGCACCTACGTCGAGCGCCGGCACGGCGAGGCGGAGTCCGACACCAGCCGCGAGCGGTTCGAGGGCTTCATGCGCGAGGTGCCGTGCCCGGCCTGCCAGGGGAGCCGGCTGAAGCCGGTCAGCCTCGCGGTGACCATCGGCGGCAAGTCGATCGCCGACGTGTGCGCCCTCCCGATCAACGAGACCGCCGACTTCCTGCGCGAGCTCGACCTGTCCGCTCGCGAGCGGCAGATCGCCGAGCGAGTGCTCAAGGAGATCCAGGAGCGGCTGAACTTCCTGCTCGACGTCGGCCTCGACTACCTCTCCCTCAACCGCCCGAGCGGTTCCCTCTCGGGCGGTGAGGCCCAGCGCATCCGGCTGGCCACCCAGATCGGGGCCGGCCTGGTCGGCGTCCTCTACGTCCTCGACGAGCCCTCGATCGGCCTGCACCAGCGAGACAACAAACGGTTGATCGAGACGCTGGTCCGGCTGAAGGACCTCGGCAACACCCTGATCGTGGTCGAGCACGACGAGGACACGATCCGCACCGCCGACTGGGTCGTCGACATCGGCCCCGGTGCGGGTGAGCACGGCGGCCAGGTCGTCCACTCCGGCCCGGTCAAGGGTCTGCTCAAGCACCGCGACTCCCTGACCGGGCTGTATCTCTCCGGCCGCAAGGAGATCCCGATCCCCGAGGTGCGGCGGCCCCGCACCAAGGGCCGCGAGCTCAAGGTGGTGGGTGCGCGCGAGCACAACCTCCAGGACATCGACGTCTCGTTCCCGCTGGGCCTGTTCGTGTCGGTCACGGGGGTGTCGGGCTCCGGCAAGTCCACGCTGGTCAACGACATCCTCTACACCAGCCTGGCCAAGCAGATCTACAACGCGCGGGCTGTGCCGGGCCGCCACAAGCGCATCAACGGGCTCGACCACGTCGACAAGGTCATCCACGTGGACCAGTCGCCGATCGGCCGTACGCCGCGCAGCAACCCCGCGACGTACACCGGGGTCTTCGACCACATCCGCAAGCTGTTCGCGTCCACGCCCGAGGCGAAGATGCGGGGCTACCTCCAGGGTCGGTTCTCGTTCAACGTCAAGGGCGGCCGCTGCGAGGCGTGCTCGGGCGACGGCACCATCAAGATCGAGATGAACTTCCTGCCGGACGTCTACGTCCCGTGCGAGGTCTGTCACGGAGCCCGCTACAACCGCGAGACGCTCGAGGTCCACTACAAGAGCAAGACCATCGCCGAGGTGCTCGACATGCCGATCGAGGAGGCGGCGGAGTTCTTCAAGGCGGTGCCGGCGATCTCGCGACACATGGAGACTCTGTGCGAGGTCGGGCTCGGCTACGTCCGGCTCGGCCAGCCGGCGACGACACTCTCGGGCGGCGAGGCACAGCGGGTCAAGCTGTCCAGCGAGCTGCAGAAGCGGTCGACCGGGCGCACGGTCTACGTGCTCGACGAGCCGACCACCGGCCTGCACTTCGACGACATCCGCAAGCTCCTCGGGGTGCTGTCCAGCCTGGTCGACAAGGGCAACACGGTGCTGGTGATCGAGCACAACCTCGACGTGATCAAGACCTCCGACTGGATCATCGACATGGGTCCCGAGGGCGGGTCACGGGGCGGCACGGTGATCGCCGAGGGCACTCCGGAGCAGGTCGCGGTTCATCCGGACAGCTACACGGGCCAGTTCCTGGCGCCGTTGCTGGCCGGCGGTCGAACCTCCTGAGGGGCTGGTCCGTAGACCCCGGTATCGACGGCCCACAGCGAAAACTCAGCCGCCCGGACTAGCGTCGAGACCCAGCCCCCCCGACCACGAGGAGCCTCCCCGTGACCGACCCCGCACTCACCCGACGCCGTGCCCTGGCCGGAGCGGCCGTGGGCGGCCTGAGCCTGCCGTTGCTGGCCGCCTGCGGAGGCGGCGGGTCGCCCGGCGCCTCCGCGCAGGACCCCTCCGCGGCCCCGGGTGACAGCGGCAACAACGGCAACAGCGGCAACAGCGGACAGAGCCAGGCCGACGTGCTGGTCGCCACCAGCGACGTTCCGGTCGGGGGCGGGGTCATCCTCGGCGACCAGAACGTCGTGGTGACCCAGCCCCAGAAGGGCACCTTCGAGGGTTTCTCCGCGACCTGCACGCACCAGGGCTGCATCCTGGCCAGCGTGGCCGGTGGCACCATCAACTGCGGCTGCCACGGCAGTCAGTTCTCCATCACCGACGGCAGCAACGTCGCGGGTCCGAGCGGGTCCCCGGCCGGGTCCGTCGCGGCCCTGCCGAGGGTGGGCATCAAGGTCAAGGGCGCGAACGTCCTCAAGGGCTGACCCGCAGGCAAAGCCTTAGCGTTTCGCAGACGGCGGGGCCGGGGCATTTCTAGCCTGTTCGCACCCCGACGTCAGGTTCCGCCATGCCCCGCTCCGCTCGCTTCGGCCTGCCGGCCGCCGCCGCCCTCTTCGCTGCGGTCGCCGGCGCGGCCGGACCGCTGCTGCCCGCGGGCGCGACCACAGCCCCGAGTGTGCACGTGCACGGCCATCTGCTGGTGGTCGGGCCCGAGGTGCCCGGGGAACAGCCGGCCTACGCCGTCGCGCTCGCGGACGGAGACATCGTCCCGGTGCGCGGCCGGTTCGGCTCCGACGTACGAACGGGTGCGGTCTTCGACGGACGCCTCGCCGTGCCCACGAGCGTGGTCGAGGATCTCTCCGCGCGCGGGGAGTCGGGATCGGCGGCCGCACTCACCCTGGTCGACCGGCGCTCGCTGACGCTGTCGGTGATCGGGGCGCCCGCGGTCACCGCGGCCGCGCCAGCGGTCACGGCCACGACGCACGACCAGTTCGTCGCGGCGATCGACAACCTGGGTGCGCTGGGGCAGAGCGATCCCCAGCTGCTCGGGCACGTCACCACCGTCGGCTCCTACTGGGGCGAGGAGTCCAACGGCGCCATCGCGGGCATCACCGTGCCCACGACGGTCACGCACTACAGCACCGGGCTGACGACGTCGGACTGCGGCCTGGGCAGCGACTTCTTCAGCGTCGTGCAGGAGGCGGCCGACGAGTTCCCGGCGTTCGACGACTTCAGCGGCTCCGACCAGCTGGTGCTGTTCGTCCCTCCGTCCTGCGCGAGCGGCTCGGTCGTCGGCGAGGGCACCGTCGGGTCCAGCTTCGCCAGCGGCGGCGCCCTGGTCGTGAAGGCCGGGAACGCGATCGAGGGCACCTACGCGCACGAGACCGGGCACAACTACGGCTTCCAGCACGCCAACGCCCGGTACGCCGGCACCTCGATGGAGTACTACGGCGTGTACGACGTGATGGGCTTCGCGCTGGACGGCTTCAACCAGCTGACCGCCCTCAGCACGCCGTTCCGGGTCTTCCAGGGCATCACCGACCCCGGTGAGATCCAGGTCGTCCCGATCGGCGACGGGAGGGCGGCGGTGCGCGCCACGGCCACGATCAGGCCGCGCAGCGACCACACCGGCGTCCGCAGCGTGCGGGTGAAGAACCCCGACACCGGACAGAACCTGTACCTCGACTTCCGCTCCGGCACCGGACAGGACACCGGCGCGTTCTACGCCGATACCGCCCACGGCTACTACCTGAGCTCCAGCCACGGCCCGGTGCACTACGCGCCCGGCGTCGTGATCACCGCCGCTCGGGGGAGCGGCGGTACCGACGAGCTGGTCGTCGACGCCACCGGCGACACGTCGCTCGGGTCCGGCGACACCTGGCGGAACGCCTCGCACACGCTCGCCGTCCACGTGACCAGCCTCGGCGCTGCGGCCCACGTGACGGTCGACTACACCCTCCGGTCCCTGGCCTCGGCCAAGCCCACGATCTCCGGGAGGCCGAGGGTCGGTGGGACGCTGACCGCGAAGCACGGCGCCTGGACGCCCGGAACGACGTTCGCCTACGCCTGGTACGCCGACGGGAAGCGGATCAGGCACCGGACCTCGTCGAAGCTGACGCTCGCCAGGGCGCAGCGGGGCAAGCACATCAAGGTCAAGGTGACCGGCACGAAGCCCGGCTACACCAGGGCGTCCCGGACCTCGGCGAGGACCGTCGCGGTGTCCTGACGTCGGGCGCGCCGAGGCTGCTGACGTGAAAGCATCCCGGCGTGGACCGCGACCGGCTCGAGGAGGCACCGCTGCTCGCAGCGTGGCTGGCCGCGCGACGGGGGCTCGAGTCGGGTGCGCTCAGGCCGTTCACCATCCCCGGGCACAAGCACCACGTCGACCTGATCGGCGAGGTCGTCTCCGGTGACCTGCCGTTGTACGGCGGGCTGGCGCCGGTGCGTGACGCGGACGCACTGGTACGTCGTGCCGAGGCCCGCACGGCCGAGCGGCTCGGCGCCGACTGGTGCCGTTGCTCCGTCGGCGGCTCGACCCACGGCAACCAGGCCATGGCGCTCGCGGTCGGCTCGCCGGGCGACACCGTGATCGTGGACCGGACCTCACATCGGTCCGTGCTCCTCGGCCTGGTGCTGGCGGGCCTGCGGCCGGTCTGGGTGCATCCGCCCGTGGACGCCGCGACCGGCCTTCCCTGCGGACTCCGGGCGGCGACCGTCGCCGACGCCCTGCGGGCGCACCCCGAGGCCCGCGCGGTGCTGGTGACCAGCCCGTCGTACGTCGGCACGTGCGCCGACCTCGCCGCGATCGCGGAGGTCACGCGGCGCGCCGCTGTCCCGCTGGTCGTCGATGCGGCGTGGGGGGCGCACCTCGGCAGCCATCCCGACCTCCCGCCGCACCCGTTCTCGGCCGGTGCGGACGCCGTCGTCACGAGCGCGCACAAGACCCTGCCCGCGCTCGACCAGGGTGCGGCCGTGGTGGCGCGCACGCGCCTCCTGGACGCGGACCGCCTCGACCGGGCCATGGACGCCGCCGCCACGACCTCGCCATCGGGCTCCATCCTGGCGAGTGTCGACGGCGCGCTGGAGCTGATGGCGGTGCGAGGTGCCGAGCTGACCGGCGGGCTGCTCGACCGGGTACGACGCGCGCGCGGCGTCCTGCGTGAGGTGTCCGGCCTGGTGGCACCGGACTCGTCCACCTTCGGAGGCGGCGGGTTCGACGACGCCAAGCTGGTCGTGCTCCTGTCCGGGACCGGCGCAGACGGGATCGCGGTGGACCGCGCGCTGATGGCCGCCGGCTTCGCGCTGGAGATGGCCGACCGCGACCTCCTGGTGCCGATGGTGACGGTGGCCGACGACGACCGGGCGGTCGGCAACCTCGCCACGGCGCTGGCCACGACGGTGGAGGAGCACCGCGCGGCACCCCGCCCGGTCGTCGCCCACGCCGCCTGGACCGTGGACGCAGAGCAGGTGCTCACCCCTCGCGAGGCGTTCTTCGCCCCGAGACAGCCGGTGCCCTGGGCCGAGGCCGCGGGCCGCGTGTGCGCCGAGCTCGTGGCGCCGTACCCGCCCGGCGTCCCGGTGCTCGCGCCCGGCGAGCGGATCACCACGCGCGCCCTCGACGGGCTGCGTCGCGCCAAGGAGGAGGGCGCCCGGATCGCGTACGCCGCCGACCCGACGCTGGCAACGGTCCTGGTGGTCCGGCCGGACGTCGGAGACGGCCCGTAGGGTTGAGGGCGTGGCGAATCCGGCGTCCTACCGTCCCAAGACGGGGGAGATCCCGACCCAGCCGGGGGTCTACAAGTTCCGCGACGCCCGGGGCCGGGTCATCTACGTCGGGAAGGCCAAGAACCTCCGCGCCCGGCTGACGTCGTACTTCCAGGACATCGGCAACCTCCACTCCCGCACCGCCGCGATGGTCACGTCCGCGGCCGGCGTCGAGTGGACGGTCGTCAACACCGAGGTCGAGGCGCTCCAGCTGGAGTACAGCTGGATCAAGGAGTTCGACCCTCGCTACAACGTCAAGTACCGCGACGACAAGTCCTACCCCTGGCTCGCGGTGACCGTCGGCGAGGAGTTCCCGCGGGTGATGGTCGGCCGCGGCGCGAAGAAGAAGGGCACCAAGTACTTCGGCCCCTACAGCCACGCCTGGGCGATCCGCGAGACCGTCGACCAGCTGCTCAGGGTCTTCCCGATGCGTTCGTGCTCGAACGGCGTCTTCAAACGCTCCGGACAGATCGGCCGGCCGTGCCTGCTCGGCTACATCGACAAGTGCTCGGCACCCTGCGTCGGCAACATCTCCGCCGACGACCACCGCGCGATCGTCGACGACTTCTGCGACTTCATGGGCGGGCACACGAACGCGTTCGTCAAGCGCATCCGGGACGAGATGTACACCGCCTCCGACGAGCTCGACTTCGAGCGTGCCGCGCGGCTGCGTGACGACCTCGGCGCCATCGAGAAGGCGCTCGAGAAGCAGGCCGTCGTCCTCGGCGACGGCACCGACGCCGACGTGATCGCCCTCGCCGAGGACCCCCTCGAGGTCGCGGTCCAGATCTTCTACGTCCGCGGTGGCCGCATCCGCGGGCAGCGTGGCTGGGTGGCCGACAGGGTCGACGAGGGCGGCACCGCCGAGCTGGTCGAGCAGTTCCTGCTGCAGCTGTACGCCGGGGCCGACGATGCCGACGAGGGCGCCGTACCTCGCGAGATCCTGGTCCCGGCGCTGCCGCCCGAGCACGAGGTGTTCGAGGAGCTGCTGAGCGAGCGCCGGGGGAGCCGGGTCCGCATCCGGGTGCCGCAGCGCGGTGACAAGCGCACGCTCCAGGAGACCGTGGCCCGCAACGCCGGCCAGGCCCTGATGATGCACAAGACGAAGCGCGGCACGGACCTGACCGCCCGCAACCAGGCGCTGGAGGAGATCCAGCAGCAGCTCGGCCTCGACGAGGCGCCGTTGCGGATCGAGTGCTACGACATCTCCAACCTGCAGGGCACCGAGGTCGTGGCCAGCATGGTGGTCTTCGAGGACGGCCTCGCGCGCAAGAGCGAGTACCGCCGCTTCGTGATCAAGGGTGTCGAGGGGCAGAACGACGTCGCCTCGATGCACGAGGTCATCACCCGTCGCTTCCGGCGGCTGCTCGACGAGCAGGCGCGCTCCACCGAGGTGGCCACCGACTCCGGCCCGATGCTGGTCGACCCCGAGACCGGGCGCCCACGCAAGTTCGCCTACGCGCCCGGGCTGGTGGTCGTCGACGGCGGGCCGCCCCAGGTCGCGGCCGCCCAGGCCGCGATGCGCGAGCTCGGCGTCGTCGACATCCCCGTGTGCGGGCTCGCCAAGCGGCTCGAGGAGGTCTGGCTGCCCGACCAGGAGGACCCGGTGATCTTCGCCCGTACGTCGGAGGGGCTCTACCTCCTCCAGCGGGTGCGCGACGAGGCCCACCGGTTCGCGATCACCCACCACCGGTCGCGGCGGTCCAAGACCATGGTCGAGAGCCTGCTCGACGACGTGCCCGGTCTCGGCGAGGTGCGCCGCCGTACCCTCGTCAAGCACTTCGGCTCGCTGAAGAAGCTGCGCACGGCCGACGTCGGGGAGATCGCCCAGGTGCCGGGCATCGGGCCGCGCACGGCCCTCGCGATCAAGGATGCGGTCGACCGCGTGGCGGGCCAGACTG
>Ga0207674_10007739_pt1 | contig 12506 bp, 16 predicted proteins | sample KBSCornC72_FD_184303 | JGI IMG/M metagenome (GOLD analysis project Ga0207674, IMG submission 184303) | Corn rhizosphere microbial communities from Kellogg Biological Station, Michigan, USA - KBS Corn C7-2 (SPAdes) (version 2) | ecosystem: Host-associated > Plants > Roots > Rhizosphere > Soil ... | reverse complement strand
CCTTCAGATCGTCGGTGGCGACATAGTTGCTCGTCCCCTCGAAACGCATGTCCGCACTCTCCCGCTGCCGTCGCCTGTGGCGATAGCAGTGGCGGCCATTTTGTCGAGCCTCAAGCGCCGGGCTCCGGGCGGCTGCCGAGTGCAGCCAGGGCGCGGATCCGGCAGGGGCGAAGGGCCTTAGACGAGCATTTCCTCGCGAGCGTCCGAGCGGGCCTCGAGCAGGCTCCACAGGCCGCGATGCTGGGCGAGCAGCTGCTGCGCGCCAAACATCATCGCGCGCTCCATCGCCGGCGAGCCGGCCTCTTCGGCGAGCGCCAGCGCCTGGCGCGCCGAGGGCAGCGCGGGCGGGGTGAGCGGCACGCCGAAGCGCTGCGCGGCCGCATCGACGACCGAGCGGACGGCGCGCCAGTCGAGCACCAGCGCCAGCGCCGCGCCCAGCGCGCAGCCGGTCCGGTCCGAACGGCCGAGCATGTCGAGCGCATGGCGCTGGCCGGTGACGGCGGCCTCGCATTCGGCATGGCCCGGGGTGCTGGGCAGCGGCCCGGCGGCGACGACGACGCGCAGCAAATAGGCGCGTTCCTCGGCGAAGCCGGTCACCGCCTCGTCCAGCCAGGCGCGGATAGCCGGAATCGCGGCCTTGTCGCGGGCGTGATCGATCACGCCGGGATGGCGTCCGTGCAGGCTGGAGATGAGGTGGACCGCATCGGCCAGATCGCGCGCCGCTTCGCGACCCCGCGCAAAGATATTACAGGCGATATAGGGGTGGGCCCTGCCACCGTCGCTGCCGAGCAGCGCGCCGATCGTCTGGGCCGCGCCTGGACGCGCGGCCTCCTGCTGAACCTGATACGTCATACGCCACAATCCCGAATACAACCGGATCTACACGCCGAAGGCCCGGCGGGGCCTCCAGCACGAATCGATATAGCGCAAGTGCGGTAAATGGGCGGTTACGGGCGCGGAATTTATTTACGCCCTGGTTTGGGTCGGCGGTGCCGGCGGCCAGGGCGTCCGCAGGCGGCCGGCCCCTCCCGCAGGGCCGGGGCGCTGGCACCGGCCTGCGCTGCGCGTTCCGGTGACGATTAAAATCACCGGCGCCTCATTCCCCGTTCACCTTCCCGGCGCTAAGGGGGACAGCTTATGGCGCGATCCTCTTCCCGTTCGAACGACTGGGGTTTCCCCCGCTGGCGCGGCTATGGCAGCGAGCGCGGCGCGACCAAGGTGCGGATGTGCGACCGGCACGGCTGCGACCAGCCCGGCGACTGCCCCGCGCCCAAGGCGCCCAACAGCCGTGAACGCTGGTATTTCTGCCCGCGCCATGCAGAGGAATATAACCGCAACTGGGATTATTTCGCCGGCCTCTCCGCCGAGGAGGCCGCCCAGCGCGAAGCCGATGAGAAACGCGACGCGTCGGGCTATGCCGAACAGGCGCATTACGGCTGGGCCGGGCCTGGCGACGGCCGCTGGAGCCGAGACGAGATGCGCGCCTTCGAGACGCTCGAACTGGAGGTCGACGCCGATTTCGAGACGGTGAAGACGGCCTGGCGCCGGCTGGCCAAGGCGAACCACCCCGACGTCCGGCCGAACGACGCCGAGGCGGCGGTGCGTTTCCAGGCGGTGCAGGCGGCGTTCGAGATATTGCGCCGCGCGGAGGAGCGCCGGCCGCGCTGAACTGCCGTTACGGCATTATCGTTGCGGCCGTTGCAACATCGGCCGCTTCGGCTACGTATCCTCCCCGAAGGACCGCTCGGACGGAGAGGGCGCGCTTGCGATTGGGGGACTGAGACGGTGCGGATCCTGTGCGTCGACGACGACGACGTGGTGTTGGCCGTGACGGCCGATCTGCTGCGCGCTCTGGACCATGAGGTGGTCGAGGCGACGGGGGGCCTCCATGCCGCCGAGCTGATCGCCAGCGAGCTGCCCTTCGATCTGCTCGTCACCGACATCCACATGCCTGGCGGCCCGGGCGGCGCGGACCTGGCGATGATGGCGCGCAGCGGCCGGCCGACGCTGCCGGTGATCTATTTCAGCGGGATGGGTGCGATGGCGCCCGAAGGGGTCGCCGATCCGGTGCTGCGCAAGCCCTGCCGCCTCGGCGAGCTTCAGCGGGCGATAGAGGGGCTCGTCACGCCGACGCCATGATGGGCGCGATTCTTCACGCCTTGCCGTTCAGGACGGCGAGGCTGGCCCGCTCGTTGAAACGCAGCGCCTTCGGTTCGGCCGGCACATGCTCGATCCATCGGCCGGCCTTGGCCATGTCGATGAAGGCCGGCGCGACGTAGGACGTGCGGCACACCGCCGGGGTGTTGCCGAGCTGGCGGGCGACCTCCGCCAGCAGCGTCTTCACCGACGTCCGCCGGCCGCGCGCCAGCATCCCCGCCGCCACCGCGCAGGCGCGCCATGTGCGGAAGGTCTTGGCGGTGCCGGCGCCGTCGGTCAGTTCTGCGATCCACTGGTTGATGTCGGCGGCGCGGACCCTTAGCCCGGATCGGCTCGCGAACAGATCGCCCGATCCGGCGCGCTTCAGCTCGGCCAGCGCCGCCGCCAGGGCCGCATCCTTGCCCGACAGTTCGGCGCGGATGCCATGCTTGCCGTAGAAGCAGAGCTGGATCTGGTCGCCCGAGATGCGGGCGTGGCGATTCAGCAGGGTGGTCGCACCGAAGCTGCCGCGCGCCGCCGAATCGGACGAGCCGACCCGGATCGCGAAACCGTCGAGCAGCCGTACCGCCGCGGCGCGCGCCCGTTCCCAGGGATCTTCGCTGCCCAGGCCCTTGCGGACCGCGGCGCGCAGATGCGGCAGATGCGCGGCGAAGGCGGGCAGGCCGGCGAACTTCTCCTCGTCGCGCGCTTCGCGCCAGGCGCTGTGATAGCGATATTGCTTGCGCCCTGCCGCATCGAGGCCGGTGGCCTGCACCGGCGCCTGCGGGTCCGGATTGATCCACACCTTCTTCCAGGCCGGCGGGATGCCGAGCGCCAGGATGCGCATGCGATCCTCGACGTCGCGGACGGTCGTTCCGTCGGGGTGCAGGAAACGCCAGCCGCGCCCGCGACGGATGCGCGAGATGCCGGCGGCGGAATCGATGGTGTCGAGCTGATCGGCCGGGCGATGTTGCATTTCATCGGAACGCGGCATCGTCCAAAGGGTGCCGCGGCTTTTTGCCGGGTGGCTGGAATAGGTGCGGATCGGCCCCCTTCCAAGGAATTGCCGGGTCTCGTGGAGGGTGGAGATCGGCTCGCCCATGGCGATCCAGCCTCCGGCAGACTCTACAGGTCGTCGGGTACGGGGTCTTTCCCCGAGATGCGCCGGGCGAGCGCCTCGCCCTCGCTCAGCGTCCAGCGGCCCGGTATCTCGACGACGCCGTCGGTGATCGGCTTGCGGACCAGCTCGCTTGCCAGCGACGTGCCGTCGAGCGCGACCAGCATCGGCCGGCCGACCAGCGATCCGCTGATCCCCTCGAGCCGCCTCGCGGCGGGCGGCGTCAGGGTGACCATGATGCCGACCTTGCCGTTGATGTCGGGCAGCGCGCGCGCATCGAGCACCTCGGCGGGCTCGAACGTCTCGCCGCCGATCGTCAGCCGGCCGGTCGCGTAGCTGGCGCCGGCGGCGGGCGCGGCCGTGGCGGGCGCCGCCAGCGAGGCGAGGGCCAGCGGGGCGAGCGCCAGCAGGCCGGCAAGCGATGCGGCCGCGAACAGGCTCTTCATGCGTAGCGTTCCGCGGTCGACCGGATCAGCGCGATCATGTTCGGAATCCCCTGGGTGCGGTTGGAGCTGAGCTGGTTGCGCAGGTCGAAGGGTTCGAGCGCGGCGGCGATGTCGGTGTCGCGGACCTCGGCGGCGGGCCGGTCCTGCACGGCGAGCAGGACGAGTGCGATGATGCCCTTGGTGATCGCCGCGTTGCTGTCGGCGAGAAAATGGAGCCGGCCATCGTCGCGCGGCATCGGATATACCCACACCGCCGCCGAACAGCCGCGCACCAGGGTCGCGTCGGTCTTGAGCGGATCGGGCATCGGCTCCAGAGCACGACCCAGGTCGATCAGCAGGCGGTAGCGATCGTCGGCGTCGAGGAGTTCATAGTCTTCGAGGATGTCGGATAGGCTGGCGGGCGCGGTCATGGGCGCAGCGGGTAGTGTATTTTGCCAGCTTCGTCACCCGGTGCTTTGCCCGGAAGACGGCGACGCCGACGGCGGGGCTGGGGCGGGGGCTACAGGTCCACGCCCGCCGCGATCGCCTCGAGCTTGCGGACCCGTTCCTTGAGATCGGCCAGCTCGATGCGCGCCGCCGGGGAGGGCGGGGCCGCGGACTCGGCGGCGCCCGCGCCGCGCTGCTGCAGCTTCATCCGTTCCAGCTCCAGCCAGCCGCGCCAGCCGCTGAGCCCCGCCCAGGCGACCACGCACAGGCCCACCAGCGCCGCGCCGCTCATCGTCATCAGGAAGATGGGATCGGTCATGGTTCTGGTCCTTCTCGTCAGTCGCGGTGGCGCAGCGCCTCGATCTCGCGATCGAGCGTCAGGCCGCGGTCGTTCTCGGTGGCGATCCTTTCCAGCACCGCGACCCGCTCCTTGAGTGCGCGCAGCTCCTCGCGGAGCCGCTGGTTCTCGGCATCGTCCTGCGGACGGCCGACATAAGCATCGCCCTTGCGGCGGCTGACGACGCCATGTTTGGCGAGATAGATTCGCGTGATCGCCGAGATCGCGACGATCAGGACCACCATGGTGAAGACGCCGATTTCCGGCATGTCATGTCTCCTGCGAGCTAATCGGGTTGAACGGCGTGCCGGGACCGGAAGATGGAGCGCGAGGCGTGAGCGTCGCGCGGGATTTTCTAGAACCGCGCAAAGGCCGTGAACAAGCTTCTTTGTCCGAATTTTTCGACGAACGACATCGGCTCTTCGACCGATAGGCGAAGTCGAATCAGATTATGTCGTACACAGCACAACTCTTGAAATATTAGCGAAGCGAGTCGATTTCGCGGGCCAGCGCCGAATTGTGACTCGTCACATGCGCCTCGACGTCGGCGATGCGGCGATCGATATCGCGAAACTTGGCGCGCACGTCCCGAACCGAGGCGCCGGGCCGGGCGCGCACCATCTGCCAGAACTTCTCGTCCTCGCGGCTGCCGTCGTAGAACTCGCCAGGCTTGTCGCTCGCCAGCCAGTTGACCATCAGATAGGCCACCACCGTCCACGGAAAGCCGCCGATCAGGGTGAGCAGCACGGTGCCGACCCGAACCAGGGTGACGTCGACGCCGGTATAGTCGGCGATCCCGGCGCAGACGCCGAGCCATTTGCGGTTGCGCTTGTCGAGATAGAATTTCGTGCGGCGGGCGGACATTGCGAACTTCCTTCCTGTGATGGGGCGGCCTGCGGTCAATTGTCGCGGCGCCACTCTTCGTCATGGGTGCGGTCGACGCTCTGGCGGGGGCGCCAGGCCGGATCCTGGCTGTCCAGGATCCGCTCCAGCGTGGCGAGCCGCTCGTCGAGCCGGCGCGCGAGGACGTGCATGTCGTCGAGCAGCCGTTCGTCCTCGACCGTCAGGCCGGCATTCTTCTTCCACTGGGTGACATAATGGAAGATCAGCCAGGGCAGGCCCAGGAAGATGACCGGGACGACGATGATCGGGATGAGCACGTCTTCCATCGGATCAGGCCCCCTTGCCCTGCGTTCTGGCCTTCAGCGCCGCGAGCTCGGCATCCACCTTGTCGGACGAGCGCAGCTCGGCGATCTCCTCCTCGAGCGTCTTCGGCGCGGCGCCCATGCCCGCCGCCTCGGCGCGGCCCTCGGCATAGTCGACCCGGCGTTCGAGAATCTCGAAGCGGGAAAAGGCTTCGTCGACCTTCGCGCCGGCGTACATCTCGCGCATCTTCGCGCGGTTGTTCGCCGATTCGAGGCGGGTGACGATGCTGTTCTGGCGCGCGCGCGCCTCGCGCAGCTTGCCCTGCAGCTTGGCGATGTCGGCTTCGGAGGCCTTCAGCGACTCGTCGAGCAGGGTGATCTCGTCCTGCAGCTGCTCGCCGAGGTCGGCGGCCTTCTGCTTCTCCATCAGCGCGGCCTTGGCCAGATCCTCGCGGTCCTTCGACAGCGCCAGCTCGGCCTTCTCCAGCCAGTTGGCCTGGACCGTATCGAGCTTGGCGATCTGGCGGCGCAGCTCCTTCTGGTCGGCGATGGTGCGCGCCGCCGAGGCACGGACCTCGACCAGCGTCTCCTCCATCTCGAGGATAATCATGCGGATCATCTTCGCGGGGTCTTCGGCCTTGTCGAGCAGGTCGGTGACGTTGGCGGCGATGATGTCTCGGGTGCGGGAGAAAATCCCCATCGATAGGCTCCTTGTGACGCAAGATACGGCAATTGCCGAACAGCTCAGCAGGAAGCGTGCCAATTCGCAATATGGCAGTTTTCCGCGGTTAAGGGCGCATATCGCCGTCGTATGCACATTTTATGATTGCCAAGACTTGGGAAAATGCGCCAACCATCGGGGATGGAGCGCGACGCGCAGTTCATCGGCCAATCCTATGCTTTTCTCGATTCGGTCGAGCGGGCCAGCCGCGCCGCCGCGCTCAACCGACCGGTGCTGGTGATCGGCGAGCGCGGCACCGGCAAGGAGCTGGTCGCAGAGCGGCTCCACCGCCTCTCGCAGCGGTGGGATGGGCCGCTCGTCGTCATGAACTGTGCGGCGCTGCCCGAGACGCTGATCGAGGCCGAGCTGTTCGGCCATGAGGCGGGGGCCTTCACCGGCGCGACCAAGGCGCGGCAAGGCCGCTTCGAAGAGGCCGATGGCGGCACCCTGTTCCTCGACGAGCTCGCGACCCTGTCGATGGGCGCGCAGGAACGGCTGCTCCGCGCGGTCGAATATGGGGAAGTGACGCGGATCGGCGCGTCGCGCGCCGTGCCGGTCGACGTCCGCATCGTCGCCGCGACCAACGAGCATCTGCCCGATCTGGTCGCGAACGGCCGCTTCCGCGCGGATCTGCTCGACCGGCTGTGCTTCGAGGTCATCACCCTGCCGCCGCTGCGCGCCCGCGAAGGCGACGTGCCGGCGCTGGCCGAGCATTTCGGCCGGCGGATGGCGGCCGAGCTCGGCTGGACCCATTGGCCCGGCTTCGGCGCGGTCGCCGCCGAGGCGCTGGCCCGATATCGCTGGCCCGGCAACGTCCGCGAGCTGCGCAACGTCGTCGAGCGGGCGGTCTATCGTTGGGACGATCCGGAGACCGCGATCGATTCGATCCAGTTCGATCCGTTCGAAAGCCCCTGGCGGCCCACGTCGGCATCGCCCGCGCCCATGCCCGTCGAGGCGGGCCAGGCGCCCGCCATGGCCGAAGCGGCGCCGACGGCCGCGATGCCGTCGGTCGGGCTCGACTGCGACGACTTCCGCGCGGCGGTGCTCGAGCATGAGCGCGCGCTGCTCGAAGCGGCGTTGCGGCGCTGCCGGTTCAACCAGCGCGCGACGGCGATGGCGCTCAAGCTCAGTTACGATCAGCTCCGCCATGCGCTGCGCCGTCACGATCTGCTGGACCGCCAGGGGTGAGCCGGCCGGCGGCGGGCCTGGCCGATCGCCTGTTTCGGAGCTTCGACCGGGTCTATGTGCTCAACCTGCCCGAGCGCGCCGATCGCCGCATCGAGATGGCGGGTGAGCTGGCGCGGATCGGCACCGGCTACGACGATCCCCGCGTCCGCCTGTTCGCCGCGATCCGGCCGTCCGCCGCCGCGGGCTTCCCGGGCATCGGCGCGCGCGGCTGCTTCCTGAGCCACCTCGCCATGCTGCGCGACGCGCGCGACGCGGGGCTCGCGCATATCCTGATCCTGGAGGACGACTGCGATTTCGCCGCCGCGATCGGATCGCGCCTGCCGCTCGCGCTCGACGCGCTCGATGCACGGGGCGCGGCCATCTTCTACGGCGGATATGTGCTGCCAGATCGGCGGCTGCCGGCCGGCGGCCCGCTGGTTCGGATCGAACCGACGCGCCCGGTCCGGACCACGCATTGCATCGGTTTCGACCGCGCCGCCATCGCGCGGCTGGTGCCCTATCTCGAGGCGATGATCGATCGTCCGCCGGGCAGTCCCGAAGGCGGGCCGATGCATGTCGACGGCGCCTATGGCTGGTTCCGCGCCGCCCATCCCGATCTGTCCTGCTGGGTGGCGACACCGCCGCTCGCCCGGCAGCGTCCCTCGCGCACCGACATCGCTGCACCGGGTCTGGTCGATCGTCTTCCCCTCGCGCTGCGTCGGCTGATCCGCGGGGTGCGACGGCGGGCGCGGCGCTGATCGCGATGCGCAGGGCGGAGTTCGGTTCCGTGCGCGCGACCTCTCGATTCAACCGATTCCGGACCAATTTCGGTGCGGAAATCTTTTGCCCTGGCGCTGCGCGTTAAAGGCTTGGAAACCGCGCCGGGTCTAGGAATCGCCATCAGTTCTTCCGGAGTTGGCGATGCAAGGCAAGACGATCGAGGAGGGCCCCGTGGCGCGCGCCCCCACGGATCGCCGCGATCTGCTCGCCGCCGGGGTCACCCTCGCCGGCGTGATGCTGGTGATCGCCTCGGGCTTCACGGTGGTCGACTCGGTGTTGCGCTCCTTCCGGGGAGAGCTGTCCGTCCGCGACAATCTGATGATCTCGGTGCTGCTGCTCAACGTCGCGCTGAGCCTGCTCGGCTGGCGACGCTACCGGGCGCTCAAGCAGGAGGTGACGCTGCGCCGCGCCGCCGAGGCGCGCGCCAGCGAGCTGGCGACCAGCGATCCGCTGACCGGACTGCTCAACCGCCGCGCGCTGGCCGAGGGCGGCGCCCGTCTGATCGATCGGGCACTGGGCCGCGAGAAGGCGGTCGCGATGCTGATGATCGATCTCGACCATTTCAAGTCGGTCAACGACCTGCACGGCCATCTGGCGGGCGATCAGCTGTTGCGCGCGGCGTCCGACGCGATCGTCGCGCCGCTGCCGCCCGAGGCGCTGGCCGCACGGCTCGGCGGCGACGAGTTCGCCTGCGCGATACTGTTCGATCCGTCGCAGCCCAGGACGATCGATCGAATCGCCGACGACATATTGGCGCGGATGGCGCAGCCCTTCCTGATCGGCGGGGTGGAGGCGCGGATCGGCGCCTCGATGGGCATCGCGCGCACCGAGGCCGGTTGCCGGACCGTCGACACGCTGATGCGCCGCTCGGATATCGCGCTCTACGCCGCCAAGCGGGCCGGGCGGGGCCAGCGCGCCTGGTTCGACGCGAGCATGGAACGTGAGCTGGAGCTGCGCAACGAAATCGAGCTCGGCCTTCGCGCCGGCATTCCCGCCGGCCAGATCGTCCCCTGGTTCGAACCGCAGATCGACATGGCGAGCGGCAATGTGATCGGCTTCGAGCTGCTGGCGCGCTGGAACCACCCCGAGCTCGGCATATTGGAGCCGGCATTGTTCATCCCGGTCGCCGAGGAATCGGGGCTGATCGGCGAACTTTCCATGTCGGTGCTGCGCGCCGGCATAGAGGAGGCGCGCCACTGGGATCCGACGCTCCGGCTCGGGGTCAACATCAGCCCCACGCAGATGCGCGACCCCTGGCTCGCGCAGAAGATCGTCAAGCTGCTTGCCGAGCGCGGCTTTCCCGCGGAGCGGCTGGAGGTGGAGATCACCGAGGCGGCGCTGTTCGAGAATCTGTCCTTCGCCACCGCCATCGTCGCATCGCTCCGCAACCAGGGAATCCGCATCGCGCTCGACGATTTCGGCACCGGCTATTCCAGCCTCACCCATCTGCGCGCGCTGCCGCTCGATCGGATCAAGATCGACCGCAGCTTCGTGCTGCGGATGGCCGACGACCCCGACGCCGCTGCGCTGGTGCGGATGATCGTGTCGCTGGCTCAGAGCCTGGGCGTGCCGGCGATGGCGGAAGGCGTCGAAAATGCCGAGATCGCGGCGATGCTCGGCTCGATCGCCTGCCCGACCGCGCAGGGCTGGTATTATGGCCGCCCCGCCCCGGCGCGCGCCACCCGCGCGCTGCTCGCCGGACGCGGCCTGCTCAACGCCGCCAGCCCCAGCGCCAAGGCGGGAGAGGTGACGATGCGCCAGGCGGCCAGGAAGAAGCGGGCCTGACCTTCTCCTTCTCCCCGGAATCCGGGGGGCCGCGAAATGGTGGGAGATGCCTGCGCGATACCGCTTGCCCGGCATAGGCTCGCCTTGCCGAAGCAGCGCATGGTCGAACCGTCCCGATGCCCCGCGCAGCGAGGATCTTTCGGGCCGTTATGGACTTCCCACCCCGTAATCCCTAAGTCGCGCGGGCGATGAAGCTCCGCTTTCACAAGATGCATGGTCTCGGCAATGACTTCGTCGTGATCGATGCCCGCGAGACGCCGGTGGAGATCACGGCGGCGCGGGCGCGCGGGCTTGCCGATCGCAAGACCGGGGTGGGCTGCGACCAGCTGATCCTGCTCGAGCCCTCGGACGTGGCCGACGTGCGGATGCGGATCTTCAACGCCGATGGCGGCGAGGTGGAGGCCTGCGGCAACGCGACGCGCTGCGTGGTCAGCCTGCTCGGCGGCGCCGCCCGGATCGAGAGCCTGGGCGGTATGCTCGAAGGCAGCGGCACCGGCGACCATGTGTCGGTCGAGCTGGCCGAGCCGCGCTTCGACTGGGACGCGATCCCGCTCGCTTACGCCATGGATACGCGCGCCATGCCGGTCGGCTGGGACGGGCTGGAGACGCCCGCGGCGGTAAATGTCGGCAACCCGCATGTGATCTTCTTCGTGCCCGAGACCGATGCGACGCCGCTCGATCGGCTGGGCCCGTTGATCGAGACGGATCCGCTGTTCCCGGCGCGGATCAACGTCAATGTCGCGACGGTGGACGATCGGGCGAATATCCGGCTGCGGGTCTGGGAACGCGGGGTGGGGCTGACCGACGCGTGCGGCACGGGCGCGTGCGCGACCGCGGTCGCCGCGATCCGCGCCGGGCTGGTCGACGCGCCGGTGACGGTGACGCTGCCGGGAGGCGCGCTGACCATCGACTGGTCGCCGGGCCGGCCGATCACCATGATTGGCCCGGCCACCCATGTCTTCACCGCCGAGACGGATCTGAGCCGCTTCGGATGAGCGGGCCGGAGCTCATCACCCTGGGCTGCCGGCTGAACATCGCCGAGAGCGAGGCGATGCGCGCGCTCGCAGCCGACGCCGACGATCTGGTCATCGTCAACAGCTGCGCGGTGACGGCGCAGGCGGTGAAGCAGGCGCGCCAGGCGATCCGCCAGGCGGCGAAGCGTCGCCCGGATGCGCGCATCGTCGTCACCGGCTGCGCGGCGCAGACCGATCCCGCCATGTTCGCGGCCATGCCCGAGGTGGCCCGCGTCATCGGCAACGCGGACAAGGGCCGCGCCGACCTGTTCGCCTTCGAGCGTCTGGATCGCGCCGACATCCACGTCTCGGACATCATGGCCGTCCGCGAGACCGCGCCGCACATGGCGGCCGCGTTCGGCAACCACGTCCGCGCCTTTGTCGAGGTGCAGAATGGCTGCGATCACCGCTGCACCTTCTGCGTGATTCCCCATGGGCGCGGCAACAGCCGGTCGGTGCCGGCGGGACAGGTCGTCGAACGGATAGGTGCGCTGGTCGACGAGGGCCATGCCGAGGTGGTGCTGACCGGCGTCGACCTGACCAGCTACGGGCCCGATCTGCCCGGCGGCCCCAGCCTCGGCCAACTGGTCGAGCGCATCCTGACCCATGTGCCGGCGCTCAAGCGGCTCCGCCTCTCCTCGCTCGATTCGGTCGAGATCGACGATCGGCTGTTCGCGCTGCTGACCCAGGAGGCGCGGATCATGCCGCACCTTCATCTGTCGCTGCAGGCGGGCGACGACATGATCCTCAAGCGGATGAAGCGCCGCCACAGCCGCGCCGAGGCGGTGGCGATGGTCGGGCGGCTCAAGGCGGCCCGGCCCGAGCTCGCGATCGGCGCGGACCTGATCGCGGGCTTCCCCACGGAGGACGAGGCGATGGCGGCGAACAGCCTGGCCCTGGTCGACGATTGCGACATCGTCTTCGGCCATGTCTTTCCTTATTCGCCGCGCGCCGGCACGCCGGCCGCGCGCATGCCCCAGCTCGATCCCGCGACGATCCGCCGCCGCGCGGCGGTGCTGCGCGCGCGGGCCGACGCGCGGCGGGCGGCATGGCTCGCGACGCTGATCGGCACCACCCAGTCGGTGCTGGCCGAACGCGGCGGCCGGGGCCACGCCGCCAATTTCGCATCGGTGCGCTTCAGCGGCGCGGCGCCCGCGCCGGGGAGCATCGCCAACACCATCATCACCGGCCTCGACGACGATGGCCTTATCGGCAGGACGGCATGAGCGAGACGCGCTGGCACGAGAAACTGTTCGGCGGATTCCGCAAGACCTCCGATCGGCTCGGGGAGAATCTGACCGGGCTTTGGGGCAAGGCCGCACTCGACAAGGAAACGCTCGAAGAGATCGAGGAGGCGCTGATCGCGTCCGATCTGGGGCCTGCCACCGCGGCCCGCATCCGCGCCCGGCTGGAGGTCGAGCTGTTCGAGAAAG
>Ga0207674_10007736_pt1 | contig 12507 bp, 25 predicted proteins | sample KBSCornC72_FD_184303 | JGI IMG/M metagenome (GOLD analysis project Ga0207674, IMG submission 184303) | Corn rhizosphere microbial communities from Kellogg Biological Station, Michigan, USA - KBS Corn C7-2 (SPAdes) (version 2) | ecosystem: Host-associated > Plants > Roots > Rhizosphere > Soil ... | reverse complement strand
GTGGGCGCGGTGGGCGCGGAGTACAGGTTTCCGGACGGCTGGATCGGTTCGGGCGCCTCGTCGCTGTCGAGGCTGCTGCGCGTGTCCTCGTCGTTGAGGTCGTTCCCGGCCTGGCCCGTGGTCGGTTGGGTCGGCCGGTCGGCCGGGTCCGGCGTGATGCTGCCGCGCCGCCGCTTGCGCGGCGAGCTCGCCGCCGCCGGTGCCCGGCCGGCCAGCCAGATGAGGAGCGCCGCCGCGGCGGCGCCGACGAGGACGGCGTGCGTGCGGTTCACACCCAGGCCCCCCCGCTGCCCGCCGAGCTCTTGTCGTTGTCGTCGTCGCCCCAGAACTCGTTGTAGCCCCACTTGATCAGGTCGACGCCGGCGGCCGCGGTCGACCCCCAGTCGCTCTGGTTGGTGACCTTCGGCGCGGGCCGCAGGATGAACGCGGCCGCGACGACCGCGGCGCCGATCACGATGGCAGTGGTGAGGTTCAGGCGGGAGCTCTCAGCCCGGGGGGCCGTTCTTGTCGGGCGCGCTCGCCGGCAGGAACACCGCCTCGTGCGGCGCCCACTTGCCCGGGTCGCGCTTCGTCTTGCCCTTCGTCTTCATGCGGAAGCTGTCGTCGCGCAGGCCGTGGCGCCGCATCACGCCGAGCGCCAGGCCGTGGCTCTTCGGCACGACGACGCGGTAGATCGCCTCGAGCGAGGGCACCGAGTTGGTGAGCCGCACGATGGTCTCATCGAGCACCGGCCCGTCGACGGCCGAGGACTCCTCGGTGCTCCACAGGACCGGGCACGCGACCATCGTCGCCAGCGTGTGCGGGTCGTTGTGGATCGGGTCGCCGTCGGTGGACGGAAGGTTGTGCGCGGCGTAGCGCGCGGCCGCGTACATCTCCTTGAGGTCGGGGTTGCGCAGGAGCGCATCGGGCACCGCCTGGTCGATCCGGACGTCGGTCAGGTTCGCGAGCGACCCGCCGCCCGACGCGGCGCGCTGGAAGAGCGACAGGTCGGTGAGGCGGCCGCCGACCACGAGCTGCCCGCCGGACGTGTTGGCCAGGACGAAGGCCTTGACCTCGTCCTCGCACTTGAGCTCGATGCTCTTCTCTTCGTGGCACTCGGCGATCACGTAGTACGAGCCCACGATGCCGATCGTCCCGCCGGCGACCCCGACTTCCGCCGCGTCGGCGCAGTCGATCGCGAACCGCGACAGCAGCTCGGCCGGCAGCGAGTAGTCCTTCGGTCGCTTCGTGAAGCGCTTCGCCATCGGGATCGGGATCATGAACGACGGCGTCTGGTTGTTCGCGATCGCCAGATCGGCGAACTCGGGCACGCGGTCCGAGCCCATGAGCAGGTAGCAGGCCACGCGGGACTCGTCGCCCGTGAGGTTCCACCGCTGGCGGCCGTCGACCTGCTCGACCAGGATCCGGCGGAAGAAGCGCCAGCAGTCCTCGCCCTCGACCGCCGTGCCGGCCACGTCGACGTCCGTGCCGGTGAACACGGGCCAGAAGCGGTCGACCACGACGCGGCCGCCGGTCGGGCCGCGGCGCGGGATCCAGTTCTTGAACGTGAGGGTCGAGCCCGCGACGTGCGCCTGCGAGGCCGACTTGTACCGAAGCTGGATGCCCATGGTGCGCCGCTCCTTGCCGGGGTCAGCCCGGCGCTGATTTCCGCAGCGAACCAGAGGTGCCCACCGTCCCGGAATCGCGGGACGGTGTCCCTAAATTGCGGGACAGGTCGGCGGTCGCTACGGTTGCGCGGGTCTGGTGTTCGGGCCGTTGATCCAGAGGCTCAGGCGCGACGGGGGGCTCACGTTGCGCGACGTCGCCGCTCGCGCGCGCGTGTCGCGTAGTCACCTTCACGACATCGAGCGCTGTCGGCGGCCGCCGCCGCCGCTGCGCAGCCACTCCTACGACGAGCTCGCGCGTGTGTTCGCGGTGCCCGCGGATCGCCTCCGCCGCGCCGCACGGCGCGACCGCGCCCCGATGATCGACGGCATCTCATGGCGACAGCAGCGCAGCCAGTAAACGGCACCGCGTCGCCGGCCGAGCTCGAGCTCGAGCGACGGCGCAACCGCGATCGCGAGCGCCAGCGCGCGTACCGCGCACGCCTGCGCACCGACGACGCCGCGCCGCCGGCGCCGCTTCCGGTTACCCGCGATCGCGCCGCGTCGGCGCAGCCGGAAGCGGCGCCTCCGGTGCACAGCCGCGGCACGCTCCACGAGACACCGCGGCTCGAGTCACTGCGCGTCGAGCCAGAGGCGTTCGCGGACGTGCCGCCGGCCGAGCTCGAGCTCGGCCCGCCGCCGCCGCCGCCCGAGCCCTCGCCGGCCGCGCTGGCCGGCGCGCAGAAGATCGCCGGGCTCGCCGCGGTCCTGGTCCGCCTCACGCTCGACGACGTGTCGGCGCGCTTCCCGCAGGTTCGCGAGCTCGGCGCGCAGATGGGCGCCGCCGACCTGGACCAGGCGAAGATCGCGACCGTCACGTGGGCTCACGCAACGGTCCTGCGCTGCTGCGCGAAGCATGGGTGGGGGTTCGCGATCCCGTACGAGGACGAGCTCGTCACGCTCGGCATCTTCGCCGGCTGCGGGGTCTACCAGTGGGCGCGCCTGACCGGTGCGCTCGATCGCGTTCCGGGTCATGGGGACCCGGCGGCCCCGGCGCGCCGGACGTCCCCAGCGTCCGGCGCGCCGGATCCCGTCAACGACGACGACGAGGCCGACAGCGAGTGGGGCAACATCCGGCTCGAACGCAACGACGCGACCGCGAAGGTCCCGGCATGGATGGCTCCAGCGCGCTGATCCCGAAGGCGAACTACTTCGCCGTGGTCGTCGGCCCGCCGGGCTGCGGCAAGAGCTCGCTCGCCGCACAGCTCGCGCACGAGCGGTTGCGGGCCGGTCGCTGGGTGTTCGTCCAGGATCAGAACCGCGAGTTTCGCCAGGTCGGCGCGGTCGAGTACACCTCGGTCCACGAGGCCGAGCTCGCCATCGGTCAGGCCTTCGCGCAGCAGCGGCCGGTGTCACGCTTCGTCGCGCTGTGCACCGCGCGCGGCGCCGACGACGTGCTCGAGCTCGCGGTCCGCATCGGCGAGCAATGGAACCAGCGCTTCCAGGCCGTGCGCGCGCCGCTGTGCCTCATCGTCAACGAGACGAGCTCGTTCGAGGGCTCCGGCTCGAGCTACATCGACAAAACGCAGGAGCGCGCGATCAACCTGCGTCGACACCTCGGCCTCGAGCTCGTGTACTGCATGCAGCGGCCCACGCAGCTCCCGAAGTCGGTGTGGGACGTGATCACCGACGCCTACCTCTTCGCGCAGGTCCGGCCTGACCGCATCGTAGAGCTCGAGGGGAACCTTAACCTCCCGCGTGGCGCGCTCGCCTCGCTGTCGACCGCCGCGATGCCCCCGCACCGGTACCTTCACTGGCAAGCCGGACGGGGGCTGCTCTAGAACCAGCGACAGCCGTCGAGAAACTCGAGACCCTCGTCGCGCTGGTCGACCGCCAGGTCGAAGGGCTCGACCGTGACCGGCGCGCGAGTTACACCAGGAGCATGCTCGTCGCGATCGTTCCGATCCTCGTCGCCATCGCCGGCGCGCTGATCTTCGCGCTGGGGCAGGGCAAGCTCGCCCGCGTCGGGGAGATCCTCCTCTTCGCGGGCGTGCTCTGGTCGGTCTACGTGTTCTCGGGCAAGGTCGTCCGGCTGCCGTAGCTCACCTCCACCGGCCCGGCGCCGGGCGATCGTGCCCCCCCCCAGGACGCGCTGTACGTCGCGCGCCACATCGTCAAGCGCGCGCTCGACGATCGCGCGCACGGCCGCGGCGACGCGGGCGCCGTAGTCGTCGCTCACTTGCGCCTCCGGGGGGCCGTCCGGTCGAGCTGCTCCTGGGCGAGCTCAACGACGAACGCCGTCAGGCGCGCGAGCTGCACCGACACCGCCTCGTCGAGCAGCTCGTGCGTTTTGGTCGACCAGTTGGCGGCCGCGGCCCGGAACACCGCGTGCCGCGCTTCGTGCATGCCCGCAGTGAGCTCGCGGATCTGCTGCTCGCGCCGGCGGCGCGCCTCGGCCGTCATCGGCCGCCCCACACGCGGCACCGCAGCTTGCCGAGCTCGCAGAGCACGTCCTCGGCGTCATGGTCGTCGACGAGCGTCGGTGAGGGCTTTAGCTGCGCCCTCAGGGCACCCTCGGCGCGCGCGAGCCATCGGATCAGCTCCTCGCGTTCCGCGAGCAGATCGTGAAGCGCGTCGCCGGCGCGATCGATCGCCCCGGCGAGCCCCTCGAGCTGCAGGATCATGTCCCTCACGGCTGCCAGCCCATGACGAGCTCGCGGCCGGCCGCCGTCGCCCGGACGGCCCACGCTGCGCCGCTTGCGACCGTCTCCACCAGGCCGCGCCGCTCGAGCAGCCAGAGCTCGGGCGCCCACGCGTTCGCGTCCACCGTCGAGCCGTCCTCGCCGGTGCGCACGATCGCGGCGAGCAGCGAGCGCGCGTTGTACGTGAGCTCGCCGCCCCTCATGGCCAGACCCGGCGCAGCGAGGGCAGGGGGACGATCGTGCCGCGCTGGTAGACCACGCGCAGCCGCGGCCTCGCCAGCGCGGCGGGGCAGGCGCGTTCCTTGTGGCCGGGCGCTCCGCACCAATTGCACGCCTGCGTCCAGCGCGCGCCGATCCGCGGACCCGGCCGTGCTCGGCGGCGCCTCACCTCGCACCGCCCGTCCGCCGCGCGCCGTGCGGCTCCGGCTCCTCGGCGCTTCCCGCGGCGAGCTCCGCCATGGCCGAGCGGATCGCGTTCGCGACTAGGTCAGCGTCGAGGCCCTGTTCGACGGCGTGCGCCGCCAGGAGCGTGCCGAGGAGCCCGAACGTGTCGCGAGGCGCCAGCGGGGCGAGCAGCTCGATGGTGCGCGCCATCGTGTCGTGGAACACGTCGCTCATCGCCCACCGCCTTTCACCGCGCGTCGGCGCGCCCGGCGCTCGCGGCGCCGCTGGTGCACCTCGTCGGCGACGAACAGCCCGCCGACGACGAGCAGGAGCGCCAGCCCGAGCCAGACGGCGTACGCGTTCCCGCCGACCGTCGGCGAGCTCGCCGCGCGCCAGGCCAGGACGGCCGCCACGAAGGCCGCACCGATGAGCGACACCAGCGCGACGAACCACGGCGCGTCCCGCTTCATCGCCCACCTCCCCGGTGCAGCTCGAACGACGCGAGCGCATCCGCCATGGCGCGATCGAGCCGCGCCTGGTCGCCTGGCCGCTCGTAGTGCGAGCCTCCGCCGTCTGGCGTGCCCTCCGGGGCGCGATCGCGCCGGCCCCCTCCCTCCGGAGCCCGATCGGCGCCGGGCGTTCCTGGCGCAGCCTGGCGCGTCGGCGGCGCGGCCGGTGAGCTCGCCGCAGGCGAGCGGACACTCTCCGTCCCCGCAGGGGACTCCTCCGAAGGCGGCGCCGCGCGATCGAAGTCGACTGTACGGGCGGAGGGGGGCGTGGCCGGAGGCCCGCCCCTCCTCCCCTTTAGGGGGGGAGAAGTAGGGCGGTCAAATTGACCGCCCATGCCAAGAGCAGATCCCGGGTGCCGATCCCCCCCCGGCCGGGCCAGCCGGCGGCGGCGCGACCGCACCGCCCGGGTCGCCTGGCGGCCCAGGAGGTACACCGAGGCGAGCTGCCGGCGGCGGTACCGGCCGAGCAGCCGCGGGCCCGCCGGCCCCCAGGCCACCGCCGACCACTCGGCGTCCTCGAACTGGCGCACCGGCACCACGAGCTCGAGCGCCTCGAGCTGCCGCAGCGCGCGCCGCACGGAGCTGACGCTGCGCCCCACGTCGCCGGCGAGCTCACCGACCGTGACGTGACAGCCGGCCTTGCTGCGTCCCGTGACGTCGCGGAGCTTCGCGTCCGCCCCGCGCAGAAGCGCGTAGACCGCGTCCGCGGTTGGGGTCAGCCGGCGGCCGACCCGCCGGTAGAGCTCGAGCCGAGGGGGCTCCGGCAGCGGCCGGATCCGTCGGATCTCGTGGTTGCGCGCCGCGCGACGTGACAGGTCACGTGCGCGTGCGACGTCGCGTCGCGAGACGTCGCGTCGCCGCGGCGACGTGACAGGTTGCGTGACTTCGATCTGCATTCGGGCCTCCACGTGCGCCGCGAAGCGCTTGGAGGTCCGTCCGCCGGTGCGTCGGTGAGCCCTTGCGGTGTTGCGTGACTTCCGGTAGGGTCAGACCGATCGCGTTCGACGTGCGTGTACGCGCACTTCGAGCCAGGCCCCCAGTCGTTTCCGCGGCTGGGGGTCGCTTTTTTCGGCGGCTTGTCAAAGAGTTGACGCCGATCGAGGCTTCCTGAGGGGCCCGCCGCCGAGTTGCCCGAACGTCGCATAATCGATCGACGGGTCAACTCCGCGCGCGGAGGACTCAGTCGGATCGATCGCTCGCCAACATCGGTGTCTCGCACGCTACACGGCTTGCGGGCGGGGTGTCAAGGGTCCGACACGCGCCGCCGTTGGAGCCGCTCGGCGCCCTGCCACGGCTCGACCGGAGGCTCGCCATCGGCGAGCTCGGCCAGGCCGAGCCGCTCGAGCGCGCGCTCGGTGGCGTCACCCGCGCCGCAGCGGTACCCGTCGCGCCAGATCGTGCCCACCAGATCGGCCAGCAGCTGCCCGCGGTGCACGACGTTGTGCGCCCGGTTGATCCGGTCGACCTGGTTGTCGGCCCAGCGCTCGAGGTTGAACGCCGACCGGAACCTCCGCCGCCCCACGCCGGTAGGGTAGGGCGCGGAGGAGCGCGCGCGCCAGTTTTTCGATCACGTCGTGCGGTGGTCGATCGCGCCCAGGAGCCAGGAGTCGTACTTCCCGAAGCGGTACCGCAGGCCCAGCACCTTCGCGTCGCGGCTGGCGATGAACGTCGTGTACGGCACGGTTCCCTTGAGGCACTTCGCCCGCGCGTGCGCGAACAGGTCGACCGCGCCGGTGCCCTGGATCGGGACACAGCCGTTCTCGTACACGAGACAGCTCGCCGGCGAGCTCGACACGCCGTCGGGGCGCGGTCCGCCCTCCTGCGCGAGCAGCTCGCGGGTGGTCGCGCAGTAGAGCTTCGCGTACCCGTTTCGGACCCACAGCTTGCAGGGTCCGTTGATCCGGTTGTTCGTCGCCTCGATCCGGTTGATCTCGTCGTAGCTCGGCCCGCCGCAGCTGTCCTTCCGATCGAGGCCGATCGCGCTGCCGAGCTCGCCGAGGATCCCGAGCGCCGCGTTGCAGGCTCCCTTGTACTGGCCGGCCGCCTCGCAGATGCCCGCACCGTCGGTGCCGTCCTCGTTCTCCTTGCGCTTCTGCGCGACGAAGTAGGCCCCGCCGACGATCGCGCCGGCGAGCACCACTGCCAGGATCGTCTCGTTCATCGGGTGCCGTCCTCCTCGGTGTCCGGCGCCGCGCGCGTCCGCACGCCGCGCACCGGGGTCACCACGAGCTTCCGCCGCGCCGGCCTGCTCGGCGGCGTCGGATCCTCGTCCTCGGTGGCCAGGCCCTTGGTTCGCTCGTCGAGCCGCGTCAGGATCTCGTTCTGCTGGCGCAGGAGCTTGACGAGCTCGCGCACCTGCATGAACACGGCCGTCGCGAAGGCGAGCAGGCCACCGCCCTGGAACCAGGGACCGAGCGCGTTGGGATCCACGTCCGCCACGGTGCTACTTCGTGAGCACGTCCTCCACGCGCTCGATCTGCTTGCGCACGTGGGGCGCGACGAACCAGGACAGCACGGTGCCGATCCCGAGCCGGTGATCCCACGCGAAGCGGCCCGCCTTTTTCATGAACGACCACATCAGCGGTGTCGCCTCTTACGGAACCGGCCCGCCTTCGTTCGCGGCGGCAGCCGCTTCTTCTTCCGTCGCTTCTTCGCCATCGAGCTCCTCCTCTTCCTCGTCGGTGGTGTCGAACGCGGGCTCCGGCGGCGCCGCGACCGCCTCGTCGGTGGTGTCGAACGCGGGCTCCGGCGGCGCCGCGACCGCCTCGTCGTCGGGGAACGAGATGGCCGCGTCGTCGACGCGCTGGCCCGCCTGCTCGAGCGCGATCAGGAACTGCTCGCAGGCGAGGCGCGCGCCGCCGTGCGGGCCGGTGCCGTCGATCGTGAAGCGCCAGGGTCCCTTCATGTGTCCGTCCTCCTCAGTCGAGCGAGTCGTCCAGCCCGCCGCCGGCACGCGCGCCGCCGGGACAGCCGGTCACGCTGGTGTAGCCGCCGCAGCCGGAGCACTTGTCCCGGTCGACGGTGTTGCCGTCCTTGTCCTCGCAGCGCAGGAACCGGCCCGCGCTGTCGATGATCGCCCACACGTTGCCGCTGCCGTCGACGTCGATCCACGACGACCGGCTCGCCTGGAAGCCCTTGCCGGCGCGCCACACGACGACGTAGGCGAGCCCGCCGATCAGCAGCAGCGCGCTGATTTGTTTTCGGGAGAAGGTCATCACGCGCCCCCGGGGTAGAGCAGCGCCGCCGCGCCCGCGGCCAGGAGGAGGAGCCCGACGACCTGCATCGGGCTCATCGTGAAGCTCCGGCGCACTTGGCGCAGCACGGCTTGCGCGCAGGCTCGTCGTCGATGCCGTCCGGGTGCGGCTCGCCCACCGCGATGCTCGCGGTGGCATGCGCGCCGCCCCACCAGGCGTCCCCCCACAGCGCGACCCGCGCGCCGGCCGCCGCGACGTCGGCGCGCGCCATGTCGAGCGCAGCCTGCGGCGAGCTCGGCCGCTTGACGACGACGTACGTCACCGCGGCGCCCGCCAGGAGCCAGGGGACGAGCGGCAGCATCAGGCCGTCCGCGGCGCGGCGCGCGTGGCGCCGAGCAGGTTGGAGAGGAACCCGCTGCCGCTGCCGCTGGTCGCGGGCGCGTTCGACGCGCCGAACACGCCGCCCTTCGGCGTGCCGGTGGTCGTGCCGCCGCCCGTCGCGGCCGAGCTCGAGCTCGAGCTCGAGCCCATGCGGCGCCACAGGAACCAGCCGGCCGCGGCGGCGCCGCCGACGATGAGGAGGGTGGAGGGCTTGAGCTTCATGGTGATACCCCGAAGAGGTCGAGCAGATCGGGCGTGTGGTCCCAGAGGTCGAGCGCGTCGCCCGCCTTCTGGCAGAGCCCGGCGAGCGGCCCGCACGCCTCGCCAGCCCTCTCGCGCGCGCCGGCCGCGACGCGATCGCAGCAGCTGTCCCGGGTCGCCGGCTTGAGGTGCCAGGCGGCCGCCAGGCCGACCACCGCGCCGATCGCGAACCAGCCGATCCCGCTCAAGCTGCCCTCCGCTTCGCGACCACGTAGATCGCGACGCCGAGCACCGCGTAGGGCGCGATCACGCCGAGCAGGGCGCCAGTCGCCGGCGCGACGACCTTGTCGACCGCCACCTCCACCGCGCCGGACACCACGTCCGCTGCCTTCGCGGCGACGCCGCCGGGCGAGAGCGCGTGCTCGAGCTCGGCGAGCGCCTCGGCTTCCGCGTCGCCGTGACCGAGTCCGGCCTCGTCGAGCCGTCGCGCCAGGTCGTAGAGCGCCTCGGTGGTCGCACGAGCGAAGAGCCACGGTCGGCTGTCGCCGTAGCCCGGGATCAGCATCGACAGCCCCGCCGTGGTCCACAGCGCCTTGCAGGCCTCCACCGCCTTGCCGAGCGCGTTGCGCTCGAGCGGGAGGCCCGACAGGCCCGCATGGTCGGGCCAGAGCTCGGCCCACGTCGCGGGCTCGAAGTCGAGCGCGCTCGCGCCCGGCAGCGTCCACGGCTTGAAGACCGCGAACGCCCGCCGGTCGGCCCGGTGCGCGGTCTGCCAGGCGTCGAGCCAGGTGCCGAGCCACTCGCGCGCGCAGCGCGCCGAGATGCTCGGCCGACGGAAGAGGTCGAGCGAGAGCCCGCCGAACGCCGCGAGCAGGGAGTTGCGCTGGATCGTGACCTCGCGCAGGAAGTCGGTGCCGCCGGCCGCGTCCTGGTGGATCTCGTGGTCGTCGTAGCCTTCCGTGACGCGCTTCGCGCCGCACAGCGGCGCCCGCGCCGCCGTCGCCCGGGCCGCGTCGTAGCCCTTCGCGGGCGTCGTCGGCAGATCGGTGGTCGGCCGGTTGCGGCGCGCGATCCACTCCGCGGCGAGGATCGCGCCGGTCGCCGCGGCGTAGGGCGCCAGGCCGCTCACAGGTTGTTCACCCGGGCCGAGGACAGCCACCACTCACCGACGGACGCATTCCAGCGCAGCGCCGTGACGTCGCGCAGGTTGTGCGCCTGGTTGACGCCCGACAGCCGGATCCCGCTGCCGGCCAGCGTCGCCGCGTCCTGGATCGTCACCGCCGCCGGCATCGCCGGGTTGCCGACCAGCCAGAGCTCCTGGCCATCGAACTTGCCCGGCGCGATCGTCGGCGTGCTAGTGAGGACGAACGCGCCGGTCGAGTTGAGCCGCTTGACGACGCAGGCCGCGTTCGAGTCCATCGAGATCATGTCGCCCACCGCGCCGATCGTCTGCTCGGCGATGACGTCCATCACGCCGTCGCGATCGGCGCGGTGAAAGCCTCTGTCGGCACGCTTGATCATCGAGCTCTCAGTCGAACGCGGTCAGCTTGAACGAGCCCTTCGCGGTGGCGGCGCCGGCCGAGTTGCGGGCCGCGACGACGATGGCGTCGAAGTCGCTCGGGAAGGGGTAGGTCTCGAACACGTTGTCGGTCGTGTACGTCATCGTGCCGAGGAGCTGGGTGTAGTTCGAGCTCTCGATCAGGTCCTGGTCGGGGCCGGCCAGGAAGTCGACGCCGTACACGTCAACCACGTACGTGCCGAGCCCGGGGTTGTCGAGCGCGAGCGACAGCTTGACGCGGCTGCGCCCCATCGTGATCAGCGAGCAGACCGGCTGCTCGCTCGCGCCGCCCCACTCGTTCGCGTTGACCTGGTTGCACGCGGACGCTGGCGGCCGCGCCGTGCCGATGAACGGCGGGCACTTCGGGTAGAGGACGAGCTCGAGCGGCAGCACGCGCAGCCCGCGCGGGAAGCCGCCGGTCACGGCCGCCGGGAACATGGACATCGTGCCCGCGATCTGCGGCGAGTAGAGCAGGTAGTTGTCCTGGATCTGCTGCCGGTCCCCGTCGGTGAAGAAGCGGTTGACGTACTCGCGATCGGCGACCCACAGCGGCCCCTTGATCGGGCCGTAGAACGGCCGACCGACCGACACCAGGTGCGCGGCGCGCACGAACTGGTCGCGCCGGAAGCGGTCGTTGTGGGCGGCCGCCTGCGCCCACAGGATGCCGTCGACCGGATCCTTGAGGCTCTCCGAGAACACGTAGACCTGATCGATCAGGCTCTGCGGCCCGATCGCGATCGCCTCGAAGACCCCGTCGCCCGACCACACCTGGTAGGGGGCCTGGTTCTCCTGCGCCGTGAGGTCAGGGACCTGCACGAGCTTCGGTCGCATCTGGTCGTAGGTCACCCGAGCACCCCCACCTTGAGGCCGGCCGCGAGCGCCGCCACCGCGGCGAGCTCGAAGAGCGGCAGCGGCGCGCGGCCCTTGTACGTGCCGCGCGTTTCGATGATGCGCTTCGCCTCCGCGTAGAGCGCGTCCTGGTTCGGGCCGGCCGGCCGCAGGAGCATCAGGACCCAGGGATCGACGCCCGCGATCGGGCCGACCCACTCTTGCTGGTTGGGGCCGCGGTGCTCGCGCTTGAGCTCGCAGCCGACCTTTTCGAGGTCGTAGGTCCACCGCTCGAGGATGACGAGCGGGTGGCAGTGGGTCGCGTCGAGCGAGGCGAGCTGTGCGCCCGGATCGAAATACTGGACGGCGCCGCCCGACCAGCCGCGGCCGCGTGGCGGCAGAAACGGGATCGGCACCCCGAGGAATGTGGCGGGGTGCAGCACGGCGCGGGCGGCGGCGATGTGGCGCGGGCCGCCGGGTCGCGCGCTCGACTCCGAGCGCCCGCCGGAGCCCTGGCTGCCGTACTCGCCGCCCGCGGTGACGTAGTCGTGCACCGAGCGCTTCGCGCGCTTGGCGCGGTTCACGGTGACGTCCGCGATGCACACGAGCTCGGCCGGCCGGCCGTTGAAGTTCTCGGATCCGACCACGCGCGACAGCGCGTACTCGTCGACCGTGAGGTCGGGGTACTTCGCGCGGGCCGCGTCGAGCGTCGAGTAGGTCGGCGTCGTCGGCGCGGCCGCTATGTCCTCCAGCAGCCCCATCCGGCGCGGTGTCCGTCGACGGGGGCTACTTGAGCGCGTTGGCGAGCCACACGCCCGCCAGGCCGCCGCCGAGCTTCGTGGCGATGCCCGTGATCCCGGACTTCGATCCGGTGAACTGGTACACCGCCTGCGACGCGAACACGGCGAGCGCCGCGGTGATGGCCATCGGGATCAGGTCTTTCATCGTCGGGGCTCCTCTCAGTAGTGCATGCGGAAGTCGAGCATCGAGCTGTAGTAGCTCAACGTGCCGGCAGTCTCCGGATCCCACGACGTCGCGCCCTGGCTCACGGCGTCAGAGACGTCCGCGGTGGGCGCGGTGGGCGCGGAGTACAGGTTTCCGGACGGCTGGATCGGTTCGGGCGCCTCGTCGCTGTCGAGGCTGCTGCGCGTGTCCTCGTCGTTGAGG
>Ga0207674_10007735_pt1 | contig 12509 bp, 9 predicted proteins | sample KBSCornC72_FD_184303 | JGI IMG/M metagenome (GOLD analysis project Ga0207674, IMG submission 184303) | Corn rhizosphere microbial communities from Kellogg Biological Station, Michigan, USA - KBS Corn C7-2 (SPAdes) (version 2) | ecosystem: Host-associated > Plants > Roots > Rhizosphere > Soil ... | reverse complement strand
AACTCCTCGGTAGCGGCAGTCACACGTGGCAAGCCGTATCTTCGAGTCATCTCCTGAAGGCGCTCCGCCCCAGTGTGGCAGGCAGCAAGTTGCGCCATGAGGTCACCTTCGCGCTCGCGGGGCGTCCGTACATTGGAGAGAAGCAGCGCGAGGACGTCCTTATCGATCGCGCCAGCGCGCATGATCTTGACCGGTGGAATGCGAAATCCTTCCTGGTAGATCTCGCGACATGGCCCCATGGAACCCGGGAAGGTACCTCCGACGTCAGAGTGATGCGCACGCGACGCAACGTAGAAGGAAGGCTCTTTCTCTCTCACAACGAAGACCGGCGCGATGGTGGTGATGTCCGGGAGATGAGTTCCGCCCTGGAACGGATCGTTGAGCATGGCGACATCGCCGCGTTCGAGAGTGAATGCACTCAACGCAGCACGCACTGACATCGGCATAGAACCTAGATGAACGGGCATGTGATCGCCCATTGTGATGACTTCGCCGCGACTGTCGAAGACGGCGCAGGAATAATCGCGACGCTCTTTTATGTTCGGAGAAAATGCGCTGCGACGAAGCGCAGCACCCATCTCTTCAGCGATGGAATGGAAAACATTCTTGAAGATTTCGAGCTCGATGGCGTCGATGCGCATGCGTCGGAAGTTTATCGCGATGACGTCTTCGAATTCTTTATGAACAAAAAATGAAAATAGTTATTGACATGCTGCTCAACTCACCACAAAATCTTGCGATAGGAGTCGTTGCTACGCAATTCGTAGCGTACGATTCGGTTTTCGGGACCCAAATCTCAACCTTCGAGGGAGAAGGTTCTAGGAGGCAATCAATGCCGGCAAAGAAGAAAGCTGCTAAGAAGACCGCCAAGAAGAAAAAGTAGTTAAGCGCGGACGAGAGTCCGCTTTTTATTTGGGACCCACAAGCTTGCAGCTCCCCGCCTAGTACGGCGGGGAGTTTTCAGTTTCGTGGGCAGAAAAGAAGAGGGCCGGATCACTCCGGCCCTCTTTGCATTTGGTGAGATTACGGCACTGTCGGCGCAACTTCAGACTTGTGCGACAAGTCGCACGTGCTGCTGGAGAGCGGCGGCGGACCGAGATACTGCACGATTGTCTGGCATGACTTGTCCGCCTGATCGCAAAACCAGGGCTGATCCGGCATTGGCGGCGGAGTCATCCACGGTGGATTGGCGAAGTCGAAGAACTCCGTCATGTCGTCCGCGGTGGCGTCGCGGTTAGTAAGTGATGGCAGGCCGAACCGGGTCTCGATCAGTTTCAGAATCGAAGACGTGGTTCTTGGCGTGTGCGAGACAAAGTTCTTCTTGGCCCACGGCGATACCACGATCACCGGCGTCCTGAGACCGCTGAAGGTGAACTGGTCCCAAGTTCCGATATCTCCGGTTTGGAAGTTCGGCGGAGTAGCGTCGGGAGCCGGTACCTGGAATGGCGGCACGTGTTCAAGCAAACCACCACCCTCGTCGTAGGTGTAAATGAACGCCGAGTGCGTCCAGGCAGCGCTGTTCATTAACGCATCGATGATCTTTTTGGTATTCGCGGCGCCAGGCTGCATCCCCCACTTGTTATCCGGATGTTCGTTCAACTGCGCCGATGCAGGCTGCTCGATGAATACAACCTGCGGAAGCATCGAGTCAGCATTCGGAGAGGCAAGGATGTTGTAGTACTCCGAGATATTGCGCACCTTGCCTTGAGAGACAGGATCGTTCCAGAGATCGAACTGGGCGAGCCAGACGTCTCCGCTCTGGTAGTAGTAACGCCAGCTGATCCCGTGCTCGTTGAGCAACTGGAAGATCGTCTTCTGCGTATACAGCGGATGATTGGGGTCGGGATTTGGCCGAATAAACCCGAACGAAGTGGATGTGAAGAGATACATCCGGTTCGGGATGGTCGGACCCATCAACGAAGCAAACCAACGATCGCTGGTGGCGAACTGGGTCGCGAGTTCGTAGTAGTACGGCAGATCCTGCGACGTGTAGTAGCCGAGACTGCGCGTGTAACGAGGATCCACGGTCGAGTGCTGCGAATCTGAGTTCTGCCGAACCCAGAAGTCCATTCCGAAGGAGCCGTCGCTCTTGTGATCTGAGAAGAAGTGAGTCTCGTTCCATCCGGGACTTGTTACTTCAATACAGGTGGTCGGAATGTGGAATGGCTTGTACTTCTTGCCGTCCACGTCGGTATAGATCTTGTTGAGGTCCTGGACGTCGACGTCGCCGGAAGAGAGGCCTTTGGAGGCCCGATAGTTGTTCAGGTCAGTGAAGTAGTTGTCGAACGAGCGATTCTCGTTCATGTAGAAGACGATGTGCTTGAGGTTCTGGATGCCGTTGTTCGGGATCACGGTGACGGTTGCGGTCGCGGTCTTGGTTCCCCCGCCGGCATCGGTCGCCGTAATGGTGTAAGGGGTTGTCGAGGTCGGACTCACATCTTGCGAGCCATTCAGATCGACAGCAGCGCCATCCAGGGTGACTGCGGTGGCGTTTTGCGAAGACCAGGTGAGCTTCGAGGTCTGACCGGACGTGATGGTCTCGGGATCAGCGGTGAGGGTCACGCTCAAGCCGGCGCTGACGGTGACGGTCGCAGTTGCAGTTACGCTTCCGCCTTTACCGGTAGCAGTCGCGGTATAGGTGGTCGTCGTTGCCGGTGTTACCGCTTGCGATCCGGTTGGCACGACGTCGCCCACCCCATTATCAATGGTTACCTTATCCGCGTACTGGCTATTCCAGCTCAGGCTTGAACTTTGTCCCGCGAGAATTGAAGTCGGGTCGGCGGTCAGGCTGATCTTTGGCGGAACTACGTTGACGTTGATGGTGATGCTGAATTGAGTGCTTCCGGCAGAGTTGGTTGCCGTGAAGACGTAGGTTGTGGTCTCGGTGGGAGCGACGTTGCCGCTGCCGTTGACATCAATGTCGTCCGACTCACCGATCTGGGGGCTGATCTTGAGCTCGGTGGCATTCGTTGTCGTCCACTTGAGAACAACGAGGTCGCCAGGGTTTGTGGTGGTCTTGTCTGCGGTTACCGTGATGGTGGGCTTCTCCGCGCCGCCTCCGGTTCCACCGCCGTTCCCGCCGTTGCCGCCATTACCACCGTTACCGCCACCACCACTACTTCCACTAGAAGACCCACAACTGGTGGCCAGAACCAATGTGAGTAGAAGAAGGACAAAAGTGAATAGAGCCGAAAGAGCGCGCCCCCGATGCATGCAACGAACCTCCATGATCCCGCAGCTTAGGATTCGGATTTCAGGAGCGGAGTTGTTCCGGAAGCGCATCAGACGCGGGTTTCTCGCAATATTAATGTGCAAGAGTCCGCACGCTCGGAAGTAGGGCAAAGAAAATCTGCGAAAACATGTTTACAGTCTTTTCCACAATGGCGAATGCGGGTACACTCTGCCTAACCGTTAGCGCCGAGCGCGGCGGAATCCAGCGGGCGCCACTCGTATGGGAGCTATGGCAACAGCGAAGAAGGCCCGCGCCAAGAAGAGCGCGGAGATCATCATTCCGGATAAGCTCTACTTTCGCATCGGCGAAGTTGCGGAGCTTTGTGACCTGCCAACCTACGTCCTGCGATTCTGGGAAACTGAATTTCCACAACTCAAGCCCACTAAGAGCAGTACCGGCCAGCGAATGTACCGCCGGCGAGATGTGGAAAACGTGGTCACCATTAAGCACCTGCTGTATGACGAGGGCTTCACCATTGCGGGAGCCCGCGAACGGCTGAAGGCCGAGGCCAAGCCAACCAAGAATCAGAACCCACTGCCCTTCCCCAAGAAGGGCTCGAAGGACGGTATTCGTCGAGTGAGAGCGGGATTGCAGGAGATCCTGCAGATCCTTTCGTCTCGACGCTCCTAAGGAGTCCGCTGAGAATTGAGCAAGACCGTTGGCGGCGGATCGCCATCCAGTCCGCAAATTCGCACTGTTGCCGCCCGTAAACTCACTACGCTGACGCTGATTGCCGCGACCTTCTTCATGGTCTCCGGCGGACCCTTCGGGCTGGAAGAGCTACTCTCAAATGCCGGCTACCTGCCCAGCGTCCTAGTTCTAATCATTGTTCCGATAACCTGGTGCTTTCCGACGGCGTTGATGGTTAGCGAACTGTCGGCGGCCATTCCCGTTGACGGCGGATATTACGTATGGGTGATGCGTGCGCTCGGCCCGTTCTGGGGATTCCAGGAGGCATGGCTCTCGCTGGCGTCGAGCATTTTCGACATGGCACTGTATCCGACGGTGTTCGTCCTCTACGCAGGCAAATTGTTTCCTACCCTGAAAAACCCAGCGATCGGGATGCTGACAGGGGCCATCATAATTGCCGTTTGCGCGGCATGGAACTTGAGTGGCGTGCGCAAGGTGGGAAACTCCGCGGTGGTGATGGCGGTTGTCCTACTGTGTCCCTTTCTCATCCTTTCGGCGAAAGCATTCTTTTCTCCCACCATCGGCAGGGGCGTTGCGGCAGATGCGGGCGAAGGAACTCTCCTAACCGGAGTTCTGGTCGCAATGTGGAACTTCATGGGCTGGGACAACGCGTCGACCGTCGCGGGCGAGGTGGAAAACCCCAGCCGGTCGTACGTTCGGACTATGTTCATCGCGCCGCTATCGGTCGCGGTCATCTACCTGGTGCCAGTGTTCGCCTGCTGGAAGGCAGGCATCGACCCCATTGGGTGGACGACGGGTAGTTGGTCGGACGCAGCGCTTCAGGTGGGGGGCCAGGGGCTATTTCTTGGGATCGTGCTCGGAGGGATGATCTTTGGCCTCGGAGTCTTCAACTCGCTGGCCATGAGTTACACGCGCGTCCCTTACGCGATGGCGGAAGATGGATGGCTTCCGAAATCTTTCACGCGACTGAATCGATTTGGGGTGCCGTGGATTTCGGTACTGGCATGCTCCACTGCGTGGGTGGCCGCGCTCAGCCTGGGATTTGTGAAATTGATCGAGCTGGATGTTGCAATCTATGGACTTAGTTTGCTGCTCGAATCCGCGGCGCTGATTGCGCTGCGGATCAAGGAACCGAACCTCCCCCGGCCATTTAGAATTCCTGGCGGCCTGGCGGGCGTAATTGGGCTATCGCTAGGGCCGCTTGTTCTGGTGGCACTGGCTGTCATCGACAGTTATCACCAGCATGTAACTTATTTCGGATTCACTTTTAACAATCTTGCCCTGTCGTGCCTGGTCATCGTTGGCGGCTTCGTCCAATACAAGTTCTCCACCAGGAGGCTGCGAGCGGATTCCACTGTCCGCGCGGCCGCGGAAGTCGCCGAATAACAGTCGATTTTCCTGCCACTTTTGTGCAGTCCGCAAACATCTAAATTTTTGGAAGGAACATCCAAAATCTTAATCCCGGCCAGGCTGGAACTTTGGAGATCCATTGAAGACAAGTGAAGTCATGCGCGCGTGGGGGACCATCCTCACGGGTCGGCGTCCGTCTCTATCTATTGAGCTGACGCGAGAGTGTCCACTTCGCTGCCCAGGCTGCTATGCCTATGGCGACAACCATCTTGGCGTGGACGCGCCGAATCTCCGAAAAATTGCTGATTACAAAGGCGAAGAACTGATTTCGGGTGTACTGGCAGTTGTGGAGGAGATGAAACCCCTGCACTTGTCACTGGTCGGGGGAGATCCACTAGTTCGATATCGCGAGCTGGAAGTCCTTTTGCCTGAACTGTCTCGCCGCGGTGTGCACGTGCAGCTTGTGACCAGCGCGTTCAGGGTGATTCCGACCGCCTGGGCCGAAATTCCCAGATTAAATGTGGTTGTGTCGGTCGATGGATTGGAAGCGGAACATGATCTTCGCCGACGCCCGGCTACCTACGAGCGCATTCTTCAGAGCCTTGCGGGGCATAAGGAATTCTTTTCCATCCATTGCACCATCACCGCTCAGATGCTTTATCGCAAGCGCTACCTCAACGACTTTGCGGATTACTGGTCGGCACGACCGGAAGTGAAGCGCATCTGGTTCAGCATCTACACGCCACAGCGCGGCGAAGTCGCGAATGAGATATTGAGGCCGGAGCAACGACTGGAAGTAGTCGAACGTCTACTGGAAATCCGCGAGTACACGAAGAAACTGGACATGGCGCCTTCGGCAATACGGGCGTTGGCCGCGCCACCGGCGTCACCAGAACGCTGCACGTTTGCCCGAACCACTGCCACGATTTCGGCGGATCTTAAGACGCGAGTCACGCCATGCCAGTTCGGAGGCGATCCCGACTGTTCGCAATGCGGTTGCGTCGCGTCGGTCGGACTACATGCGTTATCCGAGCACAAATTGCTGCCGATTCTGCGGGTAGGCACGTTGTTCGACATGTCGTTCAAGATCGGGCATCTGGTGCGTCCCGACACGGTGCCCAAGCCAAAACGCGTTTCACACGAGACTCGTGGGCTGGTTACGCTTCCGCCCAATTCCGGCGCTCGATAAACGTCTTCGGCTCGTAGGTCTTCCCGGCCGCGAGCCGACGCTCTTCGCGCCTGGAAGCCCACAGCAGAATCGGACCCAGCGAAAGTCGAATGAGCCGCGCAGGGATTCCGAATTCCCGTTCAACATCTTTTCTGAGGGCGCGAATTCTTTTGGCGACGGATTCGTTTGCCGTCTTGAGTTGCTTCTCCATCACCCACAGGGCTGCGTTGTAAGTTCCCTTCAACTGGTGCATCTCCCAGCGGAAGCGATCGCGCACACGTGGATCGGGATGATTCTTGTAGCGCTTCCAGCCTTGCAGCATGGTCTCGCAAATACGGAATATGCTGGGACCATTACGTTCGAAGTCGCGCCAGAATGCCCAGTCGAGAAACTTTTTGGAATCTTCGCGTGTAATAGCAGCGTGCTGGAAGTTGAACTTGAATTGTCCGTGAATGTCGGCAAGATCGACGCCATCCAGCATTCTTCCCTGCTCAGTCATCTCAGCATGTAACGGAGTGCCCGGTACCGGCGTGTACAGCATGAACTGGTGGAAGTCGGTGCCATGCGCAATCGCGTGCTCAATCTCGCCGCGAATGTTTTCGGGAGTGTGATGCTCGAGCCCAACAATGGTTGAGCCGAGCAGCTTGATGCCATGCTTCCTCAGTTCGGCGGCGAGAACCTGGGTATCGGTGTCCTTCAACTTCGTATAGCTCGACTTCGGTGATTCCAGTCCCATCCATATCCATGAAATTCCCAGTTCCACTAATTCCTGGATGGAATACTTCTTGATCGCATTGGCAGAGGAGAATACATACAGTGCCCAACTGCGATTCTCAGCTTTCATCCGCTCCAGCAGTCGCAATGCACGCGGGCGGTTCAACAGAAAATTCTCATCCATCACGAAGAATGAGCGCGTGTTGAGTCGACGTTCGATGTCAGCCATCACTTCGAAGATTTCATCGCCGGATTTCAAAAAGTCGACGCTTTTGCCCTTGCCGCCGAAGAAAGCCGACGTCGTACAGAAGTTGCAGCCGAGGGGGCAGCCAACCGATGGAACCACCGTCGCAGCGGTGTTCCGTGCATTGTCCGGCACTTTGATTCCCATGATTCGCATATCGAAGGCAGAGAGCAGCGCAGGATGGTGGATTGGCGCGGCCTCATCTTCGCCAAGATAACGACGCATCCAGGAGATTCCTTCGCCCTTGACGATGTGGTCGGCATCGATGAGGGCACTTAGCGCGGGAATAGCCGCCACGTGCCCACCAATGACAATCGTGGATTGCGGCGAGAGCTTCCGAACGCGCTTACACATCTCGCGGACCTTTCCAACGTTCGCAATGATGGACGAAATGCCGACCACGTCGTAGTGACCCGATTTCAATTCCTGTTCGAACTTCTCCATCGTTGGAAAATCGAGGACCGTACACGGCGCGGAAATGTTCTGCTGGATCATCATGATGCCCCACGAGCGGTGGAACATCCTGAGCGAGAAGCTGCCCTGCGCTTTGGTTACCTGGTTGTGGTAGAGCTCCATCGGGTTGATGGTACGGCTGCCGTAACTATCGTCCTGTGCGAAGGGCCCGAAAACTGATGTAAGGAGTATGCGCGCTTGCTTGCCTTTGGGATGGCGCGGCGCGGGCTGAGCGTCGGAGATTTTTGTCATGACTCGTCAATGCTAGGAGTTCGCGGCAGCGGCGCTCAGTGATACGACAGAAGTATTACAGAAGGCACCGAAACCAAGGGCTTACGCCTTTAGTAGCAAAAGGAGAAAGGTTGCTTTAAACCGCAGAAATAAAGGCTGGACAGCAAACGCAACAAGCCCGCCATGAAAGTGTTTAGTCCATCAGCACTTCGTCAATGAAAGAGGACTCTAAGAAGACCGGCCGAGTCTTCAGGAGCAAGGGGAGGAAGACGATGAAGGCATACAGATATTTATTGGTAGCGAGTTTGGCATTTGCAACTGCATTCACGGTTCCGGCCTTTGGCCAGGACCACGACCGGGATGATCGCGGCAATTGGCACCAGGATCGTGATGGTGACCGCGACCGCTGGCAGAACAGCAAGCCGTATCGCGAGGGCTACGAAGCCGCGATGCGAGATCGCCAGCGTAACCAGGGCTATCGCGCGAATCCGTTCCACTACAAGGATAACGACGAGCGCCAAGCCTACCAGCAGGGCTATTACGACGGCTACAACGGACGCCGCACTAACGGCAACTGGGGCTACAACAATGGCAATCGCGGCTACTACCCAAACAATGGTGGCGGATGGGGCGCCGGTAATGGTCGCTACGGCAATACCGGGTTCCAGCAGGGATACCAGAACGGTCTCTCTTACGGTCAGCATGACCGCAGCGTAGGCAAGCCGTTCCGTCCGACCGATAGCCAGGTCTACAACGATGGCGATCGCGGATATAGCTCGGCCTATGGCGACAAGGGAATGTACAAGCAGCAGTTCCGCCAGGGCTACCAGCAGGGCTATCAGCGCGGGTACTACGGACGGTAAGCATAGAACGTGAGTTACACAGGCGGCCTTCGGGTCGCCTGTTTCATTTTGGGGAGCACTCGTTCGCGGGCAAACCACCTGCAGGGTCGAGAATCCAACCACGGTATTCGAACCCGGCAGGAGGACCGAAATGAAAACACCATTCCTTCTTGGCCGCCTTATCTTTGGCGGATTTTTTCTCTACAACGGGATCAATCACATTCGAAATCGGAAGATGCTTGCGCAATACGCCGCCGCAAAGAACATTCCGCAGCCGGAACTCGCCGTAACCGTCAGCGGCGCAATGATGGCGATCGGCGCAGGGAGCATCATGCTGGGAGTGAAGCCGAAGTTAGGGACTCTCGCAATTCTCGGCTTCCTGGCGGGTGTTTCTCCGACGATGCACAACTTCTGGAAGGCAGAGGACCCCAACCAGCGACAGGCGGACATGGTGAACTTCATGAAAAACGTCGCGCTTATGGGCGGCGCACTGGCAATGATGGGCATCGAGGAGCCCTGGCCAGCGAGTATTCCGGTGGAGAAGCCGACTCTGCGGCAGCAGGCGCGACGCGCATGGAGAGAAAAGATCGCAGCATAGTTTCTGCATCACGGAGAAGGAACCGAATGGAGCGTCGAGATTTTCTATCTGGTATTGCCGCGAGCGGAATTGCGTGCTCGTTGACACAAAACGCCTGGGCCTCTGGGCAGAAGGCGTCGACTGGAGGAACCTCGAGCCTGCCTCGGATCAGCTCTCCAGGAACTCGAAAGGGCGACATGCTTTATCGTGAATTGGGAAAGACAGGAGTCCAGGTATCTGCGATTGGGCTTGGTGGGTTTCACATTGGAAATCCCAAGCTACAGGAAGCCGATTCGATCAAATTGATTCATTCGGCGATCGATCGTGGCATCACCTTCATGGATAACTCGTGGGACTACAACGAAGGCCAAAGTGAACTCCGTATGGGTAAGGCACTGTCGCAAGGCGGCTATCGGCAGAAGGTCGTGCTGATGACCAAGATCGACGGTCGCACCAAGGAAGAAGCCGCACGACAGATCGAGACCTCTCTGCAGCGACTGCAGACCGATCACATCGATGTGCTGCAGCACCACGAGATCATCCGATTCGATGATCCGGATCGAGTCTTTGCCGAGGGCGGAGCGAACGAAGCTGTGGTTGAGGCCAAGAAGGCCGGCAAGGTGAGATTTATCGGCTACACCGGGCATAAGGATCCCCACATACATCTGTACATGCTGGACGTCGCCCAGAAGCATGGCTTCCATTTCGATACGGTGCAGATGCCCTTGAACGTGATGGATGCTCACTTCCGGAGCTTCGGGCGAATGGTGGTTCCGCAGGCAGTGAAGCAAGGCGTCGGCGTGCTTGGTATGAAGTCGATGGGCGACGGCGTAATCCTGAAGAGCAAGACCGTCAGTCCAATCGAGTGCCTGCATTACGCGCTGAACCTGCCGACGTCGGTGGTGATCACCGGCATCGACAAGCCGGAGATTCTGGACCAGGCGATTGAGGCAGTGAAAACGTTCCGAGCAATGAGCGAGCAGGAGGTCTCTGCGTTACTCGCGAAGACCAAGGAAGTCGCGATGGCCGGGAAATATGAACTCTTTAAAACGAGTTCGCACTTCGACTCTACGGCAAAGCATCCGGACTGGCTGGGTGGTGAGGCGCCTCAGGTCCAGGAACTCGCCCCTCCGGCTTAAAAATCAATCATTCGGATCGGCAGTGATATTGGGCTCCTCCGGCAAGACTTTCTTCAGTGCCGGAGTGAGCTCATTTACTTTGCGCAATTCTGGAAAGAATCGTGCCCAGAGCCCAACGACGATCAAGGTTCCGATTCCACCTAGAACAACCGCCCTCACCGTACCGAACCACTGGGCGGTGATCCCCGACTCGAATTGTCCGAACTCGTTGGAAGCGCCGATGAAGATCATGTTCACGGCGCTGACCCGACCGCGCATTTCATCAGGTGTTGCGAGCTGAACCATGGTTGAGCGAATGATGACGCTGACCATGTCACAGGCACCGATCAGGAATAGTGCAATGAGCGATAGGACAATGTTGCGGGACAATCCGAACACGATAGTGAAAGTGCCGAAACCGGCGACGCACCACAACATGACCACACCAGCACGCCGCTTGAGGGGATGGTGAGCCAGTGTGACTGCCATGATCACCGCGCCGACTCCAGGCGCACTGCGCAGGATTCCTAATCCCCAAGGGCCGACGCTCAAAATCTCTCTCGCATAAACGGGCAGCAGCGCGACGGCTCCGCCGAGAAGAACGGCGAACAGGTCGAGCGAGATTGCTCCGAGCACCAATTTATTCTCGAAGACATAACGAAAACCGGCGAGGACGGTTTGCGCGGAGGCGCCTCCCCGCGGTCGCTGGATGGCTTGAACGCGGATCATCCCGATCAGTATCCAGGCAATGAAGAATGCTGCGGCTGCGCCACCGTAGACAATCTCTGCGCCCCCGCTCAGTCCGTAAAGGACTCCGCCAAGCGTCGGTCCGAGGATGGTCGCGGCCTGGAAGAAGGTCGAGCCCCAGGCGACGGCGTTCGGAAAATGCTCCTCCGGAACAAGTAATGGCACGAATGCCTGACCAGACGGCCCATTGAAAGCACGCACCACTCCTATCAGCACCAGAACGATATAGATAGGTCGAACCGAGTGGAGACCGTGGACGGTGAAGTACAGGAGTAGTACCGAGCAGGTCATGAATCCGGCGTAGCAGACAAAGATGATGCGCTTGCGCGGGAGCCGATCGGCCGCATGTCCGGCGACGAGAAATAAGAGTATCCCCGGCAGGAACTGGGCCAGGCCGACGAGGCCGAGGTCCAGCGGACGCTTGGTGATCTCGTACACTTGCCACCCAACGGCAACCGACTGCATCTCCGCGGCGGCAATGGCAAGAAAGCGCGCAGATTGGTAATAGCGAAAGTTCGGATACTGAAATGCGATCCGGGAAGTTCGTTGACTTCGTTCGGCCATGCGCAGATAAATCAGTTTCTCACACTCGGACGGCCCGTCATGACTGAGCCATTCGGAGGCGCGACTCGAAGCGTAATCGCGCCTGTGGCTCACCTTCTCTGCCGGGTAGAGTCTAAGTTTGACATCTGCCCTGTTCCGACTACACTTTTTCGATCTCAAGGAGAGCTCGCATGAAAAGCGTTTCCCGGGTCCTGTGTCTGTTTGTTCTCGCCGCAGCATGCAATCTCAGTGCACAAGTGAACCCGTATAAGGAAGGGACTCCGGGCGTAACCGGATACAAGGCTGAGGTTATGGCCGAAGTCATGGTGCAGGAGGACAAGTTCGTTCGCCTGGCGGAGGCAATTCCCGCGGATAAATACACGTGGCGGCCCGGAGACGACGTGCGCTCGTTTGCGGAGGTCTTCCTGCACGTAGCGGCGGCAAATTACAACCTCTACAAAATGGTGGGAACAGCGCCGCCGTCGAATATCGACTTGAAAGGTTTGGAGAAATCCACGACGGATAAAGCGAAGGTCGTCGCGACACTGAAGGACTCCTTCGCGCATGCGAAGAAGGCCATCGTGGCGGTTCCCGAAGCTGACCTGGACAAGAGTCTTGACTGGTTTGGCGGGAAGAACA
>Ga0207674_10007734_pt1 | contig 12509 bp, 14 predicted proteins | sample KBSCornC72_FD_184303 | JGI IMG/M metagenome (GOLD analysis project Ga0207674, IMG submission 184303) | Corn rhizosphere microbial communities from Kellogg Biological Station, Michigan, USA - KBS Corn C7-2 (SPAdes) (version 2) | ecosystem: Host-associated > Plants > Roots > Rhizosphere > Soil ... | reverse complement strand
CTCCGTGACGCCCTCGAGCGGCTGCGCCTCAACGACGCGTCCCTTTCCTACGAGCCCGAGACCTCCCAGGCGCTCGGCTTCGGCTTCCGCTGCGGGTTTCTCGGCCTCCTGCACATGGAGATCGTCCGCGAGCGGCTGGAGCGGGAGTTCGACCTCGACCTGCTCGTGACCGCACCGACTGTCGCCTACAAGGTGATCACCCCGACCGGCGAGGTCGTCGAAGTGCACAACCCCGCCGAGATGCCGCCCGAGCGCGAGCGGGTCGACGAGCCGTACGTCCGCGCCTCGATCGTCGTCCCCAAGGACGGCGTCGGTCAGGTGATGGAGCTGTGCAACGACCGGCGCGGCCGCTTCGACCACATGGAGTACCCGTCGCCGGAGCGCGTGCTGCTCATCTACGAGCTGCCGCTCGCGGAGATCGTCTTCGACTTCTACGACCAGTTGAAGTCGCGGACGAGCGGCTACGCGAGCTTCGACTACGACTTCGCGGGCTTCCGCGAGGGCGAGCTCGTTCGCCTCGACGTCCTGGTCGGCGGCGAGCCGGTGGACGCGCTTTCCCTCGTCCTCCATCGCGACGAGGCGTACGGGCGCGGCCGCGCGCTCGTCGATCGCCTGCGCGCGGAGATTCCGCGGCAGATGTTCGACGTGCCGGTCCAGGCGGCGATCGGGTCGCGGATCATCGCGCGCGAGACGATCAAGGCGAAGCGGAAGGACGTGCTCGCGAAGTGCTACGGAGGCGACATCACGCGCAAGCGGAAGCTGCTCGAGCGCCAGAAGGCGGGCAAGCGGCGCATGAAGCAGGTGGGGGCGGTCGAGGTTCCTCAGGAGGCGTTCCTCGCGGTCCTCAACCTGAACGACGGGAAGAAATGACAGCCGGCGTTCGACATCTCTACGTGCACCTGCCGTTCTGCGCGCATCGTTGCGGCTACTGCGACTTCGTGACCGTCGTAGGCCGAGAGGAGCAGCATCGGCGCTACGTCGACGCGCTCCTCGCGGAGCTCGACCTCGAGCGTGGGCTGCTCGCGGGGCGGATCGAGACGGTCTTTCTCGGCGGAGGCACGCCGACGTTCACCGCGGCGGCCGAGCTCGAGCGACTGCTGGCCGCGTTGCCGCCGGCCGCCGAGGTCACCGTCGAGGCGAACCCGGAGACCGTCACGCCCGAGCTCGCGCGCATGTTGCGGGCGGCGGGCGTGAATCGGGTGTCGCTCGGGGCCCAGAGCTTCCAGCCGGATCTCCTGCGCGTCCTGGAGCGACAGGCGGGCCCGGAATCCGTCCGGCGCGCCTTCTACCATCTTCGTGATGCCAGTTTTGACAACATCTCGCTCGACCTCCTGCACGGGATTCCCGGCCAGAGCACCGCCGCGCTCGAGCTCGACATCTCCGAAGCGCTCGCGCTCGGGCCGGAGCACATCTCGTACTACGAACTCGAGGCCAAGCCGGGCACCAGGTTCGCCCACGCGCACGGGGCGGAGCTGGAGCGCCAGGCCGAGGCCATGGAGGACTACTTCGACGTCGTCGTCGAGCGGCTGATCGAGGCCGGTTACCGCTGGTACGAGACCGCGAACTTCTGCCTCGCGCCGGAGCAGGCGGAGGGGCATGACCTACGTGCCCGTCACAACCTCGCGTACTGGCTCGGACGGGAGTACCTCGGGCTCGGCGTCGGCGCAGTCTCGACGGTCGGAACCGAGAGGAGACGGAACACTCCTCGGCTCGGCGCGTACCTCGCGGCGCTCGCGCGCGGTGAGACGCCCGAGCGCGACGTCGAACCGCTCGACGAGGCGACGCGAGCCCGCGAGCGGGTGATGCTCGGCCTTCGGCTCGACCAGGGGCTCCCGTACGCGGCGGCCGAGTCGTCGGTGGACGCGAGCGCGCTCGGCCGCCTGGAGCGGCTGGGCCTGGCGACCCTCCGTGCCGACGAGGAGGGACCTGGGACCCTGGTCCTGACCTCGCGCGGGCGCCGTCTCGGGGGCGCCGTCACGGTCGAGCTGCTCGCCTAAAATTCCTGCATAGAGATGGTTGAGGGCACTGACACCGACACGACGCCGACCGATCGCCAGCGGGAGATCCTGCGGCGGGTCGTCGAGGAGTACGTCGAGAGCGGAGAGCCGGTCGGCTCGAAGAATCTCGTCACGCGCGGTGGAATGACCGTCTCCCCCTCGACCGTGCGGGCCGATCTCGCGGAGCTCGAGCGCCTCGGGCTGCTCACGCATCCGCACACCTCCGCCGGACGCGTCCCCACGGAGGCCGGCTACCGGTTCTACGCGGACTCGCTGCTCGAGCGCCTCGAGCCTCGGCCGAGCCCCTTCCCGCTCGACCTCCCGGCGGCGCGGAGCGAGCTCGAGTCTGCGCTCCAGGAAACGACCGAGTCGCTCTCCCAGGCAACGCGCCTGCTCGCTCTCGTCTCCGCCCCGCCGCTGCAGACCGCGACTGTGCGGCACATCGAAGTGCTCGTCCTCCAACCGCAGGTGCTGATGGTCGTGATGATCACCTCGACCGGCGGCGTGTCCAAGCGCCTCTTCGCGCTGGCCGAGCCGGTCGACGCAGGCCTCGCGCTCTGGGCGGGCGAGTACCTGAACGAGCAGCTTGCCGGGCTCGAGCTCGGGAGTGCCGTGTTCAGGCGGCGGTTCGAGGACCCGGCGCTCTCGGCGCGTGAGCGCGAGTTCCTCGAGCTCCTGCGACCTGCCTTCACCGAGCTGGCTGGCGAGGACGACCAGCGCCTCTTCGTCGGCGGGGCGGCGAGCCTCCTCGGAGAGGTCCGCTCCGACGAGCTCGAAGCATGCCAGCGGCTCCTCGAGGCGCTGGAGAAGCGGGCCGCGATCCTCGAGATGCTCGGCGAGACGCTCGGAACGCGGAGGCCGTTCGTCCGGGTCGGCGGCGAGCTCGAGAGTCACGCGCTCCGGGACGTCGCTCTCGTCGGGGCGTCCTACGGGCTCTCGACGCGAACGCTCGGCGCCGTCAGCCTCCTCGGGCCGCTGCGCATGGACTACGAGAAGGCGATCCGCTCCGTGCGGGCGGCCGCGTACGAGCTGTCCCGCTTCGTCGAGTCCGTTTACGAAGACAACTAGGCCCCTCGCTACCCTGAGGCCATGGCGACGACGGGGCGTGACTACTACGAGATCCTCGGCGTCCACCGCTCCGCCGGCGAGGCGGAGATCAAGAAGGCGTTCAGACAGCTCGCCCGGGAGCTGCACCCGGACGTCTCGGAGGCGCTCGACGCGGACGAACGCTTCAAGGAGGTGGTCGAGGCCTACGAGGTGCTTTCGAAGTCCGAGACGCGCCAGCTCTACGACCGGTTCGGGCACGCCGGACTCAGGAGCGGAGGCTTCCGTCCAACCGCGGTCGATTTCGGGAGCCTCGCGGACATCTTCTCCGCCTTCTTCGGCGACGACGTCTTCGGGGTCGCCACCGGCGCACGGAGAGCGCGCGGGGCCGACATCGCGGCCGAGGTCGAGATCGAGCTCGAGGAAGCTGCGACCGGCATCACACGTGCGGTGCCGGTGCAAGTGGCCACGCGCTGCGCGGCGTGCGGCGGCGACGGAGTGGAGCCGGGGACTGCCGTCTCGACCTGCGAGGACTGTGGGGGCACCGGTCACCTCCAGCGCGTGACGCGCACCGGTTTCGGCGATTTCCTCCGCAGCCAGGCGTGTCCGCGCTGCAGCGGGACGGGTCAGATCGTCGAGCACCCGTGCAAGGCGTGCTCCGGCGCCGGACGAGTGCTCGAGGAGCGCAGCCTCGACGTCGAGATCCCACCCGGGATCCACGACGGCCAGCGGATCCGGCTCTCGGGTGAAGGACATGCGGGCGCGCTCGGCGGCCAGTCCGGTGACGTCTACGTCCTCGTCCACATCCGGCCCCACGAGCGACTCGTGCGCGAGGGCGACGACGTCTATTCGACGATCGACCTCACGATGACCGAAGCCGCGCTCGGCACGAAGGCCAAGGTGCCGACGCTCGACGGCGAGCTCGACCTCGAGTTCGAGCCGGGCACGCAGCCCGGTGCGGTGCAGGTCCTGAAGGGCAAGGGAATGCCGGTGCTCCAGGGGTTCGGCCGCGGCGACCATCGGGTGCTGGTGAACGTGGCCGTGCCGCGGCAGCTGACCGACGAGCAGCAAGGTCTTCTCGAACAGTTCGCGGAGACCGCAAGCGCGGAGACCTACCGCCCGGACGAAGGCTTCTTCGAGAAGCTGAAGAGCGCGTTCCGCTGAGCCTGCTCCGCGCTTCGATCCTGGTGCCCGTCAGTCGGGGCGAGGAGGCGGCGGCCGCGATGCTCGAGCTCTTCCCGGAGGGCTACGCCGAGGCTCGAGAGGACGACTCGATCGAGCTGGCTGCGTTCACGGACGAGGAAGGGGCGGAGCGGCTGCGGTCGAGGTTCGGCGACGTTCGCGTGGAGCCGGTCCTCGAGGGCTGGGAGGACGAGTGGAGGCGCTTCCACCGGCCCGTGCAGATCGGGGCGTTGTGGGTCGGGCCTCCCTGGGAGAAGCCGAGCTCCGGCTCGATCTCCGTCGTGATCGATCCCGGGCGAGCGTTCGGCACAGGCGCGCATCCAACGACACAGCTCTGCCTCGAGCTGCTCCAGGAGCTGGATCGGGGCAGTCTCGTCGATCTCGGCTGCGGCTCCGGCGTAATCGCGATCGCGGCGGCGCGCCTCGGTTATGCGCCCGTTCTCGCGGTCGACCTCGACGAGGCGGCCGTCGAGGCCACGAGCCGGAACGCCGCGGCGAACGGCGTCCAGGTGGATGCGCGGCTGCTCGACCTCCTACACGAGGAGGTGCCGCCGGCCGATGTCGCCGTCGCGAACATCGACCTGCGGACGAGTTCCGCGATACGGCCGAGAGGCAGCCGGCTTGTCATGTCTGGGTACTCCGTGACGGATCGGCCCGAGGTCTCCGGCTTCCACCACCTCGAGCGGCGAACGCGGGACGGGTGGGCGGCCGATCTCTTCCGACGCGAGTAGCATCGCGTCGCGATGGCGACGTTCTCGGTTCGCTTCCTCGGCTGCAAGGTCTCGCACTCGGATGCGCACGCGATCCGCGAGGCGCTCCTGCGCGACGGGCACGAGGAGGCCGGTGTGGGAGAGGTCGCGGTGATCAACACGTGCTGCGTGACGAACGAGGCCGTGCGGAAATCGCGGCAGGCTGCCCGACGCGCGGCGCGCGCCCATCGACGCGTCTACGTGACCGGCTGCGGCGCGAACCTCGAGCGCGCGTTCGACGGCCTGCCCGGAAACGTGACCGTCGTGGCGCGGCCGAGCGAGGAGACTCCGGAGTTCGTCGCCGGCGACGTCGGCGCGATCGGCTGCGTCCAGGCCGACGCGAGGCTCGACCGCGTGCGCGCCTTCGTGCGCGTGCAGGACGGGTGCAGCTTCTCGTGCAACTTCTGCGTGATTCCGGTCGTCCGGGGCGCGTCGCGCAGCCGCAGCGCGTCAGCTGTGCTGCGCGAGGTGCGGCGGCGAGTCGAGCAGGGCCACCGGGAAGTCGTCCTCACGGGAATCAACCTCGGCTGCTTCCGCGACCGTGAGGCCGGCTACACGCTCGCACGGCTCATCCGAGAGGTGGGGGCGACCCCCGGCCTGCAGCGGCTCCGGCTTTCGTCGATCGAGGTCAACCACGTGAACGACGAGCTCGTCCGGGCGCTGCGCGAGACGCCCACCGTCTCCCGCCACCTCCACGTTCCGCTTCAGTCGGGGGACGATCGCGTGCTGAGCGCGATGGGTCGCCGGTACACGGCGGCGACCTACCTGCGCCGACTGGCCCCACTGGGCGACTTCAACCTGACCGCCGACGTGATCGTCGGCTTTCCCGCCGAGGACGAGGCCGCGTTCGGCTCGACGCGCCGGGTGCTGGCCGACGCGGGTGTGACGAAGGTGCACGTCTTCCCGTACTCGCCGAGGCCGGGGACGGTGACGTCCGCCGACGATTCCGTCCCGGCCGCGGTGAAGAAACGTCGGAGCGCTGTTCTCCGTGAGGAGTCGCACGAGGCATGTGTGCGCCGCTGGCGGTCGAAGCTCGGCTCGGTGGACGAGGTGCTCGTCGACCGGCCTGGCCGCGGCTACGGGGACGACTATTCGCCGTGGATCGTCGATCGGGCGGCACCGCTCGGAGAGCTCGTTCCCGTGCGCGCGGTCGCGGTCGAGGATGATGGGATCGTCGGTGCAGCCTGACTGCCTCTTCTGCCAGATCTACCGTGAGGGTGATCACGTCCGGAAGGCGGACGCCTTCGTGGCGGTTCGGGACATCAACCCCCAGGCCGAGACGCACTTGCTCGTCATCCCCGAGCGGCATGTCGAGACGTTCCGTGACATCGGCGAGTTCCCGGCGGAGGAGGCCGAGCGGATGCTCGAGTTCGTCGCGGACACCGCGCGCGAGGCGGGGCTCGAGGACTACCGCGTCATGGTCAACGTCGGGCCGGGCGGCGGCCAGACGATCTTTCACCTGCACTGGCACGTTCTCGGCGGACAGATGACCGGGATGCCCGGATGACGCTCATCGCGAGGATCGAGGAGGAGCTCGCGAACGCGATGCGGGAGCGGGACGCGACTCGGCGCGACGCGCTGCGCCTGATCCTGTCCAACCTCCGCTCGGCGGAGAAGGAGCTTCAGCGGGAGCTGAACGACCAGGAGGAGCTGCAGGTGCTGCAGCGCGAGCGAAAGAAGCGGATCGAGGCGGCGGACGCCTTCCGCGATGCGGGCAACGAGGAGCGCGCGGAGGCGGAGGAGGACGAGCTCGACGTGATCGAGGAGTTCATGCCCGAGCCGCTGTCCGAGGAGGAGCTCGAGTCGATCGTCGACGACGCGATCGCCGAGTGCGGTGCGACGAGCATGCGGGACCTTGGGCGGGTGATGGCCGACGTCATGCCGCAGGTCGCAGGGCGCGCGGACGGGTCGGCTGTGAGCCAGCTCGTTCGCGAGAAGCTCGCCTGAGCGGGGCGGCCTTTTACGGCACAGTCCACCTCCTCCCCGGTTCGATCCTACTGAGGAAACCCGCACGTGTCCGTGTCGCAGCCGTGCCGAAAGTGCAACGGTGCGCCGCGGCCCGCGCCCTACACTTCGGGCCATGCAGCAGGTGCTCGATGTCTCGAACGACGTCGCGGCTGAGCTGGCCGCAATCGGCGACGGCGTGCTCGACGCGCTGCGCGACCGCCTGCGCTGCACCATCCGCCTGCGCGGCAACCGACTCACGATCGAAGGCGAGGACGATCGTGTGACCGAGGCCCGCGCCGTCGTCGACGAGCTCGTCGAGCTCGTCCAGGGCGGCCACGAGATCGGCCCCTCGACGGTCGACGCCGTGATCGGCGCTCTCGACCAGGTCGAGGACGTGCGCGACGTCTTCGAGGACGTCGTCTGGCGGCACCGCGGCAAGAAGATCGCGCCGAAGACCGTCACCCAGAAGCGCTACGTGGACGCGATCCGCGAGTACACGGTCACGTTCGGAATCGGCCCGGCCGGAACCGGCAAGACGTACCTGGCCATGGCTCTCGCGGTCGCCGCGCTCGCGGACCGACAAGTCGGGCGGATCATCCTCACCCGCCCGGCGGTCGAGGCCGGCGAGAGCCTCGGCTACCTCCCGGGGACGATGCTGGAGAAGGTCGACCCGTACCTGCGGCCGCTCTTCGACGCCCTGTACGACATGCTCGACGCCGACCGCCTCGCCTCGTACATGGAGAAGGGCATCGTCGAGGTCGCGCCGCTCGCCTTCATGCGCGGGCGCACGCTCAACGATTCCTTCGTCATCCTCGACGAAGCCCAGAACACGAGCCCCGAGCAGATGCAGATGTTCCTGACCCGGCTCGGCTTCGGCTCGAAGGTCGTCGTCACGGGCGACGTCACGCAGGTCGACCTCCCGCGCGAGCAGGCCTCGGGACTGATCCAGGTGCAGGACATCCTCGGCTCGCTCGACGGTGTCGCGTTCGTCCGGTTCGGGCACGAGGACGTCGTCCGGCACAAGCTCGTGCAGCGCATCGTCGAGGCCTATCGCAAGCACGCGGAGGAGACCGGCACGCAGCGGCGGAAGTGATCCGCAGCGTGGTGACGGTCGAGATCGAGAACCGAAGCGGCATCCAGGTCGACGAGGCGGGCGCCGAAGAGCTCGCGCGCCGCGTCCTGGCAGCCGAGGGCATCGAGGAGGGCGACCTCGGGCTCGCGTTCGTCGGGCCCGACGAGATGCGCGCGTTGAAGCGCAACCATCTGGGAGTGGACGAGGCGACCGACGTGCTCTCGTTTCCGATCGACGGCCGGGAGGAGCTCCCGGCCGGACTCCCGCGCCAGCTCGGCGACGCCGTCCTCTGCCCACAGGTGGTCGCCGAGGCGTGGCGCGCACCGCTCGTCCACGGCCTGCTCCATCTGCTCGGCTACGACCACGGCCCGGAGATGGAGCAGCGGGAGGCGGAGCTCCTGTGAGCGCGGCCCCGCGCCGGCGGCCGTCGCTCCTCGAGAGCTTCAACTTCGCGTTCGAGGGCGTGATCCATGTCCTGCGCACGCAGCGGAACATGCGGATCCACTTCGCGATCGCCGCCGCGGTGCTGATCGCCGCGATCGCGGTCGGGGTGGGGAGGATCGAGCTGATCGCGCTGCTGCTCGCGGTCTCGTTCGTCCTGATCGCGGAGATGCTCAACTCGGCGCTCGAGGCGGGTATCGACGTGGCAACCACGTCGTTCGACCCGCTGGCGAAGCTCGCCAAGGACATCGCCGCCGGAGCCGTGCTGATCGCGACCGTGAACGCCGTCGCGGTCGGATACCTCGTCTTCTCGGACGTCTTCGTCCACCGCAGCTCGCGCCTGATCGAGCGGCTGCGCGACGCGCCGGCCGAGTTGACGGTGATCGCGCTCGTGCTCACGATCATCCTCGTGCTAGCGACGAAGGCCTACACAGGGCGCGGGACTCCGCTGCGCGGCGGCCTGCCGTCGGGCCACGCTGCGGTCGCGTTCGGCAGCTGGATGGCCGTCACCCAGGTCGTCGGCGACAACGAGCACTGGTTCCTGATCACGTCCCTGACGTTCCTCATGGCTCTGCTCGTCGCGCAGACGCGGATCGAGTCGGGGGTTCACTCGTTCCTCGAGGTGGTCTACGGCGGGGTCCTCGGGGCGCTGTCCGTCCTCGTCATGTTTCAGGTGTTCGGATGAGCGACGAGCTGTACGAGCAGGCCGTCCGAGTCGCGCAGCGCGCCTACGCCCCGTACTCGAACTTCAACGTCGGCGCCGTCGTGCGCGCACGGGACGGGCGGTTGTTCGAAGGCGTCAACGTCGAGAACGCGGCGTACCCGCTCGGGATCTGTGCAGAGCGAACCGCGATCTCGCGCGCAGTCACCGACGGGTGCCGTCCGGGAGACCTCGAGGAGATCGCGATCACGGCGTCTCCCTGCGGCGGCTGCCGCCAGTGGATTCACGAGTTCCGCTTCGACCGGGTGACGTTCAAGAACGCCGACGGCGAGCTCGTCACCCGCGCACCCGCTGAGCTTCTGCCCGAGACCTTCGAGCTGTGAAGTCCGGGTTCGTCGCCGTCGCCGGTCGTCCGAATGTCGGCAAGTCGACGCTCGTCAACGCGCTCGCCGGCGGCAAGGTCGCGATCGTCTCCGACAAGCCTCAGACCACGCGTCGGCGAATAGCTGGCGTCGTCAACGGCGACGGCTATCAGCTCGTCCTCGTCGACCTCCCGGGCTTCCAGCGGCCGCTCGACCCGATGACGGAGCGCATGCAGCGCACGGTTGACCATGCGTTCGAGGATGTCGACGCGGTGCTCCTCGTTCTCTCGGCGCGGGAGCGGATCGGCGCCGGCGATCGCTTCATCGCCAAGCGTGTGTTCTCGCTCGGCGTCCCGGTCGTGATCGTGCTCAACAAGGTCGACAACCTGAAGGGCGGGCACATTGCGACGCAGATGGAGACGGCGTCGAAGCTCGGCGATTTTCATGCGCTGCATCCGGTCAGCGCTAAGACCCGTGATGGAATCGATGCCTTGCGCGAAGAGCTCGTCGAGCTGTTGAAGGAAGGGCCCGCCTATTTCCCGGCCGACCAGCGAAGTGATCTGTCTCCGGACGAGGAAGTGGCCGAGCTCATCCGCGAGAAGGCGCTCGCCCTGACGCGTGAGGAGGTGCCGCACGCGATCTCGGTCGAGGTCGAGGAGATCGACGAGAAGGTCGTGCGTGCGAACGTCTACGTCGAGACCGAGTCCCAGAAGCAGATCGTTGTCGGCAAGGGCGGCTCGGTCGTGAAGGAGATCGGCACCCGGGCGCGGCCGGAGATCGAGCACCTGGTTGGGCACCCGGTCTTCCTCGAGCTGCAGGTCAAGGTGCGGCCGAAATGGCGCCGCGACGAGCGCATGCTCGAGCGCCTCGGGATCTGATGATCGAGCTCGTCTACGAGACGCATTCCACATCGACGGACAACGAGGCCGGGATCGCCACCGGCTGGCTCGGCGGCGAGCTGTCCGAGTCGGGTCGCAGGCAAGCCGAGGAGCTCGGCGCCCGGCGGCGCGACGATGGGCTCGCTGTCGTCTACACCTCTGATCTCAACCGCGCGATCCAGACGGCGGACATCGCGTTCGCCGGTTCGGACGTGCCTCGGCGCCAGGATCCAAGGCTCCGCGAGTGCAACTACGGCGAGCTGAACGGCCGGCCCGTGGCCGAGATCGACGCGCTGAAGGCGACCCGGGTCGACGAGCCGTATCCGGGTGGTGAGAGCTACAGGCAGGTGGTCGAGCGTACGCGCGACTTCCTGTCGGAGCTCCTCGCCCAGCACGACGGCCGGCGGGTGCTCGTGATCGCGCATGCCGCCAACCGGTGGTCGCTCCAGCATCTCCTGCTCGCCGAGCCGCTCGAACAGCTGATCGTGGCGCCGTTCGACTGGCGGAAGGGCTGGGAATACGCGCTCGACGGCGAGCGGCTGGCGCAGGGCTAGACTCCTCTTATGGCCAAGGCGCCAGTGTTGGCGACGGGATTCGAGCTCCCGCTCGAGCCGCGTCTGCCGCGCATCGGCTCGGTTGACGCGGTTGCGGTCGAAGAGCGCGCGGCGACGCTCGCGAAGCGTTCGATCAAGCGCGAGGCGAAGCTGTTCGCGCTCGATCTCGCGGTGCGGATGATCGATCTGACGACACTCGAAGGGGCGGACACGCCGGGCAAGGTGTCTGCGCTCTCGTCGAAGGCGGTCCGGCCCGATCCGTCCGACCTGAGCATCCCTTCCGTGGCGGCCGTGTGCGTCTATCCCAACCTCGTGCCGACGGCGGTCGAGCGGACGCGCGGGACGAGCGTCAAGGTGGCGTCGGTGGCGACCGCGTTCCCGTCGGGCCAGGCGCCGTTGCACGTGAAGGTGGCCGAGGTGCGGGACGTGGTCGAGATGGGCGCGGACGAGGTGGACATGGTGATCGACCGCGGCGCATTCCTCTCCGGGCGCTACGCGAAGGTCTACGACGAGATCGTCCAGGTGAAGGAGGCCGCGGGCGACGCGCACGTGAAGGTGATCCTGGAGACCGGAGAGCTCGGCACCTACGACAACGTGCGGCGTGCGAGCCTGCTGGCGATCGCGGGCGGCGCCGACTTCATCAAGACCTCGACCGGCAAGCTCCCGTCGGCCGCAACGCTGCCCGTGACGCTCGTCATGCTCGAGGCGATTCGCGACGTCTACGAGGAGACGGGCCGGCGGGTCGGGATGAAGGCGGCCGGTGGGATCCGGCAGGCGAAGCAGGCGGTGCAGTACCTCGTCCAGCTGCACGAGACACTCGGGCCCGAGTGGCTGACCCCCGACCTGTACCGGCTGGGTGCCTCGACGCTCCTGAACGACGTCCTGATGCAGATCCGGAAGGAGAAGACGGGCAAGTACCAAAGCCCGGACTACTTCACCGTTGACTGATTCGGCGCCAAATCGGCACACGGCCGCGGGCACTCGCCGGCTACCGTCGAACCCCTCCCTTCACGGGTGGGGGGTGGGTGGTGGGTCGGCCACCCGGCAGGAGCCATGACCGAGCTCGATCGAAAGCGCGACCGCGCTCCCGTCCCCGCCGCCTGGGACTACGCGCCCGCTCCCGAGGCTCGCGATCTCGTCGAGCTCCGCGACCGCTACGGGCTCTTCGTCGCGGGCGACTGGCTCGAGCCAACCGAGACGTACACGACGATCGACCCATCCAGCGAGGAGCCTCTCGCCGAGGTGGGGCAGGCGACCGCGGAAGAGGTCGACCAAGCCGTCGGAGCCGCGCGCGAGGCGTTCGACGACGGCTGGTCGTCGATCTCGCCGTCGGAGCGCGCGAAGTACCTGTTCCGAATCGCGCGCATCCTCCAGGAGCGCTCCCGCGAGTTCGCAGTCCTCGAGTCGCTGAACGGCGGCAAGCCGATCCGGGAGTCGCGCGACGTCGACCTCCCACTCGCGGCTGCGCACTTCTTCTACTACGCGGGCTGGGCGGACAAGCTCGAGTACGCGTTCCCGAACCGCAAGCCGAGCCCGATTGGCGTCGCCGGCCAGATCGTGCCGTGGAACTTCCCGCTGCTCATGCTCTCCTGGAAGATCGCGCCCGCGCTCGCAGCCGGGAA
>Ga0207674_10007731_pt1 | contig 12514 bp, 9 predicted proteins | sample KBSCornC72_FD_184303 | JGI IMG/M metagenome (GOLD analysis project Ga0207674, IMG submission 184303) | Corn rhizosphere microbial communities from Kellogg Biological Station, Michigan, USA - KBS Corn C7-2 (SPAdes) (version 2) | ecosystem: Host-associated > Plants > Roots > Rhizosphere > Soil ... | reverse complement strand
AATTCGGGCGATGGCTGCCAAGGGCATCAAGAATACTGGCGAGATCGCGCTGACTCCGGAGCCGGGACCGCCTCCGGCGGAAATTGAAGTGCTGAAGGCCGTAGTGGATGAAGCGGCGAAGGCCGGGGTCCAGGTGAACGTACACTCGGTGAGCACGCCGGCCACGATTGCGGCTATCGATGCTGGGGTGAGACGCTTCGTGCACGTTCCCAATAAGGACTTCACCAGCCACGAGGCTGCGGCGAAACTTGCGGCTACCAATTCGATCATTCTAGGAACGATCGGCTTCGGTGCTCCCATCATCGACCGTGAATCCCCGGCGCCCGCACCCGTGCAATTTCCAAAAGACGACTCACCGCGATTCCGCGACGGTAAGCCGTGGCCGGAGGCGATCTCGGGCGCGAACCGGGATGCGAATGGCAAGGCTACGGGCACGGAGGAGGGCTTCACCATCATCAACTCCCGTACCATCTGGGATGCCAGCGGCGGGAAGGCGCTGGGGTATTGCACGGATCAGAACTACGCGGACATTGTGGTTCTGGAGCACGAGCTGAAGTCTTACAGCGTCATGTTCTCGATGCAGGACATTTTCCGGATCATGGGGCCGACCTCGGCGGCATACGTGAACATGGCGGATCAGATTGGGACGCTGGAGGCGGGTAAGCTGGCGGACATTATTCTGATCGATGGGAATCCGCTGGAGAACATTTACCCGATGCTGAAGACGAAGGTTGTGTTGAAGAGCGGCAAGGTGGTCGTCGATAAGCGCTAAGTCCGCCCGGTGACTTCTAGTTTCATGTGGCGGATGACTAGGCGGCCGAATGCTAGGGCACCGATCGCCATGGCTCCGAACGCGATGGCGGCTGATCCGGCGCTGAACTTTTCAACACGGGTGACTTCTATTTTCATTTTCTCCTATAGATACGTTATGGCAGGTGTTACGCTCTAGCCATGGACGAAGAACACCTTAGAGACGTGGAAAAACTGAAGGCGCGAGTTCCTCGGGTGGAGCATGACGCGTTTGATTCGCGGCTGGAAGAATTGCTGAATGATTCTAGCGCCGATGAAGATGATGTGGTCGCTATTCTACGTCAGGAGTTCGGATCGGAAGGTTGAGTAAGATTGGTCCCGGTTATCGTTCTCTGGCTAGCCCTCATAATCGCGCTGTGGTTCGTTGACTGGCGACAGCCGCGCACATCGTTCCGAGCAAGCCCGATGGGCGTAAAGAACCTCATCTTATGGAAACTCCGCGCGCGACGACTTACAATAGGGGCCAGCCAGGGTATGTCAAGGGGATAATTCCGCCAGTTACTTAACCACGGGGAGCCACACGGCGCTCGCTTGGGTGGTCGAGCGATAGATGATTTGGGTGGCTTTTACGTAATCCGCTGGCTTCGCGAAGAAGATGTTGGGCACGTAGGTCTGGGGGTTGCGGTCATAGAGGGGGAACCAAGTCGACTGGATCTGCACCATCATTCTGTGACCGGGCAGGAACACGTGATTGCTGGTGGGCATTACGAAGCGGTACTGCTGCGGCTTGCCGGCGGGGATCGGCGACGGGTGCTCGAAGCTCTCGCGGTAGCGGCCACGGAAGATATCCATGGAAACGGCGAGTTGATAGCCGCCTAGCTCGGGTTGGCTGGGGACTTCGTCGGGGAACACATCGATCAGCTTCACTACCCAATCGGAGTCTGTGCCGCTGGTGGAGGCGATGAGATCGGCTATCGGGGCGCCGCTGATTCGCACGGGCGCGGTTAGTGCTGGGGTCTCATAGGTCAGGACGTCGGTGCGGTCTGCTACTGTGCGTTGATCGGTTACTAGCCATTGCTTCCAGCGGTCGGAGTCGGCGAAGTGGACGGGGCGCGGGATGTAGGGGACGGGTTTGGCGGGATCGGAGATGTAGGAGTCGGCGGCAGCGGAGTCGGCGGGTTTGTCGAAGGCCAGGCCGAAATCTGCTTTCAGATAGAGCGGCTGCAGAGGGGCGGCGCAGCCGGATTCGCAGGCTAGCGGCCAATTTTTGAAGCGATCCCAATGATTCTCGCCGGTGTTGTAGATGAACACGGGCGGCGTGTCGGCTTTGGGGGCGGCGGTTTTCAGGTACTGATCGAAGAAGGGTCTGAGCACGTCGCGGCGGAATTCTAGCGCGGTGTCGCCTTGCCACTTCAGGGGGCCGAGATTGAAGGCGTCGTAATTTACTTGGCTGTGGCGCCAGGGGCCCATGACCAAATAGTTGTGTCCTTCCTGATGCTGCGCTTTGAGGGCGAGGTAACAATGGATCGCGCCCCACATGTCTTCTTGATCCCATAGGCCTTGAATCCACATGGTTGGGACTTGCGGGGGGTGCTGCGCGATCAACTTGTCGAGGGCTTGGCCTTGCCAGAAGGCGTCGTAGGCGGGGTGTTCGATCATTTTCTCGGCCCAGGGGAGTTGATCGAGTCCGTTGGCGCGGGCGTAGGCTCCGGCGGAACCGGCGCGGCGGAAGGCCTCGTAATCGTCGTAGGCGTCGCGCGGGACGGGATCGCCCCCATCTGTCTTGGTAGTCTGGCCGGAGGTGTAGTCGAAGTTGGTCTGGCGGAAGGCGCCGTAGTGGAACCAGTCGTCTCCCATCCAGCCGTCTACCATGGGGCTTTCGGGGGCAGCAACTTTTAGAGCTGGATGCGGATTCAGCAGTGCCATGACTACGGTGAAGCCTTCGTAGGACGATCCGATCATGCCGACGCGGCCGTTCGATTCCGGAGTGTTCTTTACTAACCAGTCGATGGTGTCATAGGCGTCGGTCACGTGGTCTGTCGCGGTGGTGTTGAGAGGGCCGCGGACGGGGCGGGTCATTACGTAATAGCCCTCCGACTTGTACTTGCCGCGCACGTCTTGAAAGACGCGAATGTAGCCGGCGCGGACGAAGACTTCGTCGCCTTCCGGCAGGATGGCTAGCATATGAGTGCTGACGTTACGGGTGGTGCGTTGGGTGGCGTTGTAGGGCGTTCTTGTCAGAAGAATGGGGGCATTGGCGGCGCCTTTGGGAACCACGATCACGGTGTGGAGCTTCACGCCATCGCGCATGGGGATCATTACGTCGCGCTTGATGTAATCCTGATTGGCGGGGGGCGCGGTGTAGTTTTTGGGGATGTCGTTTTCTTGCGCGGATGCCGTTAGAGACAGCGCTAATAGCAGGCTCGAGAGTACGTGCCTCATGCAGTCATTCTATCCTGAGGTTGTGTTTGATTCAGACGAGTTGCTCGCGCGGGTAAGGTCCACGGCGGAATTGCTGGAGGGGATGGCGGAAGACCGCGGGCCTCTGGAACAACTGCCTACCGGGGAGCGGGAACGGCTGATGCGGGCGGTGGCGGAGTTTTATCTTCCTGATCCGGTTGCGCGGCGGCGGCGGTTGAAAGCGGCAGAACGGGAGCGGGCTGCGGCGCGAACGGAGCGGGTGGGGGCGGTTTTGCAGGAGACGGGGATACGGACGCTGCGGCGGAAGCCGGTGTTCACAACGCCCAATGTTTTTCCGCCAGCGGAGTCCGAGCAGCGCAGTACTGAGGATGATTCGCCGCATTGCTACGTTTGCAAGAAGCACTATTCAGTGATTCATCATTTTTACGATCAGATGTGTCCGGAGTGTGCGGAGTTTAACTTCTTCAAGCGAACGGAACTGGCGGATTTGCGGGGACGGGTGGCGCTGCTGACGGGCGGTCGGGTAAAGATTGGCTATCAGGCTGGTTTGAAGCTGCTGCGGGCGGGGGCGAGAGTGATCGTAACCACGCGCTTCCCCAACGATTCGGCGCGGCGTTATGCGGCCGAAGGGGATTTTGGGGAGTGGCGGGACCGGCTGGAAATATATGGGCTGGATATGCGGCATACGCCTAGCGTCGAGGCGCTGTGCGGGCGGTTGCTGGCAACTCTTCCGCGGCTGGATTTCATCATCAACAACGCTTGCCAGACGGTGCGGCGGCCGCCGGATTTTTACGCGCACATGATGCAGGGGGAGCGGGCGGCTCTGGTGGATATGCCGTCGAGCGTGCGCGAGCTTCTGGGTTCGGAAACGGCGTTAGCAGTTCCGGCGGGGGTGACGCGGGCGGCTGAGCTATCGCAAGTGGCTTTGCAGCCTGAGGATCTGTTGGGGCAGAAACATTTATTTCCTGAGGGGCGGCTGGATCAGGATTTGCAGCAGGTGGATTTGCGCGGACGAAATTCGTGGCGGTTGCTGTTGGCGGAGGTTTCGTCGGTGGAAATGTTGGAGGTGCAGTTGATTAACGCTGTCGCGCCGTTCATCATCAACGCGCGTCTCAAAGGTTTGATGATGCGCACTCCTGAGCGCGACAAACATATCGTTAACGTTTCAGCGGTCGAGGGGCAGTTCTATCGGAACTGGAAGACTACGCGGCATCCGCACACCAACATGGCGAAAGCGGCGCTCAACATGATGACACGCACGTCGGCGACGGATTATCATGGCGATGGCATTCATATGAACAGCGTCGATACCGGATGGGTGACCGACGAAGATCCTGTCGAAATTGCGGCGCGGAAGACGGCGGAGCAGCGCTTTCATCCGCCGCTTGATATCGTGGACGGGGCGGCGCGGATCGTCGATCCGATCATTAGCGGGTTCAATACCGGGGAACATGTGTGGGGGCAATTCTTAAAAGACTACCGGCCTACGGATTGGTAGGGAGGAGAATCGCATGACGCGTTGGATCACGATATTTGCAACGCTTGTGGGCTTGGCGGGAAGCGGGGCGGCGCAGACCGTGAGCGACGTCCGTGCGGTTTTGGAGGCTTCTCTCAAGGCGATGGGGGGCGCGAATCTCAAGACGCTGCAATATTCCGCTAGCGGGTGGTCGTCGCGAATCGGGCAGACGTACGGGCTGGCGGAAGACTGGCCGCATTATGAGGTTGCCGATTACACGCGTGCGATCGACTTCGACGCGAAGTGGTCGCGCGAGGATTATACGCGCAGGCAGGGCAAGTATCCGGTACTGGGCCGGCCGCCGATGGCGGCGGAGCATGTGACGTCTATTCTTAGTGGCAATTATGCGTGGGACATGGAGGGCGGGAAGGCGGTGCCCCTTACGCGGCTGTATCTGGATGGCGTTTCGTACGCCGACTTGCGGCAGTTGGAGCTGGCGATTACGCCGCATGGATTCCTGAAAGCGGCGCTGGCGGCGAGAGATGCCACGGCGATTACACTGCCGATCGTGGGCCCGTCGGACGCCGGGCTATCGCAGTATGGGCGCAAAGTGACGGTGGTGTCGTTCACGATCGGGAAGTACCGGGTGAATGGAACCATAAACGATAAAAATCTAGTTGAGCTTACGGACACCTGGTTTCCCAATCCGGTTTATGGCGATATGGATTACGAGATGCGCTTCACGAAGTACAAGAATTTTGACGGCGTGCAGTTCCCTACTCTGCTGCATGTGCACCAGGGCGATCCGCGATTGAATCCGGCGCACAACTACTACGAGTACAACGTGACCGATGTGAAGGCGAACGTGCCGGTGGCTACGATGGCGGTGCCGGATGCGGTGCGCACGGCGACGGTGGCGCCGGTCAAGGTCGAGAGTCTAAAACTGACTGATGGTGTCTGGGTGTTGGGCGGGGGGACGCATAACAGCGTACTGATGGAGTTCAAGGATTTCGCGGCTGTCGTGGAGGCGCCGCAGAACGAGGCACGGTCGCTCGCTGTCATTGAAGAAGTGAACCGGTTGGTGGCCAACAAACCGATTAAGTACGTCGTCAACACGCATCATCATTTCGACCATGCGGGCGGCCTGCGCACATATCTTTCGCAGGGGACGACGGTGATTACGCATGAATCCAACAAGCAATACTACATGGACATCATGTTCTATCCGGCGCCTCGCGAGTTGCAGCCGGACCGGATGGCTTTGTACAACCCGATGTACATGATTAGCAGGCGGCCGGCTCCGATCGAGACGGTTGCTAGCTTTGCCGGTGGTCCTGGGGGTGGCGCTGCCAAATACGTCATCGCGGATGGCGAGCGGTTGATGGAGATCTTTCACGTGCAGGATATGGCTTACGAACTGGAGGATCCGTCGTATGCGCAGGGCAACACCAGCGCGGATATGCTGATGGTTTATTTGCCGAAGGAAAAGATCTTGATCAATGCGGATCTCTACTCGCCGCCGGCCCAGGGCGCGGCGGCTCCCACGCCCACTGCCGCGATGCGGACGCTGTATCAGAACATGCGGAAGCAGAAGCTGGACGTGGCGCGGCACGTGCCCCTGCATGGACGCGTGGGAACCAACGATGAGTTCCTGAAAATCGTCGGCAATTAGTTGCGGCCCACGGGGCCCACACCCATGATCTCGATGGTGGCGCCTTCGGGCCCTGTGCCGTCGTAGTGCATCTGGTTGGCGATGTCGCGGACAACGCTGCCGGGGCCTAGGGAAACCGTATGCTCCTTATCGAACTTGGCTCCGGTACCGATTTTGAAAGTGCCAGCAATAACCGTTATGAAGCGCTCGTTGGAGTGGGAGTGGGGTTGGCTCCAATCGTCGGGGCCGCGCTTCAGGAGTTGAATATACATGCCGGGCTTGGCGGGATCGCCGAAGAGAGCCGCGGTCTGACTGGCGCTGTTAGGGCGGGATTTCCAGTCGAAGTCCTGGGGCGTTTTGAAATCTCGCATGGTGCGGTCAATGGGGACGTTTTCGGCGCCGTGGGCTGTTAACAGGATTCCGAAAATGGGGGCGAGCAGTTTGGACATTGTCACTGGGGTCTCCTATTGGGGGGGGCTTCGTAAACCAATTTGCCTCCCACCATGGTCATTACCGGTTTAATGTTCTTGATGTCGTCGGCGGGGATGGTTAGGTAGTCGCGATCTAGCACCAAGAGGTCCGCTAGTTTGCCGGGCTGAATCGCACCTAGATTGTTTTCCTGGAAGACGAGATACGCATTCTTGCGCGTGTGGGCGATCAGGGCGTCTTCGCGGCTGATGGTCTGGCGAATGATTTTGGCGCCGCCCACCATCTTGCCGGTGACGGCGAAATACAGAGTCATGAAGGGCAGGGTTTGATTGGCGGCGGTGCCATCGGTTCCGAAGCCCCATTGGATGCCGCTGTTTTGAATGGTGCTCAAGGGCGGCATGTCATAGGCGCCGTCGCCGAAGCCTTCCTGCATGATGCCTCCGTTGATGACGGCCCAGGGGTGCACGGCGGCGTACATTCCCAGCTTCTTCATGCGTTCTAGCTGCGGCGCGTTGATCTGATTCACGTGGGCCAGGGTCCAGCGCAGGTTCTTGATGGGATGTTCCTGGTTGATGGCCTCGATTTGGTCGAGGAACGCATCAATGGTGTTGTGAAGTTCCGCGTGGACGTGCAGGGGAAGGCCGGCCTTGGCGATCTCCATGGCGATGCGGCGCCACTGCTGGAGCTGATCGGGACTGGGGTCGGACTTAAGCGCGAACATCGGGTCATGCAGGGGCTGGTAAACGCTTTCACCAAAGAAGATGCTGTCGATGTAACTGTCGCCTTGGAACAGCTTCATGCGGGAGATTTGTTCCAGGGAACGGCCCACTTGGTCGGGAGCGCCGGCCGCAGCGCCTTCGATACAAAAGATGCGGAGGTTGAGCTTGCCTTGCGCTTTCCATTTTTGAAAAATATCCAGCACATCAGCGTTGCAACCGGGAACACCGACGGAGGTGAGGCCGGCGCGATTCATGTCGTCGAGCAAGGCGCGGCTGCTGGCCTCCAGTTTACCGGGCGCTACCTTGGGAAGCCTGGCGGCGACCGGGCGCGTGGCTGCGATGTCGCCTTGGATGACGCCCGTCGGATTTCCGTGAGCATCGCGCAGGATGGAACCTTTCACGAAGTCTGGAGGGTCCGGCGCGTCTGCTCGAATCCCAAAGGTCTGCAAAGCCTTGCTGTTCAGAAAGACTTGATAGTAGGATTCTTGCAGGGCGACGGGATTATCTGGGGCGATCTGGTCTAATTCTTCACGCGTGAAGGATTTTGGGTTGTCGGTGAATTGATGGTGGGTCCAGCCGCCAATGTTATAGATCCATTCTCCGGGGCCGGCGGATTTCGCGCGGGCGCGCAACAGTTCGATGGCCTGTTTTCGCGATTCTATACCATCGAAGCGGAGTTCGCGCGTCCACGTAGTGGCGGCGCGGAGGAGATGCATGTGGTTATCGATCAAGCCGGGAATGACGGCTTTGCCTAACAGGTCGATCTTGCGGGTGTTCGGGCCTGCGAGCCGCGCCATTTCCTGGTTGGTGCCTACCGCGAGGATGCGGTCGCCGCCGATGGCCACTGCCTGCGCGATCGCAAAACGTTCGTCGACGGTGATGATCTTGCCATTCGAGAGAATCACATCCGGCGGTAGTGGTTGCGCACGAAGCGCGGCGGCGGCCAAAACTATGCCGAGGGCGCCGAGTCGCGTTTGAGCCGAGAGGAGCATACGGGTTGTGAACGATTCTACCTGAAACGGGCTATCGACCTTTGGAGTCCTCCTGAAGTAGGCTGTACGCCTACCTGAAAGGAGCCGAAAGATGGCATCAAGCGTAAGGATAGTCCTGATCGCAGTAGCTGGATTTCTGGCATTCGTGGGCCTGCGAGCCGTTTTTAATACTCCGGTGGAGGCGCAATCCCCGAGTGAAAATCTTTATATCGAACCGGGTACGATTGCCATTCGAACTCCAGATGGCGGAGGCACCGTCGGCGATGGCAAAATGGTGGTCGATCTCAAGACCGGAAACGTATGGGGATTCCCTACGAATTTGACGAGTTCTCCTTATCCAGTAGATCCCATCACCAATAAGCCGCCGGTATCTAAACCGATCTATCTTGGCCGATTCGATTTCTCGGAAATGAAGACCCCTTAGTCACATGGAAGAACCACAAGTAACGCAAACGCATGAGGCCTTTTCCCTGACCTGCGGCGTGGTGGTCAACATTCAGGCAAAAGCTGCCAGCATATGGAAGCTCTTGACGGATGCGGAGGATTTCCCGCGCTGGAACTCCACAATCTCGGGCATCCAGGGGCAGATCCGTGAGGGCGAGCGACTCCAGTTGCGCGTTCCGGGCACGGATCGCACCTTCACTCCCAAGGTGTCGGGAGTGGTAGCGGATGAGCGGATGACCTGGACGGGCGGATTTGCTCCACTGTTCAAGGGCGTTCGCACCTTTGTGCTGGAACAGCGCAACGACGGCCCGACCGATTTCACGATGGAGGAGCGTTTCAGCGGCGTGATGTTGCCGCTGATTAAGAAATCGTTACCTGACTTCGGACCGGTGTTCACGCAGTATGCCAACGATTTGAAACACGAGGCGGAAAAAAGCAGCGGATAGGCGGAGTATGCTTAAAGACTGTCGAGCAGACCTCCATGTCGAAACAGGACGTAACCATCGCGAAGGAACGCAGCGAAGCACCTGTGGTCGCAACCGAGGGCACGCTGGTGCTCTTGGTTTTGCTGCTGGCGGGTAGCGGCTGCGCGGCGTTGATTTACGAGATCGTCTGGTTCCAGTTGCTGCAGATGGTCATTGGCTCATCCGCCGTGTCGCTGGGGCTGTTGCTGGCGGCGTTCATGGGCGGGATGTGTTTGAGCAGCGCGTTTTTTGCGCGGGTGGTCGCGGCGCGGCATCATCCGCTGCGGGTGTATGCGCTGTTGGAGCTGGGCATCGGAGTGTTTGGTCTGCTCGAGCTCTACGGCGTTGCCTGGGTGGGGCGGCTGTATGTTGCGGGAGCTTCCGAGGGGATGCTGGGACTGACTCTGCGCGGAATCGTCGCGGGCGTTTGTCTATTGCCTCCCACGATGTTGATGGGTGCGTCGCTGCCGGCCATTTCGCGCTGGGCGCAGGGTAACGCGCACACCGCATCGCAGCTCGGCTACCTCTATAGCGCCAACATCGCGGGAAGTGTGTTTGGTTGTCTGCTGGCGGGTTTCTACCTGCTGCGGACTTTCGACATGGTGGTGACGACGTATGTGGCGGTGGCCCTCAACGTGGCGGTCGCGGTGGCTGCCTTCCTTTTGTTGGGGCGGACCCGGTATGAGGCACAGGCTGACGCGACGAGGGTTTCGCGGGGCGCTTTACCCCGGTGGATTTTGCTGGCAACGGCACTTTCGGGTTTGACGGCACTGGGGGCGGAGGTGGTTTGGACACGGCTGTTGTCGTTGTTGCTGGGCGCAACCGTGTATACGTTCTCCATCATCCTGGCGGTGTTTCTGGCGGGGCTGTGGGCGGGAAGCGGCATCGGTTCGTTTTTTGTGCGGCGCATCGTGCGTCCGAGTACCGCGCTGGCGGCTTGCCAGGCGCTGCTGGCGCTGTCGATTGCTTGGACGGCTTACACCATGAGCCATTCGCTGCCGTTTTGGCCGGTGGACCCATGGCTATCGCTCGATCCATGGTTCAACTTCGAGCTGGACCTAGCGCGCTGTGCGTGGGCCATCTTGCCGGCGACGATTTGGTGGGGCGCGAGTTTTCCGTTGGCGATCGCAGCGGTGGCGCGGCCGGGAGAGGATGCGGGACGGCTCTCGGGAATTGTCTACGCCGCCAACACGGGCGGATCGATCGTAGGCGCGCTGGCCTTCAGTCTGTACTTGATTCCGTCGATCGGGACGCGGGGCTCGCAGGAGCTTCTGATCGGGCTCGCGATGGCGGGTGCTATCGTGGCGCTGCTCGCGGAAGGATTCGGACGTCCGCTGCGGCTGGCGGTTGCCGGGGCGACTGCGGTGATGTTGGGGTTTGGATTGATCCGCACGGTGGATGAGGTGCCATGGCAGATGGTGGCTTACGGGCGGCGTATCGCGCCCATCATGCGGGCGTTCGATTTATATGACCGCTCCAATCCGACTACGGTTCTGTATCGCGGCGAGGGAATCAATTCGTCGATCGTGATCGCCGAGCGCGCGGGGCAGCGCCACTTCTATGTCAGCGGGAAGGCGGAGGCTTCGACGGCGGTTCTGGATATGCGGCTTGAGCGCATGATGGGGCATTTGCCGGCGCTGCTTCATGCGGGGCCGAAATCGGTGCTGACAGTGGGATTCGGCGCGGGCGTCACTGCCGGATCGTTTGTGCCCTATCCGGAGGTTGAGTCCCTGGTGATCTGCGAATTGGAGCGGCAGATTCCGCCGGCGTCGACCGCGTACTTCGGCAAGCAGAACAACAACGTGCTCTACGACCAGCGGACGCGCATGGTTTACGACGACGCGCGCCACTACATTTACACGACGCCGCAGAAATTCGATGTGATCACGACGGACCCTATTCATCCTTGGGTAAAGGGAACTTCGGTGCTGTATTCGAAGGAATATTACGAATTGTGCAAGCGGCACCTCAATCCGGGCGGCGTGGTGGCGCAGTGGCTTCCGATTTACGACAGCGATCCGGAGACTATTCGCACGGAGCTGGCGACTTTCTTTTCAGTATTTCCGTACGGGACGATTTGGAGCAACAACTATCGCGGAGATGGCTACGACCTGGTGTTGATCGGCCAGGCTCAACCTACGCACGTGGATTTGGACCAACTCCAGCTCAGACTGGATCGTCCCGGCTATGCGAACGTGGCGGAATCGCTGGGTGAAGTGGGGTTTCATTCGGCCGTGGATTTTCTAGCGACGTACGCCGGCAGGGCTGAGGATCTGGCGCCGATGCTGAAGGACGCTCCCATCAATAGCGATATGAATATGCGTCTGCAGTACATTGCCGGATTGGGCTTAAATTCGATGGCGTTCCAACGGATTTATCAGGACATCCTTACCCAGCGCAATTTCCCGGAGGGCCTGATCACTGGCACTGGTCCGCGCATGGATGCTTTGCGTACTTTGCTGGCCGCAAAACCGTCCGCGCCGCCGCGATAGCCCCCGCTTGACACCTGCCAAACGGGGTGATAACGTCTCTGCTGGTCGGCATACGACAATCAGGGGGCTGCTGTGGGACTTCGCAAAATCGTAGTGTGCATTTGCTTCGCGTCCGTCGGCTTGTTTGCTCAGACGGCGCAGATTAGCGGCAACGTCCGGGATGCTAGTGGGTCTAGCGTACCGGATGCGACGATCAAGGTGACACAGACCGCTACAGGCGCTACGCGCACGGCGACCAGTGGAACGGATGGCGGCTACGTGCTGCCCAATCTTCCGGTCGGCCCGTATCTGCTCGAAGTCACCAAGGACGGCTTCAACAAATACGTGCAGACCGGTATCGTGCTGCAAGTCAGCACCAGCCCGACGGTGGACGTCGCTTTGCAAATCGGTTCCATCAGCACGCAGGTGAGCGTCGAAGCGCAGGCGTTGCAGGTGGAGACGCGCACGAATTCCATCGGGCAGGTGGTGGACAATGCGCGCATCATGGAAATGCCGTTGAACGGGCGCGACGTCCATCAGCTCATCTTCCTGGCGGGCATGGCGAATTTTCCAGGCACGGCGGGGCTGAACTCGGTGCGGAATTACCCGACGGTGGTGGTCACGGTGGCCGGCGGAACTCCGGATGCGGTGGCCTACAATCTGGACGGCGTGCTGCATCAGGATCCCTACAACAACCTGAGCCTGCCTTTGCCCTTC
>Ga0207674_10007730_pt1 | contig 12515 bp, 9 predicted proteins | sample KBSCornC72_FD_184303 | JGI IMG/M metagenome (GOLD analysis project Ga0207674, IMG submission 184303) | Corn rhizosphere microbial communities from Kellogg Biological Station, Michigan, USA - KBS Corn C7-2 (SPAdes) (version 2) | ecosystem: Host-associated > Plants > Roots > Rhizosphere > Soil ... | reverse complement strand
GAGGAGGCGCCGGATGCCCCCGCGTTCGAGAAGCGCGAGGTGGACGTCACCGTGCTCTTCGTGGACATCGCCGGCTATACCCGGCTCAGCGAGCGCTTCGACGTGGCCCGCGTCAATCAGCTCGTCGAGCGCTACTTCGGCGCCTTCCTCGACGAGATCCTGGGGCGGGGGGGCGATGTCAACGAGACGGCCGGCGACGGTCTCATGGTGATCTTTCGCGGGCCCGATCCGCGCGAGCACGCGCGCTCGGCGGTGCTCGCCGCGCAGGGCGTGCTGCGGCGGGCGCACGCGATCAATGCCGAGATCACCGAGCTCAGCGAGCCCATTCGCCTCCACGTGGGGGTGAACTCGGGCCTGGCGGGAGTGGGCGCCACCAAGATCGAGGGCCGGGCGGGGACGCGATGGACCTATACCGCCTCCGGCGCGGTGACCAATCTCGCCGCGCGGCTGGCCGCGCTCAGCGAGGGTGACGCGGTGGTGGTGGGCAGCGAGACCGCGGGGCGGCTCGGCGCGGAGCTGGCCCTGGAGGACTGGGGTGAGCGCCGGCTCCGCAACGTGGAAGAGCCGGTGCGCGTGTTCCGTCTCTCGGTGCCGAAGGGGACGCTGAGTTCCCCCGCGTGAGGGCTACACGGCGCGCGCGATGAGGAGCAGGGCCGCGAGCAGGAGCGCCGCGCCGGCCATGCCCAGCGCCCCCAGCGATTCGCCGAACACCATCACCCCCAGCGTGGTGGCGGTGAGCGGCTCGAGCAGCGAGACCACCCCCGCGGTGGTGGCGGGCACGCGCCGGAGCCCCACCGTGAAGAAGATGTACGCGAGCGCGGTGGGGATGACGCCGAGATAGGCGAGCAACGGCCACGCCTCCGCGAGGGGCCGGCGCACCGCCGGCTCGATCAGCAGCACCGGCGTGATCAGGAGCGCGGCGAGGGTGAAGGTGGCGGCGGCCAGCGGCAGCGGCGCCGCGCGGGCGAGGAGCCGCTTGGTGCCCACCGCATAGACGGCGTAAGATAGCCCGGCGCCGAGGGCGAGCAGCGCGCCGAGCCCGGAGCGGCCCGCGATCTCGCCCGGGCCCCGCGGACCGATCACCAGCAGCGCGGTGCCCACCACCGCCATGCCGAGCGAGATGCGCACGGCGGGGGTGAGCCGCTCGCCGAGGACGAGGGCGGCGAGCAGGGCGATCATGAGGGGCGCGGAGCAGATGGCGAGCAGGGCGGCGACGGCGACTCCGGTGAGGGTCACCGCGGTGAAGTAGCAGACCTGATAAGCGGCCATCGCGGTGCCTGCGGCGACGAGCGCGAGCGTGTCGCCGCGGGCGGTGGTGACGAGGGGACGCGCGCGGAAGAGCGCGGCGGCGAGCAGGCACGGCGCCGCCACCGCGAGCCGCGCCCAGCCGACGAGCAGCGGGCCCGCGCCCGCGTCGCCGGCGGCGAGCGTCATGGTGGCGCCGGTGGTGCCCCACGAGATCGCGGCCAGCGCGACGAGGAGAATGCCGATGAGCATCGAGGCGACAGTATACGGGAGTGGCGCGGGCGATCCGGTGGGCTTCATCGGGCTCGGCAACATGGGCGCCCCCATGGCGGGCCGGCTGATGGATGCCGGGTATCCCCTGGTGGTCCACGACGCCGCGCCGGCGGCCGCGGAGCCGCTGCTCACCCGGGGCGCGAAGTGGGCGCCCACCCCGGCGGCGCTGGCGGCGCAGGTCCGCACCATCGTGACCATTTTGCCATCGTCGCTCGAGGTCAGGGCCGTCGTCAGCGGGTCGGACGGTCTCCTGGAGGCGTTGCAAGCGCGGAGCCTGCTCGTCGAGATGACCTCGGCGGATCCGTCGGAGACGCGCGCCATCGCGGCCCTGGTCGAGGCGCGCGGCGCCGCCCTCATCGACGCGCCGGTCTCGGGCGGGGTGCGCGGCGCGAAGGCCGGCACCCTCGCCATCATGGTGGGCGGACAGGCCGCGCTGCTGGAGCGGGTGCGCCCCATGCTGGCCGCCATGGGCGACAAGATCTTTCACGCGGGCCCGGTGGGCGCCGGGCACGCCATCAAGCTGGTGAACAACACCTGCTCCGCGGTGGCGCTGGTGATGACGGCGGAGGCGGTGGCGGTGGCGGCCAAGGCGGGCGTGGATCCCGCGCGCGCGGTGGAGATCATCCAGGCCTCCTCCGGCAAGTCGAACGCCACCGAGACCAAGTTTCCCCGCTTCATTCTCAATGGCGCCTTCGACGCCGGCTTCGCGATCCGGCTCATGGCCAAGGACCTGGGCGGCTTCGAGCGCCTCGCCCGCGAGACGGGCGCGGAGTCGAAGCTGGCCACCATCGCCGCCGAGCTCTACCGGACGGCGATCGAGCGCGGCCTGGGCGAGGAGGATCACACCGCGGTGGTGCGGCTCATCGAGGAATGGACGCAGACCCGGCTGCGCGCCGGAACGGGAGGAGCGTGATGACTCGGATCGGCTTCATCGGCGTGGGCACCATGGGGTTGCCCATGGCCGCCAATCTCGTGAAGAAGGGCTTCGCCGTCACCGCGTTCGACATGAATCCGGCCGCGGTGAAGGCGGCCACCGCGGTGGGCGCGGCGGCGGCGGCCTCCGCGGCGGAAGCGGTGGCGGGCGCCGATCTCGTCATCACCATGCTGCCCTCCTCGCCGCACGTGGAGTCGGCCTTCACCGGGGACGGCGGCGTGCTGATGGCGGCGCGGAAGGGCACGCTCCTCGTGGACATGTCCACCATCGATCCCGCCGTCACCCGGCGCCTCGCGGCGGCGGCGGCGGAGCGCGGCCTGCGCTTCGTGGACGCGCCGGTGTCGGGAGGCGTGCCCCGCGCCACCGACGGCACCCTGGCCATCATGGTGGGCGGCGCGCCGGCCGACTTCGAGGCGGCGCGCCCCGCGCTGGCCGCGATGGGCGCCAATGTCATTCACGTGGGAGAGGTGGGCAGCGGCGAGGTGGCGAAGCTCTGCAACAACCTCATCGCCGGCGTGGCGGCGGTGGCGGTGAGCGAGGCGTTCCGGATCGCGGAGGGCTTCGGGGTGGACCCCAAGGTCATCACCGAGGTGATCTCGAAGTCGTCCGGCAACACCTGGGTGATGGAGCACATGCATCCCGTGCCCGGATTGGTGGCGCGCTCGGCCTCGACCAACGAGTACCGGCCCGGCTTCATGACCGATCTGATGTGCAAGGACGTGGGCCTCGCGGTGGACGCCGCCCGCGGCCTGCGCATCCCGCTCTTCGTGGCGCCGGCCGCGCAGCAGGTGTACCGGCTCGCCTCCTCGCACGGACTGGGCCGCAAGGACTTCACCAGCGTCTACACCTTTCTCAAGCCGTCGGCGGAGAACGCGCCCGTCTAGCGGGCGGGACTCCCCCCGCGCCGTCCGGCCTGCCCACCGGCGAGGTCCGGCCTGCCCACCGGCGAGGTCCGGGTGGTAGGATAGGCCCCGGGAGCTCCCTGTGATTCGCCGCCGCCCGATTCTCCTCGGTGCCGCCATCCTCGTCGTCGCGATGGTGAGCGCGGGGCTATGGTATCTGCCCGAGTTCGCGCGCCGGATGGCGGTGGAGCAGGTCATCGCCATCACCGGGCGGCAGGCCACCATCGAGGACGTCGATCTCAATCTCTTCACCGGCTCCGTGGCGGTGAAGGGGTTCCGCCTGGCGGAGCGAGAGGGGCAGGGGCCCGAGCCCTTCATGCGCTTCGAGCGCCTGGAGGCGCAGCTCTTCCTGCCCGCGCTGGTGCTCTTCGACGTACGCCTCCGCCATGTGGGTCTGACCGGCCTCGAGGCGAAGGTGATCCGTACCGGCGAGTCCGAGTTCAACTTCTCGGACATCCTCGCGCATATCCCCCGGGCGGCCCCTTCGGAGCCCAAGCCGAGCCGCTTCAGCGTCACCTTCGACCGCGTCGCGCTGACCCGCACCCGGGTGCGGATCGAGGACCAAACCGTCACGCCGCCGGCGGACTGGTCGCTGCAAAGCCTAGACGCCGAGGCGCTGTCGGTCACCACGCGCGAGGGCAGCCCCGGCCGCGGCATGCTGCGCCTCCGCTCCGGCGAGGCGAGCATCGAGTTCGACAAGGCGGTGTTCCAGCTGTCGCCCCTGGCGGTGGCGCTCACCGTGAAGCTGGCCGGCATGGATCTCACCCGGGTGGTTCCGTACATTCGCAATCCCGACCTCACGCTCGAGGGCGGCGTGCTGGGCGCCACGCTCGAGGTCTCCTTCAAGCGGGTGGGCGGCAAGGTGGAGGAGTTCCGGGTGGGCGGCGAGGTCGGGCTCGAGCGCTTCGCGATCAGCCACAGCGAGACGCCGGGGCGGTCCATCGCCATCGCCCGTCTCGGCGCCGGGATCCGGCGCGCCGACCTCCTCGACCGCTCGCTCGCCCTCACCAGCGTCGCCATCGAAGGGGCCGATATCGGCCTGGTGCGGCGAGCGTCGGGCCAGTTCGACCTCCTCCAGGCCATCGGCCGGTTCGTCGAGCGGCGCGCCGAGGCGGAGCGCGAGCGCGCCGCCCGAGATCGAAAGGCGGCGGCGCCCGCCCCCTCGCCGACTGCGCCGGCGGAGGCGCCGGCGGCCTCCGAGAGCCCGCCCGCCCCTGCGGCCTCCGAGCGGCCGTGGCTCGTGAAGGTGGCGCAGATCACGATCGGCGGCAGCCGGGTCCAGCTGCTCGACGAGGCCGCCTCGCCGGCCATTCAGTGGCGCGTGGAGGAGCTGGCCGTGAATCTCACCGGCCTCTCCAACTCGGCCGAGGACGCGCCCGCCACCGGTGTCCTCAAGGGACGGCTGGGCGGTCCGGGCCCCGCCGCGCTGGCCACCCTTTCGGTGGACGTGGCGCGCCTGCGCTGGGCGTCGCCGCTGGCCGCGCTCGCGCGGGTCTCGCTCACGGACTTCGACCTCGCCGCGCTCAACGCCTATGCGCCGTCCAACCTGGCCGGCCTCACCATGGCCGGCCTCTTCACCACCGAGCTCGAGCTGGACGTGGCCCGCAAGGAGGGAACCACCGACCTCGCGGTGGCGACGGCGACGGGGTCGGTGCGCTTCGCCAACATCGTGCTGGCCCGGCGCGGCGTGCCCGAGCGCATGCTCGGGCTCCCCAAGCTGACCCTCGGCATCAAGAAGGTCGACGCGGTGGCCCGCCAGGTGGAGCTGGGGACGCTCGAGATCGGTGAGCTCGACGCGCGGATTGTCCGTGAAGCGGATGGCACCCTGGACGTGATGCGCGTGCTCGACGCGGCGAAGGCGCGCACCGGCCCCGCCGCCGCCCCGGCCTCCGCGCCCGCCCGCCCTGTTCGCGTCGCCGCGCCGGCGCCGGCGGCCGCCGCCGCGCCGGCTCCCGCGGCGGCGGCGCCCGCGTGGACCCTGGCGCTGGATCGGCTCGCGCTCAAGCGAGGTACCGCGACCTTCGACGATCAGGCGGTCACGCCGCGGACCACCCTCACCGTGAGCGACCTCAGCGTGACCGCGCGGCGGCTGCTCTGGCCGACCGTCCGGGGGGCCGCGCCGGGGACGCTGCGGATCACCGCTGGAATGCCGGGCGGGGGAGTGTTCCTGGTGGAGGGGCGGGCATCGCTGGACCCCCTCGACCTGACGTTCCAGATCTCCACCCTGGACGCGCCGATCGAACCCTACCAGGCGTACTTCCCGTTCCCGGCGCAGTTCAAGGGTCTCTTCAGCGGCGACAGCGTCAATACCGTCAAGATCGAGAACGGCACGCTGCGCGCCGCCTCGCAGGGCAATGCCTATGCCAAGCAAATCCAGGTGGTCGAGCCCGGCGCCGAGCATCCCGCGCTCACCCTCGAGCGGATGGAGATTCGCGAGATCGACTTCTCCTGGCCCAACTACGCGTTCGTGAGCGTGGTGAGCTTCTTGCGTCCCGAGATCCGCGTCGAGCGCGCGGAGGACGGCTCCCTCAATCTCCGGCGCATGTTCTTGCCCTCGCCGAAAGCCTCGGAGGAGGCCGGCACGGACAAGGAGAAGGAAGAGAAGACGAAGAAGAAGGAAGAGGCGAAAGCCGCCGACGGGGCTCCCAAGAAGCCCGGCCTCATGGAGACCATGGTGCTGGACTTCGACCGGATCGTCGTGGAGGAGGGCTACATGCGCTTCCTCGACAACACCACCAAGCCGGTCTTCTCGCAGGACATCGGGCACCTCGCCCTCACCGTCCGCAATCTCTCCAATACGCGGGACGGGCGCCGGTCCACCCTGGCCATGCAGGGCATCGTGGGGGGCGACTCCGCCCTGGACTTGCGGGGAGAGCTCTCCCGACTGGGCGAGGACTTCTTCGCCGACCTGGTGGGCGAGCTCCGTGACTTCAGCGTGGCCAGCGCCAATCCCTACGCGGAGAGCATGCTCGCGTGGTTCGTCAAGCAGGGCAAGCTGGGCCTGCGCGTGCACTATCGCATCGAGCACGACCGCCTCACCGGTGACAACGAGATCGTGGTGAAGAATCTCCAGGTGGCCAAGGGGCCCGAATCCGACGCGGTGCAGAAGCGCATCGGCCTGCCGCTGGGCCTCATCGTGGCCGTGCTCAAGGACTCGCATGGCGACATCTCCTTCCAGATCCCGATCGCGGGCACGCTGTCCGACCGGCAGCTGGACTGGGGCGAGACCATCTGGGCGGCGGTGAAGCAGGTGATCGTCAAGGCGCTCGCCTCGCCCTTCAACGCCATCGGCCGGCTCTTCACCGGCGGCGGCGACGACAAGGACGCGAAGGTGGAGGAGGTCAAGGTCGATCCGGTGACCTTCCCCGCCGGATCGAGCGTCATCGGGCCCGCCATGGAGGGGCATCTCGACCGGGTGGGCGAGTTCCTCCGCAAGACGCCGTTCGTGAATCTCACCCTGGTGCCGGTGGCCACCGCCAGGGACGTCGAGAGCCTCAAGGCCCAGGAGCTCACCGCGAAGATCCAGCGCATCCAGCGAGAGCGCGGGGTTCCCAACTACGCGCGCGCGGTGGGCATCTATTACCGCGATCAGGGCATCGAGGGGCCGGTGCCCGCCACCGCCGAGGAGCAGCTGGTGGTCCTCCAGGCGCGCGAGGTGGTGTCGGAGGTGCGCGTGAAGGAGATGCTCGATCGGCGCGCCGGCGCCACGCGGGATCTGCTCATGAAGGCGGAGGGCGTTCCCGCCGAGCGGCTGCGCCCGGGCGAGGCCAGGATGCTTCCTGCCGAGCCCGGCGACGGGCGCGTGGAGTTCGCCGTCACCGCCGAGTAGCCCCGTCCGCGGCCCTCGCGGCGCCGTGCTATGATGCGGCCGGTCGAGGAGGAGGAATCGCGGTGCCCCACTACGTCATGCTGAGCACGCTGAGCGAATCCGGCCGCCGGGTCCTGCGCGAGCGGCCGGGCTGGATCCGCAAGGTGAATCGCGAGCTCGAGTCGAAGGGCGCGCGGGTGCGCGCGCAGTTCGCCCTCCTCGGTCCCTACGACTTCGTGACCATCCTCGAGGCGCCCGACAACGAGACGGTCTCCGCCCTGTCCATCGAGATGGGGGCGCGCGGCTCCGTGCAGATGATGACCATGCCGGCCATTCCGCTGGACACCTTCATCAACAGGCTGGGGGGACGGAAGACGTCCAGATCCGGCCGGAGGGCCCGCCGCTGAACGTTCTCGCGCTCCACCCCGACAAGTGCACCGGCTGTCTCCGCTGCGAGCTGGCGTGCTCCTACATGCAGACCGGCACCTTCCAGCCCGCCAAGTCCGTGATCCGCGTCTCTCCCTTCGAGGGCTACACCTCCTACGCGCCGTACACCTGCACCCAGTGCGCGGAGGGCTGGTGCATGACCGCCTGCCCGGTGGGCGCCATCCAGATCAATGCCGCCGGCGCCAAGGACGTGCTCGACGACAAGTGCGTCGGCTGCAAGCTCTGCACCATCGCGTGCCCCTACGGGACCATGTTCTTCGACTCCGACAGCTACAAGGCGTACAAGTGCAACCTCTGCGGCGGCGCGCCCGCCTGCGCGGAGGCCTGCCCGACCCAGGCCATCACCTTCGAGGAGGGGCCCACCCGCGACTGGCTCGGCGACTTCGCCGCCCAGCGCACGGTGCACGTCCTCGCGCGGGAGATCGCGTGATGGCCCGTCACCTCATCATCGGCGGCGGCACCGCGGGGCTCAATGCCATCCGGACCATCAGGGAAGAAGATGGAGGAGGCTCGGAGATCACCCTGGTCTCCATGGAGCGCCCCTACTCGCGGATGGTCCTGCCGTATTACCTCGGCGAGACCATCTCCGAGTCTCATGTCTTCACCGCCACGCCGGCCTCGCTGGCGGCATGGAAGGTCAAGACCCTGATCGGCCGCAAGGCGACCGCGCTGAACGTCAAGGCCAATACGCTGACGCTCGACGACGGGAGCGCGGTGGAGTACGACGACTGCCTCATCGCGACCGGGTCGCGGGCGGCGAAGCCGCCCATCCCGGGCGCGGACGGGCCCGGCGTGCATTCTTTCTGGACGCTCGACGAGGCGCGGAAGGTGATCGCCGACGTCACTCCGGGCAGCAGGGTCGTCATGGTGGGGGCGGGCTTCATCTCCTTCACCATCCTCAACGCCATCCTCGCGCGGGGCGCCAAGCTCACCATCGTGGAAGTGGCGCCGCGCATCCTGCCGCGGATGGTGGACGACGCGTGCGCGGCCATCGTGGACCGCTGGCTGCGCCGGCACGGGGTGGAGATCCGGGCCGGAGCCACCCTCACCAAGGTGGAAGAGATCAAGGGCAAGCGGAAGCTCTCGTTCAAGTCGGGCGCCCCCATCGTCGCCGACGCGGTGATCATGGCCACCGGCATCCGGACCAATCTCGAGTGGCTGAAGGACTCGGGCCTCGAGATGGCGCAGGACGGGCAGGGGGGCATCGTGGTGGACGATCACCTACGCTCGAGCGTGAAGAACGTCTATGCCGCCGGCGACGTGGCGCGGGGCAAGAACCTGGTCACCGGCGCCGCCGAGGTGCATGCCATCGAGCCCACCGCGCAGGAGCATGGGCGCGTGGTGGGGGCCAACATGGCCGGCCGCGACCTGGCCTATCGCGGCAGCTTGCTCATGAACATCGTGGAAGTCTGCCACCTGGACGTGGCGTCGTTCGGCGGGTGGGACGACAAGGGCGCCGAGGTCTTCACCGGGGTACGCCCGGAGCGCTCGCAGTACCGCAAGCTCCTCTTCCGCGGGGGGCGGCTCACCGGGGCCATGATCTGCGGCCCGGCGGAGGACATCTGGACCACCAATGACGTGGGCATCCTCAAGGGCCTGGTGCAGACCGGCTCGGATCTGTCCGCGTGGAAGGCGCATCTCGCGCGCGATCCCTTCGACGTCAAGCCGGCCTTCATGGCCACCCGGACCACGGCGGCGCTCCTGCCGCAGACCATTCTCGGCCGGCCCTCCCATTCACCCTCGCTTCCCCAATCGGTGGCAACACGATGAGCCCTATCGCGACGAGTACGCGCCCCGCCAAGACCACCGCGCCCGCGCCGGTGCTGCCCGGCGGCTATGCCGGGAAGCTGCTGCGCGTGAACCTCAGCACCGGCAAGATCTGGACTCAGCCCTGGACGCCCGACGAGATGCGCGACCGCCTCGGCGGCATCGGGCTCGGCGCCCGCATCCTCTGGGAGGAAGTGCCGGCCAAGGTGGGCTGGGATCATCCGGAGAACCGGCTCGTCCTCGCCACCGGGCCCCTGGCGGGGTTGCCGGTGTGGGGGACGGGCGGTCTCACCGTGGTCACGCGCGGCGCCATGACGAACGGCGCCACCTCCACCAATGCCAACGGGTTCTTCGGCGCCTCGCTGAAGTTCTCCGGCTACGACGCCATCGTCATCCAGGGGCAGGCCAAGAAGCTCTCGTATCTCTACATCAACGACGGCGTGGTGGAGATCCGCGACGCCGCCCACCTCAAGGGCAAGGACACCTGGGAGACGCAGCAGGCGCTGGAGACCGAGCACGGCCTCAGCGGGCACCGCATGAGCGTGTACGGGCCCGGGGTGGCGGGGGAGAACGTCGTCCGCTTCGCCGCCATCCACGGCGACTACGGCCACGTGGCCTCCAAGAACGGCTGCGGCGCCGTGATGGGCAAGAAGAAGCTCAAGGCGGTGTGCATCGTGCGCGGCACCGGCGCGCTCAGCGCGCACGATCCGCGCGGGCTGGTCCAGGCCGCCGACGACATCGCGCACGACCTCAAGACCGATCCCGCCACGCAGACGCTCTACAACTGGGGGACGCTGCCGGGCGTCTCCAACCTCTATAAACTCGGCGTGCTCCCGATCAAGAACTACACCACCAACCTCACCACGGTGGACATGACGGAGTGGGAGCCGGCCAAGCTCCGCGGCGGCTTCGACCACCGCGGACATCAGTGCAATGCCTGCGGCATGCACCACTGCCACATCCAGGTTGTCCGCAATGGGAAGCATGCCGGCGAGCGGGTGGACGAGCCGGAGTACGAGGGCTGGTCGGGCGCGGGCTGGCAGATCGGATGCACCGACAAGGACGCCATCACCTGGCTCAATACGCGGCTGGACCGCGCCTGCGTGGACGTCAACGAGTTCGGCTGGGTCTGCGGCTGGGTGATGGAGTGCATGGAGAAGGGCTACCTCACCGAGAAGCAGGTCGGCTTCCGCCTCAAGTGGGGCGATGCCGAGGGGGCCAATCGGTTGCTGCAGATGATCGTCAACCGCGAGGGCTTCGGCGACATCCTGGCCGAGGGCGTCAAGCGCGCCTCCGAGAAGATCGGCGGTGAGGCGGCCAAGTGCGCGATCTACACCAAGAAGGGCGCGGCGCCGCGCGGGCACGACCATCGCGGCCGCTGGGACGAGATGCTCGACACCTGCACGTCGTCCAACGGGACCATGGAGAGCGCCAACCCCACCTTTCCCACCGAGATCGGGCTTCCCGGGCGCATCACGCCCTTCGACGGCGAGCAGGTGGCGCGGCTCACCGGCGGCATCCTGGGACGCCGGCACTTCGAGGATTCGCTGGGCGGCTGCTCGTTCACCTTCCGGACCCGCATCGAGCTCCTGGCGCGGGCCCTGTCGGCGGCGACGGGCTGGAACTACACGCTGGCGGAGGCGATGCGGTTCGGGCGGCGCACCGCGGCCATCCTGCGCGCCTTCAACCTCCGCTGCGGCATCGGCACCTCGGTGGAGTATCCGTCGGAGCGCTACGGCTCCCAGCCGGTGGACGGCCCCGCCAAGGAGCACAATGTGATGGCGCAGTGGGAGCGGATGCTCGACGTCTGGTACGAGACCGTGGGCTACGACCGCAAGACCGGCAAGCCGAAGAAAGAGACGCTGGACAAGCTCGGGCTGCAGTGGCTCTCGAAGGAGCTGTGGAAGAAATGATTGGCGAGCCGCAGCCGCAGGCGAGGCGAGCGGATACATAATGGGTTCCCGAGCGGAGCGAGGGCAGTCCAAGTCCGATAGGACTCTCGACCTCACGATCGAGGTCACCACCTGGGTCACCAAGCAGGTGGGAGGCGACGGCTCCGGCACGCGCATGTTCGAGGAGCCCGTCCTCGCCGGCGACACCGTGCGCACCGCGCTCCGCCGCTTCTCGCGCCGCTTCCCGGAGCTGGACGCGGCGCTGTGGAATCCGGATCACACCGATCTCGGCGAGCCCATCGAGGTGGTCGTCAACGACGCCGTGCTCGGCGTGCACCACACCCTGGACACGCCGCTGGAGGGCGGCGAGCACATCACCTTGCTGGGCCAGTTCATGGGCGGCGGCGACCCGCCGCTGCCCGAGTACCGTCTCCGGGCGCGGAACACCTCCAGGGAGAGCGAGAACGCCATCCACCACGATGACGTGGCCAGGAAGTACGGCTTCGGCGGCGGGCTGGTTCCCGGCGTGACCGTGTATGCGTACATGACCCATCCGCTGGTGGCGGCGTGGGGGCCCGAGTGGCTGGAGCGGGGGACGGCGACAGTGCGCTTCGTCAAGCCCGTGCTGGACGAGGACGAGACGCTGGTGACGGGCACCGCGAGTCGGCCCGCGGGCGGACCGCTCAGCGCGACGGTCACGGTGTCGACGGGATCGGGCGGTCTGTGCTCGACCGGAACCGCGACCCTGCCCGACTCGCTTCCCTCCGGCCCGGACGCGTCCCGCTACGAGACGGCGCCGCTGCCCTCCACGCGCCCGCCCGCGCTGGGAGCCTATCTGGCCGCCCAGAAGACCCTCGGTACCCCGGTGAACCGGTATGACGAGGCGGCCGCGGCCGCGTGGCTGGCCAAGGTCTCCGACGCGCTGCCGCTCTATCGCGGGCGCGAGGGCTTCATCCACCCGGCCTTCTACCTCGACCAGGCGAACAAGGCGCTCACGCTCAACGTGAAGCTCGGCCCCTGGATCCACGCGGGCAGCGTGATCCAGCATCTGGGCGCCGCCCGGCTCGGTCAGACCCTCAGCACGCGCGGCGGCGTCCGGTCGGTCTTCGAGAAAAAGGGAAGGGAATTCGTGGAGCTGGATCTCCTGATCCTCGCCGACGGGCGACCCGTGGCCCACGTGCTCCATACCGCCATCTTCCGGCTCCCGCTCGCGTCCTGATCGTCCGCCGGCCCGACTGCCCAGTGGG
>Ga0207674_10007728_pt1 | contig 12517 bp, 11 predicted proteins | sample KBSCornC72_FD_184303 | JGI IMG/M metagenome (GOLD analysis project Ga0207674, IMG submission 184303) | Corn rhizosphere microbial communities from Kellogg Biological Station, Michigan, USA - KBS Corn C7-2 (SPAdes) (version 2) | ecosystem: Host-associated > Plants > Roots > Rhizosphere > Soil ... | reverse complement strand
GTCGAGTCGCCTGACCATATCTGCGCCTCCTGATTTCGCGAGGATAGTCAGAATGTCTTTTCCGCAGGCTCAAGCTAGTACAACTGTTTCCACCTGTCCATCGCACGGCGATACGCAAGAAAAAAGCAATAACGGACATCGGCATCGTTGCTTTGGCGCAGGGTTTCGCCACTAATTACGCGAAGGGAACAGTCACCGGCGCATTGGCCGCCGTTCGCCCGGTTTTATTCGACCGGACAGCCGACCGGCGCGTCTTCAAAATCGTTGCGGAACACTACGTCTGCGGCATCGAGTGCGGTGATCGACAGATTGTTCGACGCGCTCGACGCGTTGTTGGTGTCGCCGGAGTACGTCGCAGTCAACGAAAAGAGGCCGTTGCCGCTACCGGCCGGCACGCTCAACGCGGATGTGGTGCAGCTCGCGCTGCCGCTGACGAGTGGTACGTTGGCGCACAGCACGGTGCTGACGCCGCTGAGGAACGTCGCTGTTCCGGTGGGGACGGCGCCGGTCACCGACGCGTTCATCGTGAACTCCTGACCGCTGACGAACACGGGCATGCATGCGCTGTCGAGCGTCGTCGTGGTCGACGCCAGCGCGACCTGCTGTGTCACCGTGTCTTCCGAAGTTTGATTGTCCGTATCACCGGAGTAGCTCGCGCGGATGCTGTGCGTGCCGGCGTCGAGAGTGCTGGTGGTGCACGTCGCCTTGGGCGGATCCGAGTTGTCGAGCGGTGCGGGATTCGTGCAGCTGATGGCGCCGTTGTTGTCATAGAACGTCACGTTGCCGGTCGGCTGCGCGAATGCGCCCGCCACGGTGGCCGTGAACGTGACGGCTTGGCCATAGCCGCTGCTCGGGATATCGCTCAACAGCGAAGTCGTGGTGCTCTCGGGGCCGGTGACACACGTTACTTGAATATCCGAGACGTTTGCGCCGTTGACCGCGCCGCTGCCGTTGGCCACGCTGCACACCTGGAAAGGACCGCTCGGTGCCGCGCTCACGGTGACGTCGTACGCGCCGCCGGTCAGCAGTTGTGAAAATGCAAAGCCGCCGTCGGCGGCAATCGGCAGATCGTTCGCGCCGTTCAATTGCAGGGTCAGGCCGCTGCCGGCCAGGCCGCTGACGTTGCCGCCAATTTCATATTTGCCCGCCGTGAACACGACCGACGACGGCGCCGGCACGTTGGCATCGCTGATGTACTGGAGCCCGACATTTCCCGCGGGGCTCTCGATGCCGACGGTCAGATCAATGCAGGCCGCGTTTTGCGTCACTGCAGTCAGCGAGAGGTAGTTGAAGCGGATCGAGTTGTCGACGAAGTTGAGCACGGCCTGGAAGCTGTTGCTGCCGCTCCAGCCGGGCGCGTTGACACTCCAGTAAGGCACGTTGATGTAGCTGACGATGAACTGATCCGCCACGGCATCGTAGTAATAGCGCACCACGCCGGGGTTGCCCGCGCCGGTGAAATTCAGGTCGCTCATGTACGGCGCGAGATAACCGTCGGGGCCGCCGACCGTCGGGATGGTCGGAAAACATGAGGCGATGTTGCTGACGTTGTTGAACGCGACCCAGCCGTTCGAACCGACCTTCAGCGAGCCGAGATGCGTTCCGTAATACAGGAAAGGCTTCGGCAGCGTGATCATCGCCGGGGCCGAGTTGTCGTCGGCGAGGCCGCTGACCAGCGTGCCCGATGCGGAAATGTCGATCCAGCCGGCTGTGGGCCCGCCCGGATCGGCGCTGGTCAGGAACGTGTAACCGAATGCGTCTGGACCGCCCGCGGCGATCGCCATGGGCGCCGCCGCGGCAAGGATAGCGCCGAGCGCAAACGTTGAACACTTTGGTGCAGTCATTTTGTACTCCCAGCATCGGCATGCTACGTGAAAAAAGAGGGCGGGTGCGCAATCAGTTGGCGGGAAGTGACGCCTTCTGCGCGACGATTCGGCGGCCGCTCGCGTCCGACCAGTATCTTGCGCGCCCGGAACAAGCGCGGCAGATGATTCCTTTTGGAAAATGCTCTGGCCGCACTTGAGGAGGGGAAACATGACAGCACAAAAGATGGATGCCACCTTCGGCTGGCGCGTCTACGGACTCGGGATCATCGCCGTCGCCTTGGTGTGCTTCGCGTTCGGCGATTTCCATCCTGGGCAGCCGGTGCCGAAGGACTTTCCGGCGCGGACCGTTCTGGCGTATGCCGTTGCCGCGTTCATGCTCGTCGCGGGTTTGGCGATCGAATGGCGACGCACCACCGCGTGGGCAGCCGCAGCGCTCAGCGCCTACTTTGCGCTCGTTGTCGTCCTCGTGATGAATGGTCGTGTCCTGATCGCCCACTACGCGCAGTTCGGACCCTACGAGAGCATCGCCATACAGCTGTCGATTGCGGCGAGCGGACTGATCGTCTATGCCGCCAGCGCCGACATCGATGCGCGCGTGGCATCGCGGCTCACGCGCTGGGGCCAGATCGCGTTCGGACTTTGCGCGCTGATATTCGGCACCGCACATTTCGTTTACATGGAACTGACCGCTCCGCTGGTGCCGAAGTGGCTGCCGCCATCGCAGGAGTTCTGGGGCATTGCGACCGGGCTGTGCCACATCGCCGCAGGCGTCGCCATCTTGTTGCTCGTACAGGCGCGTCTGGCCGCGATCCTGCTCACGGTGATGTTCGCCGCGTTCGCACCGCTGGTGCACGTACCGATGTTGCTCGGCGAGCCGTCCAATCACTGGTTCTGGAATGAGAACGCAATCAATATCGCGCTGACCGGCGCCGCCTGGGTTGTTGCGGATTCGTTCGGGAGAAAAGGGGCTGGATAGAAAAGAGGCAGATTCCATTGATTCGCTCGAAAAAGCGGATTCCAGGCAAGCGAATCTAGTCAAAGGGATCTCACCGGTTTCTTGCGCACGCACCGCGCGCGGGTCCGTGAGCGCGAGCGCGTTGCGCACGAACCGACCTTCCGACTAGCGCAATTTCTGCGCATACATTAGCCTTGTACCGTTGCACAACGGGAGGCGTGGTCATCATGCTTCGCAAACACTTGCCGCTCGTGCTGCTCGCGTCTTGCGCTCCGGCCGCTGCTGGAACGGTAACCGTCAATGCGGGTGACGATCCCGCCCGCGATAAGAGCATGTTCAATTCCGCGCCGGCCTCGTCGATCAACCTTTCCTATTCGGTCGCACGCGCCGACGATCACGCAACGCACGAGCACCACGCGGACAGCGCCGAGCCACTCGGCACGGTGCATTTCGCGAACACGTGTGCGCCAAGCCAGTCAGCGGCCTTCGACCGTGCCGTGGCGCTGCTGCATTCGTTCGGTTACGAGCGCGCCGAAAATGCGTTCAGCGCCGTCGCGAGCGCCGACCCCAAGTGTGCCATGGCGTATTGGGGTGTCGCGATGAGCAACTTCCACCCGATCTGGGGTCCGCCATCGCCAGCCGAGTTCGAGCGCGGCCAGGCGGCGGCGCGCAAGGCGCGCGACGTCGTTTCCACCGACGCCCGCGAGCGCGCCTGGGTCGACGCGATCGGTGCCTTCTATATCGAGAGCGCGCCGCGCCCGCATCCGGAACGCGTGCAGGCCTTCGCTGCCGCGATGGCGAAGGTTGCCGCGGCATATCCCGATGAAGACGAGGCGCAGATCTTCAACGCGCTGGCGATCCTCGGTGTCGCCTACAACTCAAAACCCGACAAGACTTACGCGCGCCAGAAGGAAGCGCACGCGATCCTGCAGCGTCAGCTCGCGAGCCACCCGCAGCATCCTGGCGTGGCGCACTACATGATTCACTCCTTCGACTACCCCGAGCTCGCGCCGCTCGCGCTCGATGCAGCGCACGCTTACGCCAGGATCGCGCCGGCGTCGCCGCATGCGCTGCACATGCCATCGCACATCTTCACGCGACTGGGCCTGTGGCACGATTCGATCGCATCGAACAAGGCCGCCGCCGCGACTTCCGAGCGGCTGGTGCGCGAGGCCCACCCGGGCGCCACGGGCTTCGATGGTCTGCACGCCATGGATTATCTCGAGTACGCCTATCTGCAGATCGCGGACGACGACAACGCGAAGGCGATCGTCGAGCGCGTGGCGCAGGCGACCAGTTTCGACGCGCCGACACCCACTGCCGGCTACGCTCTCGCTGCGGTGCCGGCGCGCTACGCGCTCGAACGCCGCGCGTGGAAGGAAGCGGCTCGGCTGACGCCGCAACCATCGACTTTCCCATGGAACAAGGCGCCGCAAACCGAAGCGATCGTGCACTTCGCGCGTGCCGTCGGCGCCGCGCGCTCCGGCGACGGCGCCACCGCGCGCGCCGCGATCGAGCGGCTCGCCGCGATCGAAACGGCGCTGCGCGATCAGCCTGGCTTCGATTGGGCGACGCAAGTAAAGGTGCAGCGCCTCGCGGCTGCCGGCTGGCTCGCCTACGCCGAAAAGAATAACGACGAAGCATTGGCGCGCCTGAACGAAGCCGCCGATCTGGAGGACACGACAGACAAGCATCCGGTCACGCCCGGCGCCGTGCTGCCGGCGCGCGAGCAGCTCGCCGACCTGCTGCGCGAACTCAAGCAGCCGCGGCTCGCACTCGCCGCGTACGAGCGCTCCTTGCAAGACGCTCCGGCGCGCTACAACAGCCTGCTCGGCGCGGCCGAAGCGGCCCACGAAGCCGGGGACGGCAGGCGCGAGCATGAGCTGCGCACCCAACTCGCTAAACTATGCGCCGGTTCGTCATCGGCGCGTGCGCGCCTCGCCAGAAAAGGGGACGGAGGCAATTAAGAGTTCACGCGCCTTCGAATCGCCGGCCATCCGCCCGCGATCAACGCGACGGCGCCCGCGGGAAGCAGGGCCAGGCCGAACGGCAGGACGAAACCGAGATCGCGCCGACGCATGCGAACAGTTTATGCGCAAACAGTGCTCAGAGCGGACCTGGGACCCGCGTGCGCACCGTCTCCGATATCCATCCTGGAATCAGCCGTGAAACACCGCATCGTTTGCGTAGTCGCGACCGATGAACACGGATGGTTTCAAAGATGTTTTTCGAGATAGGTTCTGATAATCATCTCGTTCGCATTGGAAGCCGACGAAAACGGGAACGCGTATTTCAGATTGCCGTCGGTCAACCCGACCGAAACTGCGGGCGCGCCGGAGCAGGTGAGACTCTTGACGGCGCCGGCGATCGCCTTCTTGCCCATGTCATCGCTGCACACGTTTTCCAATGCGGTCAGGGCAGCCGAGCACCAGCTCACTACCGACTTCTGTAGGAATTCATCCGGATTGAAGCTTGCCGTATCGATCGTCGTTTTCAGATCGATGCCGCACTTCGTGTTGGTGAGCGCGACGAGGGTGGCTAACTCAGCCTCCTGGTCTGCCTGACGTTTGCGGATCTCCAGGGATTGCGCGGTGGCCGCGGCGGACGCGCCGGCCAGCAATACCGTCGTAGCGAGGAACGTGAACGTTTTCATGAGCGTCTCGTATTGGTGAACGAAGGGTGGGGATTGATGCTGAGTCTATGCCTGTGCCTGCGCATTCAAGAACAACAACGCTGAGCGCCGTTCAACCGAACATCTGCGCCGGCATCGCAGATCGGTAAAAAGAACTGGGGTCAAAAGAACAGGGATCGGGGTACACTTTCCTCGTCGTAGAACTGTACTCCGACCCCCGTTTTCGTTCGGGCAACAGGGCAAGATTGGAGAGGAGCTTCGAACATGAGAGCGCAAGTTCTTGTCAGCCTGGGATTGTTGGTCTGCAGCGTTACCGCGTCGGCTGCGCAAAAATGCCGTTCGCTCGACCTGGCGAAATTGAACAAGGCGATTCCGCTGGCTGCACCGTGGCGAACCGACGGCGGCGGAAACGGATCCTGCAGTTTCTCGGCAGGTGGCGGCGGGGCCAATAGCTTCGGCTTCAGCCAGACCATCGATGCTTCCGCGGACAAAGCCGAAGCGTCCGTCGGCGATTCGAAGAAAACCATCGGTGCCGACAATCGCATCAACGAAGAGACGACGATCGGCAAAAACGGTTTCAGTTACAGCATCAAGCTGCCCTCCGGCGTGCCGAACGACAAATCGGTGTTCCTGTTCGGTCATCGCGGCAGCGTCGAGATATCGGGTTATCTGAATCTGCAGAAGGCAGTGACGCCAGCGCAACGCCAAGCGGCCGCGCAACTGATGTTCGATTCGATGAAGATCGCCGACAACAGCAAAGCGCTCGCGAAGGCCGAGAAGTGCCCCTATTTCGACATGGCGCTGATCCAGCAGTTGTTGCCGTCCGACGATCTCTCCATCGCCGTACCCGGTCCTGACAGCTGCGTTGTTTCGGCCGACAGCAGCGCGGTGATCATCAGCGTTACCCGCGGTACGAACAATGCCGCGCAAGCGATCGGCAACATGTTGAAGGACAGCGGATGCACCGTCGATCAACTGCCGCGCCTGGGCAAACCCAATGGCATCATGTACGCATGCAAGGGCGGCAATCCGCGCGCGCAGATTCTGTTCATGGCCAAGGGCGGTTTTTTCGATCTCTCATTTGTGCCGACGCAGGAACCAACCGCCGAACAACGTGCGACATTGATCGAATTGGCCGAATACGCTGCGGCGCATCAGAAATGATGCGAGAGAAATGAAGGGTCAGAGTGCAATTTCTGGCACAGCAACTTGCAAACAGTACTCTGACCGCTGTTTCCAGAAAACCTACTCTGACCTCAATAGTTCCACTGTCGAACATGGTTTGATTGGTCATGCCGATACGCGTCGCGACCCGCTCTTGTGTTCTCGCCTTGTTGACGTTGGCGCTTTTGGCCGGCTGCGACAATTACCGCGAAAACGTCACCATCGATCCATGGGTGTCGCAAACCATCGTTGTTCCGGCGGCACCGCACGGCAACGGCGATACGGCTATTTCCACAACGACAATTGCGCAGGGCTCAGGTATTGCCGTCGCGGCTGGCGATCTCGTGCACTTGCGCTATGTCCGCACGGGAACCTGGGATGACAAGAGCGAACACGTAGAGCCGGCAAGAGATGCCTGGATCTGGACCGGACGTGAGCCGGATGCGGATATGGATTTGTGGGGCAATTTCGGCTCGCCCGAATTGCGCCATGCCTTGATTGGGCGCGCGGTCGGCGAACGGTTCGAACTTCGCGTACCCGTCAAGTACGAGGAAATCACGTCGCCGCTCTATGGCATTGCGGGCCCGGTCTCGCCGCGGCACGGATCGAACGAGTTCATCGGGCAATACGACGCATTGCAACCGGTGACATTGGCTGGTGGTGAGTTTGCGTGGAACAAGCCGTCGCGGTCGGAGATCGAGATCGTGAATACTTGCCCGGCAAGATTCGCCACCCGTCTTGGACATATGACGCAATCGGGCCACGTCATGAACATGTCCACTACCGGTTACGAGAACGAACGCAACGGGATACTGCGCTGGGGTGCGATTGAGGCGCAATGCCCCGCTCCGGATGGCAAGGTCCGCTTCATGCTCGGCCCCATCTACTGGACTGAAAAGCCATGGGTCCACGGTATGCTCATGGCCTGGCAATCGACTTACACGAACAAGCATCCGAAGTCTGCCTATCCCGAGGACTACGCGTTCGTCACCATCAACGGACGCACGCTGCCGACGCTGCTGAAATGAACTTCAGAAGAACGGAAATAGTACTCTGACCCCTGTTTCCCTGGGCTAGGGCGAAGTCACCGATATCATGAAGTCGCTTCCATAGTTGTAGTACGAATCGACGATGATGTAGTAAACGCCGGATGTGGCTGGCGTGTAGCTGAAGCTTTCGGCACCGCCGTTGAATCCGGCATCGGATCCCGCCAGGCACGTAACCGGCACGGCATTGCAGACGTCGGGCGTGCCCGGACCCACCAGAGAAATGCTTGCGTCGAAGCTCGCATCGGGTGTGAGGCTGACCGTAATCTGCGTGCCACTCGCGACAAACAACGAATACGCGACATCCGGACCTGCTTGCGGATAGCCCGTGCAGGATTCTAGACCGCTGTCATAGTTCGACGTCGCATCGAGTGTCGTGCCAGGAACGGATGTGCCGATTGCGAGCGCAGTCGCCGTCGCGCACGTATCGTTGGGCGGAGGCGGCTCGAAGTCACCGCGGAATATCTTGTCGGCTGTCTGTGCATCGGTCGAACCGACCGGCAGGGCGGCGAGCACAGCAAGCATCATGCCCGCAACTTGCGCGCGCATGCGCGTGTTTTGGTCGCGCTGCGATATCGACTTCATCGCTACCCCCGACTGAACGCCACGTGGCAATCAAGCACTGCAATGCTACGCTGTCAGTGCGATAGCGCACCAACTGCGGCGGAGCGTTTCCATGAATGCAGGTGCGTTGGGCGCTTCGTAACGGCGGGGCGCGACCGTTCGTCTTTACCGGCCAATTTTTCCGCGTAGTGGGTTTGACGATTCGGGCGTACGATGTCGCGACTCTTCTAACCAGGAAGACCTGCCGTGGACGATCAATTATTTACCGAACTCACCAAGATCAAACATGACGTGGTGTCGCTCATCTCCGATGTTCGCGCGCTCAAGGTGAAAGAGTCCGAATCGGAACGCAAGATCCAGGACTTGCAAAACGAGGTTTCGAATCTGAAGCACAAGATTTCTGATCTTGATCGCAAGTTGCGTTAGTTCTCCGACGGATCGGATGAAATTCTTGTGAACGCAGACCTGCCTTCGCTGCTCGAACGCACGGAACAATTCGGCCGAGGCATCTGGTTCAACGTCGTAGCGTTGCTGTTCGGCCCGGCCCTGATCCTGATCGGGCTGAACGCGCTGCCGCCACGCTGGCGTCCGGGCCTCGATTGGCCGATCGATGGCGAACGCGCGGCGGCGTCGGTCGAATCGATTCGCTTGTCGCTGCGGCATGTCGACGACAATCCGAGCATCGACAACTTCAAGACCAGCGCGCACGTCGTGCTGGCGTACAAGGATCGATCCGGACAGTTGCAACATGCTGCGCTCGCCGGGCCTTGGCTGCTGCAGGAGATGACGCAGTGGACGGGCGATGCGGCATGGAACTATCTGGCGGACATCGCGACCGGCTTCGGTGTCGGCAGCATCGATGTCGATATGCCGCGCGATCTGGCGGCTCAGCTGGCCACCGCGCATGCGGAATTCGGCATCCGCGAGTACACCGCGGCGAATCTCGACCGGCCGTTGCGTTGGGTCGCGGCGGGTTGGCTGTCGCCGCGCGAAGCGCTGACGGTTCGCTACGACCCGAAGCGTCCGGCAATTGCGATACCCGAATTCCTGATCGAACGCGAATCCACACGTCTGCAAGGCGACGGATTGTTGCGCGCGCTCGCCTTCGTGGCGGGCTGCATTTTGGTCGGTGTGCTGACTTGGCGCGTGTTGTCGTTTCCCAATCGCTTGCTGCGTGCCGGCGCGGTGTTGCTGGTCGTCGGCACCGTGCTGCTGTGGTCGCCTTACGTCAGCCGGTTGGTGCGTCTTGTTGCGCCCGGCATTGACGAGTGGACCGGGCTGGACATCGACGAAGTGGCGGCGGATCCGCTTGCGCCGTTCTACGATCCGTTTCGCGCGGGTCCCCACTACGCTGCAGTGAGAGATGCTCCGCGCTTACAAGGTGTGGTGTGGACGGCCGACGAACTCAGCGCGCATGCCTTGACGACGTGGCTGAAAGCCGTGCCGAAGGCAATCGTCCACGGTTCGATCGAAGACGCCGAGACCGCGTTGACGCAAGCCGCGAAGCTGACCGTTGGCAAAATCGAGGACAGCCAGCTCGCCGCGATCGATGCGGAGGTGACCCCCATTTCCCTGCGCGAGCATTGGCCGGGCAGGGCGCACTATGAGGAATTGCGCGACTCGGTGCGCGCGGAGCTGGATCGACGCGGAGTCAATCGCAAATAACGCGCAATCGCTTGCATGGGATGGGGAAACGATGAACTCGACGACGGTCTCCGGCTCTGACACGCAAAGCCGCAAATCGCTGGGCTTGGAAAATGCGGTGTCTCCTTTTTCGTTGCTGGTCCTGGTTTCCGGCCAAATCTACCTGTTCTGGCTCGTGGCGAGCTCGCGGTCGACATTCACGCAAGCGATGCTGATGACCTGCGTGGAATGTCTGTGCGTGTGGTTGCTGACGACATTGTTTTTCAGCCGTACCTGGTCCGGTTTTTTTTCGCGTTGTCGCGAACTGCTCATCATGGCAATCGTGCTGATGATGCTTCTTGCCGTTTTCGCTTATCTCGATCTGGCCTGGGCTCCGGCGGGCGCGTTGATGTCGTTCGACGAAATACGTGCCGCGTTGACCGTCGCCAGGTTCCAATACGGACTCGCATACATCCTGATCATGACCCTGGGCTGGCTGGTGATGGCATGGCAGAGCGGACAGGCGCGAATCTGGTGGGCCGCCAACGTGGCGGCGCCGGCGTCGGCGACCTTCGCGGCGATGTTCATGGCTCTGGCCGCAGGATGGATATTGATTTTCGTACCGGGTGTGCTGCAAGGCGGTCTCGACAAAATCGGGGTCCACGTGAACCACATCGATCAGGCGTTACGCGACATCGCTCCCATCGTGTTGCTGATCGTGTACTGCCTGACCCGGATAGTCGTCAGCTGGAAGATGGCAGCGATGTTCACGCCAGAGGATTGGCGCAAGATCGAAGCCAAGTTTTACTTCGATGCCGTCTAGTTCTGCAGCCGAGCAAGTTGGCAAGGCCGCCGGCTGGTGAGGCGGCGGCCTGACTGAGGCGCGCAGCGCGTTATGCGGTTAGTGCTTGCTGGGTAGCGGCAGCACTTCCATCACCTCGACCCCGTCGCCCGGGAAGATCGTGAAGTGCGGATGGTGCTCGAACAGCTTCGCGGCCTTCTCCTGGGATTCTGCCTTGACGATGGTGAACGCGCCAAGATTGTTGCGCACGTCGGAAATTCCCGACTCGGTGACGCGTTTGGTTCGACTCAGCGGGCCGCCGATCTCGACGATCGACGATGCATGATCGTCCGCCCATTTCTTCCAGGCCGACATGCCCTTGGTTTCCTTCGCCTTGCGCTCCGCTTCGGGAAGCTTCTGCCAATCCGACATCGCCTCTGGCTTTCCGGTGAAAACGGCGAGATAACTTTTCATTTCGACCTCCGCTGCGTAGTGACAACCATTCGATAATGCAGCGGGGTCGATGAACCGACGAGTACCCGGAAAGGAATTGAAGTTAATTTTTTGTCGAGTGAGGGCAGTGGAAAATCGGACAGGAAAGATCAACCTGATTTTTTCCGCCGGCGATTCCGAGGCGGCCAAACCATTTTGTTATCATGATCCAATGCGCAAAAATGGACTCTCCCCCGGCGCGCTGCATCCGATACCGGCGGATCTGCGCAAGACACTTCTTGCCTCGCCCAAGGCGCAAGCTGCCTGGGAAGACATTACCCCGCTTGCCCGGAATGAATGGATTTGCTGGGTGACCTCCGTCAAGAAGCCCGAAACGCGCAAGAACCACGTTGAGCGGGTACGCGCGCAGCTCATCGAAGGCGCGCGTCGGCCTTGCTGCTGGCCCGGTTGTCCACATCGCTGACGCTGTGTCGGTGTGCTTGTTGCTGCAGCAGCAGTTGTTGCATTGGATGAGTCGAGCTTGATCAGCTGCGTGCCTTTTGTTCGGATCAGCGATGCGCTGTACGATGTGGGTGGGGACTGCCGTAGAAACATGTGATGCCACGCGCAGGCGTTGAAGCTGTTTGGCTGGGGTTAGGGAGATGACAATGAGTGAGCGGACCACGATCGGTCGCCAAGGTGGCGCCAAACTGTTGCTGCGCACGCCGTGGCTTGCCGCTGTCCTGATGCTGGCCGCGGTGCCGGGGTGGGCGTCCAACCTCTACAGCTGGTCGGGCGCATCCAGCTCGCTCTGGTCGAACTCCGCCAACTGGACTCCCAATGGCGTTCCAACCGACGGCGATACGCTGGCGTTTCCGGCCGGCGCCGCCAACCTCACGAACACCAACGATCTTTCGGCCGGAACGTCGTTCGCCGCAGTAGCGTTCAACGGCAGCGGCTATATCCTCAACGGCAACGGCATCGTGCTGACCGGACCATTGACCGCGACGGTCGGCGGCACGACGACCATCAATCTGCCGATCGACGTCGGCAACAACGCGGTGACATTCGACGCCTACGACCTTCTGCTCGGCGGCAGCCTGAGCGGTACCGGTCCGATCACCACCACGACTACCGGCGGCTATGGCGTACACATTGCGGCATCGGGCAGCTACAGCGGCACGATCACCGCCAATGGTCATCTACGCTTCGACGCGGTCTCGCTGCCGATAACCGCCATCAACAGCAGCGCGATCCTGCATCTGGACGGCGCGTCGCTGCCCGGCACGACGGTGACACACACCGGTAGTTATGCTTTCAATGGCTACGGCACAGTCGGTGCGTTGACGGCATCCGGTCCGGTATTTCCGGCAAATTCCTACTCGTGCGGCAACGCCACGGCGACGCAGATCAATACCGGCAACCTGAGCTTGAATGGCTACGGCTGCTTCGTTTTGAACGGCGCCGCGGCCGGAAGCGGCTACAGCCAGATCA
>Ga0207674_10007724_pt1 | contig 12519 bp, 11 predicted proteins | sample KBSCornC72_FD_184303 | JGI IMG/M metagenome (GOLD analysis project Ga0207674, IMG submission 184303) | Corn rhizosphere microbial communities from Kellogg Biological Station, Michigan, USA - KBS Corn C7-2 (SPAdes) (version 2) | ecosystem: Host-associated > Plants > Roots > Rhizosphere > Soil ... | reverse complement strand
GCCGACGATGGCGAGGCCCGCCCGGCCGTGCCACACCATCCACGGTCCGCCGACGTTGGCGGTGACGAAGGCCGCCAGCACCAGCACGGCCAGCGACCAGTGGAACACGCGGACCGGCAGGTCCCACAGGCGGATGCGCGTGGGCGTGCGCGCAGCCTGCGCGGAAACGGCGATGCGGTCGACGCTGGCTTGCGCTGTCATCGCGTGCTCACGCGGCTCGCGGCGCGGCTCATGGCGCGGCCGATGCGGAGGCCGGCTTCGCCGGCACCGGGATGCGAACCAACGCGGTCCCGCCCTGCGCTTCGTAGTCTTCGGAGCCGGTCGCACCGGCGACCTTGAAGCCCTTGTTGGTCAGCAGGTCGCCGGCATCGCCGGCCCGATGCGCGTGGTTCGACACGGTCAGGATGACGCGATCCTTCGGGATGTAGGGCAGCGCCGATTCGAGCTGCTTGGCCTGGATGTTGAGGTAGACCGGGAAGCTCCCCTTCGCGGTCAATTCGTCTGGGCGGCGCACGTCGATGACAACCAGCTTCTGCGGCCGGGCCAGCAAGGCATCGACCGCGGCGCGGTCGAGCCGCTTGGTCTTGTGGGTCCACGCGTCGGTCGCGGTCGCGGGAGCGTTCGCGTTCGCGACAGCCGGCGTTTGCGCACCGGAGACCGATGCGGCCAGACCGAGGATGACGGCGGCCAGCAAGCTCTTCGAATGAATCATGGAATTCGCTTTGTTGATGAAGGATCTGCGAGTCGAAGAGCAACAAGCGCGCCAAACCTGCCGCCGCATCGGCCTGCGAGGAGGCCACGCCGAGACACCGACATTGATGGCGCTCATTGCGTTGCATTTCGAACAGCGACCTTGCTGGCTACCCGACAGTGAGGCTCTCTTGCTGCTGCGCTACAGACAAGACGCGGCAACGCAGGCGAGCAGCTGCGCGGCTTGAGCGCCGCTCGCCGAGCCTGAACGTTCTTCTCAGCCACGCGATTGATCGCCCGTGTCAGGGTGAACACATCGCGACACGCTGCTGCACACCCAGCACCGCGCGCCAGGAAAGCTGCTCGCTTGCCAGCAACCGCAGTCGAAAACAGGCCCGCCACGAGCCATTTGCGTGTGGCATGCCTTCTGCAAAGCAATGGGTTCCACAACGCCAGCGGGTCCGACCTTTTCAAGACCGTGGCAGACATCAACCCCAAGGCACACACACCCCGACAGGAGCCTCATCGGTGCACGGATTCAAGACCACAGCCCTCGCCGGCGCTGTCCTGCTCGCCTTGTCGAGCACGGCCGCGAACGCGCAGTCGGCGACACAACTGAAGAAGGAGCTCGACGCGCTGCGCAGGCAAGTCGAGCTGCTCGCCGAGCAGGCCAGGCTGGCCGCGCCCGCCGCAGACGCCAGGGAACTTGCCGAACTCCGCCAGCAGGTCAAGGAGCTCAAGGAACAGCAGGCCAAGGCGCAGCCCGCGGCACCGGCGCCAGCGCCTACCGTGGCAGCCGACGCGGATCAGGCCACGCGCGATGCCGCCACCGTGGCGACGAAGGCCGACATCCAGGGCGTGCGCGCGGACTTCGAGAACTACAAATACGAGAACGCGCGACAGCTCGAGCGCAAGGTGCCATCGGTCACGCGCAACACGAGCATCGGCGGGACGATCCAGGTGCGAGGGACCTGGCAGAACCCGGCGCAGAACGCCGGCGTGGACAACGGCGCGACCGGCGGCAACACGAGCTTCCAGGCCACGCCGCGGCACACCAGCTTCGATGTGCCTTCGGTGACGCTGTCGTTCGCGGGCACGCTGTTTCGCGACTACACCGAAGGCAAGAACCTGACCTACACCCTGGGCCTGGCCTCGGGCAGCAATTTCGCCGGCAGCCCGCAGTCGACCAGCAGCGCCGGTCGCACGCTGGGTGTGTCATCGCCGACCGGGAGCCAGCTCAGCATCACCAACGCCAACCTCGCCTACAGCTTCTTTCCGACCAACGGCGGACAAGAGGATGCCAAGGGCACCCTGACCGCCGGCCAGCAGCTCGTGCCCTTCGGCCTCGAAGCGCAGGCCAACGAGGAGATCCGTCCGGTCATCAATTCGGCCCAGTTCACGTCGGCACTCAGCGGCATCAACACGCGCCAGATCGGCCTGATCTACCGCGGCGATTCGTTCGTCAACGTCGACTACACCAACAACTATCGCTCGGCCCTGTTCGAGTACGCGTTCGGCGTCGTCAACGGCAGCGGCCCGAACAAGTCAGACAACAACGGCAAGAAGGATTGGCTGGGCCGACTGGCCTTCACGCTGCCGGCCGACTACACCAGCTGGCTGCGCGAACTGAAACTCGGTGTGTCGTATTACAAGGGCTACAACAACCTCGCCAACTCGACGTCGAACGCGGTGGTCCAGATCGCCAACTCGACGCGCGCCGGCCTCGACATCAACTACACCCACCTGCCGTTCTCGGTGGCCTATGAATTTGTCCAGGGCAAGGACGACACATTGGCGACCGCGTCCGCCACCGCCACCGCGAGCTCGCCGACCTTCGTGAAGAAGTCGCGCGGACAGTACCTCAACCTCGGCTACACCTGGGGCGAACAGTTCCTGGCGAGCGAAAAGAGCCTGGCCAAGTACGACGACTACTGGCCCAAGTCGTACCAGGCCTTCGTGCGCTTCGACAGCTTCGACGCCGACACGCTGAACAACGCTGCGGCGCGTGCCGGCAGCGTCGGCGACAAGACCTTCATCACCACGGTCGGGCTGAACGCCTTCTTCGCCGAGACCACCAAGCTGCAGGTGAACTACCTCCTGGCCCGCAACGACGCGCCGTCCAGCGGCATCTACACGAGCGACCGCCCGCAGAAGTCACAAGGCCTGCAAGTGCAGTTCCAGTACGGCTTCTGATCGCCGACCCACGCCACTCTTCGAGACCCACGACATGCAACGACGAACCCTTGCCATGGCCTTCAGCGCGCTGGCGCTGCTCGGCCTGACCTCTGTGCCTGCTTCCGCCGAGGACAAGCCCACGGTGATTCGCATCAGCTTTCCCGGCGCCGGCACCGGCGGCCGCCCGCTCTCGGGGGGCAGCTTCCCGAGCAACGCCCACCTCTTCAAGGAGATCGACGACGAGTTCAAGGCCGACGGCATCCGGATCGAGTGGAAGTTCTTTCCTGGCGCCGGCCCGGCGCTGAACGAGTCGTATGCCAACGGCCTGACCGACGTGGCCTTCGGCCACGGCGACCTGCCGCTGATCGTGGGCCGCGCGACCGGGCTGAAGCACAGGATCGTGCTGTCGTCCAGCCGCTTCGGCAGCAGCTATTTCGTGGTGCCCGCAGGCTCCACCGCGAAGAGCATCGCCGACCTGAAGGGCAAGCGGCTGGCGACGTTCAAGGGCACCGCCGGGCAGCTCACGCTGTACCGCTGGCTCGACAAGTACGGTTTCTCCGACAAGGACTTCCGCGTGATCAGCCTCGACAACGACTCCACCAAGGCGGCGCTGGCGACCAACGACATCGATGGCACCAACATCACGCCGTTCGATCTGCAGGCGCGCGGCATTGCCAGGAGCATCCTCGAGATCCGGGACGATCCGAAGATCACGCGGCCGGGCACCGTCTGGGTCGGCGAGGAGTTCGAGGCCAAGTATCCGCAGATCGTGCAGCGCATCGTCACGCGGCTGGTCAAGGTGGCGTACTGGAGCACGCAGGAAGCCAACCGCGAGAAGGAGCTCCAGGCCTGGGCCACCTCGGGCAGCCAGGCCTATATCGACTACAAGAAGGATTGGGAGTCGGTTTCCGATCTGCGCACCCGAATCAATCCGCTGCTCGACGACTACTACGTCGCGAGCCTGAAGAACTCGATCGAGGAAACCAAGAAGTACAAGCTGATCCGCAAAGACGTCAGCATCGACGGCTGGATCGAGCCGAAGTACCTGAACCAGGCGCTGAAGGAACTCAAGCTCGAAGACTACTGGCCGCAGTACGACGCCGAAGGCAAGCTCAAGGTCGATGGGCGCAAGCTCGCCGCCAGGAATTGACGCGCGCGAGGAGGTCGCAGCATGAGTGCTTCAACCGATGACGCGAGCGTCTTCCCGCCACGAGGCCGCGGCGCGCTGCCGCAACTTCAACTCGGCGCCCTGTTCGACCTCGCCCGAGCCGGCATCGGCGCCGTGGCGCGGCGCGTCGGCCGCGCGGCCTGCGGGCTGATTCTTCCGGCCTTCGTGCTCGCGGTCTGGTGGAGCGCGGCCGCACGCCGCTGGGTGCCCGAGCAGCTGCTGCCCGCGCCGGCATCGGTGTGGCAGTCGCTGCGCGAGTTGTGGGCCGCGGGCGATCTTCAATCGCACCTGGGGTTCAGCGCTTCGAGGGTCGCCTGGAGCCTGGCGATCGGCGGCTCTGTCGGGCTGCTGCTGGGCTTCGGCATGGGGCTGTCGCGCACGCTGCGCGCCTACCTCTACCCGAGCTTCAATGTCGCGGCTCAGTTCCCCGTGCTGGGTTGGGTGCCTCTGCTCATCATTTTCGCCGGCATCGACGAAGGCTTGAAGATTTCGGCCATCTCGATCGCGGTGGTGGTGCCCGTGACGATCAATACCTTGAAGGGCATCGCCAACATCCCGCCCCACCTGCTCGAGGTATCCCGGGTCTACCGCTTCAGCTTGGCGCAGGTGCTGTGGCGCGTGGTGCTGCCCGCCGCGGCGCCCAGCCTGTTCACCGGCCTGCGCCAGGCGGTGATGCAGGCCTGGCTGGCGCTGGTCTTTGTCGAGCTGCTGGCGTCGAGCGAAGGCATCGGCTATCTGATCGTGTGGGGACGCCAGCTGTCGCAGCCCGACCTGGTGGTGGCGGGCATGGTGGTCATCGGCGCCGTGGGCGTGCTGCTGGATCTCGCGCTGCGCTGGCTGGAGTCGCGCGTGCAGCGCTGGCGCCGGGCTGCGTTCTGATGGAGTGCGAGCGCATGAACGAGACCCCGACACGCGCACCGCTCCGACCCGCGGCCGCGACTCGCCGCATCGACCCGCGCGCCTTTGCGTTGCCGCTCGCGCTGCTGGCCCTCTGGTGGCTGCTCACCGCCGGCGGCTGGGTCGACACCCGCTTGATCGTTCCGCCGGGCAACGTGCTGCGCGTCGCGGCAAGAACGCTGGGCGATCCCGTCTTCTGGCAAGGCGTGCTGTTCAGCGTCGCGCGCGATGCCGGCGGATTTGCGGCCGGCGCACTCGGCGGCGTGGCGCTCGGCAGCGCGCTGGGTGCATCGCGCCTGGCCGAGCGGCTGATCGGCCCGAGCTTCCACACGCTGCGCCAGATCTCGCTGTTTGCCTGGTTGCCGCTGCTCTCGAGTTGGCTCGGCTACGGCGAATTGTCGAAACTGGTGTTCATTGCGCTGTCCACCCTGTACCCAGTGGCGCTCGGCACCTTCGAGGGCGTGCGGGGCGTGACGCTGGAGCACCTCGATGTCGCCCGGGTCTATCGCTTCTCGCGCTCGCAACTGCTGTTCCGGCTGATCCTTCCGGCCGCCGCGCCGCAGATCGCCACCGGGCTGACCCTGGGGCTGGTCTATGCGTGGGTCGCGACCATCGGCTCCGAGTTCCTGCTCGCGAACTGGGGCAACGGCCTGGGCAACATCATCATCAAGGGCCGGGCCGCGTTCAACGTCGAGCTGATCATCGTCGGCATGCTGGCGATTGGAGCGATCGGCACCTCGCTGAACCGGATCGCCGCGCGGGTCGAGGCGCGTGCGCTGCGCTGGCAGCGGCCACCGACCTGACAAGGTGTGAACGAACGCGCCACACAACCCGAACGGAGGAATTCAACGATGGCCCAGGCCGGCACTCTCGACATCAGGAACCTGAGCAAGCAATACCGTGTTCAGGGCGAACCGCTGTCGGTGCTCGACGCCATCTCGCTGTCGATCGAGCCGGGCGAGTTCGTCAGCATCGTGGGCAGCAGCGGCTGCGGCAAGTCGACCTTGCTGCGCCTCATCATCGGTCTCGAAGGCGACTACAAGGGTGAGATCCTGCTCGACGGCCAGCATGTCGTCGGCACCAGCCTCGATCGCGGCATCGTGTTCCAGGAGCACCGCCTGTTCCCCTGGCTGACGGTGGAACAGAACATCGCCGTCGGCGTTCTGAACGCGCCGGGCAGCGACGCTGCCAAGAAGAGAGCGGTGCAGGAGCACATCGCGCTGGTCGGCCTGAAGGGCTTCGAGACGGCCTACCCGCACCAGCTGTCGGGTGGCATGTCGCAGCGCGTGGCGATTGCGCGCGCGCTGGTCAATCGCCCCGAGGTGTTGCTGCTCGATGAGCCCTTCGGTGCCCTCGATGCGCTGACCCGCGGCCATCTGCAGCAGGAGCTCGAACGCATCTGGCGCACCGAGGGCATCACCGCCATCCTCGTCACCCACGATGTCGAGGAAGCGGTGGTTCTGGGCGACCGCGTGATCGTGATGCAGCCGCGGCCGGGCCGCATCAAGCGCATCGTCGACGTGCCCTTGGCGCGTTCGCGCGACCGCGGCGCCGCTGCCTTCATGGCCATCAAGGACGATGTGCTGAGCGAGTTCGGCGGCGTGCCGCCACTGGAAGCGATCAACCCATCGATCGTGCTGCAGCGAGACATTTCGGACTGGCATTTTTCGCGCTGAGGGGGCGCGTGCCCTTGCGCCTGCTCAGTGCACTCCCTTGTGCGCCGAGCGCCCGGCCTCGAGCGCTTTGCGCATATGGAAGCTCGCATTCCTTCGTTCGCGGCGCGCAGTCCGGTGCCTAAGCTGGCGTCCTGCTGGTCATAGCCACCAGCGTCCACCCTCGAATCAGGAGACGCCATGTCCGCCGTGCTTGCCGACACCTCACTTCATCCCGTTCTGGAACGTGCCCGTCACGAGGCCCATGCCGCCGCACTCCCCTATGCCGGCGGCGTGCCGCCGCTCGATGCCTGGGCGCTGGTGCAGGCCGGCGCCGCAGTGCTCGTCGATGTGCGCTCGGCCGAGGAACGCACGTTCGTCGGCCGGGTGCCGGGGGCCGCGCACGTGGCCTGGGCCAGCGGCACCAGCCTGACCCGCAACCCGCGCTTCGTGCGCGAGCTCGAGGCCAGGGTGCGCAAGGATGAGCCGGTACTGCTGCTGTGCCGCAGCGGCAAGCGGTCGGCCCTGGCCGCTGAAGCCGCCACGAAAGCCGGCTTCGCGAACGTGTTCAATGTGCTGGAAGGCTTCGAAGGCGAGCTCGACGACGCGCAACGACGTGGCACCGGCGACGGCTGGCGCTTCCGCGGGTTGCCCTGGGTCCAGGACTGAAACCACCGGCCCTCCCCCATGCATCTCGATCAACCCAGTCCTGTGGCCATCCACGACGCCGCTGCCAAAGGCTTCGTTCACTATCCAAGCAGAAGCGGCGAGACGAACGGCGAGACAAGCGGCGCAGCGGCTCACCCTGGCGTGTCGCTGGACCTCGCCAACATCGTCGCGCAGCTGCGTGAGGTGCGCGAGCAGTGGCGCCATGCGCAAGGGCGCCCGCGCGACATTGGCGGGCGCGAGTTGCCGTCGCGCGAGGCCTTGTCGGCCATCGCGCTCGCACTGCGCGGCGCGTTGTTTCCGATGCGTCTCGGGCCGCCCGACCTGCGCCAGGAAAGCGAAGACTATTACGTCGGCCACACGCTGGATGCCGTGCTCAGCGCATTGCTGACTCAGGTTCGCCTGGAGCTGCGTTACCAGGCCCGCCATGACAGCGGCGCCGTCGCCGGCACCGACGCCCGTTCGCTCGAAATCGTCCGCGACTTCGGGGCCGCACTGCCCGGAATTCGCACATTGCTCGACAGCGATGTGCTGGCCGCCTTCCATGGCGACCCGGCTGCCCGCAGCGTCGACGAGGTATTGCTGTGCTACCCCGGCGTGCACGCGATGATCCATCACCGCATCGCGCACGAGCTGTACATGCTGGGCGTGCCGCTGCTCGCGCGCCTGGTGGCCGAGCTCGCGCACGGCGAGACCGGCATCGACATCCACCCGGGCGCCACGATCGGCCCCGGCTTCTTCATCGACCACGGCACTGGCGTCGTGATCGGCGAGACCGCGCTGATCGGACGCAACGTGCGCCTTTACCAGGCGGTCACGCTCGGCGCGAAGCGCTTCGCGACCGACGACGACGGGCATCTGCAAAAAGGCGGCGCCCGGCACCCGACCGTCGAGGACGAGGTGGTGATCTATGCCGGCGCCACCATCCTCGGCCGCGTGACGATCGGGCGCGGCTCGACCATTGGCGGCAACGTCTGGCTCACGCGCAGCGTGCCGCCGGGCAGCCGGATCGCACAGGCCAGCACGCGCGACGACAGTGTCGTCGAAGGCGCGACGGGCTGAGCGTGAGCAACGTCAGCGAACGTTTTGCCGCCGTCGTGCGGCAACTGCGCGAAGCACGCGGCTGGTCGCAGGAGCGCCTGGCCCACCGCGCGCAATTGAACCGCTCTTACATGGGCGAGATCGAGCGCGCCACGGCAATGCCCTCGCTCGCCACCGCCGGCAAGCTCGCGCAGGCGCTGGAGGTCCCGCTGTCCGAACTGATCTCGCGCTGCGAACTGTCGACTCCCGCGTGATCGGGGAAAGCGCCAGTCGCTGGCGCCGTTGCCGTCTATAGCCGGTTGATTCGCCTGCGGAACAACCCGAGACTCGCTCACGCGATTTCCTCATATCCATATTCACTTTCAGAATCCAGGACTCCTTCATGGCAGACACCACCCCCGTGCAACTGGCCCTCGGCGACAACGCCGCACGCCAGCTGGCCAACGCCACCAAGACCGCGCCGGTCTTGTCGACCATCAGCCCGCGGTGGCTGACGCATCTGCTGCAATGGCTGCCGGTCGAGGCCGGCATCTACCGCCTGAACCAGGTCAAGGACCCGGAGGCCTTGAAGGTGCTGTGCGCCAAGCGCGACGAGTCCGAACTGCCGACCACCTTCGCGGACTATGACGAGACACCGCGGGAGTACTTCCTGAATGCGGTCAGCACGGTGCTGGACGTGCACACCCGCGTGTCCGACCTGTACAGCAGCCCGCACGACCAGATCAAGGAACAGCTGCGCCTGACGATCGAGACGATCAAGGAGAAGCAGGAAAGCGAGCTGATCAACAACGCCGACTACGGGCTGCTCGCCAGCGTCGCGCCCGAACAGATCGTCTACCCGCTGACCGGCGCGCCGACGCCCGACGACCTCGACGAACTGCTGACCAAGGTGTGGAAGGAGCCGGCGTTCTTCCTGACGCATCCGCTGGCGATCGCCGCGTTCGGCCGCGAGTGCACACGCCGCGGCGTGCCGCCCCCGACCGTGAGCCTCTTCGGTTCGCAGTTCCTCACCTGGCGCGGCATTCCGCTGATCCCGTCGGACAAGGTGCCGGTGGCCGACGGCAAGACCAAGATCATTCTTCTTCGCGTCGGCGACAAGCGCCAGGGTGTGGTCGGCCTGTACCAGCCCGGTCTGGCGGGCGAGCAGAGCCCGGGGCTGTCGGTGCGCTTCATGGGCATCAACCGCAACGCGATCGCGTCGTACCTGATCTCGCTGTACTGCTCGCTGGCGGTGCAGACGGCCGACGCGCTGGCGGTGCTCGACGAGGTGGAAGTCGGCAAGTACCACGAGTACCCGGATACCTACCAATAAGCCGCGATGTCCACGACCGATCTTCTGAACCCGGCGACGCCGGGCCGCCTCAAGGCGCCGGCCACCCCCCTGGGGGGCGGCGAGCGCAGCGAGACTGGGGGCACCTTCATGCCGCCGTCGAGCTTGCCCGATGCCGCCGTGCTGGCGCGTCTGGCGAACGAGTTCTTCGCCGCGCTGCCAGGCCGGTCCGCGGCCGGCGGCGTGCCGGTGCCGGCCAATCCCCAGCCGGCCGGAACGTCCTTGCCGCCTGGCACGACCGGCCCCGCGACGCCCGCAGCGTTTCCGTTCGGTGCCGTCCCGCCCGGTGCGAATCTCGTACCGACCTCGCCGCAGAGCCCGGCCAACGCCGGCGCGTCCTTGCCCGCACTGGTGCCGCATGCGCAAGCGCCGAACGGCGTGCCCGACCATGCGCTGACTGCGGCACCCGGAGTCGACGGCCGCGCCGGCAGCCATGTGCTCGGTGTGCCGCAGGCCCAAGCCGCCGCTGCGGCGCCGACCGACGACCGCCTCATCGCACGCTCCTTCGGCTTGCCTGGCGAAGACGCACTGCGCGCGCTGCTCGGCGACATACCGAAGTCGCCAGTGCAAGTGACAGCGCCGGCCGCGTCCGCGCCGTCGTACTACTTTGTCGAGGCCAACACACCGCAGCAGGTCGCGCCATCGGCGCACCCGCTGTTCGACGTGAACGCCGTGCGCCGCGATTTCCCGATCCTGCAGGAGCGCGTCAACGGCCGCCCGCTGGTCTGGTTCGACAACGCGGCGACGACACAGAAGCCGCAGGCGGTGATCGATCGCCTGTCGCACTTCTATGCGCACGAGAACTCGAACATCCACCGCGCCGCACACGAGCTCGCGGCGCGCGCGACCGACGCTTACGAAGGTGCGCGCGAAACGGTGCGGCGTTTCATCGGCGCGAGTTCGACGGAGGAGATCGTCTTCGTGCGCGGCACCACCGAGGCGATCAACCTGGTTGCGAAGAGCTGGGGTGCTGCGAACATCGGGCCCGGCGACGAGATCATCGTCTCGCACCTCGAACACCACGCCAACATCGTGCCATGGCAGCAGCTCGCCGCCGAGAAGGGCGCGAAGATCCGCGTCATCCCGGTCGACGATTCGGGCCAGGTGCTGCTGGACGACTACCAGCGCCTGCTCAACGAGCGCACCCGGATCGTCTCGATCACGCAAGTCTCGAATGCGCTGGGCACCGTGGTGCCGGTGGCTGAGATCGTCGCCCTCGCTCACCGCGCCGGCGCACTCGCGCTCGTGGACGGCGCGCAGTCGGTCTCACACATGCGCGTCGACGTGTGCGCGCTCGATGCCGACTTCTTCGTCTTCTCGGGCCACAAGATCTTCGGCCCGACCGGTATCGGCGTCGTCTACGGCAAGCGCGAGGTCCTGCGAGACATGCCGCCCTGGCAAGGCGGCGGCAACATGATTGCCGACGTGAGCTTCGAGCGCACTGTCTACCATGCACCGCCGACGCGCTTCGAGGCCGGCACCGGCAACATCGCCGACGCGGTGGGCCTGGGCGCGGCACTCGAGTATGTCGAGCGCATCGGCATCGAGAACATCGGCCGCTACGAGCACGGGCTGCTCGACTACGCGACGCAGCATATGCAGGGCATCCGCGGCGTGCGTTTGATCGGCACCGCGAAAGACAAGGCGAGCGTGCTGTCCTTCGTGCTCGACGGCTACGGCACCGATGAGGTCGGCAAGGCGCTGAACCAGGAAGGCATCGCGGTGCGCACCGGACACCACTGCGCGCAGCCCATCCTGCGCCGCTTCGGCTTGGAGACCACCGTGCGGCCGTCGCTTGCGTTCTACAACACTTGCGAGGAAGTCGACCGCATGGTAACGGTGGTGCGACGCCTGGCGGGTTCCCGACGGTGATGCGGTCGCATTCGGGCTGATCAGCCATCGAAGACGAGAAAAAGGGGGCGACGCGAGTCGCCCCCTTCGTGCTCGCCGCAGACCTATTTCTTCGTGTAGATCTGGTCGAACACGCCACCGTCGGCGAAGTGCGTCTTCTGCGCCTTGGCCCAGCCGCCGAAGGTGTCGTCGATCGTGAACAGGGTCAGCTTCGGGAAGCTTTTCGCGTACTTGCCGGCCACGGCCAGATCGATCGGGCGGTAGAAGTTGCGCGCCGCGATGTCCTGGCCTTCCGGGCTGTACAGGTACTCGAGGTAGGCCTGCGCCACCGCGCGCGTGCCGCGCTTGTCGACGACCTTGTCGACCACCGCCACCGGCGGCTCGGCCAGGATGCTGATCGGCGGATAGACGATGTCGAACTTGTCGGCACCGAACTCCTTCAGCGACAGGTGGGCCTCGTTCTCCCACGCGAGCAGCACGTCGCCGATGCCGCGCTCGGCGAAGGTCACGGTCGAGCCACGCGCGCCGGAGTCGAGCACCGGCACGTTGCTGAACAGCTTGGCGACGAAGTCCTTCGCCTTCGTGTCGTTGCCGCCCGGCTGCTTCAGCGCGTAGCCGTACGCGGCCAGATAGCCCCAGCGCGCGCCGCCCGAGGTCTTCGGGTTCGCGGTGATCACCGAGACGCCCGGCTTGATCAGGTCGGACCAGTCCTTGATGCCTTTCGGGTTGCCCTTGCGCACCAGAAAGATATAGGTCGATGCGTACGGCGTGCTGTTGTGCTTCAGGCGCTTCTGCCAGTCGGGCGCGATCAGCTTGGCGCGTTCGGCGATCTCGTCGATGTCGTAGGCCAGTGCCAGCGTGGTCACATCGGCCTCGAGCCCGTCGATGACCGAGCGCGCCTGCTTGCCCGAGCCGCCGTGCGACTGCTTCACGCTGACCTTGTCGCCGGTCTTGGCCTGCCAGTATTTCGCGAACGCGGCGTTGTAGTCCTGGTAGAGCTCGCGCGTCGGGTCGTACGAGACGTTGAGCAGCGTGATGTCCTTCGCGGC
>Ga0207674_10007720_pt1 | contig 12520 bp, 10 predicted proteins | sample KBSCornC72_FD_184303 | JGI IMG/M metagenome (GOLD analysis project Ga0207674, IMG submission 184303) | Corn rhizosphere microbial communities from Kellogg Biological Station, Michigan, USA - KBS Corn C7-2 (SPAdes) (version 2) | ecosystem: Host-associated > Plants > Roots > Rhizosphere > Soil ... | reverse complement strand
CGGTCTGCTTGAGGATGACTCTGAGATCATCGCGCAGTCGCAGCCGCAGCTTGGCGTCGAGATTGGACAAGGGTTCGTCGAGCAACAGCAGTTGCGGCCGATAGACGATGCTGCGCGCCAGCGCGACGCGCTGCATCTGGCCGCCTGACAATGCCACCACCGGCCGGTCGGCATATTCCGACAGGCCGACCAGCTCCAGCACTTCGTCGACTTTGCGGCCGGCATCGGCGCGCGCGATTCTGCGGTGCTTGAGCGGATAGATCACGTTCTGCCGCACGGTCATGTGCGGCCACACCGCATAGGACTGAAACACCATGCCGAGATCGCGCAGCCGCGGCGGCACCAAAATGCCGCGCGCCGGCGAGGATACCACGCGCCCGGCAATGCTGATTTCGCCTGACGTCGGGTGCTCGAGGCCAGCGACGCAGCGCAAGGTCGTGGTCTTGCCACAGCCCGACGGCCCGAGCAGAACGACGATCTCGCCCGCCGGCACGGCAAAGCTTACGCCGTCGATCGCCGGCCGGCCGATCGAAAACTGCTTGTGCAGATCGGTGACGTCGAGCGTCGCCGTCATGTTTTCAATGTCTTCATGAACGCAACGATCACTGCCGATAGCCGAAAGTCTTGTCCCAGTCGGCAACCCATGGCCCATGCAGCTTTACGTATTCGTCGAATTTCGGGAACCAGACTTTTACGACCTTGGGATCGAAGCCTTCGGGATAGACCGGCGGCGTCTTCAGCGAGGTGAGGTTGCCGAGCTCCTTGATCATGAAGGTCTGACCTTCCTTCGACAGGCACCAGTTGAGGAACAGTTTTGCGGCGTTGGGATGGGCGGCGGTCTTCGGAATACCCGACGCGTAGGGATTGACCGGCGCGCCCTCGGGCGGGAAGAAAATCTTGATCGGCGCGCCGTCCTTCTGTTTCGGGTAGATCGCATTGTAAAGCAAAGGGCCCATCGCGACTTCGCCGCGCACCATCGAATCCGACATCGGTGCGCCCGACGGATAGAGGATGGGATGGGTCGCGGCCTGCTTCGCCCAGTAATCCTGCCCTAACACCTGGCGCTCGAACATGATGCGGGTCCAGGTGGTGCCGCCGGACTGCGCGAACACCTGTCCGGTCATCTTGTCATACTCCGGCTTGGTCAGGTCCCACCAGGTCTTCGGCGGATTTTTCACAAGCTCGGTATTGTAGGCAATCGACCACACCAGCGTCACGCGGGGCCACAGTTTTGGTGAAATCTGCGCATCGGGATTGTAGTCGGCTGCATTCGGCGGCGCATAATCCTGGAACAGATCGACCAGCTCTGCCATCAGCGCGCGGTCGGAATGATCGACCACGTCGGCGATCAGCTTGCCGGCCGCGGCCTCGGTCTTGACGCGGGTGATGAGCTGGCCGCCCGGCGCGCGCACCATCTCAACCCTGATCTCGGGGAAGCGCTTGTTGAACGCCTTGATCACCTGTTGTTCGACCTCGGCGAAATTCGCGGTGTAGTAGACCAGCTTGCCTTCCGCTTTCGCCGCCGCGATCAATTCGGGCGAGCCGAATTCCTGCTGCGCCATGGCCGGTGCACCGCTGAAGGCGATGCCGAGACCGGCGATGCCGGCCACGGTGACGAACTTGGTAACGATCCTGGCGATCATTTTTTTGTTCATAGCCAATCCTCCCTTGGTTCTATTTATCCGGTGCGGGCGACACTGCCCTGAGCTGCCCCCCGCGACAGCCAGTTGGCGCCGCCGATGAGAACGCCGAGCAAAACCGTCTGCACCAGACTGAATGCCGCGGTTTTTCCGAGATTTCCGCCCTCGTAGTAGTCGAGCAGCAGCACCGACATCACCATGGTGTTGCTGGTGTAGAGAAACAGCGACGAACCGAGCTCGCGGATCGCCAGCACGAACAACAGCGTCATCGAGGCGATCACGCCGGGCCGCGCCAGCGGCAACACGATGGTTCTGATGGTGCCGAGCATACCCTTGCCGCAAATCCAGGCGGCTTCCTCGAGCTCGCGATGAATTTGCAGGAACGAGGTCGACAGTGCCTTGACCGTATCGGGCATGAAGCGCGCGATGAACGCCAGCGCCAGGATCCAGATGGTGCCGTAGAGCCCGCCGGGAATTCCGATCCAGGCCCACAGATAGGCCACGCCGATTACGAGACCAGGAATCGCCACCGGCAAGGTCGACACCAGATCGATGCTGCGCCGCCCCGCCACGTTGGTGCGATGAATCGTGTAGCCGATCGCAAAGGCGAGCGTGCCGCCGACCGCCGCCGTGATGACGCCGACCTCGACCGCATTATAGATCGAGTTCATGGTCAATGGATTGTCGAAGATGCTGTAGAAATGCATCAGCGAATATTGCCGCATGTCGAACAGGCTGGCGGCGTCGCGGATGAACATGAATTTGCGGAACGCCGCCACGATCAAGGCAAGGCTCGGCAGGATCACGACCACCAGCAGATAGACGACGCCGAGCCCGAGCGTGAACCAGCGCCACGGTCCGAGATCGAGATTGCGCGGCCGATAGGCCTTGCCGGCGACGGTGGTGTAGCTGCGCCCGCTCAGCACCTTCTGCTGCAGAAAGACCAGCGCGCCGGTAACCACCATCAGAATGATCGCGACCGCGGCTGCGGTGTTGTAGAGCGGCGGCGACCAGTTGGTGAGCTTGAAAATATAGGTGGTCAGCACCGCGATATTGGTCGGCGCGCCCAATACCGCCGGAATGCCGTAGATGCCGAGCATCACGATGAACGACAGCAGCATGCCGGAGACGATCGCCGGCATGATCAGCGGGAACGTCACCGAGAACAACGTCGCGAACGCGCTGGCGCCGGAAATTTCCGCGGCCTCCTCCAGGCTCGGATCCATGTTGCGCAGCGCCGAGGAGGTAAACATGTAGACATAGGGCGCGTAATAAATGCCGAATACGAACACCAATCCCCACAACGAATAGAAATCCACGCGCCAGTCGAGGTTCATCCATTTGAACATGGTGTTGATGAGGCCGGTCTTCGGCGAACCGAGGATGGTCCATGCTACGCCCGCGACCAGCGGCGGCGCGAACAGCGGCAGGATACTGGCCGCCGCGATAAAACCCTTGAACGGCGTGTTGGTGCGCACGACGATCCAGGAGAACGCCAGCCCGATCACGACCGCGATCAGGGTCCCGCCGCCGCAGGCAACAAGCGTGTTAAACAGCGCCTCGGCCACGTTCGGGTTGGCCAGCACGGCAAGGAAGTTGGTGATCGAGAGGTGGCGCAGGCTGAAGCCGTCGACCACCGGATTGGTGTCGGTCAGCGCGCCGAGCAGCAGGGTGAGGAGTGGGTAGATAACCAGAAAACCCAGGATCGCCAGCAGCAGGGCAACCCACGACCCGGCCATGACGCGCCGACGAATGTCCTCCACGCCGCTGCGCCTGGCCTTGATGCGCCGGCCCGCCTGTCCGTTCAATGCGCTTTTCCCCTCGCCGGCGAGCCCCGGGCTTTTCATTATTTTGTTATCGTGGCCGCCACGGATCGCAAGCCTAGGTGATCGCGCTTGGGCCGGAAAGGTAGCAGAAAGTCGCGCCGGAGAGCGAGCCACCCCGCAGCAAACCAATTATTCCGTGCCGCAAACGCAGAATCTTGATTTGAACTGTTCCAATTTCCGGTTCAGCATCCGCTTGAAGTTCAATCGAGGGATTGAATTAATCAGGGGAAGGCGATGGCAAACCTCAACATTAATGGCAAAGCTTTTGACGTCGACGTCGAGCCGGATACGCCCCTGTTATGGGTGATCCGGGAAAATATCGGCCTGACCGGCACCAAATACGGTTGCGGCATTGCACAATGCGGCGCCTGCACCGTCCATGTCGATGGCGTGGCGATGCGCTCTTGCGGCGTACAGGTCAGCGATGCCACTGGCAAGCAAATCACCACGATTGAAGGGCTGGGCGCCGATGGCGCACTGCACAAGGTGCAGAAAGCCTGGATCGACAACGACGTTCCGCAATGCGGATACTGCCAGACCGGCATGATCATGGCGGTGGCAGCGCTTCTCAAGGAGAAGCCGAAGCCGACCGACAAGGACATCGACGAAGCCATCACCAATATTTGCCGCTGCGGCACCTTCCAGCAGGTGCGCGAGGCAATCCACGCCGCCGCGAACGTTTGAGGAGGCAGCCATGAACCATATGCCCACACTCAACCGCCGCGCCTTTGTCATCGGCACCGCCGCCGTCGGCACCGGCCTCGCGCTCGGCCTCGACATTCCCTTCGGCGGGCCCACCGTCGTGCGCGCCGCCGACGGGTCACCTGAAGTCAACGCCTGGGTGGTGATCCGGCCCGACGACACGGTCGTCATTCGCATCGCGCGATCGGAAATGGGCCAGGGTACGCTCACCGGCCTTGCCCAACTGGTCGGCGAAGAACTCGAATGTGACTGGTCGAAAGTCACCACCGAATATCCGTCGCCGGGTCAGAGCGTGGCGCGCAAACGCGCATGGGGCGACTTTTCGACCGGCGGCAGCCGCGGCATCAGAACCTCGCAGGAATATGTCCGCAAGGGCGGCGCCACCGCGCGCATGATGCTGATCCAGGCGGCAGCCAATGAATGGAAGGTGCCGGTTTCGGAATGCACCGCCGCCAACAGCGTCATCACCCACACGCCGTCGGGACGCAAAACGACCTACGGCAAGGTGGTCGAAGCCGCCGCCAGGCTCGAGCCGCCGGCCGACGTCAAGCTGAAGGATCCGAAGGACTGGAAGCTCGTCGGCAAAGGCGTCCAGCGTCTCGATACCGCTGACAAGGTTACGGGCAAGATGACCTACGGCATCGACGTCAAGCTGCCGGGAATGCTCAATGCCGCGATCAAGGATTGTCCGGTATTCGGCGGCAAACTGAAGAGCTTCGACGAAGCCAAAGTCACGGGCATGAAGGGCGTCAAGAAGGTGGTCAGGGTCAACGACAGCGCCGTCGCCGTTGTCGCCGACACCTGGTGGCACGCCAAGACCGCGCTTGATGCGTTGCCGATCGTTTGGGACGAAGGTGAAAACGCCAAGGTCTCGAGCGCGTCGATCGCAAAATGGCTTGAGGAGGGACTTGACCCCGCGCAGCCTGCCTATCTCGGCAATCAGAATGGCGACGCCAAGGCCGCCATCGCCAGCGCCGCCAAGAAAGTCGAGGCGGTGTACAATTATCCCTACCAGAACCACGCCACGATGGAGCCGCTGAACGCCACGGCGCTTTATAGCGAAGATAAATGCGAGGTCTGGTGCGGAACGCAAAACGGCGAGGCCGCGTTCGCCGCAGTGCTGGAAGCGTCCGGTCTGCCGGCCGAAAAATGCGACGTTCACAAGCAGATACTCGGCGGCGGTTTTGGCCGTCGCGGCCAGACCGATTATGTCCGGCAGGCGGTTTCTATCGCCAAGCAAATGCCGGGCACCCCGATCAAGCTGCTGTGGTCGCGCGAAGAGGACATGCAGCACGGCATGTATCATCCGGTCACGCAGTGCAAATTGACCGGCGCTTTCGATGCCGACAACAATTTGACCGCGCTGCAAATCCGGTTGTCGGGACAGTCCATCCTGTTCACCTTGCGCCCGGCAGCGCTGGAGAACGGCAAGGACCCTGTCGCGTTCCAGGGCCTCAATGCGAGTGGCGAGGCCGCGATCGGATATACATTTCCCAACCTTCTGGTCGAGCATTCGATGCGCAACCCCCACGTCCCGCCGGGGTTCTGGCGCGGCGTCAACGTCAATCACAACGCGATCTATCTCGAATGTTTCATGGATGAACTGGCGCATTCGGTAGGCCAGGATCCGGTCGAGTTCCGGCGCAAGCTGATGACCAAGCATCCGAAGCACCTTGCCGTACTCAATGCCGTCGCCGACAAGATCGGCTGGGGCAAGCCGGCGCCGAAAGGTGTCTATCGCGGCATCGCCCAGCACATGGGCTATGCCAGCTACGTCGCCGGTGCGGCGGAAATCTCGGTCACCGACGGCAACAAGATCAAGATACATCGCATCGTTGCCGCCACCGACCCCGGCTATGTCGTCAATCCCGCGCAGATCGAACGCCAGGTCGCCGGCTCGTTCGTCTACGGCCTGTCGGGGCTGTTCTATGGCGGGTGCACCGTCAAGGACGGCCGCATCGAGCAAACCAACTTCGATACCTACAATTCGATGCGGATCAGCGAGATGCCGAAGGTAGAGTCGATCATCATGCCGAGCGGCGGCTTCTGGGGCGGCGTCGGCGAGCCGACGATCTGCATCGCGGCACCTGCCGTGCTCAACGCCTACTTCGCGGCGACGGGAAAACGAATCCGCTCGGTGCCGCTGAGGGATCAGAACATCACGTTCGCCTGATATTTCAAGCGGCGGCCTCATGGCCGCCGCTCAATACCGGATAGTGCCGATGGACGCGCTGCGGATGATGACGCGGAGAAACGTCGTTCGCGGCATCGCGGCGTCAGCCGCACCTTTTGTTTTCCCATATCCTGCCAACGCCCAATCGGGCGCGCGCATCGTCGTGATCGGCGGCGGTTTTGGCGGCTCAAGCTGCGCGCGCGCATTCCGGAAGATCGATCCAAAGCTTCAGGTCACGCTGATCGAATCGAACCGGACCTTCACGGCCTGTCCGTTCAGCAACGAGGTAATAGCTGGCTTGCGGGAACTGGAAGCGCAGCAGTTCAGCTACGACCGGATTGTCGCCGAAGGCGTGGGCGTCGTCGCCCAGGCGGCAGTGAAGATCAACCCGCAAGCGCGCATTATCAGTCTCGCCGACGGCCAGTCGCTCGGCTATGACCGTCTGGTGCTGGCGCCCGGCATCGATGTCAGGTTCGACGCGCTGCCCGGCTACGACGAGGCCGCCGCCGCAAAAATGCCGCATGCCTGGAAGGCGGGCGAACAGACCGTGTTGCTGCGCAGGCAACTCGAAGCGATGGACGACGGCGGCCTGGTTGTGCTCGCAGTACCTGCCAGTCCCTTGCGGTGTCCGCCGGGGCCCTATGAACGCGCCAGCCTGATCGCCCATTATCTGAGAACCCGAAAACCGCGCTCCAAGATCCTCATTCTCGACGCCAAGGACGCCATTCCGCAACAGCGCCTGTTCGAAAATGCCTGGAGCGAATTGTATCCCGGCATGATCGAGCGGATCTCGTTGTCGCAGGGTGGCCGGGTCGTGTCGGTTGATGCCGCAACCAACACGATCGTCACCGATTTCGGCAAATACACGGCGCAGGTCGTAAACGTCATTCCACCGCAGAAGGCCGGCCGCATCGCTGACATCGCGGGCGCGGCCGACAATACCGGCTGGTGCCCGATCGATCCCGTGACGTTTGCGTCGAAGCTCGTGCCTGACATTCACGTCATCGGCGATGCCTGCATCGGCGGCGGCATCCCCAAATCGGCATCGGCTGCGAATGCGCAAGGAAAGGCATGCGCGGCTGCGGTGGCGAGCTTGATCTCGGGCGTCCCGCCGGTAACACCGAGGCTGGTGGGTGCCTGCTACAATACGGTCGCGCCCGGCTATGCCTTCTCGCTGTCCGGGGTTTATCAACCGAAGGACGGGATGTTCGCCGAGATCGAAGGCGGGGGCACCAGCCCGGTCGATGCGCCGCGCGAGGTTCGCAGGCTGGAAGCTGACAAAGCGCAGTCCTGGTTCAAGACAATCACGGTGGAAGCTTTTGGTTAGATCAGCCATCCCAGTTGCTCGCGCGTGGCTCGTGGCGGCAGCATTCGCCCTGTCCCCTGCGGCCGGCGCGCAAGGACTACGGACTTATGTCGTGGTCGGCGATGCGATTCCGGAATCGCTGACGGGCATGCCGGGTGACGCGGCGCGGGGCCGCGCGCTGGTCGTTGATCGCACCAGCACTTGCATCCTTTGTCATAGCGGGCCATTTCCGGAACAGAAATTTCAGGGTGATCTCGCGCCCAGCCTTGCCGGCGCCGGCAGCCGCTGGTCCGAAGGCCAGCTCCGGCTTCGGCTCGTCGACGGCTCCGGCCTCAATCCCGCGACGATCATGCCGTCCTTTTATCGCCTCGATGGACTGGTGCGGGTCGGCCAAACATGGCGGGGCAAGCCGATCCTGTCGGCTGAGCAGATCGAGGATATCGTGGCGTATCTTGCAAGCTTACGCGAATAGGAAAGTGTAATCAGCGATGCACAAGCCGAACAATTCCACCCGCCGCCAATTCCTCGGCCTCGCCGGCAGCGCGGCCGTGATCGGCGCGGTCCCGATCGTGACGCTGCGGCCCGCGGAAGCGACGGCCGCCATGCTGGCCTCAGCCATCAGGAACGTCGTCGGCGAGGCCGAGGTGCGGACCGGCAAAGTCAAGCTCGACGTGCCGCCGCTGGTCGAAAACGGCAATACCGTGCCGATGACCGTCAGTGTTTCGAACCCGATGACATCTGATGATTACGTCAGGAGCATCCACGTTTTCAACGAGAAGAATCCGCAGCCCAATATCGGCAATTTTTATCTCGGCCCGCGCGCCGGCCGCGCGCAAGTGTCCACCCGTATTCGCCTTGCTGACAGCCAGAAGATCGTCGCTATCGCGCGGCTGTCCGACGGCTCGTTCTGGTCCGCCAGCGTCGACGTCGTGGTGACGTTGGCTGCCTGCACCGAGGAGGTGATCTGATGGCATCGGCACTGATCAACGTTCCGGCACACGCCAAGCGCGGCGATATCATCGAGATCAAGACGCTGATGTCGCATATCATGGAGACCGGCTACCGCCATACCGCTGCCGGCGAGGTCGTTCCGCGCAACATCATCACCAGCCTGACCTGCCGTTATAACGGCGCCGAGATCTTCCGCGCCGATCTGTTCCCGGCGATCGCGGCAAACCCGTTCATCACCTTCTTCACCGTCGCGACCGAGAGCGGCAAATTCGATTTCGAGTGGATCGGCGACAGAGGTTTTACCGAGACCGCTTCGGCCTCGATTACCGTCGAATGAGATCTGCCCGCACGATAGCCGTAGCCGTGCTGCTGCTCGCAGCCGATATCGCCACCTCGCTTCTCTCCGCCAACGAAATCCCGCAAGGCGAGCGCCGATCCGGTTACAGTTTCATGTCGCCGGACACCCAGGCGATGCAGAACGACGATACGGCCAATCCCGGCATGCTGTGGGTGCTCGACGGCGAAGCGTTATGGAAAAGCAAGGCTGGCGCGACAGACAAGGCCTGCGTCGATTGCCATCAGGACGCCCGCGCCAGCATGAAGGGCGTCGCCGCCCGCTATCCCGCGTTCGACAAGACGCTCGGCCGCCCCGTTGATCTGGAACAGCGTATCAATCTGTGCCGGGCCCGGCATCAAGAGGCAACCCCGCTCCGTTACGAAAGCCGCGATCTGCTGGCGCTCACTGCGTTCGTCGCGCAGCAATCGCGCGGCATGGCGATCGAAGCCGGCACCGACCCGCGGCTCGAGCCCTTCGTCGCAAGGGGGCACGAGCTGTTCATGCAGCGGCAGGGCCAGCTCAATCTCGGCTGCACCAATTGCCACGACGACAATTGGGACAAACACCTGGCAGGCTCGGCTATCACGCAAGCACAGCCGACCGGTTATCCGCTTTACCGGCTGGAGTGGCAATCGCTCGGCTCGTTGCAGCGCCGCTTGCGGGCCTGCATCGGCGGCATCCGCGCCCAGACTTACGATTACGGCGCGCCGGAACTGGTCGAGCTCGAGCTTTATTTGATGTCGCGCGCGCGAGGAATGTCGATCGAGACGCCGGCGGTGCGACCATAAACCGCAACAATGCCTGTTCCCAACCGCCATTGCCGCCTGATTCGGTTGGTGTAACAGCTGCGTTAGAGGCCGTTTCGAACACCCGCGATTCTAAAAAGCGTTTTAGTCGAAATCCCGACGCAATGTGGTCGCATCCCCTTCACGCTGCCTTTGTAAGACACCCGCGAAATCTCCTGGCGTCTTCGAGGCAGCATGAACGCGGACATCGATCACGATCTCACTCCGGATCAGTGGGAAGTGTTAAAGGCGCTTCGTGCGCCCGCATCGGAGCGTCGCGGCTTGCATCGAGCCGTCGTGGAAAACCTCGTCGCGCTTGGACTTGCGGCGATGACCGAGGATCGCCCGGTCATTACCCGCAAAGGCCGCAGCGTGCTGCTGCGAGGCTCGCCGCGACTGTGGGACGTGGCAGCTTGACGCCCGATCTCTAGCGAGCCGGCGTCGGCACTGTCGTGCTCATCGTGATGCCCCTGCTGCTAGTTTGTTCGAAGTCTCCGCTGTCATGGCCTCAAGGACCGCGGCCGAGTCGCTGACCCAGCCGAAGATGCCACCTTGGGCCTTGATCATCTTCAGGCCCATCTCGTGGAATTCGGGAAAATAGGATGCGCACCCATCGGCCAGCACGACGCAGCGGTAGCCGCGATCGTTGGCCTCGCGCACCGTGGTATTGACGCAGACTTCGGTGGTCACGCCGCACACCAGCAAATTCTCGATGCCGTATTTCTGCAGGACATCGGCAAGCTTGGTCGCGTAGAACGCGCCCTTGCCGGGCTTGTCGATGACGATCTCGCTGTCGAGCGGATACAGCGCGGGAATGATGTCATGGCCGGCCTCGCCGCGGATCAGGATGCGTCCCATCGGGCCGGGATCGCCGATCCGAAGGCTTGGCGCCCCGCGCTCAATCTTCGCCGGCGGCGCGTCGGACAGATCGGGCAGATGGCCCTCGCGGGTATGCACGACCAGCATCCCGATATCGCGGGCCGCCTCGAGCACCGCCGCGATCGGCTTCACCGCGCGCGCAAGCTGCGAGACATCGTTGCCCAGCGTTTCGCCGAAGCCGCCCGGCTCCATGAAATCGCGCTGCATGTCGATGATGAGAAGTGCCGTGGTCGACCAGTCGAGATCGATCGGCGCAGGCTCCGCCGCGATCGTGCCACTGGATGGCCGCTTTGAGTTCGCCATAGCGTACCGCTCCCGGGTGAGAGAATTTTCGAAAATGAACGAAGCAAGGGCCGTGCCATTGTGTACAACTATCAGGCACCGCGGCGTTTGGGAATCATTCGTGTTTTCAGCCGGTTGTATTTTGAAGCGGGTTTGCTTCTTCCCTGTGCGCAAGCTTTATGACGTACATTTGCCCCAACCCGCGTCTTTGGGCCAAAGAGCGCCAAGGCGGCGGAATGACCGTTGATATCTGAGTTCTCCGGTTCCGGCTGGCACGCTTGTTGCTCGTTTTTCGGCTAGGATGTCCTGAGCCCGTCCAAAGGGGAGCGTTCGATGGCGACCATCACCACCGCTGCGACAGTTGCGCGAAAGCCGCTATATACTTCGCTGTTTGTACAGGTCCTGACCGCGCTTCTGCTGGGGATCGTGCTCGGAATGGCCGTTCCCGATTTCGCCGTCGGACTGAAGATTTTCAGCGATGCCTTCCTGAAGCTGATTTCGATGATCGTCGCGCCGATCGTGTTCTGCGTGGTGGTGCATGGCATCGCCGGCGCCGGCGACCTCAAAAAGGTCGGGCGGGTCGGCGTCAAGGCGCTGGTCTATTTCGAGGTGATGACCACGGTGGCGCTGATTATCGGCCTCCTGCTCGCCTATCTGTTCGGGCCCGGACACGGCATGAACATCGATCCGTCGTCACTCGATGCCAAGGCGCTCAACACCTATGCCGACAACGCCCACAAGCTGCAGGGCGGCGGTATCGGCAGCTTCCTCATCAACATCATCCCGACCACCTCATTTGACGCCCTGGCGCGTAACGACGTGCTGCAGGTGCTGTTCTTTGCGATTCTATTTGGCGTCAGCCTCGCGCTGGTCGGCGGCGAAAAGGGCGAACGCATCGGTTCGTTCATCGAGGCCGCATCGACCGTGCTGTTCCGGGCGATGGGGCTGATCGTGCGGCTCGCGCCGCTCGGCGTGCTCGGCGCGGTCGCCTATACGGTCGGAAAATACGGCGTCGGCTCGCTCAAGCAACTGATCTCGCTGGTCGCCCTGTTCTACATCTCGGTCGCGATCTTCGTGCTCGGTGTGCTCGGCGGCGTGATGGCGCTCGCCGGACTGAACATCTTCAAATTTTTAGGGTATCTGCGTGAGGAATTGACGATCGTGCTGGCGACCGCATCGTCCGACGCGGTGCTGCCGCAGGTCATGCGCAAACTGGAGCGGCTCGGGGTGAAGGATTCGGTGGTCGGGCTCGTGATTCCCACCGGCTATTCCTTCAACCTGGATGCGTTCTCGATCTATCTGACGCTCGCGGTCGTGTTCATCGCGCAGGCAACCAACACGCCGCTGTCGTTCGGCGATCTATTGCTGGTGTTAGGGGTGTCCCTGATCACCTCGAAGGGCGCCCATGGCGTTCCCGGCTCCGCCATCGTGATCCTGGCGGCGACATTGAACGCGGTGCCCTCTATTCCCGCGATCGGGCTGGTGCTGGTGCTGTCGGTCGACTGGTTCATCGGCATGGCCCGCGCGCTCGGCAACCTGATCGGCAACTGCGTCGCCACCGTCGTCATCGCGGCGTGGGAAGGCGACCTCGACCGCGACAAGGCAAAGCACGTTCTCGATGGCGAGGAGCTGGTCGATG
>Ga0207674_10007719_pt1 | contig 12520 bp, 4 predicted proteins | sample KBSCornC72_FD_184303 | JGI IMG/M metagenome (GOLD analysis project Ga0207674, IMG submission 184303) | Corn rhizosphere microbial communities from Kellogg Biological Station, Michigan, USA - KBS Corn C7-2 (SPAdes) (version 2) | ecosystem: Host-associated > Plants > Roots > Rhizosphere > Soil ... | reverse complement strand
CAGCCGGTCGCCGGGGTGCGCGTGCAGGTCGGAGCCCGTAACCGGCTTGTGATACGTCATTGCAATTGCGCAGTTCTCGCATTCAATCTTCTCGCCGCACGAGCGGCACAGCACGGTAAAGGAGTAGCCGCGCCGGTTCAGCAGGATGATGACCTGCTCACCGCGATCAAGCGTCGCCTGGGTCTGCTCCACCAGACCGCGCGAGAAGATTTCTTCCCGGCCGGTTTCACGGAATTCGGTGCGCATGTCGACCAGCTCGACGGAAGGCAGTGGGCGGTTGGCCACACGCTCCAGCATCTCGATCCGCTGGTAACGTCCACGTTCGGAATTGTGCCAGCTCTCGAGCGAGGGCGTCGCCGAGCCAAGCACGACGACCGCATCCGAGTACTTCGCGCGCATCACCGCCACGTCGCGCCCGTGGTAGCGTGGCGTCTCCTCCTGCTTGTATGAGCTGTCGTGCTCCTCATCGACCAGGATCAGTCCCAGATTTGGAAGCGGTGCAAATACTGCGGAGCGGGTGCCCACCACAATGCGTGCTTCGCCACGGCGAATCCTGTGCCACTGCTCTGCACGCTCATCCGGCGTCAGGCCGGAGTGCAGCAGAGCGATTTGCTCTCCGAACGCCGCGAACATCTGCCCCGCCATTGCCGGTGTAAGGCCGATCTCCGGCACGAGCATCAGCGCGGATTTGCCCGCGTCGAGCGCGCGCTGCATGGCGGCGAAGTAGACCGTAGTTTTACCTGAGCCGGTAATGCCATAGAGCAGCAGCGGCTTGAATCCACCGTGCTGCATCGCAATAGCAATCGCCGAGAGCGCCTCCATCTGCGCCTCGTTCAGCGCATGTTCGTGGGCATGCTTCTTGCCATTGGAGGTGAGCCCACCCAGGTGAAACGCCTCCGGCGCATCTTGCATCGCCACCAGCCCGCGCTTCACCAGAGTGCCCAGCGTTGACTGCGGCACCTGAAGCTCGCGGAGATCGCGCAATCGCATTCTGCCGCCTGCTGCCGCTAGCTCTGCCAGAATCGCCGTCTGGTTCTGGTTCAACTTCAGGATGCGCGCATCGGGGACGAGCACTGCGATGCGTTCCGTCCGTCGGGCATCGCGCTCCTCAGCCAGCGCCTCCCGAGCAATCCATTTCTTCCGTACCATTCCGTCCAGCAGCGCCTTTCCCGCACGCGTAGCCGAGCGCACCGCGGAGGCTTTGGCCGGCGTGCCATCCTCCAGGTAGTTGAGCACTGCGTACTCACGGTTCTGATCTTCAGGCACGAGCCGCGACCGCCGCGACGCACCCTTCTGTGCTCCCTCATACAACACGCGCCGGCCCGTGTCCGTGATGGCATAGACAAACTGCCGCTTCACCTCGGCCGCCAGCGGCAGCATGCCTCGCAGAACCTCACCCAGTGGCGCAACATAATACTGAGCAATCCATGAAGCAAGGCGCATCAGGTCATCGGGAAGCAGGGCAGTGGCATCCAGCACCTGCTGGATGGGCTTCACTTCGATGTCTTCCGCAGGACACTCATCGTGGAGCCGCACCACAACACCCATTAATCGCTGCCCACTGAACGGAACCAGCACCCGTCCGCCGACCGCAGGCATTCGTCCGCTTGCCGCCTCCTCAGGATTGAGCGCGTAGGTGAACGTACGGTCCAGCGGGACCGGCAGTGCGACATCGCAGAAGGCGGGCATTCCATTCAAGAGTAAAGCCTTGGTTCACACAGGGGCGCCGTTCAGTCCTCCGGATTCGCCACTTACTGCAAGGGGGTACCCGTTCGCGCTGCGGGCCAGGCCAGCGCCGCACGATGTTATCCTGAACAGGTATCTGCACGATCTGCAGGGCCAATAATTCAGCACAAATATGAGGTGTTTCAGCATGGCGACCGCGACCATTGACAAGGCAGGGCTGGGCAGCACAGCAGCGGATTACAAGGTGGCCGATATCGGCCTCGCGGACTTTGGCCGCAAGGAGATCGATATCGCCGAGAAGGAGATGCCGGGCCTGATGGCCGTCCGCGAGAAGTACGCCAAAGATAAGCCCCTTGCCGGCGTACGCGTGACCGGTTCGCTGCACATGACCATCCAGACCGCCGTGCTGATCGAAACCATGGTGGCGCTCGGCGCCGATGTGCGCTGGGCCAGCTGCAACATCTTCTCCACCCAGGACCACGCTGCCGCTGCCATCGCGGCCGCTGGCGTGCCCGTATTTGCCTGGAAGGGAGAAACCCTGGAGGAGTACTGGTGGTGTACCAACCAGGCGCTGAATTTCCCCGGCGGCAAGGGGCCGCAGCTTGTCATTGATGACGGTGGCGATGTGACTCTGCTGATCCACAAGGGCGTTGAGCTGGAGAAGGGCGACAAGTGGGTCGATTCGCCCTCCGGCTCGCACGAGGAGAAGGTCATCAAGGACCTGCTCAAGCAGGTGTACGGGGAGAACAAGACCCGCTGGACCGAGGTGGCGAAGGAGTGGCGTGGCGTCAGCGAAGAAACCACCACGGGCGTGATGCGGCTTTACCAGCTGCATGAGAAGGGCGAACTCCCCTTCCCAGCCATCAACGTCAACGACAGCGTCACCAAGTCGAAGTTCGACAACAAATACGGCACGCGTGAATCGCTGGTCGACGCCATCCGCCGCGGCACCGACGTGATGCTGGCTGGCAAGGTCGCGATCGTCTGCGGCTATGGCGATGTGGGCAAGGGCTCGGCCGCCTCGCTCAAGGGCTCGGGCGCCCGTGTGCTCGTGACCGAAGTCGATCCGATCTGCGCGCTGCAGGCGGCAATGGACGGGTTCGAGGTGGTGACGCTGGAAGATGCGGCGCACCGCGCCGACATCGTGGTGTCGGCGACGGGCAACAAAGACATCATCACGGTCGACCACATGCGGCAGATGAAGGACATGGCCATCGTCTGCAACATCGGCCACTTCGATAACGAGATCGACGTCGCCGGCCTGCGCAACTTCAAGTGGACCAATGTGAAGCCGCAGGTGGACCTGGTCGAGCTCGCCTCGGGCAAGCGCATCGTGCTGCTGTCGGAAGGGCGCCTCGTCAATCTCGGCAATGCGACGGGTCACCCGAGCTTTGTGATGTCGGCCTCGTTCTCGAACCAGACGCTGGCGCAAATCGAACTATGGACCAACGGCAGGAACCTCGAAAAGAAGGTGCACGTGCTCCCCAAGCGTCTCGACGAGAAGGTGGCGCAGCTGCATCTGGCCAAGCTCGGCGCCAAGCTGACCGAGCTCACCAAGCCGCAGGCCGACTATATCGGCGTGTCGCAGCATGGCCCGTTCAAGTCCGACCAGTATCGCTACTGACGACGGAGAAGCTGCTATTGCTGGCCGATCGGGGCGGGGATGCGAAAGCACCCCGCCCTCTTAATTTCCTGTGAACTGCGCCAGGAACCGGACTCACGTTCTGGAGTCGATAGCGGCTCGCCCTTGGACGGCGTTAACCAATCGTTCACTGTTCGATCCGCGGTCAATCGTGATGTTTGCCAATTTGCCCGCTGTGCACAGCCACGAGGACTCTTTTTCGCGACTCGCCACATCGATATGTTTTGAATGATTCGGGGGCATCCCACAGCCTGGTACGCCAGGATGCCGTGGGAAGACGGTCAAGACGCCAGCGTTCTGGGCGATTGAAGTGACCTGTCCAGTTGGACAGTGGTGGCGGGTTCAATTTTACCGGGGTTGGTGCATGCGGCCGGAGCGATTCCGGAGACGATTGGGATTCGCGCTTTGCGCTTCGGCTCCCTTGACCCTTCTCTATGCCGCCCCTGCACTCAGCCAGGGGCTGAATGCACAGAACTTCACAAGCACCGTTCCAATTGCCATCACGCTGGGCGCGGGCGCGTTCGCGTTGCTGGGAATGGCACTGGTGCGCCGGATGCTGCGGGCCAGCCGGGCGGCGGAGAAGCGCGCCACCGAACAGGTCGCCTCGCTGCGCGCGATGGTCGATGAATACGAAGCGCTGCTTTCGGGCACCGGCGAGATCACTGTGGTGTGGAGCGGGCGGGCCGCCGGCGCGAAGTTCCTCGGCCCGGCGTCGGCGATCCTGCCCCCCGGCCGCAGGGTCGACGCCATCCTCGACTTCGCGAGCTGGCTGAACGAAAAGGATGCAGCGATCCTTGCCGCTCGCGTCCGCGACCTGCGATCAGGCGGCCAGGGCTTCGACATGATGCTGTCGGCACGCGACGGCCGGCAGATGCGGGTCATCGGCTGGGCGCTGGGTGCCGGCGCTGCGATGCGGGTGCGGCCGACGCTGTACCAATCGGGTGCCAAACGCTCCGACCGCGTCGACGATGTGGTCGGTGTGCTGGCGACAATCCCTGATCCGGCGGTGCTGTTCGGCGACGGCAAGAAGATCGTCTTTGCCAACGCTGCCTACGAGGCCCTTCGCAAGGGGCAGATGATCGCCCCGGCCGAACTCGCTGAAGCGAACGGCTACGAGCTGGTCGAGCTGTCGCTGCCGATGGGCCGCGCTGGGTATTTCCGCCGCAAGTCAGCCCTGCTGCAGGCCGGGCCGACGCCCTCCGACGGGCTGGCGCATCTGGGCGCCATCATCGACGCGCTGGCGACGCCGATCGCCATCTTCAATGCCAGCCGCGAACTGGTGCAGTCGAACCGCGCCTATGCGGCGCTGTGGCGACTGGATCCCAAGTGGCTGAAGCCGGGGATGGACGAGCGCGCCATTCTCGACAAGCTCCGCACCATGGGGATGCTGCCGACCGAGCCCGACTACCAGGCGTGGCGGGCCAAGCACCTGCAGTCCTACACCATCAAGGCGCCGCGCGAGAGCGACCCCTGGTACCTGCCGGACGGCCGCGTGGTGCAGGTGATCTCGGCACCGGCGGGGCCGCAGGGCGGCGTCATCTACGTGTTCGAGGACATCACCGATCAGCTCAAGCTCAAGAGCCAGCACCGCACGCAGATCGACGTCCAGCGATCGACGCTCAACGCGCTGACCGAAGGCGTGGCGGTGTTTGGCACCAATGGCCGGCTGACGCTGTCCAACCCGCGCCTGTCGACATTGTGGAAACTGCCGACCAACCTGCTCGAGGCCAACCCGCATATCGACCAGATCATCGAGGCGGTCGGTCGGGTGCTGCCCGAGGACGGCGTGTCGCTCTGGCGCAATCTCAAGCGCGGCATCGTCGACCTCAACCCGACGCGCACCGACACCAGCGGCCGCATCACACGGGCCGACGGGCGGATGCTCGACTATGCGATCACGCGATTGCCCGACGGGCAGACGATGATGACCTTCGTCGACGTGACCGAGAGCGCCAACTATCAGCGCGTGCTGACCGAACGCAACGAGGCGCTGATCACCGCCGACCGGTTGAAGGACGCATTCGTGCAGAACGTCAGCTATGAGCTGCGCAGCCCGCTGACCAATATCATCGGCTTTGCCGATCTGTTGGCGTCGGAGGCGGTGGGATCGCTCAATGAAAAGCAGAAGGCGTATACCGACTATATCCGTGCCTCGAGCGTGACGCTGGGCGTGCTGATCGACAACATCCTCGACCTCGCGACGGTTGACGCCGGCATCGCCGAGCTCAAGCCCGAGTTGCAGGACGTGCCCGCGCTCATCGAGAAAGCGCGCGCCGGGCTGGCGGCAACCTTCCCCGAGGTTGACGGCGAGAAGCCGCTCAACCTCAAGATCGATATTCCCGAGGAACTGCCACCGCTGCTCGCGGACGGCACGCGCATCGTCCAGGTGCTCTATAACCTGCTGTCGACGGCGGCGCGGTTCTCCGAGCCGGGCGGCCTCGTGACGCTGACGGTGATCGAGCGCGGCGGCCGGATGCTGTTCACCGTGGAAGACGAAGGCGCGCAGACCAGCGAACAGATGCGCGCGGCGCTGTCCGATCGTGCCGAAGGGGCAGGCCGGCAGCGCGGCGCAGGGCTGGGGCTGGCGATCGTGCGCAGCTTCGTGAGCCTGCATGGCGGCACCATCAGCGTGGAGCGGCGGGAGCCGCGCGGCAGCCGCGTGGTGGTGAGCCTGCCGCTGCAGCTGGCGATGGCAGCTTCGACGGCGGCGGAATAGGCGTTTTCATCCGCCGCGTGGTAGTGCTCGGGCATGGGAATCGAGCGGATTTTCCTTGCGGACGACGAGGCCACGGCGGCGCTCGGCGCGCGGCTGGCGGCGAGGCTCAGGCCCGGCGATACGGTGCTGCTTATTGGTGACCTCGGGGCCGGAAAAACCTCGCTGGCGCGGGCGGTTATCCGCACGCTCGTGGGCAATGCGGGCATCGATGTCCCCTCCCCCAGCTTTGCGCTGGTGCAGCCTTACGAGGCCTCCGACGGGACGCCGATCCTGCATGCCGACCTCTACCGGATCGTCGATCCGCGCGAGGTCGACGAGCTCGGACTGTTCGACCGGCCGGACACGATCGTGCTGATCGAGTGGCCAGAGAAGGCCCATGAACTTCTCCCAGGTCAGGTCACGTCCGTGACACTGTCGATCCCGGAGACGCGCGTGGGGCGCGTGGCGGAGATCGCCCGGTGAGTCGACGCGGGATCTATTCCATCGCCCCCAATGCGCGATTCCTGCCTACCCTCGTCGAGGGCGTGCTCGATGGGACGCTGCTCAATGGCTGGGAGCGCAGCGGACCGTTCTGGCTGAGCGACATCACCATCATCGTGCCGACGCGGCGGTCGCGGCTGATGCTGGCCGAGCTGTTCGCGGAGCGGCTGGGCGGCGCGGCATTCCTGCCGGACATCCGCACCTTCGGCGGGGAAGCGAGCGACGAAGAGCCGTTCCTGCCACCGGTCGATGCGCCGGTCGCGCCGCCGGCAGCAAGCCTGCTCGAGCGGCGGCTGGTGCTGTCCCGGCTGGTGCATGCGTTCGCGCAGCGGGCCGACGGGTTCGCATCACCGCCCAACGCCGCGGAAATCTTGTGGCTTGCCGATTCGCTCGGGGCGCTCGTCGATGACTTCACGATCGAAGGGATCGATCCAGGCAAGCTCGCCGAGCTGGTGCCGGAGGACCTGGCCGAGAACTGGCAGCAGGCGCTTAGGTTCCTCGGCATCGCGCTCGAAGCGTGGCCGCGATGGCTCGAAGGCGCCGGCAAGGTCGACGCCGCGGTGTCGCGCAACGACCGGCTGCGGCGGCAGACGGCGACGGCGGGACTGCTCTATGGCGTACGGCCGGTCATCGCCGCGGGCTCGACTGGCTCGATCCCGGCGACGGCGGAACTGCTCACGGCGATCGCGGCGCTGGAGCGCGGCGTGCTGGTGCTTCCGGGGCTCGACACATCGTTGACGCCGGAGCAGCACGAGCTGCTGGTCGAAGGCGAGAACATGCAGGGCCATCCGCAATATGGGCTGATGAAGCTGCTGCGGACCTTGGGCGTGGGTGTGGGGGACGTCGAAGATTTGGCGACGGTCGGCGAACGAACGCGCCTGATCCGGGTGGCGCTGGCGCCGGCGGACCAGACGACGGCGTGGGGACGCTGGCGCGAGAGCATCGACGTGACCACGGCGCTCGCCGGCGTCGCAGTGATCGCAGCGCCGACCGCAGATCTCGAGGCGCGGGCCGTGGCGCTGGCGGCGCGACAGGCGGTGGCGGATCGCAGGAGCGTGGGCATCGTGTCGCGCGACCAGACGCTGGCCCGCCGCATTGCCGTCGAGCTCAAACGGCACGGGATCGAGGTCGACGATCCGGCTGGAACCCCACTCTATCAATCGGCTGCCGGACGCCTCGCCCGGCAGGTGCTGACCGTTGCGACCGAAGCGTTTGCACCGGTGCATCTGGTGGCGCTGCTGCGCAATGCAGCAGTGACCCTCGGGCGCGACCGGCACGACGTCCAGCGACTGACGACCCGGCTCGACCTGCGCCTGCGGAACGATCGGACGCTGCCGGGGCTGGCGGGGGCGCTGGAACTGGTGACGGACGACGACGTCCGCGCGTTGGCCACCAGCCTGGGGCAGGCGCTGCAGCCGGTCTGCGACCTGATCGAGACGCCGCAGATCGATGCGGGCACGCTTGCCGCGGCGCTCGATCGCGCCGTGATGGCGCTGATCGATGGGGCGGAGCTGCCGGGGCTGGTGGAATTTCGCGACTGGGCACGGACCCTCATTGGATCCGGTGTGCGTGGCACCCCAACCCCCTCCCCTCCCCTCAAGGGGGAGGGGGGCCCGACTGCGGGTCAGGCGATTGATCCCGGGGCAGGTTTTCCGCCGGTCAATCTCGACGGTGTGCTGAAGGCGCTGATGGAGGGCAGCAAGGTGCCGCCGGCGGAACGGCGGCGCGACGACGTGCATATCTGGGGTGAGCTCGAAGCCCGCCTGATGAACCCCGACCTGATGATCCTTGCCGGCGTGAACGAGGACATTTGGCCGGCACCGGCCGACCCGGGGCCGTGGATGAGCCGCAGGATGCGGATGGATGTGGGACTCGAACCACCCGAGCGGCAGCAGGGTCTGGCGGCGCACGATTTCGAGATGTCGGTGGGCAACGGCGAGGTGATCATCGCCTATGCGACGCGGCTCGGCACCTCGCCGGCCCTGCCCTCGCGGCTGCTGCAGCGCGTCGATGCGTTTGTCGGCGACCACGAGGCGGGCGCCATGCGCGCCCGCGGGCAGCGCTGGCTCGACCAGGCGGCGGCGATCGATTTCGCCGGACTGCCGCAGCCGGCGCGACGGCCCGAGCCGATCCCAGCGGCGGCGATTCGGCCGCACAGCCTATCGGTGACCGAGATCGAGACGCTGATGCGCTCGCCCTACGACATCTACGCCAAGCATGTGCTGAAGCTCAAAAGGCTCGAACCGCTTGGGTCCGAGCCGAGCGCGCGCGAGCGCGGCACGATGATCCATGCAGTGTTCGAGGAGTTCGTGGCCGAGGGCCTCAGCTTCTCCGCGCCCGATGCTGCCGAGAAGCTGCTGGAGATGGCGACGCGGTCGTTTCGCAACCTCGAAAGCATCCGCGAGCGGCGAGCGATCTGGCTCGAACGCTTCGGCCGTGCCGCCGACCAGTTCCTCGACTGGGAGCGGAGCCGGCATGGGCGGATTGCGTCGCGCGCCGCGGAGATCAAGGGCAGCTGGACGATCGGCGGCGCGCTGCAGGATTTCGTCCTGGTCGGCAAGGCCGACCGCATCGACCAGCGTACCGACGGACTGCTCGAGATCCTCGACTTCAAGACCGGCGGGGTGCCTGCCCCCAAGGACATGACGGGCTTTGAAGCACCGCAACTGCTGCTCGAAGCGGCTATGGCGCGAGCGGGCACATTTCCCGATATTCCCCGGCGCGATACGGCGGCCCTCACCTACATCAAGATCGGCCTCGGGCCGCAGGCCTTCACCATCCGCCCCTTCAGCCTGCGCAAGGGCATGCATCTGATGCAGGCGGTGGACGAGATCGAGCGACGCATGCAGGGGCATGTCGAGGCGTTCCTGATCCGAGGCGACCTGCCGATGGTGGCGCGGCTCAGGCCACGCACCGAGACAGGGCGCAAGCAGCGGCCGGGCGACTACGACCACCTGGCGCGCGTCGACGAGTGGACGCTGACCTCGGGAGTGGACGACCCATGAGCCGGCGCCTGCTGAAGCCGATGCCGGCGCAGATCATCAACAGTCAGCGCGAGGCGTCAGACCCGGAGCGCTCGGTGTGGGTGATCGCCAATGCCGGGTCGGGCAAGACCTATGTGCTGACGGCGCGCGTGCTGCGGCTGCTGCTGGGCGGCGTGCCGCCCGAACAGATTCTCTGTCTCACCTATACCAAGGCGGCGGCGGCCGAGATGCGCGGGCGTGTGAGCGAGCGGCTGGCGCAGTGGGCATTGGCCGGCGAGACGGCCCTCGCCGATGAACTGGCTCAACTCACCGGCGCTGCACCGACGGCCGGCATGCTGCTGCGGGCACGATCCCTGTTCGCCCATGCGCTCGAGACGCCCGGTGGCTTGCGCATCCAGACCATCCACGCCTTCTGTGAGGCGGTGCTGCACCGCTTCCCACAGGAGGCGGGCGTGCCGTTCGACTTCACTGTGCTCGAGGAGCACGAGCGCGACAGCATGCTGCTCGAGGCGCGCGAAGCGGTATTGGCGGCGGGCCTCAATGGCGGCGCCCATGCCGGGGCCGTCGAGACGCTGTTCGATTTCCTCAGCGACTTCCAGATCGAGACTTCGATCGTCGAGGCGCTGGGGCAGCAGCGGACCTTGCGGCGCGTGCTGCAAAATCCGGACGCTGCGACACGTAACCTGCGGCGGGAACTGCGTGTCGGCCCAGGACCGCTGCGCGAGACGGTCCTGACAGAGATCGCCGAGGGCTATCTGCCCAATGCTGCCGACCATCGTGCGGTGTTCGATTTGATTGCGCCCGATCCCGACGGCGATGACTTCGTCGACCGGCTGGCGCGGATCGATCCGGAGCGGCCAGACTGGGAATTGCTGCTCCAGGCGTATCTGACAAAAGAGGGCACGGCACGGCGGACGCTGCTGAAGAAGCAGATGGCGGTGCTGATCCCCCAGACGATGCAGCGGCTCACCGAGGAGGCGGCGCGGCTCGAACAGATGAACATTGCGCTGACGCGAGCGGAACTCGTCGAGCGCAGCGAGGCGATGCTGGAGATCGTAGGCGCGATCTCGGCGGCGTATGAGGACAAGAAGCGGGCTCGCTCGCTGCTCGACTTCGACGACCTGGTCGAAAAGCTCAGCACGCTGCTCGGTGACGAGAGTCGTGGCGTGTGGGTGCGCTACAAGCTCGACAGCGGGATCAGCCATATCCTGGTCGATGAGGGCCAGGACACCAACCCGCAGCAATGGGAGGTGATCAAGGCGCTGGTGGCCGAATTCTTCTACGGCGAGAGCGCGGCGCAACGTCCGCGCACGCTGTTCGTGGTCGGGGACCAGAAGCAATCGATCTTTTCGTTCCAGGGCGCCGACCCGGTCGAGTTCGTCGAGGGCGGGCGCGAGATCCACTACACGGCGCGCAGCGTGCAGCTCGAGGTTGCGCCATTGCGGCTGCGCCACAGTTTCCGGACGCTGCCCAATGTGCTCGAGGCCGTGGATCGGGTGTTCGCGCGGCCGGATCTGCGCGCCGGAGTGCTGGAAGAGGACACCCCGGTGGGACATCAGACAGCACGTGCCGAGGGCGGCGGACTGGTGACGCTGTGGCCGCCGCTGCGCGAGACAGAAGAGCAGCTCGACGCGGACAACTGGCCGACCGAACCGCCGCTGCAGCAGACGCAGAGCGCGGCGCGGCGCGTGGCCGAGAAGATCGCGCGCGAGATCAAGGGCTGGATCGACACGGGACGGCCGCTAGGCCCGCGCGGCCGCGCCGTGCGGCCGGAGGATGTGCTGATCCTGGTGCAGGTGCGCAATGTGCTGTTCCACGAGATCATCCGTGCGCTGATCCAGCAGGGGCTGCCGACGCCCGGTGCCGACCGGCTGGCCGTGACGACCCATATCGGGGCGCTCGACCTGATGGCGCTGGGCGACGTGCTGAGCAACCCCGCCGACGATCTGCAGCTCGCCGCCCTCCTGCGCTCGCCACTGTTCGACCTCAGCGAGGACGAGTTGCGCGCCGTCGCGCAGCCACGCGAGGACAGGAGCTGGCTATGGCATGTACTGAAACGCTCTTCCAGTCCGGCAGTGCGGGCAGCGCACGACAAGCTGCATGAATGGCGCGGTCGGCTCGATTTCGACCGGCCGTTCAACTTCTACAGCGATGTGCTCTATCGCGATGCCGGCCTGAGGAAGATGCGGGCGCGGTTCGGTGCCGAGATCGACGACGTGGTGGCCGAGTTCCTCGACCTGGCGCTGGCGCACGAGCAATCACCACAGCCGTCGCTGATCGGCTTCCTTGCCGAGCTCAGGTCACGCGAGGTGACGATCAGGCGCGAGTTGGGCGAGGCCGGTGGCGGCGTGCGGGTGATGACGGTCCACGGGGCCAAGGGGCTCGAGGCGCCGATCGTCATCCTTGCCGATGCGGCCAGCACCGAGGTGGGGCGCGACCGGCGCTCGATCTATATGAGCGCGGGGACGCACCCGATGTTCTTTCACGCCTCGGCCGAGCGCATGCATGTGGGCGAGACGCTGATCTATCGCGACGAGGCGCAGGCCGCGCAGAAGCAGGAGTACTGGCGCAAGCTCTATGTGGCGATGACGCGGGCCGAGGACGAGCTTTACGTCACCGGCACGCTGACCAAGCAGGGCAAGCTCGAGCAGAGCTGGTACGAAGCGATCGAGCAGGCGTTGCGGCCGGCGAGCGAGGCGCTGCGCGATGCCGAAGGGGTCGAGACGGCGTTGCTCTATCCGCGCGCGGAGGCGGCGACCGCCATCGCCCCAGCTTCACCTAACGCGAGCGCCGGCGCGCCGCTGGTCTTGCCGGAGTTGCCCGCCTATCGGCTCCGGCGGATCGTGCGGCCGTCTACGGCGTTCGCCGAGACCGCTCCCGAGCATGTGCTCGATACGCCGGCGGAACGACTGGGCGATCCGCGTGATCCGGAGGCGGCGCGCAAGGAGGGCATCGCACTGCACGCGCTGCTGCAGCATCTGACGAAGGTACCGTCCGAGGCGTGGCCGGCGG
>Ga0207674_10007716_pt1 | contig 12522 bp, 15 predicted proteins | sample KBSCornC72_FD_184303 | JGI IMG/M metagenome (GOLD analysis project Ga0207674, IMG submission 184303) | Corn rhizosphere microbial communities from Kellogg Biological Station, Michigan, USA - KBS Corn C7-2 (SPAdes) (version 2) | ecosystem: Host-associated > Plants > Roots > Rhizosphere > Soil ... | reverse complement strand
CCGGCGTTCGTGCCGATGTTCCCGCCGATCGTCGAGACGCGCTGGCTCGCGGGATCGGGCGCGAAGAAGAGGCCGGCCTCGCGCGCTGCCGTCGTGATCTGCAGGTTCGGCACGCCAGGCTCGACGAGCGCGGTCTGGCCGACCGCGTCGATCGCGAGCACTCGCCGCAGCCTCGACGTTGTGACGACCATCGCGCCGCCGCAGGCGATCGTCCCGCCGGACAGCCCGGTGCCCGCGCCGCGCGGCACAACCGCCACACCGTGGCGGACCGCCGCCTTCACGCACGCGGCGATCTCCTCCGTGGTGCCGGGTACGACGACCGCGACGGGCGGATGCCGATCGAAGCCCGCGTCGTACTCGAAGACGCGCAGGTCGTCCGGCTTGGAGAAGACATAGTCCGCGCCGCAGATCGCGACGAGCTCCTCGACAAGACCGCGTGACGCGGTCAGGCGGCGCTCCTGCGGGACTCCGCTTCCGCGATCGCCGCCTCGATGACACCGAAGTCCTTCGCGCTGAGCTCGTGGACGTTCCCCTGGAACGCGAGGCGCCAGTGCTCCTTGGGCCACCGCTTGACGTGCGCGAGCTTTGATAGGAGCGACTCGGCCTTGATCGCGCGTTCGGGATCGACCGCGTGATCCTTCTTGATCTTGAATCGCCAGGGATACGTGTCGCCGGTCTTCTCGCTCACCCAGATCGGCTCGCTCCCTTCGAAATACGGCGAGGTGATGGTGGCGGTCGCGGCGAATGCCTGGATGCCGGTGAGGTACCAGCAGACGCGGTCGCCCGGCGCCATGCGCTCGGCCTTGCGCCTGTGCCGGCTCTTCACACCCTGTTGCGTGAAGCGCAGCGTGCGCGTCTTCTCATAGTTGTCGGGGCTCGTGACGATCATCCAGTGGTTCGGCTCAGGCATGATCCTCGATCCAGACCGCTCCATCGTCGGAATGCTCCTTCTTCCAGATCGGGACGATCGTCTTCAGCTCGTCGATCGCCGTGCGCGCCGCGTTGAACGCGGCGTCTCGGTGCGGGGCGCCCGCCGCGACGATGACGGCTATGTCGCCGATCGCGAGGTCGCCGACCCGGTGATGCATCACCAGACGCAGCGGGCCGTGCTTCTCCTCCAGCCGCTGCGCGATCTCGCGCATCTTCGTCTCCGCCATCTCGGCGTACGCCTCGTACTCGAGATGCGTCACGCGCTTACCGCGGCTACGGTCGCGGACCGTGCCTAGGAACACGACGATCCCGCCGAAGCCCGAATCGCGCACCGCCGCGAGCACGTCGTCGACCGACAGCGCGGAACCGGAGACAGCGATCGGCGCGACCGTCGTCGCGCCACCCGAGACGGGCGGGATCAGCGCGACCTCGTCGCCGTCCGCCAGCGGCTCGTCCGACGTCACGTAGTCGTGGTTCTTCGCAATGACCACCTGACGGCCCTCCGCGATAAGCGGGTGGTCCTTCATGATCTTGAAGATCGCGTCCTTCACGGTCGCCCCCGGTGGCAGCTCGAGCTCGATCCGACCCACGCCGGCGGCCTCGCGGTACGACGCGAATAGCCGCACAAGCACCCGCATTCCGTTGAGTTTAGGCGCGAACGGCGCAGGTCTATTCGGTGCGAGAATTCACCGGGCATGGATGCGGCCGAGGCAGTTCGTGGGGCCGTCATCGCGTTCGTTCTGGTCATCGCGAACGGATTCTTCGTGGCGTCCGAGTACTCGTTCGTGCGGGTCAGAGCCACACAGCTGGACGAGCTCGCGCGCGCGGGCAGCGTGCGCGCCAAGCTCGCGTCACGCATCGCGGACCGGCTCGATAGCTACATCTCCGCTGCGCAGCTCGGGATCACGCTTGCCTCGCTGGCCATCGGATGGATCGGGGAGCCGGCGATGGCGGCGCTCGTCGCGCCGCTGCTCGGGTGGCTGCCGGAGCCGCTGTTCCACCTGATCGCGTTCGCGCTCGCGTTCGGCGCGATCACCTACGTGCATATCGTCATCGGCGAGCTCGCGCCGAAATATCTCGCGATCCAGCGCTCCGTCCAGCTGGCGCTCCTCTGCGCGTACCCGTTCGATCTCTTCTACCGCCTCGTGTACCCGTTCAACTGGTTTGTCAACAACAGCGCGAACTCACTGCTGCGGTGGATCGGCATCAAGCCGCGCGCGGACCTGAACGTCCACAGCGATGAGGAGCTGAAGATGCTCATCGCAGCGTCGGCCCGCCAAGGTGTGCTCCAGGAGAGCGAGCGGGTGATCGTCGGGAATGCGCTCGACTTCGCCGACACGCTCGTGCGCCAGGTCATGGTGCCTCGGACCGAGATCGTCGCGGTGCCCGAGGAGCTCGACCTCGTGGGGCTCGTCGCGATGGCGCGGCAGCACCGCCTCTCGCGCTTTCCCGTGTATCGCGACGACCTCGACCACATCGTCGGCGTCGTGCACGTGAAGGATCTGGTCGGTGTCGATCGCACGTCGAAGGCGAAGGCCCACGACATCATGCGGCGGGTGCCGGCGATCCCCGAGACGCTTCGCCTGGACCAGGCCCTTGCCGAGTTCCGGCGGCAGCACGCCCAGCTGGCGATCGTGATCGACGAGTACGGCGGCACGGCCGGACTGGTGACGCTGGAGGATGTCCTGGAGGAGCTGGTCGGCGAGGTCGGCGACGAGTTCGAGAAGGACGCCCAACCCCCGATCCGAGAGGAGGCACCCGGCGTCTACCTGGTGGACGGCCTCGTCGGGCTCGCGGAGCTGCGCGAGCGCCTGCGACTTGAGCTGAACGACGAGCCGTACGACACGATCGGCGGCATGGTCTTCGGCAGGCTGGGCCGGCTGGCGCACGTCGCGGACACCATCGAGGTCGAGGGGTACCGCTTTCAGGTCACCGGCGTCGACGGGCGACGCGTCTCGCAGGTCCGCGTGCAAAAGTCACGACCGCCGAGGAAGGCGCAGTGAACCGTTACTCGGAAACCGTTACCAGTCCGTAACGAGCGGCCCGCCGCTTGCTCGTGGCACGTGCGTTGCTTGTACATAGAACGTGCTTGAACTACTGACGAACGACAGCGTGATCTTCCTCTTCGGGGCACTTGGCCTCGTGTCGACGGCCGTCTCGATCCTGCGCGACGCTCGCAACCAGCGCGAGCGCGTCATCGCCCAGAACGGCGTCCGCGTCGAGTCCTAGCCGCCCCCGAACAGCGAGCGCACGAACCCGGCCAGCGCCTCCCACCGCTGCACCCAGAAGAGCTGCGCCCTGGGGTCCAGAAGGACGAAGAGGCCCGTCGCGGCCGCAGTGACCAGGCCCGTCATCAGAACGAAGGACATGACGCTGCCCCGTCCCGATAGCCGCTGGTCGCTCACGCGCGGCCGCTCCTCAGTCGCGCCACCAGGTTGTCCAGGCGCGCCCGCGAGATCGTGAGGAACTTCGCCAGGTTCTGACGGTCGCTGTCCGGGATCGTCATCTTGCCCTCATCGCCGATCGCCCGGGACAGCTCCGCAAGCGCCTCGTTCAGCTTCCGCGTCGCCGTGATCAGTGCGTCGTCGCGGAGCGCGGGGATCGCTGGCTCGGCCTTCGTGCCTCTCGCATGCGGGTTGAGGATGCGCTCGACGCGATCGTGCAGGCGGATGAGCGTCAGCTGACCGGCGAGTATCTGCTTGGCGAGCGAACGGCGGCGGCGCTTGTCCTCGAGCTTCATCAGCTCGTATGCCGCGGACAACGTGTCGTATCGCTTCGCCACCATCTCGCGAACGTCGTCGGGCGCGCTCGCAAGACGGAGGCGGTTCTCGACGTAGCCCTTGTCCTTACCGAGCTTCCCTGCGAGCTGGCGGATCGAGTAGCCGAGCTCGCCCGTCATCTTCTGGTAGATCACGGCTTCGTCGAGTGGCGAGAGATCCTCGCGCTGGAGGTTCTCGATCAGCGCGATCTCGAGCGCCGTCGCGTCGTCGAAGCGTTCGACGATCGCCGGAATGGTCTCCTTGCCAGCGATCCTTGATGACCGCCAGCGGCGTTCGCCGGCGATGATCTCGTACTGATCGCCTGAGGGCCGAACAAGGATCGGCTGCAGCACGCCGTGTTCTTTGATGGACGCGGCGAGCTCCTGCAGCGTTTCCTCATGCCACGTCATGCGCGGCTGCGAGGGGTTCGGCACGACCTTGTCGAGCGGCAGCTCGCGCACCGCGGTCGGTGTGCGGGCCGCAAGAAGGCTGATGATGCCGGGCTGGGCCTCGGTCTCCTGCTGGAAGATCCGATTGCCGGCGTCGCGGAATGATTTCCTGTGTGATGACGGACTACTTGTGAGCACCGATCACCTCCCTAGCGAGATCGACGAAGCTCTTTGCCGCGTCCGAGCGCGGCTCGTACACGGTGATGGGAACGCCGGCCGTCGGCGCTTCGCCGATCTTCACCGACTGCCGGATCACGGTGTCGAACACTTGGTGATCGCCGAGCTCGCGCAACGAATCGAGCATGTCGCGCCCGAGGATCGTGCGCGAGTCATAGAACGTCGGCAGGAGTCCGAGCACTCTCAGTTTTGGATTGAGCCGGCCCTGTACGGTCTTGATGATCTTCAGCAATGCGGCGACACCCTTGAGTGCGTAGTACTGCGTTTGCACCGGGATGATCACGCCGTTGGCCGCGACGAGCGCGTTGAGTGTCAGCAGCCCGAGCGTCGGCGGGCAGTCGATGAGGATGTACGAGTAGCGCTGCACGATCTCCTGACTCAGCTTGTCGCGCAGCGCCATCTCACGACCGATCGCGTTGAACAGCTCCACCTCGGCAGATGACAGCTCGAGCGTCGCGGGCGCGACGTCGAGATTCTTGGTCTTCGTAGGCCGGATGATCGAGGTGAGCTTGAGGTCCGGGTCGATGAGGACGTTCGCGATGTTCTTCTCGACCGTGTTCAGGTCGATGCCGAGTCCGACGGTGAGATTCGCCTGCGGATCGAGATCGAGGCAGAGAACACGGTGCCCGAGCGACGCGAGCGCGCCGCCGAGATTGATCGTGCACGTCGTTTTACCGACGCCACCTTTTTGGTTGGCGACCGCGATGACCGTTCCCACGCGCTTCCTCCCGTCGTTTCCGTCCCCGGTTACGACGCGCACGTGCGGAAGCGGTGCACGTGACTCCCCTCGCGACGCCCGACCCAGCATAGCCTGAGTTCTGCAAAGACAACGTACAGACAGCGCAAATTGGTTCGCCGCCTAGGCGCCCTAGCCCGGCGATTCGGTGGAGTCGGCCCTGCTCTTGGCCCCTTAGAGGGTCGCGATCGCGCCCGCGCCGATGATGATCCCGGTGATCGCGGCGATCACGATCAAGACGATCAGGGCGACGACCACCACGGCGACCGTGTAGCTCATCGCCTTCTCCTGAGGGACCTTCATGAGCACGGGGAGGCCGAGGTAGAGCAGGTACAGGCTGTAGAGCCCGAGGATCGAGAGCGGGCTCAGGGCGGGGATGATCGCGAATACCCCGGCCAGCCACTGCGCGGTGCTCGAGTAGGCCGAGACCTTGAAGGCTTGGGTGAGGTTCCGCGTGCCGCCGTAGCGCGGCGCGAGGTTGTCGATCACCTGGGCCACGACGTAGGTCCCCAGCAGGGCGAGGCCGAAAGCGATGACCGCGCCCACGATCGCCGTGACGATCGGCACGCGGGCCGCGCCGTTGAGAGTGGACGTGCCGATGAGCGCACTGCCGATGGCCGTCGCCACCGGGCCGATCGCTGCGAGCGGGATGGCGTAGCTCCGGAAGATCGTCGAGATGTCCGTTGGCTCGGTATCGATCACCGGCCACTCGAGCTTCGGCTTCATCAGGATGGCCTTCACGCGATCGACCAGCTTGGGTGAAATGACGCTCTGGGCTACTCCCATGGCTTTCCTCCTCAAACGATCCGGCGCTGATAATGCGCTTCGCGGGGCCCGCGCGAGCGAGCTCGCGCCGCGGCACTCCTAGGGGCCCGTAGCTCAGTGGTCTAGAGCGGCGGACTCATAATCTGCTGGTCCTTGGTTCGAATCCAAGCGGGCCCACAGGAGACCTAGCCCTTCACATCTCGTTCATATCGCCGACGTAGGCTGCGCCGCGTGGAAATCGGGACCGCGCGCCTCGCCGTCATCATGTGGGTCGCCTATTTCGGCCTGTCGGGTGTGGGTCTCGGGCTCAAGATCCTGCCGCTCTCGCTCGTCGCGAACGCGGTGTACTTCGTGTTCGCGGTCGTGCTGTTCCAGTACCTGAGATCCGCGGACCCGCTCCTCGCGGCCGCGCTACTACCGCTCGCCGCGCTCGGATGCGTGATCCAGAGCGTCGGGATGATCCAGGGCGACCGAGGCATCCAGCTTGTCGCGCTCGTCTTCTTCGGGCTGTTCCTCGCCACAGCGGGCTGGCTGCTTCTTCGCGCCGGCGTCGCGCCGGCACCTATCGGCTACGCGCTTGTCGCCGCAGGCATCGCGTCGTGCACGCTGGTGATCCCGCAGCTGCCCGCGCCAGCAGTCGCGCTCGTGCTGGGTCTTGGTGCGCTCGCGGAGGGCTCCTTCGCGCTCTGGTTGCTGATCAGGGGTTAGGCGTTCAGGCGATTCCCGGCGATGAACGACTCATAATCTGCTGGGCCACTGCCTCGGGAGGGTGTTCTGACGGTTTCGCTCGCCGACGTCGAACGCGCCCGCGCCGTTGTCGCTTCGCACATCACCAGGACCCCACTTCTCACGAGCCGGTCGCTCGGCGACCGCATTGGCGCCCGAGCCTTCCTCAAGGCCGAGAACCTCCAGCGCACCGGGTCGTTCAAGCCTCGAGGCGCCGTCAACGCGATCCTCGGCCTGAGCGGCGCCCAGCGCGCCAGCGGGATCGTGACGATGAGCGCCGGCAACGCCGCTCAAGCGATCGCCTACGCGGGCCGCGCGGTGGGCGCCAAGGTCACCGTGGCCATGCCGCAGTCCGCACCGAAGACGAAGGTCGATGCGACGCGTGGCTACGGCGCCGAGATCGTCTTCGCGCAGGACATGCTGGGTCTTCGTGCGCTCGTCAAGGAGATACAGGAGCGCCAGGGCTCCTACTTCCTTCATCCGTACGACGACGACGGGATGATCGCGGGTCACGGAACGTGCGCCCTCGAGGTCCTCGATGACCTGCCCGACGCCGACCTCTTCGTCGTCGGCGTCGGAGGCGGCGGACTCATCTCCGGTATCGCGGTCGCCGTTGCCGCGAAGCGCCCCGGCGCGCGCGTCATCGGGGTCGAGCCGACCGGCGCGAACGCCGTACGGCGGGCATTGGACACGGGGTCACCGGTCCCCATGGAGCGCGTGCAAACAGTCGCAGATGGTCTCGCGGCGCCGATCGCCGGCGTCCGCAATCTCGAGATCATCAAGCGCCACGTCGCAGATGTAGTTCTCATTTCTGATGAAGTGATCCTCGAAGGAGTGCGATTCCTCGCGGCGCGCGCGCGGCTGGTCGCCGAGCCTGCGGGCGGAGCCGCCGTCGGAGCTCTGCTCTCGGGGGCGGTGAAGCCACGGCCGGGCGAGAACGTCGTCGCGATCGTGTCCGGCGGTAACGCCGACCTGTCGCGACTCGCCGAGTTCTTCCAGGCGTGAAGCGGGCGGTGCTCTACGCGGACGGCGCATGTCGCGGCAACCCCGGGCCCGCTGGCTCAGGTGCGGCACTGGTGGACGGCGATGGCACTGTCGTCGCTGAGGCGATGCGCTTCCTCGGCCACGGCACCAACAACGTGGCTGAGTACACCGCTCTGATCATCGGTCTCGAGAAAGCGCGCCAACACGACGTCGAGGACCTCGAGGTCCGCATGGACTCGAAGCTCGTCGTCGAGCAGATGAACGGGAAGTGGCGCGTGCGCGACGCGAAGCTCATCCCGCTCGCGATCCGCGCGCGCGAGCTGTTCGCGCAGTTCCCGAAGAAACGGATCCGCCACATACCGCGCGAGGAGAACGCCGTCGCAGATCTTCTCGCGAACCGCGCGATCGACGAGGCGGCGTGACCGATAGCGAGGATCCGCTCGGCGCACTCGTCGCGCGAAGCGTCGGGGGTGATGTGCAGGGGGTTCGCGCTGAAGAGCTCGACTCGGCAGATGGCATCGAGCGCAAACGCCTGCACTTCACGCGTGAGGGTCGTGAGACGAGCGTGCTCTTTGAGCGCAGCGCGCGAGGAGCTCTCGTCGAAGCACAGCTGTTGCCATTCCTTGCGCGAAAGACCGATCGGGTGCCGCGCGTCCACTCGCGCGGTATCCCGCCAGCGCACGTATCGCTGGGGCCGTGGCTCCTGTTGGAAGACTTGGGCGACGCACCGGACGCGTGCGGCGACGATGTCGGCGAGATCGTGCGCGCGAAGGTGGCGATCGAACGCGCCGTTGCAGCCGACGGGCCCGCGCTTCGCGCGCTCGGTGTGCCCGTCCGCACGCCACCGGATGTCGTGCGCGAGGCAGGCGGCGATACGAACGCGGAGGATGCGGCGCGCGAGCTCACCGCATGGCCGGTCTCGCTCGTGCACGGCGATCTCACCTGCGCCCACGCTCGGCGCGCCGACCGTGGCGTCGTGTTGGTGCGCTGGTCAGCGGCGCATCTGGGATGCGGCCTTCTCGATGCGGTCCGTCTCGCGGCAGATCTGCGTGGTCGCGGCCGGCCGGCCGACGCCGATGCGGTCATCGACCTTTACGTCGCGGAGAGCGGTGGACCGAACGACGACGCGCTCGTTCGCGCCGCGAAGCGTATGGACGCACTGCTTCACGCCGCGTCTCGCCGGTAGAATGGTGGTCCGAGCAGGCCAGACGGTCGCGGCGGCGAAAGCCGTCGAGGAAAGTCCGGACTCCACAGGGCAGGGAAGCGGGTAACACCCGTCCGCCGCGAGGCGAGGACCAGCGCCACAGTGACGATCCGCGCAAGCGGGTGAAACGAGGCAAGCTCTTCCCGGAGCAAGGCGATGTATGGGGGCGATGGCGTGGCCCGCGCCGTCCCCGGGTGCGCCGCTAGAGGCGGAGGGTGACCTCCGTCCCAGAGAGATGACCGTCCACGACGGGATCCGGCTTATATGGCCTGCTCGGGTCTTTCATCCAGAAGCGATCCCGCGCCGTATTACGGCAGTACACGAGGAGGTGTCTATGCGTCTTCTTCTTGCTGGGCTGACCACCGGAGCGCTCATCTTGAGCGCGTGCGGTCCGGCAGCCGTAGCTCCGACCGCGTCGCCCACGACCCAGCCGACCGTCGCGGCCACGCCCACCCCGGCCCCGACCCCGCAGCTCAAGTACATCTTCACCGCCGATCTCAAGACGTCGAATGAGGTCCCACCGATCGCAGGTGCCGAGGCGACGTGCGCCGGCAAGGGCACGTTCACTCTGACCACGACCAAGGACGCCGCTGGCGTCATCACAGGGGCAACCGCGTTGTTCGAGACAGATGTCACCGGCTGCCCGGCCGACACCAAGATCAACATCGGCCACATACACAAGGCAGCTGCTGGCACGAACGGCGGCGTCGTCGTGAACTCGGGCCTGGCAGCGGGTGAGCTCACGCTGGTCAATGGAGCGGGGAAGATCAACAAGACGGCGACCCTCGTTGATGCCCCAGCCCCAGGGCTTACCGCCGCGGCCCTCGCGGCAGACATCATCGCCAACCCGGCGAACTACTACATGAACTGGCACTCCACGCTGGCCCCCGGTGGGGTCATCCGAGGTCAGCTCGTAAAGCAGTAACGAGTGTCCGTCCTCCGCTGGAACGCCCCTCGGCTTCGGCCGAGGGGCGTTCGCGTTTCGAGGGGCTGAGCGCACGCGTTAGGCGCGCAGGCACTGCATCCGAAAGAGGTACGGGTCGCGGCCGAGCGAGCGCCACATCGCCCATGGCACGGACCTTGCGAGCGAGTCCATCTGCAAAAGGAGGTGCGTGCAAATGCTGTGGACCATTGTTCTGGTCCTTCTCGTTCTCTGGTTGCTCGGCGTCGTCGCATTGCCGGCGGCCGGCTCGCTCATTCATCTCCTGCTCGTGATCGCGCTTGTCGTGCTCGTGCTGCAGTTGCTGAGCGGCCGACGCGTGGCGCTCTAGGCGTAGCGCTGAACTAGAGAACTAGAACGGGCGAGGGGAGACCCTCGCCCGTTTTCTTGTTGATCGGTTCGGAGAAACCCGTTGACGACGGCGGTCGTCGCTTGGTATCGTGCCCACTCGCACGCTCACGCGTGACTCGCTGAAAGGAAGTGGCGCAGTGCTCATCAACGCAAATGCGCGCTCTGGTGCCGTCGGGGCTATCCGCCCGCGGCGGAGCCTGCCCACTCTCCGAATGGTCTAGGGACTCGACTCCCGCTTCGTGACCTTCGGACCGTGGGCGGAACCCACGGTCTTTTGGTTCCTAAAGAAACGACGGGAGAACGAAGTGGCCACCCTGACAGCGACCAGACCAGAAGTCATACGAACGCCCGGCCGCGACGCGCTCGTGGCCGAGGCGGTCACCAAGACGTTCAAGTCCTCCCGCGACGGCATCCGTCGAGCTGTCGACAATGTGTCGCTGCGCGTCGTGCGCGGCGAGATCTACGGTCTGCTCGGCGCGAACGGCTCCGGGAAGTCGACGCTGATCCGCATGTTCTCGACGCTCCTCACGCCCGATGAGGGCGAGGTGCGTGTGTTCGGTCTCGACATAAGGGCCGACGAGGACGCGGTGAAGCGCCTCATCAACCGCGTCTCCGTCGAGGCGTCGTTCTTCAAGAAGCTGTCGGCGATGGAGAACCTCGTGTACTCCGCGCGTCTCTATGGCGTCGGGCCGGATGAGTCGCGCGGAAAGGCGCTCGCCATCCTGCGGCGACTCGGTGTCGACATGAACCGGGTCGACGAGCCGCTCGAGCAGCTCTCGCGTGGAATGCAGCAGAAGGTAGCGATCGCGCGCGCGTTCCTGACCGCTCCGACCCTGCTGCTCCTCGACGAGCCGACGACGGGTCTCGACATCCGCAGCAAGCGTGAGGTGCAGACGTTCGTGCGTGATCTTCGCGACGAGCACGACGCGACGATCCTGCTGACGACGCATGACCTCGACGAGGCCGAGCGTCTGTCCGACCGGATCGGGATCCTGCATGACGGACGTCTCGTGGCCGAGGGCACGGCCGACGAGCTCCGGGCGCGTCATGGCGCCACGGCGCTCGAGGACGTCTTCATGTCCGTGACCGGCCGTCGTTTGGACGAGGCCGATGCGGCGGCCGAGGAGAAGACCAAGTGATGACCGCGATGGGCGGCCAGCTCGGACTCGCGTACGCCTTCGTGGAGCGCGAGATCGCGCTCTCGAAGCGGTACTGGGCGTGGGAGCTGGTGTGGCTCGTCTACGGCATCGTGACGTCGCTCTCGGTCGCCTACATCGGCCTCGCCCTGCCGGCCATCAGCGGCGGCGCGGTCGATCCGGCCGTCGTGTCGCGGACAGTTCTCTACCTGCTCGTCGGGACCATCGCGTGGCGGTTCCTCGGGATCATCTTCGAGAACATCGGCGAGGTCATCGCCTGGGAGCGCTGGGAAGGGACGATCGAGTACACGTTCATGTCGCCCGTGCCGCGCTTCACTCACCTCATCGGCATGTGCGGAGCGACGCTCGTGCGCGCGACCGCGTTCAGCATCGCGATCCTCGGCGCCGTCACGCTGTTCGTGCCGGTCGACCTGTCGCACGCGAACGTCCTCTCCGCGGTCGTGCTGCTCGCGGTCGGTGCGATGGCATTCGTCGGCCTCGGGATCGCCTCGGCGTCGTTCCCATTGCTCTGGACCGAGAAGGGTCTGCAGATGGCGTACATCGTCCAGGCCGTGGTGCTGCTCGTCTCCGGCGTGTACTACCCGGTCGACGTGCTGCCCGGGTGGATGCAGGCGCTCTCGACGATCTCGCCGGCCACGTACGTGATCGAAGGGATGCGCATGGCGCTGCTCGATGGCGCCGACCTCGTCACGTTGTGGCCGAAGGTCTGGCCGGCCCTTGTCGTTGGCGTGCTATCGGTGCCGCTCGGTCTGCGTCTCTTCGTCGAGGTCGAGCGTTATGCGAAGCGTACGGGCCGACTGAAGCGGAGCGGGTAGTGGGCGAGCTTCAGTTCCGAGAGGCGACGCTGGATGACGCCACCTTCAGCGCGGACCTTCAGACCGCGCTGTTCCCGGCGCGACCGACCGATCCCGTGATCGAGCGGTACTGGTGGGAGCAGCCCGACGACACGTTCGTGTCGCGGCGCTGGATCGTGCAGCGCGATGGCCACGATGTCGGCGTCGCCGGATTCGACCATCCGGCATGGGCGTTGGCGCGACTGCAGGTCCCGCACGGCGAGATCTACGGTGACCTGCTGCCGGGACAGCGCGATCGTGCGTCGCTGCAGCTGGTGCTCGCCGAGATGGAGCGCAGGCTCATCGCCGACGGCGCGAAGCGCGTTGCCGCGCGCGCGAACGAAGACGACGCCCTGCGCATCGCCGCGATCGTCGGTCGTGGGTTTGTCGAGGATCGCCGCAGCCGTCGCTGGGTGCTTGAGCTCGGTGAGAACCGCGACCGCATCGAGCGCATGACACGACAGAGCCGCGACCGCATGCGGGACGAGGGCATCGAGCTGGACACGTTCGA